>Ga0209640_10001580_pt1 | contig 19402 bp, 19 predicted proteins | sample RifCSP10_1_FD_184018 | JGI IMG/M metagenome (GOLD analysis project Ga0209640, IMG submission 184018) | Soil microbial communities from Rifle, Colorado - Rifle CSP2_sed 10_1 (SPAdes) (version 2) | ecosystem: Environmental > Terrestrial > Deep subsurface > Rock core/Sediment | place: Rifle...
CCCGGCGGCTGGACCCGTTTCGCGAACGTTCTCATCGACGAGCTGCCAGCAGCCAAGCCATGGCGCCCAGCGCGAGTCGACCTGCTGCGCCTCGGCCGGGACGATCGCCAGGAAGAACACCACGCCAACTGGCCATGCGGCTTTCATACTTGCCTCCGTGATCTGGCCGACGAGGAATGCGATCATTGTACCCAATCGCGCACCCGCGAATGCGTGTCAGAACAGCACATTGATACCGGTGGAAAACCGGAAGCCCGCCAGGTCGATCGGATCGAACCCTTCGTAACTCCGCTGGAGTGGAGCCGATGCCCATAGATAGCGCCCTTCGGTCGCCAGGAACACGCGTCTGGCAATCCTGACGTCGACGCCGCCAAAGACGTGAGCGCTCGGGGTCCATCCGCGCGACGAGAGCCTGTCTCTGAAGACGGTGCGCCGCGTGCTGAGCACGTCGATGAAATCGCCGTCCTGCTGAAAGCGGTACCAGAGCATGCCGCCGCCGGCGCCGACGGTGGGTACGACCCGCCGCGGAATCCAGGCCAGCCGGCTCACACTTTGCCCCCGCGGAGCAAGCGCGACTCGAACGCTGCCGCTCAGGTTGGCTTCGGTCAGCTGGGTGTCCTGCGTAATCGGCTGGCGGTTGTTGTCAACGAAGTCACGATACTCGGACGTCGTCTTCGCGTCGCTGAACTCGAAGCCGAACAACGCGTCGACGCGCGGCGAGACGGTTAGAGCCACATCAACGGCGAATGCCGGCGCGTTGAAATCTCCTTTGTCGATCGTGAGCTCCTTCTGAATGAACTCGAACACGTCGCTGCCGGCCCGCGCAAACACCCAGCTCGCACGGACCCCAATCGAGCCGTGCGGTTGGCCGAACAGGAAGTCGGGCGCTGGACGCGTTTGCCGAGGGGCAGGCGGAGGATCGTTCTGGTCGGCCGCACCGGCAACGGCCACCTCGTCCGAGAGCAGGACGAAACAGAGCGCGACGAGCACGCGCGTCATGAGATGAAAGCGCCTTGGGGGATGACCTCCGCGTTACCTCGTACCGGCCGCCGTCGCGTCAGCGAGATCGTTCCTGATGACTTTTCCACCCTTCATCACGAACTTCACGCGTTGCAGTTCAGTGATGTCGGCAATCGGATCCGCTGAGACGGCAACCACGTCGGCGAACTTGCCCTTGGTGAGGGAGCCGATGTCGCGCTGCCACCCCATGACTTCCGCGTTGACAATCGTTCCGGACTGAATCGCTCTCACCGAACCCATGCCGGCGCGTTTGGCGAGCCACTCGAACTCGAGCGCCTGCCCACCGTGCACGAGCGTGGAGCCGTCAGCGCCGCTGCCGACCATCACCTTGAGCCCTTTCGTTGCCGCCCCCATCCTCACGGCCCGCTCGAAGATCGGAATCATGCGGAACTTGCCGCCGGTGTTCTTGGCGTCGTTGTCGTCCATGTAGGGCTCGGTGTAGCGGACGAAGGTCGGATCGTAGGCGAGTCCCTTGCTGACCATCGTGTTGAGCTGCTCCTGTGTGAGGCCGTAGCCGTGCTCAACGACATCGCAGCCGGCCGTGATCGTGTTCTGCAGCCCCTCGCCGCCGAAGCTGTGGCAGGCCGTCTTGCGACCGAGTCGATGCGCTTCGTCCACGAGCGCCCGCAGGACCGGCAGCGGATAGGTGAGCACGTATTGCGCTTCGCCCGTCGCCGTAAACGAGTAATTTCCTGTCGGGTAGAGCTTGATCCAGTCGACGCCCCGTTCGGCATGCTCTCGAACCGCGGCTCGTGCTTCTTCGACGGATCGGATCGTGATGGCGGCGCGCGGGTTCACCTGTACGCCTGGGACCGCGGGCTTGGCCTCCCATCTGATGCCCCGGCCCGCGACCTGAAACCTGGGACCGTCGACGTCACCCAGGTTGATCGCGTTGCGGATGTCCACGTCGCCGTAACCGTTGCCGTGCGATCCCATGTCCCTGGCCGCCGTAAATCCTCCGCGCAGGTCGGCCTGCGCGTTCTGGATGGCGATGAGCGCGGCGCGCTCCGCCGTCATGGTGGGTGGGTTCGTGTCGTACATGTGCGAGTGGCTGTCAACCAGGCCTGGGAGTACTGTCGCGCGGCTCAGATCGATCACCGGCGTCCCTGGCGGAATTCGGACCTGACCTTCCGGTCCCACCTCGCTGATGCGCTCGCCGGAGACGAGGACAACTTGTTTCGTCAGCATCTGACCGGTGACGCTGTCGAACAACCGACCGGCACGGATTGCAGTCGTGCGAAGAGCGGCCGGAGGACACTGCAGCACGCCGCCATCGGGCCTGACGCAGGGGCGCTCGCCGGCAAATCGCCACGGCGCGGGTGCGAGCTGAGGCGCGGGCGTCGCAGGCGCCTGCGCGGACAGGAGGGCAGATCCCAGCGCCGAAACAATCAACGCGGTCGCGAGGCCTGCCGCAAGAACGACACTCTTACGAACCATGGTGTGCCCTCCGGTTTCGAGTGTGATGGCTCAGGTAAGGACGCGGCCCGTATCATACGCCTCGGTGGATGACCTTAGCGGCTATGGGCTCTAGGCTCTGGGCTTTGGGCCTTGTGACTTGTGACTTGTGACTTGTGACTCGTGCCCCCAGAATAAGGGGCGCCACAGTTGTAAGGCGGGCTTCAGCCCGCCCAAGGAGTCTGAAATGCGCGTCATACAGTCTCTGGACCGCTATACGGCTTCTTACGAGAATTTCGTACGCGTTGCGTGCCTATACGTCGAGCCGCATACCGGTCCTAGGCGCGCGGAGCGCGCCAAGAGATGCTGGCCAACCAGCCGAGGGGCGCTGACGGGGATATCAAGGGGCAGGACCCCTTGGCTGGTCCTCTCGCTGTTGGTCATCGCGATCTGCGCGTCTGCGAGGCCCGATGCCGTTGACGCGGTCATTCGAGGAGTCGTTACCGACAACGGTGGTAAGGCCGTTGCGGGCGCCCTGGTCAAGGCGACTCAGAACGCCAGGAGTCTGTCGAAGTACACGGCAGCCGATGGACGCTACGAGTTGACGGTGGCGCCTGGGCAATACACCGTGTCCGCCGAAGCGTTCGGTTTCGCGGTCCAGCGGTTGTCCAAGGACACGGCTGCAGATGCCGCGCTGAATTTCCGCCTGACGCCAAGCTGGAGCGTGGCGCAACTCACCGGCGCGGACGTCGATCTCCTCATTCCGGATCACCCGGCGACGGAACTATTGAAGTCGGCGTGCATCAACTGCCACGCGCTGGACGTGATGCTGAAGCACCGGGGCTTTACCGCGGCGCAGTGGAGAGCGCTGGTCGAGAAACCTATGACGCAGCGGATTGGCCGCGGTCCGTATGCCGCGAGCGAGGCGGAATGGAAGGCGCTGACGGGCGAGCTGGAGCGGCTGTTCGGCCCCAAGGCGCAGTACTTCGGACCGAACGCCGAGCCGCCGACACCCGAACAGCTCCGACGCCCGACGCTGTCACCCGAAGTGGCGAAGGCAACGTTCGCCGAATACCGGTTGCCCAACCCGCGCTCGATGCCACACAGCCTCACGGTGGATGGCGCCGGAAAGGTCTGGCTCGCCGGGTGGGATAGCGCCACCAACGCGGTCCTCCGCTTCGATCCCACGACGCAGAACTTCAAGACGTATCCCGTGCCGACGCCGAACGCTGTCCCGCACACGCCGTGCATCAGCAAGGACGGGCGCGTCTGGATGGCGCTCAACAGCCGTGGCGTGGCGAAAGCGGCGATGATCGATCCGAAGACCGACACGCTGGTCGAGATCACGTGGGCCGACAAGGCGCCAGGAACGCACAACTGTCAGGAGGATCGCGACGGCAATCTGTGGTTCTCGTCGCTCGGCGAGACCGATGAGGGCTTCTACGTTTACAACCCCGGAACGAGGCAGTTCCGCAGCTACAAGTACCCGCTACCGGCCGCGTATCCGCCTGGATCAAAGGCGCTGCGCGACCGTGCAGAAGGCGACCCGCTGCCGCCGGTGCGCGCCGGACTGTACGACGCGAAAGTGGATTCGACCGGCAGGGGCTGGGGTGTGACGTACTCGATGGGCATGATCGTGAGCGTCGATCCAAGAACCGGTGAGACGAAGGAGTACTTCGCACCCGACACGCCGCACATCCGTGGTGTCTTCGTCGATTCGAATGACAACGTGTGGTTCGGCGGGTTCGACAATCACAAGCTCGGCAAGCTCGACCCACGAACAGGGCAGTTCAAGTTCTATCAGCCTCCCACGTTGAAGGCCTCGCCTTACGGCTTCGTTCAGGATCGGCAGACGGGGTACATCTGGTTTGGCGATCTGAACGGCAACAACATGACCCGCTTCGATCCGAAGACGGAAACGTTCGTGGAATATCCGTTCCCCAGCCGGAACGTCAATCCCCGGCTCGGCATCGGCATCGATCCGCAGGGGCGGATCTGGTTTACCGAATTCATGAACGGATACATCGGTGTGCTAGATCCGGGCGACCGCGCGCAGCTGACGAGTTCTCGGTAAAGGCAGTAGGCGGTAGGCAGCGTGCCCTTCGGAGGTGGTCAGGACACCAAGTAGGGCGGTCCTTTCGGACCCGCCTGGGGTGGGCCTTCACGGTGGGTGGAATCACGCGCCGTGTTGGCGGAACCGGAAGATATGCGGTGTGCTGCGGTGTCGTGCCCTGCGGTGCAACCGGCTACACGTGTCCGTGCCCGGACTGTCTGTCGCGCCGGCGCGCCAGCCAGTCGAGCAGCCAGATGGTCCAGGCGACAACGAGAATGCCAGCCATGATGATGAGCGCATTCGTCATGCCTTATCCTCCGCGATAATCAGCGCGAATATGAGGGCACCTGCCCAGGCCATAATGGCAGCGACGAGCACCGGCCACGACGCTCTCGGTTCCCCGAGGGCGAATCCGATGACGATGGCCCCGGTGATGAGATTCATTACGCCCGGCACTTTGTCGGCCAACACGTCGCGCTGGCGCTGTCCCAATCGTAGCATCGTCGTCACCGTGGCCTGCCTGAGTGCGAGAGGCGTGCCGCGCCGGTTTCCGCTGTTTTCCGGCGCCGGGTCGGCGCGGGCATACGTTTTTGCCGTACACGGGCGGCCGAGAGTGGGCAATTATTGAAACGCTGATGACGCTCGCTCCTGGCGCGTGTATCGGTCCCTACGAGATCACCGGCACGATCGGCGCGGGCGGCATGGGCGAAGTGTATCGCGCGCGCGATACGCGGCTGAAGCGCGAGGTCGCGCTGAAGATTCTGCCCGAGTTGTTTGCCGCCGACCCTGAGCGGCTTGCGCGGTTTCAGCGTGAAGCCGAGGTGCTCGCCTCGCTGAACCATCCCAACGTCGCGGCGATTTACGGCCTCGAAGAAGGTCCGCCTGAAGCCTCAGGTCCGGCTAGAGCCGGACACTACGTACGGGCGTTGGTCCTGGAGCTTGTCGAAGGGGAGACGCTCGCGGAGCGGATCGCGCGCGGAGCGATTCCCATAGACGAGGCGTTGCCTATCGCGCGCCAGGTTGCTGAAGCGCTCGAAGCCGCGCACGACCATGACGTGATTCACCGCGATCTGAAGCCCGCCAACATCAAGATCACGCCCGGCGGGCGGGTCAAGGTCCTTGATTTTGGACTGGCCAAACTGATCGAGCCCGGATCCCGGATCCCGGATCCCGGATCCCCGATCCCGTTATCATGATCCGTCTCCATGCCAGGCCCCCTGCGCATAGCCTTTCTCGGCTGCGGCTTCATCACGCGCGTACACAGCCGGCATCTGCGCGCCCTGAGCGGCGATGTCGTCTGCAGCTATGCAAGCCGCGACCGCGCGAGGGCAGAGACGTTCTGCCGAACCTTTCGCGGCGCCGCCGTCTATCCAAGCTACACAGCGGCGATCGAGGCATCCGATGTGGACGCTGTGGTCATTGCCGTCCCTCCGCGTTTTCATCTCGATCTGACGCTGCAGGCGCTTCAGCGAGGCAAGCACGTCCTCGTCGAGAAACCCGCGTATCTGCGCATGGCCGACTACCGTGCCGCGATGGACGCACGGAACAGAGCGGGGCGCGTCGTCTGCGTGGGTGAAAACGATCATTACAAGCCGCTTGCCGTGTGCCTGCGCCGTCTCCTGGCGGAAGGCGCCCTCGGCGAGATGGTGTTCGCCCATTTCACGAGCATCGTGCAGCGGCTGAAGTCGGCAGACGACTGGCGCAACGACGAGACGATGGCCGGTGGCGACGCCTTCTTCGAAGAGGGGATTCACTGGCTGCACCTGGCGGCCAGCCTTGGGCCGACAATCACGATGGTGCACGGCTATCGGCCATCGATCTCCCGCGATGGTCCGGACCGGCGTGTCAAGAGCATGATGGTCGCGTTCAAGTACGACAATCAGGCGGTCGGGTCGCTGTATTATTCGCGCGAGATACCTTCGCTGCTGCGCGGACTCAGGCTCTCCAAACTCTACGGCCGCAAGAACATCATTACGTTCGAGTCTAACGGACTCTTCGTGCTGGTCCGGGGAACCGGGTGGCCGCGCCTGATGTTTCCGGGCTTCCGCGACATCCGCGGATACAAGGCCATGTACCGTGATTTCGTGGCCGCGATTCGCAGCGGCAGTCCTCCTGAAATGAGCCTCGAACGCGCGATGGAGGATCAGAGGCTCATGGACGAGATCTACGCCAGCGTGGAACAGAACGCGGCCCTCGCGGTGGGTCAGTGAGGTTAAAAGGCAAAATGCAAGATGCAAAATGCAAAATGCAAACGGCGAAAGGTAAAGGCCAAGGTCAAAGGTCACGTCACTTGATCTGCGATCGCGCGTAGATGCGGAATCAGCGTTACGACGTCATCATCATCGGCACCGGCGCGGGCGGCGGGACGATGGCGCATGCGCTGTCAGATTCGGGCGCCCGAATCCTCGTGCTCGAGCGCGGCGACTTCGTCCCTCGAGAGGAGGAGAACTGGAGTCCCGAGGCCGTCTGGAAACACCTGCGCTACCGCGTGCGCGAGCGATGGATCGATCGCAGCGGCCAGGAGTTTCAGCCGTACACCCACTACTGCGTTGGCGGCAACACGAAATTCTGGGGCAGCGTCCTGTATCGCCTGCGGCGCGAGGACTTCCAGGCGATGGAGCATCTCGATGGTCTTTCACCTGAATGGCCCATCGACTACGACACGCTGGAGCCGTACTACGATCGCGCCGAACGTCTGTATCACGTTCGGGGGCAGCACGGCGTCGACCCGAGCGAGGCTCCGCGGCGCCCGTTCCCGTACGAGGCGGTCCCGCACGCGCGAATCATGTCGGAGATCGTCGAGCAACTGCGGCAGCAGGGGTTGAATCCCTCGTCGCTGCCGCTCGGTCTCTTGCGGCTTGGCCAGGAAGGTGGCTGCGTGTTGTGCAGCACCTGCAACTCATTTCCCTGCAAGATCCACGCGAAAAGCGACGCCGAAGCCTGCTGCATCCACGAGGCCGTACGTCGGCCAACGGTCACGCTCTGGACGAACGCGCTTGCAAGGCGGCTGGTCGCTGATTCTTGCGGTCGGAAGATCGAAGCGGTCGACGTCGAGCGGAACGGGAAGATGGTTCGCGTCGAAGCGCCGCTCGTCATCGTGTCGTGCGGCGCGGTGAACTCTGCGGCGCTGCTCCAGCGGTCGACGCACGCGAAACATCCGAACGGGCTCGCGAACTCGTCCGGCCTGGTAGGGCGGAGGTACATGGCGCATCTGGCGACCATGATGCAGAGTTTCCACCCATTTCGGCAGAACGATACTGTCTTCCAGAAGACCGTCGGGCTGAACGACTTCTATCTGCGAGGACCGGATGGGTATCCGCTCGGTCAGATTCAGTCGCAGGGACGCACGCACGGGGTGATGGCGCAGACGGTTGCGCCGTGGATTCCCCTCTGGGCGTACCACGCGTGGGTCTCGCGCGGCGTCGACTGGCTCGTCATGTCGGAAGACCTGCCCAGGAACGACAACCGCGTGATGGTGGAATCCGACGGCCGTATTCGCCTCCACTATCGGCCCAACAACATGACGGCCCACAATCGGCTGGTCAAGGAGATGAAGCGGATTCTGCGCCGCCTCGGGTTCTGGGTCGTCGTGGCGCACTCACATCGCGACCGGAACACCACTCATCAGTGCGGCACGCTCTGTTTCGGCACCGATCCGCGTTCGTCGGTGCTGGACCCCTACTGTCGCACACACGACGTGGAGAATCTGTTCGTCGTCGACGCCTCCTTCTTCCCGTCGTCGGCTGCGGTCAATCCCGCGTTGACCATCGTGGCTCAGGCGCTGCGGGTTGCCGACCACATCAGGGAAGCCCACCTCGACTAATGCAGATTGCAGATTGGTCGAGTGAAGACTGTTGTCGAATGACGATTCGTGATCGTCGGAGCAACTGCCGATTGCCGCCCGTATTCGCCCTATCGCCAATCAGTTCGACCGATCGTGATTCGGAAACCGTCAACACTCGTCAATCGAGCAATCTGCAATCGGCACTCATGGAGGGCGGTTGAGTGAGAGTCCGGTCCTTCAGCCACTGCGGCATCACCGTGTCGAATTTCAACAAGGCCGTCCAGTTCTATTGGGACGTATTTGGGTGTTCGCTCGTGGGGGTGGCCGACACGCCGCCCGAGCGTGTTCGATCGTTTTTCGAGGTCGCGGGCGAGCAGCCGCGGTGCCGAATCGGCTGGATCCGAGCCCCTGGCGGAGCAGTGCTCGAGATCTTCGAGTTTCAGCCCCGGCTGCCGCCAGAGGTTGTGCCCTGGAACCGCGTGGGGATCACGCACATCTCCTTCAACGTGAGGAATCTGCCTCGCTGGTACGACTACCTGCAGCGCAAAGGCGTAGAGTGCGTCAGCAAGCCGGAACGCTCGCCGCGCGGCCACTCGTTCTTCTTCGTCCGCGATTTCGACGGGAATCTGATCGAGATGATGGATCTCGGGTACATGTATCACGTGCTGCAATGGCTCGGACCGCTCGGCGGATGGCTGTTCAGGCGAGGGATGTACCGGAAGTACTACCGGGAAGCCGCGTGAGTGGCTCGGTGCGCATCGGGATCGATCTCGGCGGCACGAAAATCGAGGCCGTCGCGCTCGACGGCAGCGTCGAAGCGGCGCGCCTGCGCGTCGACACTCCACGAGGCGATTACCAGGCGACTGTCGACGCCATGGCGGCGCTCGTGCTCGCGCTGGAGAAGCGCGTCGGGGCTCACGGCTCCGTCGGCGTCGGCATTCCGGGGACAATGTCCCCTGAGACGGGGCTGGTCAAGAACGCGAATTCCGTATGGTTGATCGGCCGCCCCCTGCTCGCGGATCTCGAACGCGTCCTCGAGCGTCCCGTCCGCATCGCGAACGACGCGAACTGCTTCGCCGTGTCAGAAGCGGCTGACGGCGCCGGCGTCGGCGCCGAAGTGGTCTTCGGCGTCATCGTCGGGACGGGCACTGGCGCAGGCATTGTCGTGCGCGGTGAGGTGTTGACCGGTCCGAACGGGATAGCCGGTGAGTGGGGCCACAACCCGCTGCCGTCGCCGACCGACGACGAGCGTCCTGGTCCGCCGTGCTACTGCGGTCGGCGAGGGTGCATCGAGACATTTCTGTCCGGCCCTGGCATGCAAGCCGATTACGAGCGGGAGGCCGGCCATTGGCTGACGGCGCCGGAGATCGTCGCTGCCGCGCAGGCGGGCGACAGGCATGCAGTGGCGGCGCTCGAGCGGTACGAATCGAGGATGGCGCGCGCGTTGGCCGGCGTCATCAACGTCCTCGATCCTCACGTGATCGTGATCGGCGGCGGGATGTCGAAGATCGATCGGCTCTACGACAACGTGCCGGCGCTCTGGGCACCCCACGTATTTGCGTCTGCGGGCAGTCCCGAAGCCGTTCACACCCGGCTGGTGCGCGCACGCCATGGCGACGCCAGCGGCGTCCGCGGCGCCGCGTGGCTGTGGCCCGCATGCGAGCCTCAGGCTTGACGAATGGGCATCATATATTCAAATATTAATATCTAGTGGATCGTAGATGAATCCGACGGAGCTCCAGGCGCTCAAGGCGGATCTCTTCCGCGCCCTGGCGCATCCCGTTCGAATCCGCGTACTCGAGCTGCTCGCCTTCAAAGAACGGTCCGTCCAGGAGCTGCAGGACGCGCTCGGCGTCGATCAGCCGGTCGTCTCGCAGCATCTGGCCGTGCTGCGGTCGCGGCTGCTCGTCACCGCCCGGAAGAAGGGCACGCTCGCGTACTACGCCCTTCGCAGTCCGCTGGTCGCCGAACTGCTGCGCGTGTCGCGCGAGCTCCTCAGTCATCGACTCGCAGAAAGCCAGTCCATGCTCCGAGAGCTGCGTCGGGAAAGACGGCGGTAGACGTGCGTCTCTTCACCAAGATCTTCCGGACGGGGATTGTCACCGAGCCGCTCGCCGACGAGCCGCAGGGGAGCGCCATCGTCCTCGCGCGCGAAATCGACGAGCGGGCCCGCGCGCTCTTCGGACGGGCGCTGGCGATTCGGCAGGTGGATGCCGGCTCGTGCAACGGGTGCGAGCTCGAGATTGCCGGCCTTGCCGGGCCGGTCTACGACATGGAGAGATTCGGACTGCATTTCGTCGCCTCCCCTCGCCACGCCGACATGCTGCTCGTCACGGGTCCCGTGACCAGGAACATGGCCGTGCCGCTCCGAAAAACCTACGACGCCACACCAGACCCCAAGCTGGTGGTCGCGGTGGGTGACTGCGCGCGGACCTGTGGTGTGTTTGCCGGAAGCTACGCCGTAGCTGGTCCGGTCGAGAGCATCGTTCCTGTCGACGCGCATATTGACGGGTGTCCTCCCGAGCCCAGCGACATTCTTCGCGGCATCCTGACAGCCCTCGGCCGCGTGGAGCGAACGGGAGAGGGCCGCTGACGTGCCGCACGCCGTTTTCATGGTCATCGGGGCGCTCCTGGCCGGAGCGGTGTTCGCTCTGGCATGGCCGTCTCCCGCTGGCGCACGCCGGTTGTCGCTCGGTTTCGTGCTGTTGGCCTGCATTGGCGCCCTGATTTTCGGCCTCGATGCACTGCTGACGGGCATGCTGTGGACGTGGCGGTCCGACGAGCTGCTCCGTCCGATCGGCGGTGTGGCGCTTCGCGTCGATCCACTCGCGGCGTTTTTCGTGGTCATCGTGGCGGTGACGGGCATTCCGGCCTCGCTTTATGGCTTCGGTTACCTGCAGGCATTGGACGCGCGCCCACGCGGTCGCGCGATGCACGCGCTCTTGAGTGGGTTTGTTGCGGGCATGTACCTCGTCCCGCTTGCCGACAACGCGGCGACCTTTCTGTTTGCGTGGGAGCTGATGGCGGTGTCGTCTTATCTGCTGATCGTCAGCGCGCCCGACCAGGAGGGCGCCGCTGCGGCTGGCGTGTGGTACGCGGTCATGACGCATGGCGGCTTCCTTGCCTTGCTGGTTGCGTTTGTGATGCTGGCGCAGGGCGGTCCACTCGAGTTCGATGCGATGCGAGGCACTGCTCTGGCGCTGCCGTCTCATGTCCAGGCGGCCGTCGTCGTCTTGACCATTGCGGCGTTCGGCTCGAAGGCAGGGCTCGTGCCGCTCCACGTGTGGCTTCCGCGCGCCCATCCTGCCGCCCCGAGCCATGTGTCGGCGCTCATGTCCGCCGCGATGGTCAAGCTCGGTGTGTACGGCGCCATCAGGGTGCTCATCGATTTCATGCCGCCGCTTCCGCCTGCGTGGGGAGGCGCCGTGCTGGTGCTCGGCGTCGTTACCGCGCTGACCGGCGTGTTGTACTCGGTCGCGGAGGCGCATCTCAAACGCGTTCTTGCCTACAGCACCATCGAGAACGTTGGCCTCGTGTTCGTGGCGCTCGGGTTTGCGCTCCTCATGCGCGGGTACGGCTATGGCGCGCTCGCGGCCATGGGGCTCATCGTCGCCTTGCTGCACACCCTCAACCACGCCGTCTTCAAGACGCTGTTGTTTCTCGCAGCGGGAGCGATCGTGCACGGCACACACGAGTCGTCGCTGGAGGCACTGGGCGGCCTGATCAAGCGAATGCCGCACACGGCAATCCTGTGTCTGGTGGGTGTGCTGTCGCTGGCGGCAGTGCCGCCATTGAACGGCTTCACCTCGGAGTGGTTGACCTTTCAGTTGTTGATCGCGGGTGCGCGCTTCACGGCACCCACGCTCGCGATCATGTTGCCGCTCGCGCTGGCGGCGGTCGCCCTCGTGGCCGGCCTCGCTGCCGTGTCCGCCGTGCGGCTGTTCGGCATAGCGTTCCTCGCGCTGCCGCGAAGTACGAATGCAAGTGAAGCCCGCGAAGCGCCGGCGACCATGCGCTGGGCGATGGCAATACCGGCCGCGATGTGCGTCGTGCTCGGTCTGGTGCCGACGACGGCGCTCACGAGGCTGACGGCCGTCACCAGCGATCTCGGCTTGCCAATGGGTCAGCTCGACGTCGGCTTCGCGCTCGAATTGCCGCTTGTCGGCAGCCGCTTGTCGCCGGCAGGAATCGCGCTTCTCGTTGCCGCAACGGCCATCGCGGCAGCCGTCGCGTCGCGGGTCGGCCGCCGCTGGCGCACCCGTGTGGATTCGGCCTGGAACTGTGGCCGGATCGCGCAGTCGCCCCGTGCCGAGTACACCGCTGCTGCGTTTGCCGAGCCGCTGAAACGCGTGTTCACGGGCTTTTACCGCCCGACGCAGGAGGTCACCGTCGACGTACATCCCGTGTCGCCGTACTTCGTCCGCGCCATGACCCTTCGCGCCGATTTTGCTCCGTGGATCGAGCAGGCGATGTACGGTCCCCTCATTCGTGCCGCGCACCGGCTTTCCAGCCACACCGGCCGCCTCCACACAGGGTCGATTCACTGGTACCTGGCGCTGCTGCCCGTGGCGCTGGTGCTGTTGCTGCTCGTGGCGAGGTGGGTCCAGTGATCGCTGCGGTTGTTCTCAGCGCCGGTGAGCTGATCCTGCTCGTGACGCTCGCGCCCGCCGTGGTCGGCTACGTGCGATGGTTGAAGGCGCGCCTGCAGGGTCGACGGGGCGCGGATATCTTCCAGCCGTATCGGGAGCTGCGCAAGACATTCGCGAAAGGGATGGTGATCGCAGATACCGCATCCTGGATCTTCCATGTGGTGCCGTGGGTCGTTGCCGGGTCCACCGTGGCCGCAGCCGCGCTGGTGCCGGTCGTCTCTGCGAACCATCCCACCGATCTGCTTGGCGATCTGTTCGCGCTCATGGCGCTCCTGATTCTGGGGACGATCTTTCTCTCGCTGGGCGGCCTCGATCCAGGCACGGCGTTCGGCGGCATGGGTTCGAGCCGTGAAATGACCGTCGCTGCGCTGACCGAGCCGACGCTGGCCATCGCCGTACTCGCCCTTGCGCTCACGGCTGGATCCACGAGCCTCGGCGTCATTGCCGGGACGGTGCTGGCGAATCCTTCTTACGCGATCGGGCCGGGCCACGCGCTCGCGTTGGCCGCTTTCCTGATTGCCATGCTCGCGGAAACAGGACGGCTTCCGATCGACAACCCGGCGACGCACCTCGAATTGACGATGATTCACGAGGCGATGATCCTCGAGTACTCGGGACCGTACCTGGCGCTCGTCGAATGGGCCGCAGCGCTGAAGTTGACGCTGCTCCTCGCCCTCGCTGCGAATCTCTTCATACCGTGGGGCATTGCCACGACGTCCACCCCCGGCGCCCTGGCCATCGGACTGCTTGCGCTGCTCGTCAAGCTTTCACTGCTGGCGACGCTGCTCGCGGTACTTGAAACACGTGTGGCCAAGCTGCGCCTGTTCCGTGTTCCAGAGTTGCTGGCGATGTCGTTCACGCTGGCGCTCCTGGCGGCCGCGTCGTCGTTCTTCACGAGGTAACGTGGATCCCACCTTTTCACGTCTGACGATGACCGGAGCCAGTGCGATGCTGCTGCTGGCGCTCGTCGTCCTCTGGCGTCATCACGTGCCTGCCTACGTGGCGGCGTTTCGGATGCAGTCGATCGCGCTCGCGTTCGTCGGCGCGGTCGTCGCCCGATATGGGGGCGTTCCGGAGCTCTTCTTCGTGGCTGCGCTGATCCTCGTATTGAAGGCGTGGATCGTGCCCCGGATCCTTTCCCGCATGGAGGCACGCCGCCCGGCGGACGCGGCGTTGCAGCCGCTCGTCAATACGGAGATGTCGCTTCTTGTCTCTGGAGCGCTGGCCGTGGCTGCCTATGAGCTCTCACGCCCCCTTGCTGAAGTCGTGAGCCTGCCGACACGTGGCGGGCTCCCGATCGCTCTGGCGCTCATCATGGTGAGCTTGTTCGTCGTTGTCAGCCGTCGCCAGGTGATTGCCCAGATCGTTGGATTTCTCATGCTTGAGAACGGTATCGCCCTGCTCGCCCTCCTCGGGGCGTACGGCGTTCCGCTCGTGGTGGAGCTGGGCGTGTTCCTCGATGTGCTGATGGGAGTCCTCGTCATGCAGGCGCTGGTGCCACGGATGCGACGGACGTCGGGCGGCTGAGTGGCCGTGACTGCGCCTATGGATGTCGTTCTTGTTGCGGCGCTCCTGGTTCCTCCGGTGTCAGCGGCCCTGGTGGCATTGCTCGCGAGTCGCAGACCTGCCGCGGCCGCTTGGTACAGCGCAGTCGCGATGCCGGTATCGGCGGCGGCGGCAGTCGCAATCGCAATACGGCTCGCGTTTGGCGGCGCTCCAGTCGTGGTGGGACAGGCGTGGCGGCTCGACGCCCTGTCGGCGCTGCTCGCGCTGCTGATCGGCCTCGTGACGACGCTTGCCACATGGCTTGGCCCGGGTCTCAATCGCCAGAGCGTGCCTTCTTCTGAGACACGCCCCTTCCGAGTCTACGCGGGCCTGTTCGCATTCACGATGCTGGTGGCTGTCAGCACGAGCAATCTGGGTGTGATGTGGGTTTCGATTGAGGCGACCACCGTCACCTCCGCGCTGCTGATCCCCTTGCGTCGGACGCAGGCCGCGATCGAGGCGTCCTGGAAGTACTTGCTCATCGGCTCGGTCGGCATCGCGCTCGCCTTTACCGGGACCGTGCTGGCGTTCGTTGATTACGCCAGCACCGGTCGCGACCCGGCGGTAGCGCTGCAGTGGATGGCGCTGGTCGCCGCCGCACCCTCACTGCACCCGGAAGTGGCCCAGCTGGCGTTCGTATTCCTGCTGGTCGGTTTCGGCACGAAAGCGGGTCTCGCGCCGATGCACACGTGGCTGCCCGACGCGCATTCGGAAGCGCCGGCGCCGCTCTCAGCGATGATGTCGGGAGTGTTGCTCGCGGTTGCGCTGTATGCGATCGCGCGGTGGAAGGCCGTGGTCGATCTGGCAATCGGTTCGGCATTCACGGACACGATGCTGCTGGTGGTGGGCACGGTCACCGTCTTTGTAGGCTCGGCGAGCCTCTTGTCCCAGACCCAATACAAGCGCCTGCTGGCCTTCTCCAGCATCGAGCACATGGGCCTGGCGTGCTTTGCGCTGGCGCTCGGTCCGCTCGGAGTGTTTGCCGCCCTGCTGCATGTCACCGGTCACGCGCTCGCCAAGAGCGTTGCGTTCCTGCTGTCGGGGCGAATCTACGATCGCTATCGGTCGGCGGATATCGACCACGTCCCAGGATTGCTCGGCACGTCACCCCCCACAGGCATCCTGTTTCTCGCCGCAGTCCTTGCGCTGGCGGGGCTTCCTCCTTTCAGTCTCTTTCTCTCGGAAATCTTGATCGTGCAGGCGGCATGGTCTGCCGGTCATCCGTTGCTGACGGCGTTGGTGCTCCTGCTGATTCTGTTGGCGTTCGCCTCGCTGCTCACGCACGTCCAGCACATGTTGTTCGGCGAGGCCCCGGCGGATGTCGCGCGGGATGAAGGCGGCCGGCTGCGGCTCGCCGTGCTCGCCGTGCCCTTGGCCATGCTGGTGTGGATCGGCGTGGCGCTGCCGGAGCCGCTGCGGATGTTACTCAGTCGGGCTGCGGAGGTGGTCGGTCGGTGAACGTGGAACATCAACACCCGCTCGAGCGGGTTGTGACGGGAATCACGGGCGTATCGATTAACCCGCCTGAGAAAGGCGTGTGGCGGGCGGTCGTCTCGTCCGCCGAGTTGCCCCGCCTGGTAGAGATCGTCGTCAGGCAGTACAACGGAAGTGTCTTGCTGGCCGCGGGCGAGGATCGCCCGCGTGAGAATGCCCTCTACGTCCATTACCTCCTCGGCTTTCAGCCCGAAAGTGCCGAGAGCGGATCGCGCGGTGGGTGGGAGCTTCTGCACATTGCAACACGGCTATCCCGCGAGCTCCCGACCGTGCCGTCTCTGGCCGGCGTGTCTTTTCCAGCCTCGAGGTTCGAACGCGAGATGCGCGATCTCCTCGGAGTGCATCCCGCCGGTCACCCGGACCCACGCCCGCTGGTCCGGCACGGCTTCTGGCCTGAGACGTTCTACCCGCTGCGGCATGATGCGGCGCCACCGGCGTTCAGCGACGACGGGCGTCCGTTTCCCTTTACGGAGGTTGAAGGAGAGGGTGTGTACGAGATCCCGGTTGGACCGGTGCACGCGGGCGTCATCGAGCCAGGTCACTTCCGCTTCAACGTGCTGGGCGAAACAATCCTCAAGATGCGCGCCCGCTTGTACTTCACCCATAAAGGGACGGAGCGCCTCTTTCTCGGCCGCCTTCCGAATGACGCACTTCCGCTGGCCGAACGCATTTCCGGAGATACGAGTGTCGGCCATGCGATGGCGTTCTGTCAGGCGATTGAGGCGCTCGCGGACGTGCAGATACCGAGGGCCGCGAAGGTTGTGCGGACCATCGTCCTCGAGTTGGAGCGTCTCTACAACCACATGGCCGACGTCGGGGCCATCATCGGCGACACGGGGTTTCCGGTGGGGCAGGCGCACTGCCTCCGGTTGCGGGAGCGCCTGCTCCGCTTGAACAAGGACATCGCAGGCCATCGCCTGCTGCGCGGGGTTGTTGTTCCCGGAGGTGTCGCTCTCCAGCAAAAAGGGCTCGACCCTGGCATCGTGTCGGCGGTCGACCAGATCGTGCGGGACTTCGAGGAGGTCGTCCAAATCTGCCGCGACAATACGCTCGTCGCGGACCGACTCGAAGGCACCGGGCGGCTGCCGGCGGAAGTCGCGCGCGATTTCGGCGTTGTCGGTTACGTGGCGCGCGCGTGTGGTGTGTCGCACGACGCGCGCAGGGATCTGCCATTCGCGGCGTACGAGTGGCTCGATGTGGCGCCTGTTGTCGCGCAGGGCGGAGACGTGGAGGCGCGTCTGGACGTCCGAGTTCGAGAAGTGCGGCAGGCCACCAACATCATCGCGCAGGTACTTTCAAAACCGGTCCCTACCGACCATCGCGTCGACATCGGGGCCCTTCCGGCCTGGACGCCCGCGTTCGGAGTAGTCGAGGCGTGGCGGGGAAGGCTCGTTCACATGGTGATGGTTGACGAGGACGGCCGGTTGCACCGCGTGAAGGTCGTCGATCCGTCGTTCTTCAACTGGCCTGCGCTTGCGAGGGCGCTCGACGGGAACATCGTCCCCGACTTCCCGCTGTGCAACAAGTCGTTCAACGCATCGTATTCGGGCAACGATCTTTGAGTCGGCGCCGGTGCGAGCGGCTGAGGCGCGGCGGTGCGATCGCATTGTCTCTCGTTGGTGCGCGCTAACGCTGGTCGGAGCGATCCCGCGGCGTCATTCTCGTCCCGCTAACGGCAACGAATGAGCCGCGCGCCACAGCGACACAATCGCCGTAGATGCTCGGCGCGTCGGTTCCATTCGATGTTAGACAGCGAGCCTCAGCCGGCGGTATCGTAGATCGCAGGAACCGCCCATGCACAACGAATTTACAGCAGTGTTCGAACGGGATGGCGATTGGTACGTGGCGTATTGCCCAGAAATTCCGGGCGCCAACGGGCAGGGGCGCACCAAGGAAGACGCGCGGCGGAATCTTGCTGAGGCGATTTCGCTCATTCTGGAGGACCGTCGTGAAGATGGCCTTCGCGGCGTGCCTCCAGACGCTGAACGTGAGACGGTGACCGTGAAGTGAAACGGAGCACCCTTCTCCAGCACCTGCGTCGGCACGGGTGCGTGCTCAAGCGAGAAGGCAGTTCCCACTCCCTGTGGACCAACCCACAAACTGGTGCCGTTGAGCTGTTCCGCGCCACACTGAGATTCCCAATAAGCTTGCTCGGAAGATTTGCCGAAATCTGGGCGTCCCTGAGATCGGCAAAGAGTAGGTTCCACTGCCTCACGCATTGGCGCTGAAGGTTCGACGTAACTCATGACGTTGAGAATGATCCCGTTTGGATCCGCCACGAAAAGGCGCCTAGCCTAGCACGATCCATGTCGCCGCTCGCAAGCTGGAACTTTGTGCGCGGAGGGAAAAGACGGTGATAGGATTTTTCGGGCGTGAACGGGAGAAGCCGATGAGTTATCGAGGTCGTGTTTCAACGGCTCTGTCAGCGCTGGTCGTCGCTGTGTCGCTGGTCGTCGAACCGCTCACGGCGCAGGCCCAGGCGGCGAAACCCTTCACTCCGCCGCCGTCGGCGTACAACCCGCCCCGCACCCCCTGGGGAGACCCGGATCTGATGGGCGTCTGGGACTACCAGTCGGTGATCCACATGGAGCGGCCAGACGACCTGGCCGGCAAAGCGAGGTTTGCGAACGACGCCGAATACGAAGCATGGGCCAGGGTCAACGCGCCAAACCGGGACTCCGAAAAAGGCGTCGGTGCGTACAACGAGTTTTGGAACGACCGGAACTTCGTCAAGAACCTGAACACGTCGCTCATCGTCGACCCGCCCAACGGAAAGTATCCTCCCTTGACGCCCACGGCGGAGCAGCGACAGAAGGAGATTCTCTCCAGGGCGCGCGAACTCGCGTCATGGGAGGATTACCACGCGTTGGCGCGATGCATCGCTTCTCAGACGCCGAACGCGCCGCAAGCGTACAACAGCGGCACGTACGTCATGCAGGCGCCGGGATGGGTGCTGATTGTCCGGGAGCGGTTGGACACGCGCATTATCCCGCTCGATGGACGCCCACACATCGGCCAGAACATCCGGCACTGGAATGGAGACCCGGTGGGCCGTTGGGAAGGCAACACGTTGGTCGTTGAAACCAGGAATTTCACGGACAAACAGCGACTGGGTGGCGGCTCCGGGGCGAGCGTTCCGGCAGGTATCCCATTTGGGAACTTCCAGTTGACTGAATACTTCGTGCCAGTGAGCCCCAATCGAATCGAGTACTACGCCACAATCAACGATCCCACGACGTGGACGAGTCCCTGGACGTTCAATCTGCCATGGGAGAGGGATGACGACTACAAGCTCCTCGAGTACGCGTGCCACGAGGGCAACTATGCCCTCACGAACTCGCTCCGGGGTGAGCGTGTGCACGAAGCCGAGGCCGCGAAGAAACGCGAAGCCGGAAAATGACCGCGGCATTCTCGGGACGAGCGACAGCCCGTCGAGGCGATACGGTCGCTAATCGCAGTGAG
>Ga0209640_10001581_pt1 | contig 19400 bp, 31 predicted proteins | sample RifCSP10_1_FD_184018 | JGI IMG/M metagenome (GOLD analysis project Ga0209640, IMG submission 184018) | Soil microbial communities from Rifle, Colorado - Rifle CSP2_sed 10_1 (SPAdes) (version 2) | ecosystem: Environmental > Terrestrial > Deep subsurface > Rock core/Sediment | place: Rifle...
GTCGTGGAAGTGGTTGTAGTAGCGGGCGGCCTTCGGCCCAAGGGTCTTCGGCCACAGGGGCCACCCCTCGTCTTCGAGTTCGCCGCCGAGTTCGATCCACTGCGTGATGCTTCGCGAATCTCCGCCTTGAGTCCTTAAACTCGTTGCAAGGCCATCTGCTAGACCTACACTGCGCCGCAGGTACTCATCGAGTACGTTCTGTCCGCTCGCATCCTTCCATTCCATCACCGCTTGGCGGTTGACGAGCTCGTGCGTAGGCGTTTCCAGAGCGACAAGCGGGACCACAGTGAGTACGGCGAGCACGACTACTCTTCGTGCCAGCAGTACGCCTTCACGATAGTTAATGCTCATTGCGCGCGCTCCCGTTCCAAGAATTCGGTATTGCGCTTGGTTCGACAGTCGTCGACGGCAATGTCATACGCACGATTGAGGTTGGGTATCTTCGTTCTAGGGACCGTTACCGAGGGGCCGTGCGAAATCACCGCATCGCAGGCTTCTTGCCACGTCTTCAGCGGCCGCATCGTGACCACCGTCGGATCGACAAAGGGCGCGCCATCGGCCGGGGTGACCTCCTGCGCCATTGCGATATAGCCGGGAGCGAAGAACCCGACTCCGGGTTCCAGCACGTTCAGCGTCCAGAGGGGCCACAGACGCGGGAGCTCGAACCGTCCCTGTGCGTCGGTCATCGTCTCGCGCGCGTCGAAGAACGCCGACACCGTGTCCGCCAGGCTGATGCGCCGGATCCGCCACGTGACCATGACGTGCGCGTTGGCAATCGGGGCGCCGGTGTCCGCATCGACCACCTGGCCCCGGAAGGGCCCCCACTGATCCTGGCCCCTGAGGTAGCCGCCGAAGGCGAGCAACAGCACGATGACGCTGAGGCCAATCACGAGCCGGCGGAGCCCGCGCCAGCCGCGGCGGCGGGGGTGCAGATCGGCTGTCATACTCACAGTCCTCCTTTAGAACTGCCACAATCGCCAACGGCCATCGGCGTCCGCGATGAAGACAATCGGGTAGGACAACACCCGGCCGTCCTCCTCCCGCAGCATCTCGTACTCCGCACCCCCGCGGCCGACCTGTATCAGGTCGATCGTCGTGAACATGCTGCGCTCGGCCGACAGTTCGTCGGGAAGCAGCGCACCAAGGTGCTCCTGCCACGCCGCGCGCCGCTTCCCGTGGATGAAGCTGACGGCCCGCGCGACATCGCCGGCCTGCAGCGCGTCGGTGAAACCCGTCCACACCGCCTGGAGGCGCGCATCGAGGGCCGCACGGTCGTAGACCTCCACGACCGTGCGATACCTGAGAACCTGACCATCGGCCGTCATGGCGCGCAACGTCGGGACGTAGATTCCCGGCTGGTCGTAGACGAACGGAAGACCCTCGACGGTCGTCCCGTCGAAGTCCACCGTCCCGTTGCTGTCCAGATCGAGCTCAACGCGGGCGCCCTCACCAAGATTGATGCTGAATGTGACCACATGTGGCGCGAGACCGGCTGCGGGAAGCGCCGTGAAGCCGCTCATCGACGCAGCCGTGTCGGGTTGCACCGTCACGCCGATAGTGTGAGTGGCGGTCTGGCCGGTGGCCACATCGGTGGCGATGGCGGTTAACGTGGTCATCGCCGTATCGATCGGCACCTCCGCCGCGAAGGTGCCGCCAGCCGTACTGGCCGGCACCGCCGGAATGCCCAGGCCGGGAGGCAGCGGAATCGTAACCGTGACCTCGCCGCCTGCCTGCACTGTTCCCAGTACCCACACCGAGGGCGTCGTGATGACGGCGCCCTCGGTCGGTTCTGTAATCCGAATCCGCAGCGCGATCACCGTAAACGCCTGCACTGCCGGCGTCAGCTCGTTCTCGTTGCCCGCCAGGTCGCGCGCCTTGACCTCGAAGGTGTGTGCGCCAGAAGCCAGATTATTCAGGACGATCGTGGTAGCCGGCCCGAACGGCGACCAGGGGCCCCTGTCGAGCCGCCACGCGAACTCGATCACGGGCGAGTACACGTCCGTCCCCGCCACGACAAACGTTGCCGTCGTCTCGAAGATCTCCCGGGACGGGCCGCTGAGGATCGCCGTGTCCGGCGGCGTGCGATCGACAACGAGCAGCTGCGCGGCGGAGGCGGCATTACCGGCGCGGTCCGTGGCAACGAGGGTCAACGCGTGTGGCCCCTCGACCACCGCGCGCGTATCGAGCACCGCGCTCAGTTCGGTGGCGGACGCCTCGTTGTTCATGGTCGCCACCACGGCCTCGTCCAACATGAAGGCCATCGAGGCCACGCCGCTCCCCTCGTCCTCGCCGCGTCCACGGAGGGCGACGACGTCACGCGCGTGCACGCCCGGCGACGGCTCGGCGATTGTAACCGTGGGAAGACGGTCGTCATGCACGATGTGCACGGTCATTGCGGGACCGGTCAGCCCCGAACCGGCGGCGCCGGTCGCGAGGAACGACAGGTCCATGCCGCTATTCGGTGTGAGCGGTACTTCGAGCGCAAAGTCGCCGGTCGCCGCGTCCGCCACCGTGGTTGCCAGCGCCCGTGCAACGTCGGTGGCTGGGAAGACCTGCACTCGATCGCGGGGCCCCGCGTGGCCGCCGATGGGGACCGGCGTCCGGTTCGTAAACGCCGGCGCATCGGGCGCGGGCGCGGGAGGGGCACGAAAGCGGAGCACGCGTCCACGCTTGCCCCGCTCCAGCGCCACCAGATCGCCATCGGGCGCAAAGACGAGCGCCACTGCTTGCTTCAGCCCTGTCGCCAGCGCTGTGACCTGCCCGGTCCGATGCCGCTTCAGGATGACACCCCCTCCGTCATGCTCGTCACCGGCCTTCTCGGCGCTGACGAACACGTCTCCTAGCGCGTCGATGGCGAGACCCCGCGTGCCCTTCAGTGAACCGGAGAGGAGCGCCTCGACAGGAGCAGCCGTTCCATCCTCGCGTATCGGGACGCGGGCGACCGTCGTGCGCGTGCGTCCTCGCTCCGTCACCAGGCGCGCGAGCGCGACATAGACTGCCGCGCCGTCGGCCGCCAGACCCTGTACGCCCATCAACCCCGAGGCAACCGTCGTGAGCGTGCCCGAATGCTCCAGCCGCGCGATCGCGAATTCGGCACCGGATCCGCCGCCGCGATCCCCGTCGTCGTCATCGTCGCTCTCGCGCCCCATGTCCCGTCGCAGGGCGAGCCATATCCGCCGGTCCGGCCCCACGGCGATGGCCCGGAGCTGTCTGAGCGCACTGGTCACAACGGTCGTGAGCCCGCTGCGATCCAGCATCAGGACCCGCCGTCCGGCGGCCTCCACGACCAGGACGTTTCCTCCGCTGTCGATCGCAACGCCCGTTGGCCCGTGCAGATGGTCCAGAAGGATCCGGCGCCGCCCCGACGCGTCAATGCGGGTCAACGTGCCGCGGGCACGATCGGTGATGAGGATTGCTCCGCTGGGCTCAACAGCCAACGCGGATGGCTGCTCGAAGCCAGAGGCGATGACGTCGACTGGAGCCAGCGCGCTGATGGTGTGTGCTTCTTTGGCGGCAAGCGATCCAAGGTCGCCACGCACCGAGAGGATTGCCGCCAGCGCGATGATGCCCACCATGGTCGCGGGCGCTCGCCGTCGTTGAGATTCGAGCATTGGACGCGCGAGGACACAGCAACGGCGCTGCCTGAAAACGCGTCACACTGTTGTCAGGGGAAATCGATGAAGGGAAGGAAGTTCCGGCTTGCCCGGTCGCCAAGCCGACGTCGGCGCCGCCGGAGATGACAACCCCGGTTGCGCACCGGGGCGATTCTGTCAACGCTCTTCGGCTGGCATTCCCGTTGCTCCAGACGATGGTAGGATTGGCGGGCCGCGGGTGAGGATCGTGGTGTTTGTGCGCCAATCCGCTGAGGAGCGGCGGGAATGGATGTCGTGGAGCTCGAACAGGTTGTTCGAAACGTCAACGATCGGGTGAGCCGGATTGAGCAAGTTCTGCCAACGCTGGCCACCAAGGAAGACCTGAAGGCGTACGCGACGAAGGAGGACCTGCGAGCGTCGGGGGACGCACTACGCCAGGACCTGCATGCGTTGGAGGAAGCACTACGCCGGGACTTGCGCGCGTCGGAGGAAGGGCTGCGGCAGGACATGCGGGCGCTGGAGCACGGATTACGTCAGGAGATGCGGGCGCTCAACGAGGAGACACGTCAGGAGATGCGGGCGCTTAACGAGGAAACCCGGCGGCACATGCTCGTCCTGCACGAGGAAGTCATCGCGCGCATCGCCACGCTGGGCGAGCTGCGGACCGGCCGGAAGCGGCGCTCCTAATCTGATTTGGCCCGTACGTGAAGAAGGCCGGCACGAGCCGGCCCTCTTGCTGTGTGGACGGACCCGAGGGTCCGCCCTCTGCGCCGTGGCGGACCTACGAGCCGCCCGCCTTGCGCGGCGTCGTGCTCTTCCGGGCGGCGCCGCGGGTCTGGCCGCCGGCCTGCGCCTTTGATCCGCCCTCGTCCTTCTTGCCCCCGCGCATCCGTTGTGCGGCCGCCTTGATCCGGTCGCCGACGCCTTTCTTCGGCTTCGCGGCTTCCTTCTCGGCGCCCTTCTCCTCGGTGGCCGCGCGCGGGTTGTACTCGCTGCCGACGAGCTCGATGTGCGCCACCTCGGCCGAGTCGCCGCGGCGGAACCCGACGCGCAGGATCCGGGTGTACCCGCCGGCCCGTTCCGCGAACCGCGGGGCGAGGGTCTCGAACAGCTTGCCGACGACGGCCTTGTCCGGCAGCTCCGCCATCACCATCCGCCGCGCGTGCAGCGCCTTCCCGTTGGCATCGCCCGAGGCGACGCCGCGCTTGGCAATCGTGATGAGGCGCTCCACGAACGGCCGCAGCTCCTTTGCCTTTGGCATCGTCGTCTCGATGCGCTCGTGCCGCAGCAGGGCGATCGCCTGGTTGCGCAGCAGCGCCAGGCGATGCTCCGTGACACGGCCGAGCTTGCGGTGTGCGACGTTGTGTCTCATGGCTCTATTCCGTGTGCGCCTCGGCCGGCTGGTCGAGCCGCATCCCGAGACTGAGCCCCATGCCGTGCAGGATCTCCTTGATCTCGTTCAGCGACTTGCGGCCGAAGTTCTTGGTCCGCAGCATCTCGGCCTCGGTTTTCTGCACCAGCTCGCGAATCGTCCGGATGTTCGCGTTCTTCAGGCAGTTGTACGACCGCACCGACAGCTCCAGCTCCTCGACGCTCTTGTCGAGATTCTCGTTGGTCACCGTGGTCCGCGGCTGATCGGCCTGGGCCTCCGGTGCCTGGTCGGCTGTCTCATCCAGATTGATGAAGATGTTCAGGTGGTCGCGAATCAGCCTGGCCGCGAGCGACACGGCGTCGTGCGCGGTCACCGACCCGTTGGTCCAGACGTCGATGGTCAGCTTGTCGTAATCAGTGGTCTGGCCCAGCCGCGCGGCCTCGACGAGGTAATTGACCTTCTTGACCGGCGAGTGCACCGAGTCAATCGGGATCCAGCCGATGCCGAGGTCCTCGTCGAAGTTCTTGTCGGCCGAGACGTATCCACGCCCGCGCTTCATGCGCAGCTCCATGTGGAGCTTTCCGCCTTCCGAGACGGTGGCAATGTGGGCCTCGGGCTCGAGAATCTCTACATCGGCGTCGCCGTCGATGTCCTTGGCCCGTACGACGCCCGGCTTGTCGACGCGCAGGTACAGCGTCTTGGTGTGGTCGACGTGGAGCTTCAGCGGAATCTGCTTGAGGTTGAGGATGATGTCGGTCGCATCCTCGACCACGCCGGGAATCGGCGAGAACTCGTGCAGCACGCCGTCAATCTTGACGGCGGTAATCGCCGCACCCTCGATTGACGAGAGCAGCACGCGGCGCAGCGCATTGCCAATCGTGGTACCGAAGCCCCGCTCGAACGGCTGGGCGTAGAACCGCCCGAACCGATCGGTGAGGGTGTCGCGCTCGAACTCGAGCCGCTTGGGACGTTGAAAACCTTTCCACAGCATTGTCGTTCCCTTTCGCCAACGGGCCGGCAGCCCCGGCTCCAGACCTGCATGTTTTCTCCGCCGGCCTCCCGCCGCAGGTCCGTAAGGCTGCGGGCCGTCGGGTGCGATTCAGTAGGCAGTAGGCGGTAGGCAGTTCACAGCATCGCCCACTGCCCACTGCCTACTGCCTACTTCGAATACAACTCGACGATGAGCTGCTCCTGCACGGGCAGGTTGATCTGCTCGCGGGTCGGGATCGAGCTCACCTTCGCGGACATCCCTTCGGCGTCAAACAGCAGCCATTCGGGCACGCCGCGGCCCTTCACTTCCTCCATGGCGTGGAGGATCGACGCGTGCTTGCGGCTTCGCTCCCGAACCGTGACGACATCGCCGGGCTTGACCGAAAACGAGGGAATGTTCACCTTACGGCCGTTCACCGTGAAGTGCCCGTGCCGCACGAGCTGGCGCGCCTGCGGGCGCGAGGTCGCAAATCCCAGGCGGTAGGCCACGTTGTCGAGCCGCCGCTCGAGCAGCTGCAGGAGCGTCTCGCCGGTGATCCCGCGCGTGCGCTCGGCCTGCTCGAAGTACCGCCGGAACTGATCCTCGAGGACGCCGTAGATGCGCTTGACCTTCTGCTTCTCGCGCAGCTGCACGCCGTATCCGGCCAGCTTCGACTTTCGCGACTTCCCGTGCTGCCCGGGCGCGAAGTTGCGCTTCTCGATGCCGCACTTCTCCGTGTAGCAGCGCTCGCCCTTGAGGAACAGCTTCATGCCCTCGCGGCGGCACAGGCGGCAGACAGGTCCGATGTATCTAGCCATTCCGTTACACCCTTCTCCTCTTCGTGGGGCGGCAGCCGTTGTGCGGAATCGGGGTCACGTCGCGGATCGACTTGACTTCGATGCCGATCGTCTGCAGCGCCCGGATCGCCGACTCACGGCCGGACCCGGGCCCCTTGACGCGCACCTCCACGGACCGCAGGCCGTAATTCTTCGCCGCGTTCCCGGCGGTCATCGCCGCCTGGGTCGCGGCAAACGGCGTCCCCTTGCGCGACCCCTTGAAGCCGATGCCGCCGGCGCTCGACCAGGCAATCACGTTGCCCTCGGTGTCGGTGATGGTGACGTGCGTGTTGTTGAACGACGCATGGATGTGCACGTACCCATGGTGCACGACGCGCTTTTCACCGCGCTTCTTGAACGTCTTGCGGGGCTTCCTGGCGCCCTCGGCCTTCTTCTCGGCGCCGGCTGGCGCTGCTGCTGTCGGGTCGGTCTTGGCCATCGTTTACACCGTCTTCTTTTTCGCGATTGCACCCTTGCGCGGACCCTTCCGCGTGCGCGCGTTCGTGCGGGTGCGCTGGCCGCGCACCGGCAGGTTCCGGCGGTGCCGCAGGCCGCGGTAGCAGCCGATTTCCATCAGCCGCTTGATGTTCATCGAGATCTCCTTGCGGAGGTCGCCCTCGACGCCGCCCACCTCTTCGAGGACACGGCTGATCTTGCGCACGTCCTCTTCCGACAGGTCCTTGACGCGCACGTCGGGGCTCACGCCCGCGGCGCCTAGAATGTCGTTCGACCGCTTGCGCCCAATCCCGTAGATATAGGTCAGTCCGATCTCGATCCGCTTGGTCCGCGGAAGGTCGATCCCCGCAATTCGCGCCATCCTCTTACCCCTGCCTCTGCTTGTGCTTGCTGTTGGTGCAGATCACCCGCACCACGCCGCGGCGGCGGACGATCTTGCACTTGTCGCAAATTCGCTTGACGGACGCTCGTACCTTCATAGCTTTCTCACAATCCTGCCGCGCGTCACATCGCGCTCCGCGAGCTCCACGACGACCCGGTCCCCAACGAGCAACCGGATGAAATTCCGCTCCACACCGCCGCCGACGTGGGCGGTAATCCGGCGGCTTCCCTCAAGTCCCACCCGATACAGGCCGCTCGGCAGCTGCGCCTCCACGATGCCTTCGACCCGACGTTCCACGGGGTCGCGCACGTCCTGTCACGACCGCACGGCCGCGTCCAGGAACTCGCGCGCCCGGGCCGCGTCGGCGTCGAGCAGCGTCAGGATCTCGCAGCCGTCGCGTGTGACGACCACCGTGTGCTCGAAGTGAGCCGACACGCAGCCGTCGCGCGTCACCGCCGTCCAGCCGTCCGCCAGCACCTTCACGCCGGCGCCGCCGGCATTCACCATCGGCTCGATCGCGAGCACCATCCCTTCCGAGAGCCGCGGCCCCCGGCCGCCAGGGCCGTAGTTGGCAATCTGCGGCTCCTCGTGCAGGGCCGTCCCGATGCCGTGCCCGACGAACTCCCGCACCACCGAAAATCCGTGCGCCTCGACGTGCCGCTGCACGGCGGCGCCGATGTCCGAGACGCGCGCGCCGGGCTTGACGACCTCGATGCCGTGAAACAGCGCCTCCTCGGTCACCCGCAGCAGCGCCTCCGTGCCGGGCGAGACGCGCCCGACCGGCACCGTCACCGCACAGTCGCCGAAGAAGCCGTCCAGCTTCGCGCCCATGTCGATCGACAGCACGTCGCGGTCCACGAGCCGGCGCGCCGAGGGAATCCCGTGCACGACCTGCTCGTTGATCGATGCGCACACGGTCGCCGGGTACCCGTGGTACCCCTTGAACGCCGGCAGCGCACGCTCGCTCCGCACGAGCGCCTCGGCGGCCGCGTCGATCTCCTGCGTCGTGACACCGGGAGCCGCCATCTGCCGGAGCCCGGCCAGAATACGGGCGACAAGCTGGTTGACGCGCCGCAGCTTGTCGATTTCAGCCTTCGACCGGCAGACGATCATCGACCTCGTTACCCCTGCGCTCCCAGCGGAAGACCCGCACGCACGCGCACCGCGTCGGCGATCCGTGCTTCCAGCTCCTGCGCCACGCACTCCGGCGACTGCGCGCCGTTGACCGTGCGGAACGTCGGGCGATCGCGATAGTAGTCCACGAGCGGCTTCGACTGCTCCACATACACCTTCAGGCGCTCCCGCACCACGCCCTCGTCATCGTCACTCCGATGGATGAGGGCGCCGCCACACCGTCGGCACGTGGTCGAGGCGTCATCGGCCGGGTCGGCGTTGGTTCCGCACTTCGAGCAGATGCGCCGCGATGCCAGCCGCCGGACAAGCTCATCGTCGGGCACGGCGATGTCGACGACGATGAGGGCACCGCTGCCGCGCTCCTCCATGATCCGGTCGAGCTCTCGTCCCTGCAAGACGGTCCGCGGAAAGCCATCGAGCACAAAGCCTCCCGTGGCGTCAGGACGGTCCAGCCGCTCGCGCGCAATCCCAATCATCGTACCGTCGTCGACGAGCTCGCCGCGATCCATCTTGTCCTTGGCGACGAGCGCCAGCGGCAGCCGGCGCTTGATCCCGTCGCGGAGGATGTCCCCCGTCGAAATCTTCGGGACGCCGTGCTGTCGCGCGAAACGCTCCGCCTGAGTTCCCTTCCCGGCGCCGGGTGGCCCCAGCACGATGACGTTGAGTTCCATCGGCTACCCGCGTCGCCCCCTGATCCTCGTTTTCTTCATGAACCCGTCGTAATGCCGCATGATGAGCTGCGATTCGACCTGATTGACCGTATCCATCGCCACACCCACCACGATCAGCAGGGACGTGCCGCCAAAATAGAAGGTCACGCCCGCGCCCTGCGTGAACCACTGCGGCAGCATGGCGTCGAGCTGCTCGCCGACAAACGGAATCGGCGCCACCCGGAATCCGGTGAGCAGGAACTCCGGCAGAAGCGCCACGCACGCGAGGTACAGCGCACCGACCAGCGTCAGGCGCGCCAGGATCGTGTCGATGTGCTCCGCCGTACGCTTGCCGGGCCGAATGCCGGGAATGAAGCCGCCGTACTTCCGCATGTTCTCCGCCACGTCATCCGGGTTGAAGATGATCGCCGTGTAGAAGTAGCAGAAGAAGATGATGCCGACCACGTACAAGAGATTGTAGAGCGGCATGCCGTACGCCAGCTGGTCGGCGACCGCCCGCCCCCATGTGCCGCTCTCGAACATCATGGCCACCGTCGCCGGAAACGCCAGAATCGACGAGGCGAAAATCACCGGAATCACACCGCCCGTATTCACCTTGAGCGGAATATGGGTGCTCGCGCCGCCGTACTGCCGTCGTCCCACGACGCGTTTGGCGTACTGCACCGTGATCCGGCGATGGCCGCGCTCGACGAAGATGATGGCGCCGACGACCACAACCATCATGGCGATCAGGAACACGATGCGCAGGAGGCTGAGCTGCCCGGTGCGCATCTGGTCGACCGTGGTCAGCACCGCCGACGGCAGCCCGACGACGATGCCGGCGAAGATCAGCAGCGACATGCCGTTGCCGACACCGCGCTCGGTGATCTGCTCGCCGAGCCACATGACGAACATCGTGCCGGTCGTCATGGTCAGGACGCACATGAACCGGAACCCCCAGCCCGGGTCGAAGACCAGCGGCAGGCCGCCCGCAATCTGCGTCTGGCGCTCCAGGAAGAACGCGATGCCGAGCGACTGCACGACGGCCAGCGCCAGCGTCAGGTACCGCGTGTACTGCGTGATCTTGCGGCGGCCGAGCTCCCCTTCCTTCGACAGCCGCTCGAGCGTCGGCCAGACGACGGTCAGCAGCTGCAGGATGATCGACGCGCTGATATACGGCATCACGCCCAGCGCGAAGATCGTCATCTGCGCGAGGTTGTTGCCCGAGAACATGTTGTAGAGCCCGAACATCGTGTTCTGGGTCTGCGCGGCCAGCAGCGCCAGCGCCTCCGTGTTGACGCCGGGAGTCGGGATGACGCCGCCGACGCGGTACACGCCGAGCAGCGCCAGCGTGAACAGCACGCGGTTCCGCAGGTCGGCGACGGCGAACAGGTTCTTCAGTGCGTTATCCATCGCTAATCACCAATGGCTTCCGCGGCCCCCCCCGCCGCGGCAATCTTCTCCGCCGCCTTGCCGCTGAACTTGTGCGCGCGGACGGTCAGCTGCTTCGCGATGTCGCCGCGCGCCAGCACCTTGATCCGCTGGTGACGGCTGCGGACGAGACCCTGCTCGCGCAGGAGCTCCGGCGTAATCACAGTGCCCGCGTCGAAACGCTCGGCCAGCGTATCGAGGTTCACCACGGCGTACTCCGTGCGGAACTCGTTGTGAAACCCGCGCTTCGGGATGCGGCGCTGCAGCGGCATCTGGCCGCCTTCGAAGCCGCGCTTGAACTTGAAGCCCGAGCGCGACTTGGCGCCCTTGTGGCCTCGTCCCGCCTGCGTGCCGGTTCCCGACCCATGGCCGCGGCCGACGCGCTTCCGTTCGAACTTCGACCGCTCGGCCGGCTTCAGATTGCTCAGATCCATCTTTTTCTCATTCGTGATTCGTGAATCATGATTTTGCGATTTGAAATCACGAATCACCAATCACCAATCACCAATCGCAAATTACTCCTGCACCGTCACCAGGTGACGGACCTTGTGAATCATCCCGCGCGTCGCCGGCGTATCCGGCAGCTCCACGGTGTGCCGGATTCGGCGCAGCCCCATGCCCTCGACCGTCTTCGCCTGTGTCTCGTTGAAGCCGATCGTGCTCCTGAGGAGCGTGACCTTCAGCTTCTTCGCCGCGGGCTTCTGTGCCGCCTGTTTCGCCATTGTGCCTTCTGCCTTGTGCCTTGTGCCTTGATCAGGCGCCGATCAGCTCCCGTTCTTCCTTGCCGCGGAACCGCGCCACCTGCGCCGGGTCCTTCAGCTCCATCAACCCCGAGAAGGTGGCGCGCACGACATTGTGCGGATTGGCTGATCCGAGCGACTTGGTCAGCACGTTCTGGATGCCGGCCGATTCCACCACGGCGCGCACGGCGCCGCCGGCGATGAGCCCGGTGCCCTCCGGCGCGGGCTTCAGGAGCACGCTGCCGGATCCGAACTTGCCGACCACCCGATGCGGAATCGTCGTTCCCTTGAGCGGCACGCGAATCAGGTTCTTCTTCGCGGCCTCGATCCCCTTCTTGATCGCCGACGGCACCTCCTTCGCCTTGCCGACGCCAAAGCCGACGACGCCGTGGCCGTCGCCGACGACGACCAGCGCGCTGAAGCTCAGGTTCTTGCCGCCCTTGACCACCTTCGTCACGCGGTTGATCGACACCACGGTGTCCTTGATCTCGAGCTGTGACGCGTCAATTTTTTCCCGCATGCGGTTCATCATCGCCATGTGATTAAAACTCCAGACCTGCTTCGCGCGCGGCGTCGGCCACCGCCTTGATGCGCCCGTGATAGAGGAACCCGTTCCGGTCGAACACCACCCGCTTGACGCCCTTGTCGAGCAGCCGCTGCGCAATCGTCTTCCCGATGGCCTGCGCCCCCGCCACGTTGCCGCCCCTGACCGTCTTGCCGAGCGTGCCTTTCACCGACGGTTCGACGCTCGACGCCGAGGCGATGGTGCGGCCGGTCATGTCATCGACAACCTGCACGTAGATATGCGCGAGGCTGCGGTACACCGTGAGCCGCGGCCGCGCCTCCGTGCCCATCACGCGCTTGCGGATCCGGTGCTTGATTCGCTCCCGGCGATCCTCTTTGGTCTTGATCTTCATCTTCGATCCCTGTCGTCGCTGGTCTTTGGTCTTTCGTCTCTCGTCTCGTCCGCCCGAACGAAAGACCAGAGACCAAAGACGAAAGACTGAAGACTTCCTACGCCCCGGTCTTCCCGACCTTCTTCTTGAGCACCTCGCCGGTGTACCGCACGCCCTTCTGCTTGTACGGGTCGGGCTTGCGCATCCGGTGGATGTTGGCGGCCACCTGCCCCACCATCTGGCGGTCCGCGCCCGTCACCGTGATGTGCGTCTGCTTGTCAATCGCGATATCGATCCCGTCCGGAATGTCGAACACGATCGGATGCGAGTACCCGAGCGCGAACGTCACCTGCTTGCCCTTCAGCTCCGCGCGGTAGCCGATGCCAACGATGTCGAGCTCCTTCTTGAAGCCGTCCACGACCCCCGAGACGGCGTTGGCCACGAGGCTCCGTGCCAGGCCGTGGAACTTCCCGAGCTCGGCGTCCTCGCGCTGCAGCCTCGCCACGAGCGTGCCGTTCTCCTGTGCGAAGACGACGCCGGGCGGGAGCCTCTGCCGGAGCTTCCCCTTCGGGCCCTGGATCTCCACGGCGTCGGGCGCGATCGTCACCGTCACGCCCTTGGGAATCGGGATCGGCTTCTTACCAATTCGAGACATTTCCTGATCCTCGTCGTTCGCAGTAGGCAGTATGCAGAAGGCAGTGCATCGCTGCCTACCGCCTACTGCGTACTGCCTACCACACGTTACAGAGCACTTCGCCGCCGACGCCGGCTTTTCGCGCGGCCCGGCCCGTCATCACGCCCCGCGAGGTCGTCAGGATGCTCGTGCCGAGTCCGCCCAGCACGACCGGTACGTCGTCGACCCCCAGATAGACGCGCCGGCCGGGACGGCTGATGCGCTCGATCCCGCTGATCACTTTCTCTCCGCGCGGTCCGTACTTCAGGAACAGGCGGATGACCTGTCGCGGCTGACGTCCCTGCTTCTGCGCCGGCTCCTCGACGAGGCTGAATCCCTGGATGTACCCCTCGTCCTGCAGGATCCGCGCAATCTCGGCTTTCAGCTTGCTCGCCGGCATATCCACACGCGTGTGCTTGGCGGTCACGCCGTTACGGATACGCGACAGCATGTCGGAAATCGGATCGGTCATATCTCTCTTCCTACCAGGAGCTCTTGATCACGCCGGTGACGTCGCCCTCGAGCGCCAGCTTGCGGAAGCACAGCCGGCACATCGAAAACTTCCGCAGGAACCCCCGCGGCCGGCCACACAGCTTGCACCGGTTGCGCAGGCGGATTCTGTATTTCGGCACCTTGCGCTCTTTCGCCATCTTTGCAGTCGTTGCCATCGTTAAGTCGTCCTGAAAGGCATTCCCATCAGTTGAAGGAGCTTTCGCGCTTCTTCGTCAGTTTTGGCGGTGGTCACCACCGACACGTTCATGCCGCGCGCCTTGTCGACCTTCATGTAGTCGATTTCCGGAAACAGCAGCTGATCCCGCAGCCCCAGCGTGTAGTTGCCGCGGCCGTCGAACCCTTTCGGCGGCACGCCGCGGAAGTCGCGGACGCGCGGAAGCGCGATGCTGATCAGCCGATCGAGGAACTCGTACATCCGCTCGCCCCGCAGGGTGACCATCGCGCCGACCGGCATCCCCTGCCGCAGCTTGAACTGGGCGATCGACTTGGTGGCGCGGCGGACCACCGCCTTCTGGCCGGTGATGCGGCCGATCTCATCGGCGCCGGTATCGGCGACCTTGGCGTTCTGCGTCGCCTCGCCGAGGCCCATGTTGATGACGATCTTCTCGACCTTCGGAATCGCCATCACGTTCCGGTAGCCGAACTCCTTCTTGAGCGCCGGCACGACGTCCTTCTGATACCGATCCCTCAGGCGGCTCATTTGTCGACCACTCCCTCGCACTTGCGGCAGATGCGCACCTTTCGGCCGTCGTTCAGGATCCGGCGGCCGACGCGGGTCATCTTTCCGCACTCGGGGCACACGAGCTGGACGTTGCTGGCATGAAGCGAGGCCTCGCGCTCGACGATCCCGCCCTTGATGTTGCGCTGCGGATTCGGCCGCGTGTGCCGCTTGATGATGTTCACGCCCTCGACGATCAGGCGGTTCCTCACGGGGAGCACCTTGAGCACGCGCCCGCGCTTCCCGTTGTCCTTGCCCGCCGTGACGACGACGGTGTCGTTGCGGCGAATGGGTGTCTGCAGTCTCGACATCGCCTACAACACCTCCGGCGCGAGCGAGATGATCTTCATGAACCGGCGCTCGCGCAGCTCGCGGGCCACGGGCCCGAACACGCGCGTGCCGATCGGCTCGTGCTGGTCGTTGACGAGCACCGCGGCGTTGCGGTCGAAGCGGATGTAGCTGCCGTCGCGCCGCCGCTGCTCCTTGACCGTGCGGACGATCACCGCCTTCACGACCTGGCCCTTCTTCACGGTGCCGTCCGGCGTCGCCTCTTTCACCGACGCCGTCACGATGTCGCCGAGCCGCGCGTAGCGCCCCGTCGACCCCCCGATCGGGTTGATCACCGCGATCTTCCGGGCCCCGGAGTTGTCCGCCACGTCGAGGATTGAACGCATCTGAATCATGGCTCAGACCTCCGGCGCCTTGGCGACCACGCGCGCGACGACCCACCGCTTGCGGCGGCTGAGGGGCCGCGACTCGGCGATGACCACCGTGTCGCCCACCCTGGCCTCGTTGTTCTCGTTGTGCGCCATGAACGTCGAGGTCTTCCGCTGGCTCTTGCCGTACAGCGGATGGCGCACCTGGCGTTCGACGGACACCACCACCGTCTTCTCCATCTTGTCGCTGACCACGGTGCCGGTCAGCTGTGACTTGACGCTCATGCCGTCTGCCGTTCCTTTTCCCGCAGAATCGTCTTCATGCGCGCCAGGTCGCGGCGGACCTGACGCACCTTCGTCGGCGCCTCGAGCTGCCCCATCGCCTTCTGGATCCGCAGCCGAAAGAGCTGATCGTCCAGGTCCTTCACGCGGACGCGCAGATCGTCGACCGTCAGCTCGCGGACTTCCATCGCCTTCACGATGCCTTCTCCTGCGCAAAGCGGGTGGCGAACTTCGTCTTGATCGGCAGCTTCGCCGCCGCCAGCGCCATCGCCTTCCTGGCGTCCACCTCGGTGACGCCTTCCATTTCAAACATGATGCGGCCCGGCCGGACCACGCACACCCACTGCTCGGGCGCGCCCTTGCCCTTCCCCATGCGCGTTTCCTGCGGCTTCTTGGTGATCGGCTTGTCCGGAAAGACGCGCACCCAGATCTTGCCGCCCCGCTTGATGAAGCGCGTCATCGCCACGCGCGCCGCCTCGATCTGCCGGTCGGTCAGCCAGCACGGCTCCATCGCCTTGAGGCCGAAGTCGCCGAACGAGACGTCGGCGCCGCGCCACGCCTTGCCCGCCATGCGCCCGCGCTGCTGCTTCCGGTACTTGACCTTCTTCGGCATCAACATGATGGCTAACCCCTGACCCCTGACCCCTGACCCCTATGCCCGCGCGGCCCTGCGCGGCGCGCGATCCCGGTATTCCTCGTCGCGGCCGACGCGCGGCACGAGCCGCTCGCCCTTGTAGAGCCACACCTTGACGCCGATCTGTCCGTACGTCGTGTGGGCCTCCGCGAAGCCGTAATCGATGTCGGCGCGCAGCGTCTGGAGCGGCAGCTGCCCGTGCAGGTACCACTCCGACCGCGCGATTTCCGCGCCGTTCAGCCGCCCCGACACGCGTACCTTGATGCCGCGGGCGCCGAAGCGCAGGGCCGATTCCACCGCCTTGCGCATCGCGCGCCGGAAGGCGACGCGCTTCTCGAGCTGCACCGCCACCGATTCGGCAATCAGCTGCGCCTCGAGCTCCGGCTTCTGGATCTCCTGGATGTTGATGAACACCTCGCGGCTGGTGCGCTTCTGGATCTCCTGCTTCAGCTTGTCGACTTCCGTCCCCTTCCGGCCGATGATGATGCCGGGGCGCGACGTGTAGATGTCGATCTTCAGCTTGTTGGCGGCGCGCTCGGTCTCGATCCGCGAGACACCGGCGTGCGCGAACCGCTTCTTCAAGTCCTGCCGCAGGGCGAGATCCTCGTGCAGCAGCTTGGCGTAGTCGCGGTCCGAGTACCAACGCGAGCGCCAGGTCTTGTTGAAGCCGAGCCGAAACCCGTAGGGGTGAACCTTCTGGCCCACGATGTCCTCTCTATTCGTGATTTGTGATTCGTGATTGGTGATTGCAAATCGCAAATCACCAATCGCCAATCACCAATCCAATTACGCCGTCGCGGCCGTCCTGGCCGTCTTCTTCGCCGCGCCGCCGGTCTTGCGGGCGCGCGCGGGCTTCCCCGCCGCGTCGCTCTCCTCCGCCACGCGTGCAATCTTCAGCGGGCGCTCGGCGACCCGCACCGTCAGGTGCGCCGTCCGCTTCGTGACGCGAAACGCCCGGCCCATCGGTGCCGGACGCACGCGTTTCATCGACGGCCCCTGGTTCGCGTAGCACGCCGCCACGTAGAGCCGCTCGACGTCGCCGCCGAAGCCTTCCTTCTGCTGCGCGTTGGCCACGGCCGAGCGGAGCACCTTCGCCAGCTCGCGCGCGATGACCTTCCGCGTAAACTGCAGCGTCGCCAGCGCCTGGTTCACGTCCTTGCCGCGAATCAGCTCGCACACAAGGCCCGCCTTCTGAGCCGACGTGCGGATGCCGCGCGCGGTCGCCTGCGCCTCGATCATGCCTTCGCTCCTCCGGCTCCGGCTCCGGCTCCCGCGCCGGCCCCGGCTCCGGCCCCGCCGCCGGTACCCGCGCCCGCACCCGCCGGCGCCGCCGCGGCCGCGGCGGCCGCCTTCTCCGTCTTGGTCGTGTGGCCCTTGAAGGCGCGCGTCGGCGCAAACTCGCCGAGCTTGTGGCCCACCATGTTCTCGGTCACGTACACCGGGATGAACTTCTTCCCGTTGTGCACCGCCATCGTGTGGCCGACCATCTCGGGAATGATCGTCGATCGGCGCGACCAGGTCTTGATGACCTTCTTCTCATTGACCCGATTCATCGCCTCGAGCTTCTCGAGGAGCGACGTGTCAACGAACGGCCCCTTCTTCAGTGAACGACTCATTACTTCGTCCTCCGCTGGACGATGAACTGACTCGTGTCCTTCCGGCGTCGCGTCTTGAAGCCCTTGGTCGGCTGTCCCCACGGCGACACCGGATGCCGCCCACCCGACGTCTTGCCCTCACCGCCACCGAGCGGGTGATCGACCGGATTCATCGCGACGCCGCGCACGTGCGGCCGCTTGCCAAGCCAGCGGCTGCGCCCGGCCTTCCCGATCGAGACGTTCTCGTGGTCCAGATTCCCCACTTGCCCGACGGTCGCGACACACTCGATGTTGATCTTGCGGATCTCGCCGGACGGCATCTTGACCGAGGCGTACTGGCTTTCGCGCGCGACCAACTGGACCGACGATCCGGCGCTGCGCGCAATCTGGCCGCCCTTGCCGGGGCGCAGCTCCACGTTGTGGATCTGCGTGCCGAGCGGGATGTTTTTGAGGGGCAGGCAGTTGCCCGGCAGGATGTCCACGCTGTCACCGGCGACCACGGTGTCGCCGACCTTCACGCCCATCGGCTGCAGGATGTAGCGCTTCTCGCCGTCCGCGTAGGTGATGAGCGCGATCCGCGCCGAGCGGTTCGGGTCGTATTCGACGGTCGACACCTTGCCCGGAATGTTCTTCTTGTCCCGCTTGAAGTCGATGATCCGGTACAGGCGCTTGTGCCCGCCGCCGCGCCACCAGGACGTCAGCTCGCCCCGGTTGTTGCGGCCGCCGGACCGGTGCAGCGGTTCGGTCAACGGCCGGTACGGCTCGTTCGCCGAGAGGTCGTCGAAGGTCTGCACCGTCTGGAACCGCGTGCCCGGCGATGTCGGGTTGAACTTGCGAATCGGCATCTCTATGTCCTTGTCGAAAGCCTGTTACGCACCCTGCAAGAACTCGGGTAACTTTTCACCCTCTCGCAGCTTCACGTACGCCTTCTTCCAGTCCGCGCGCCGGCCGGCGTAGCGGCCCTGACGCTTCACTTTGCCGTGCGCGACCGAGGTCCGAACGCTCTCGACCTTCGATCCGAGCAGCTCCTCGACGGCGCGCTTGATGGCAATCTTGTTGGCGTCCTTCGACACTTGAAAGACAAGCGTCCGGCCCTCCTCGCGGAGCACCGTCGTCTTCTCGGTGATGACGGGGCGCCGGATGACGTCTGTCAGCTTCAGCTTCATGGCCTATCCGAGCGCCTCCTGCAGTTTTTCCAGCGCGGCCCGTGTCAGCACGACGCGCCGCGTGTTCATCACGTCGCGCGCGCTCACGCGGTTGCTCGGCAACAATCGCACGCCCTCGATGTTGCGGACCGACAGCGCCAGCGTGTCTTCGGGCTTGACGTCGACCAGCAGCGCCCTGCCGTCGACGCCCAGGCGCCTGAGCATCTCCACCGCCGCTTTCGTCTTGACCTCGCTCACGCTCAGCGCATCGACGACGATCACCTGCTCGTCGCGGAGCTTCTGCGCCAGCGCGGCCCGCAGGGCGCCCTTCTCGACTTTCTTCGGCAGCTGATACTCGTAGCTGCGCGGCTGCGGTCCGAACACAGTGCCGCCCTTCCGCCACAGCGGGTTGCGGATCTCGCCGACGCGCGCGCGCCCCGTGCCCTTCTGGCGCCACGGCTTCTTGCCGCTGCCGCTGACCATCGCACGGGTCTTGGTGGCGTGCGTGCCGCGCCGACCGGCCGCGTTGGCCCGGACGACGGACTCATGAATCAGATCCGTCTTGATCCGTCCGCCGAACACGTCATCCCGAAGATCGAGCGAGCCGACCTTCTCGTTCTGCGAATTGACGACATCGACTGTCATGGCTACTTCTTGCCCTTCTTCTTCACCGGCTCGACCTGGGCCACCTTGATGGCCTTGGCCGCAATCGCCTTGCGGATGA
>Ga0209640_10001584_pt1 | contig 19380 bp, 14 predicted proteins | sample RifCSP10_1_FD_184018 | JGI IMG/M metagenome (GOLD analysis project Ga0209640, IMG submission 184018) | Soil microbial communities from Rifle, Colorado - Rifle CSP2_sed 10_1 (SPAdes) (version 2) | ecosystem: Environmental > Terrestrial > Deep subsurface > Rock core/Sediment | place: Rifle...
GAGCTTTACCGCATGGCCGAGTAGTCGCGTTTAAACTTAGTAATACTGGAGCCAACACATGAAAGCCTTCGTAACAGGAGGAACAGGTTTTATCGGCAGCCGTCTAATTCTTAAGTTGCTGCTTCGTGGCTATGAAGTCCATGCGCTTTGCCGTTCTCAAAAAGATGCAGATGCACTTCACGCCGTCGGTGTCTACCCGGCTAAGGGAGATATCCTCGATCAGCAATCAATGGTGCGGGGGATGGCTGGCAGCGATGTAGTTTTCCATGTGGCAGGCTGGTATAAATTCGGTGGCAGGGACCAGTCGATTGCAAGAGCGATCAACGTGGATGGGACGCGGAACGTACTCAGCCTGGCATATGAACTTGGCGTGCCTAAGATTATCCATACAAGTACCGTGGGAGTTTTCGGCGACACGAACGGTCGCCTCGTTGACGAAAATTACGTTATGCCGCCCTATCAAAAATTCCTTACCGAGTACGATCGTACCAAATGGATGGCGCATTATGAGGTAGCCATGCAATTAATAAAAAAAGGAGCGCCGGTAATTATTACCATTCCCGGAGCGGTTTACGGTCGCGGGGATCCAAGTTTAGTCGGAACATTGATGCGATTGTATTACCGTGGCTTACTGCCGATCGCTTTTGCCCCTGAGTTTGTTCTTACCTATGCCCATGTTGACGATATTGCTGAAGGTCACATCCTGGCTGCCGAGAAAGGAAACATTGGTGAGAGTTATATACTGGCAGGTCCAGCCGTCTCCCTAAGAGACATCATGAATCTCTGGGCTAATATCTTAGACCGTAGACCTCCGTCGCTGGAGATCCCGTCCCAATACCTGACGCCCCTTGCGCCCCTTGTTGGATTGGTCGAACGATTGGTTCCACTCCCAGAGATAATTAGCCAGGATACCCTGAATATACTGGGCGCCAGCTATGCAGCCCGCTCCGATAGAGCGCGAATGGAGTTAGGTTGGCGAATCCGGCCGCTCGAAGAAGGAATGCGCGAGACTTTGGCATGGATTGCGGGTAGAACTCCGGGTATTCATCTGACCCCCGCTGAGCGCAGGCGGCTGGCTGCCTGGGCATTAAGCGCCGCAATCCTTATTCTAGCGTTATGGCTACGCAAGCGCAAGCAAAAATAAGATCTTCCGGGGGCTTCTCCCCCCTTTTCAAGGGGGGCTGGGGGGATTCTCCCTTAGCCACCTGATCTGGTCAAGGAGGGGTCCGGCTTTCTTTTTTGTGGTGCTTTGCCTTCTCTGTTGAGTTTACCGAACAAATTGGAGGATGCTAACCGGGGAGTTCTCAAGTTGCTGAGAAATTTCCTCACCGCCGGTACCCGGGCAACTAATAGAAGCGCAACTGCCAATCCATAAGCCAGAGGGTCGCGGATGTCCGACTTGACCAACCAAGTATAATGCACAATAACCAACAAGCCCGCAAGATAGACAAATTTGTGCAGCCGCTTCCAGTTCTTGCCTAACCGGCGCATCCACCCCTTCGTCGAGGTCACCGCCATAGGTAGCAAGATCAGATAAGCCGCAAAGCCCACCAGGGCAAATCGCTTTTCAAAAATTGCCTCCCGAATCAAGCTCCAATCGAAAACGTAATCCAGGCCAACAAATATCAGAAAATGCAGGCTGGCATAAAAGAAAGTATACAATCCCAGGGCCCGTCTGACCTTCAACGCCTGACGAAATTTAAACACGGTATTAATCGGCGTACAAGCCAGCGATAGGATCAGCAGAACCAGAGCTGTTTTTCCAGTGCGGAACGTCAGCTCCTGAATTGGATTAACCGTCAGGTTATCCCGAAAAAAATCGAAGATCATGACTGCCAGCGGCGACAATGAGGCCAAATGCACAAAAATCTGAAACCTCGATAACCTTGGCAGTTTTCTATACAATCTATTCCATCCCATCAATAATTGAATCTTTCCCGATGATAAAAATCTTCTAGTCATAACTCAAAAAATCAAGAGACTAATCGACTTTCCTAGTAATTCGCTTGCAAATCCATACCATCATACAAGTAGGCCACCTCTTTCTCGTAGCCATTAAACATCAGGGTTTCCCGCCGGCCCAACTCTCCAATGCGTCTCTCCGAGGACTGGGACCAGCGCGGATGGTCGACATTCGGATTTACATTCGCGTAGAAACCATATTCGTTTGGCGCTGCCGCCATCCACAAGGATGTTGGCATCTCCTCCACCAAATCGATCTTGACGATGGCTTTGATGCTCTTAAAACCATACTTCCAGGGAACTACCAGGCGGATCGGGGAGCCATCCTGCGGTGGGAGAGGTTTGCCGTACAATCCAGTTGCCAGGATTGCCAGATCATTCATCGCCTCGTCCAAACGCAACCCTTCTACGTAAGGCCAGTTGTACCATGCGCTTTTTTGACCCGGCAGCTGGTCGGGATCATACAATGTTTCAAATCGCACGAATTTCGCGTTCGAGGTGGGTTCAACTTCCTGCAATAACTTTTCCAGGGGAAACCCCATCCACGGGATTACCATCGACCAGGCTTCCACGCAGCGCAGCCGGTAGATGCGTTCCTCCGGATCGAATTGTTTTATGAGATCATCAACATCATATTCCTTCGGATTTTTGACCAGTCCACCGACCTTTACTGTCCAGGGCGAAGTCGCCATGTCCTGCGCCAGAATGGCGACCTGCTCCTTGTCGACCGAGAACTCATAATAATTGTTGTAATTGGTGATCGATTCGTACGGAGTCAGTGCATCACCCAGCTCGTCCGTTGTAGCGCTGACCTGGAGGTCAGCCGGTATGGCTTCGGTCTCGGGAGCTGATCTTTCTGGTGCACAGGCTGATAACAAAGCTCCTGCAGTAACGATTCCCATGCTCTTGAGGAAATCCCGGCGAGACATGTAAAGATGCTCCGGTGTGATTTCGGAAGGATTAATCTCGATCATATTGGCTCCTACCTGCTCGAATAGGTATCCTCACAATTAGTGGAGGAGAGGATACTCGAATAGTGATTAACGATAAGAATACAATAGAGTTCTTACAAAACCCTGAACAACGAATTAAGAATTTCCTAATCGGCAGCCCTCCGACACGCCAGAATAAGCAGCATTTGACTTGCCGAATTTCTTCAAGTAGACTCTATATCTAAAAATAAGGCGGCGTCTCCTTATGAGTTTATAACATATTTTACGCATGATTCAAATTGATGGTTCTCTGGGCGAAGGCGGAGGTCAGGTATTACGCAGTTCCCTGACCCTCTCCCTGCTGACGAAATACGACTTCCAGATTACGAATATTCGCTCGAGGCGTTCGAATCCTGGCCTGCGCGCCCAACATTTGAAAGCGGTAGAAGCGGCAGCTTCGGTTGGCAGGGCTGGCGTTCAAGGTGCAGAACTGGGTTCAACTGCCCTCAGTTTTCACCCCGAAGCAATCCATCCGGGTCGTTACAGCCTGGAGATTAGCACCGCCGGCGCCGCATCGCTGGTGCTCCAAACGATCTTTCTACCACTGGCCCTGGCTGGTGCTGGCTCTACTATCACGATCACCGGCGGCACGCACGTCAATTGGAGCCCATCTTACCATTACCTCGAACTGCAGTGGCTGCCTTTTATGCGCCGGATAGGCTTTAATGCCGATCTGAAATTGCAGCTGGCCGGCTTTTACCCCGAAGGTGGCGGCCACATGACCGCGGCTATTCCACCCAATTCAGCGATCAGCCCGCTCCACATCACCGAGCGCGGCCGCCTGAGGCAAATCCGCGGTATTTCGGCCATTGCCAACTTGCCCCGCCATATCGCCGAACGCCAGCGTGAACAGGTCATCCGCCGCCTGGGAGACCGTTTCTATCTCAATGATATCCGTCTGGTTGAGCTGCCCGCACGCTTCAAAGGAACTATGTTGTTGCTCCTGGCGGAGTTCGAGAAATCGCAGGCGTGTTACTTCTCGTTGGGAGAGATTGGGAAACCAGCCGAGCGTGTCGCCGACGACGCCGTGGATCAAATGGAAGAATTTTTATCAACGGATGGAGCCATCGACCAGTATCTCGCCGATCAGCTCCTCCTTCCGTTAGCGCTGGCTCGGGGTCAATCAGAGCTGCGCACGTCAAAGATCACGCAACATCTGCTCACAAATGCGGAAGTAATCCGCCAATTCCTTCCTGTAACGATAAATATCGCGGGCCGCCTTGGCGAAGCGGGCCTCGTTTCCATCGAGAGATGAAGAATGAATGAAATCCTTCCTAAGGCCGATGTGATCATCGTAGGCTCCGGTCCGGGCGGGGCTACTCTGGCGCGTGAACTCTCTCTATCAGGAAAGAAAGTGCTCTTGTTAGAAAGAGGCATTGATCACCGGCAACGTCCCTATTACGGCACTTACTTAGGAGCGCTGCTCTACACCGATCGAAGTAGCCTGCTGTTCACAAAAGAGGGTCTGAATATCATCCGTCCATTGATGGTTGGCGGGGCTACCAGTATGTATTGCGGTTGCGCAGCTGCCCCTCCAACCTGGCTGAAAAATAAATATGGGATCGATATTGATCTCGAGGTTTCGGAAACGATTGAAGAGCTAAATGTCGCTCCGCTTCCAAAGGAATTGCGCGGGCAGGCCTCTACCCGCATTGCCATGGCGGCGCGCGCTCTTGGATATGACTGGCAGCCTCAGCTAAAGTTTAAGCAGCCCGATCGAAGTAAGCAGTTCGACTGCGGAGCGAAATGCATGCTCGGCTGTCGCTGCCGCGCAAAGTGGAGTGCAGCTGAATTTGTCGACGAGGCCATCGCAGCCGGCGCGGAATTAATGACTCGTGCAAACGTGCAGCGAGTCATCATTGAGAACAATCACGTAAGCGGCGTCGCCGGCAAATTGGCCGGCGCTCATTTTATCGCTCGCGCTGATACGGTCGTTTTATCCGCTGGCGGGATTGGTACACCCCGCATCCTGCATGCCTCAGGATTTCCGGAAGCCGGAATTGGGATGGCCATGGATACGACGGTGATGGTCTACGGGCTCATCAACGAAGAAGGCATCGGTAACGAACCTCCTATGACCTGGTCCTGGGAAGATTCGGAAGCTGGCTATATGCTCAGCACCTTAGTTGATCCCTGGCTTCTCTTCCCACTGATCAACTCTCTGAAGAGCCCCAAATATGCCCTTTATTGGCCGAAGTGGAAAAACATCTTGGGCGTGATGATAAAGCTCAAAGATGAGATCAGCGGGGGTGTTTTCCCGGATGGCACGATAAGCAAACCTTTGACGAATACCGACTGCTCTCGTCTTAAAGAAGCCGAGGACATCAGCCGAAAAATCTTGATTCAAGCTGGAGCGAATTCGGACACGATCTTCACCACGCCATCTCGTGGTACGCATCCCAGTGGGACTGTCCGTATCGGAGCCATGCTCGGCACAGATCTGCAGACTGGAGTCGAAGGTCTATACGTTTGCGACGCCAGCACATTTCCCGAAGCTCTCGGAAGACCCACCGTCCTCACAATTATTGGTCTGGCGAAGCGTTTGGCGAAGCACTTATCAGTACCTCACCAATGAGATTCTTGCCTTTCGAGCAAGGAAATTCGGATCCCTATGGAACCGCGAAGGCGCGGCGGATGCGGCAGGTCAAGAAGAATATGGGTGGAGCTTCTATGCCGCATCCGACGAATGGCAAGTTACGCGAAGGATAATAAAAAGTCTTAGCGTATCTTTGCGCTTCTCGGTTCAGTTTTTTCGTGAAGATTGGCGAAAACTAGTGGTTTTCATCCGCCCTGGCCGGGTCGGGTTAGTATGAAAGAGTCTCTTCAAGCTAAACTGGATTCATATCCCAAAATCCACCTGGCGCGCTATCCCACGCCTCTGGAATTTCTGCCGAACCTGTCCGCAGAGGTGGGCAGGGAGATCTATATCAAACGCGATGATGAAATTGGCCCAGGCATGGGCGGAAACAAAACCCGCAAGCTCGAGTTTCTCCTGGGAGAGGCGGTTCAGCGTGGCTTTCGTAAGATTGCTACTTTTGGCGGTCTCCAGTCTAATCATGCCCGCATAACCGCCGCAGCTGGGAGAAAATGCGGTTTGGAACCCCACCTGTTCTACTTTGAACGGCGCCCATCAAGTTTGAGAGGCAACCTGCTGTTGAACCAGGTCATGGGAGCCAGTATGCACTTTATCCCTTTTGGCGGCGGAGGGAATGGCAGCATGACTCTCGAAACCACCATTCGACTGGTTCGCCTCTTTGCCTTGCTGCGGCTCGGTCCCCACTATTTTGTCCCGGTTGGGGGCCACAACTGGCGAGGCTGCCTTGGTTACGTTCAAGCAGCCCTGGAAATTGACCGGCAGACGCATGAGATGGGCATCGAAAACGCCTGGTTGGCGGTTGCTGCCGGTTCCGGCGGCACGCTGGCGGGTCTTCTCGCCGGTCTGCACATGATCGATTCTCAGCTCAAGCCAATTGGCATTGATGTTGGTAGACTGTGGAAGGAATTCCCTCAATCGATCGCAAGACTGGCTAATGAGATCTGCCAGCAGCTGGGTTACCGGCTAAGATTTAGTGCCGGGCAGGTGCCCTTAATCGAAGAAACCTATGTTGGCGAGTGTTATGGTTCACCGACAGGCCTGTGTCTTGCAGGCATTCAGAAATTGGCGCGGATGGAGGGCATCTTGCTCGATCCGATTTACACTGGCAAAGCTTTCTCGGGATTACTGGACTTGATCGCTAACAACCATCTCGGCGAGCGGGAACCGGTGATCTTCTTGCATACGGGTGGGCTGCCCGCCCTTTTTGCCTTTAATGACCGTGTCATCCTTGGTTGATTTCCAGCGGCTGATGGATATCTTTTCCTCGCCTCGCCCGAATGGCAGCCCGGGCGAAAAAGCCACCTGCCGCGCCTTGTGCGATTGGTTAGCCGGCCACGATATCCCGCATCGTATTCACACTTTTGCACAATATCCCTATTACTTCGAGCTTATCGGGTTCTGGATCATTTTTTCACGCACTCTCCTGGCCGCCGCCATCTGGCTTCGCTGGGGTTGGTTGGCATTCGGCATTGCAGTGGTTGGCTTGATCGGAGGCGCCCTGGATGTAGCATATCGCATTCCGCTGGTATCCTGGCCCGGCTACTGCGCTGGAAAGAATATCCTGATCGAATTCGAACCCGGTGGGGCCAAACAGGAGGTCGTCATCAGCGCTCACTATGATTCAAAAACTGAATTGCTCGACCACCGCCAGAGAATGTTTTTCCTAAAAAATATCCGCCTCGGGATTTTCCTGACCATTTTCTTAGGCTTATTCGGGCCATTGGATCGTTTTCTTCTAAGCCGGAATGCGGATTTCGCCGATCTGGTTTATTGGCTGGGAATAGGATTGGGGATCATCCTTCTCATTCTGGCCTGGGGGCTGGGTCTCAACCTGTCCATCGGTCGCTTGTTGGCCCAAAGTCCTGGAGCCGTAGACAATGGGGCGGCGTGTGCGATCCTCTTGGGTCTTGCTCACGAGTTTGCCAGCGGAAAATTCTCATTGAAAAACACCCGCGTCACCCTGGCTCTCTTTACCGGCGAAGAAATTAATATGCAGGGCTCCCGCGCCTACGTCTTGAGTAAATCGTGGGATCTACCAGCAGTGGCCGTTAATTTAGAGGCGATGGCTCAAAACGGCGATTACGTGATCTGGGAACAGGACGGCAGCATCTTTAAATTAGAATTTACTTCTCAATCGATTAGCAAATCTGTGGCAGAAGCCGTTTATGATGTGGCTATGCGCAAGGTGGTGCCAGGCGGCCCAATCATCAGCGATGGCTCTTCATTCCTTGCGGCCGGCATCCCCACCGCGGTCCTCGGCACCTATGACCGCCGTTGGGGTGATTCAGGTTTCCACCGGCCCACGGATAACCTGACTCGGGTAGTCATCGAACGGCTACCTGAAGGCGTCGAGATTGTAAAAAAATTTCTATTGGATCACGACAAAAACAGGACCTGATCTCCTATTCATATTGAAGGACATGACAAGGAAAAAACCAATCCATACCCTGCACCTGGTCTCCCATACACACTGGGATCGCGAATGGTATCTCCCGTTTCAATTGTTCCGCCTGAAATTGGTCTCCCTGGTGGATAACCTGCTGGAGCTGTTAAAGGCAGACTCAGGCTATAAACATTTCACATTAGATGGTCAAACCATTATCCTGGATGATTATCTGCAGCTGCGACCCGAAAACGAAGTGACTATACGAAACCAGGTGAATTCTGGACGCCTGCTCATCGGCCCCTGGCATATCCTGCCGGACGAATTTCTCGTCAGTCCAGAAGCCACCATCCGCAATCTGCTTCAGGGAGACCGTACTGCCCGCCGGTTCGGCTCCAAAATGAACCTCGGCTATATCCCGGACCCCTTCGGGCATATTGGTCAGATGCCTCAAATATTGCATGGCTTCGGCATTCATGACGCCTGCCTCCAGCGCGGCGTCGCGGATTTGCCCTGTGAATTCTGGTGGCAGGCGCCCGACGGTTCCCGGGTGCTGGTAGCAAATCTTCGTGATGGTTATATGAATGCCGTGAACCTTCCTACGAAGATTCCCAATCGATTCATCGCCGAGATTCTCCGGCTGCGGGATTCGCTGCTCCCCTACGCGGCTACCAGCCATCTGCTGTTCATGCATGGTAACGATCATGTGCTGGCTGACCCGGACACCAGCCAGGCAATTGAGCAGGCCAATGCTGTTCTCAATGGTAATCTCATCGTCCATTCCTCGCTGCCTGCTTACATGCATGCTGTCAGGTCCGAAATCAGCGACCTGAAGATTTCTCTTCCCATCGTCGAAGGAGAGCTGCGCTCCTCTAAACGGCATCATTTGCTTCCCGGGGTTCTGTCAACCCGCTTGTGGATTAAGCAGCGCAATCATGCATGTGAAACGCTGCTTGAGAAATGGGCCGAACCGTTCACAACATTCCTGGCAACCGTCATAGCTGATAAAGCCAAATTTGGCCCTATTATCCTGCGTTATGCGTGGCGTTTATTAATGGAATGCCACCCACATGATTCGATTTGCGGATGCTCCCTCGATCAGGTACATGCCGAGATGCGGCCACGCTTCGATCAGGTTGAGCAGATTGGGGAGGAAATTGCGCGCCAGAGTCTTACAAGTCTTGCGGCTGAGGTGGACACCCGATCCTCGAAGGAGGGTCGTCCTGGGAGTCCGGATGCAAAGGGCAGGGAAGAATTCTCGACAGTGGTTGTCTTCAATCCCTCTGCTGCACCGCGCTCGGATGTGGTTACTTTCGACATAGAATTACCGCCGCCTATACAAGATTTTGAGATCGTTGATGATTCCGGAGAGGTCGTCTCACACAAAATTCTGGCCTCTGGCGGGCGCCAGCTGCTTAGTATAAAGCTGGATCGTGGACAAATCGAATCTGCTCTCAGTCTGGTTCACCGCGGACAGTTCGCTGACATGGCTGTCCAAGACGCGCATTTCGGGCGGGAGAAAAATGACCTTAAGGTAACGATTATTCTGTCGAAAACTACCAGGCAAGACACGGACAAGTGGGAGCGGATGCAGCAAGAATTCCTCGCCTACCTTTCGGATGCGGAGATTACTGCCTTCCACATCACCGCGCGCACGCCTTCAACTCTCAAAGTCCGTATTGTGGCCAACGGGATCCCCGGCTGTGGCTATTCCACCTATTGGATCCGGGAGAGACCTCAACAATCGCAGCCGCCCGCAACAGCTATGCAGACCAAACCTCCCTTGGTTATCGAGAACGACTTTTTCCAGATTGCAGCCTCTGATCAAGATGGCGCTTTGGAAGTTAGGGATAAACGTTCTGGCGCGACCTTCTCCGGTCTGAATCGTTTTGTCGACGGCGGCGATGCTGGAGATGAATATAATTACAGTCCCCCTAAAGAAGACCAGATGGTTAGCCCCACCAAGTTTCAAAAGGTTTTAGTTTGCCAGGACGATGTGGAGCAGACTCTCAAAATTGAGTATTCTCTGAAGGTACCGTCTGAGATAAAGGCTGACCGTCAATCTCGCAGTTCTGATACTGCCACCTTATCGATCATTTCCCTGGTGACCTTGAGATCTGGTGTCCCACGTATTGACATCCATACCGAGGTAGATAATGGCACGCCGCCTATCCGAGACCATCGCCTGCGCGTTAATTTCCCAGCCCCGTTCAGCGCAGATTATGCCCTTCACGATGGCCACTTTGAAGTGGTGGGCCGTCCGGTCGGAATCCAGGACTATGACGACGGCTGGGCCGAACAACCGCGTCCTGAGGTGCCTCAAAGGGCTTTCACCAGCGTTTCTAACGGGAAGGTTGGCATTACCCTGGCGAATAGGGGTCTACCCGAAGTAGAAGTTCTGAAGAACGCTTCGGGTAATCTCGAAATCGCCTTGACTTTGCTCCGCTGTGTTGGTTGGCTCTCTCGGGAGGATCTGACTACACGCAGAGGACATGCAGGACCACTGATTGCTACCCCAGAAGCGCAAATGCCGGGTTCATATTGCTTCGATTACTCCATTATTCCGCACAGCGGAAATTGGAAAGAATCCCTTCAAGAAGCTCACGCTTTCAACGTTCCGCTCCGGGCAGCTGCTACCCGCCTGCACACCGGGCGTTTGCCAGCAAAATCCAGTTTTCTTATGATAGATTGCGAAGACTTTATCCTCAGCGCGCTTAAGGTTTCTGAGGATGGAAATGGCTGGATTCTGCGGGGATATAATGTCTCCTCAAATCCGATTAATGTCTGCATCAAACCTATGGCAGATTTCAGTCGGGCGGCCAAAGCAAATCTGGCAGAAGAGATACAGGATTTTCTTCCGATTCGAAGCGATAACTCTGTAACCGTTTCTGCTCGCGCTCATGAAATAATCACGGTAAAATTCTGGTAATTCCCGGATTGCCCTGTGGAGGGTATTATCAATACAAAATGGTGGGTGTTGGTCGCGGTTGGCAGCAGCACATTCATGTCCGCCCTGGATACCAGCGTGGTCAATACCGTCTTGCCCGTTATCAGCCGGGAATTCGGTGCAGATGTCGCCCTGATCGAATGGGTCGTTACCATCTATCTCCTCGTGGTCAGCGGCTTATTACTCAGCTTTGGCCGGCTGGGTGATCTTCGCGGGCACAAGCCGGTCTTTCTTTTTGGTTTCACCATCTTTATCTTGAGTTCAGCGCTTTGTGGGTTGGCTCCCTCGGCCCATGCGCTGATCGGCTTCCGTGGTCTCCAGGCCTTAGGAGCGACGATGCTGGCCGCCAATTCACCTGCTATCCTCACCAAAAATTTTCCGGCCGAGCAGCGCGGCCAGGCTCTCGGTCTTCAAGCTACCATGACCTATTTAGGCCTCACCGTGGCGCCCTCCCTGGGCGGATGGCTGACCGATGCGTTCAGCTGGCGGATGGTCTTTTACATCAATTTGCCGGTCGGTCTTTTGGCGCTGTTCTTCAGCTGGCGATTCATCCCGCTCGATGCGCCCTCCCAACAAAAGGAGAGATTTGATCTCCTCGGTGCCCTGATTTTTGTGACCGGTCTCGTCACCCTATTGCTGGGGCTGAACCAGGGACATGCCTGGGGGTGGGGTTCTCCGCAAATTCTTGGCTTGCTTGTCGGAGCTGCGCTATCCTTGGGGTTGTTTGTCATCATCGAATCCCGGCGAGACAGTCCGATGCTGGATCTCCGGCTTTTTAAAAATCCTGCGTTTTCTGCTTCTGCCGCCAGTGCCGTTTTCAACTATATCTGCGTCTTCAGTATTCTTTTTCTGCTCCCTTTCTACCTGCTCCAGGGCCGTCACCTCACTCCCTCCCAGGCTGGCCTGATTCTTACCGCTCAACCGGTCGTCATGGCCATAGTAGCCCCGATCAGTGGGACGTTATCGGATCGCATTGGCGTGCAGATCCCCAGCGTTATCGGGATGGCCATCCTGGGGTTCGGATTGTTTCTCCTTTCTCGCCTGGGTGCCCAGTCGCCCACGCTGGCAATTGTGTTGGCTCTCACCGTCGCCGGTTTTGGCACAGGAACATTCATCTCTCCCAATAATAGTGCGCTGATGGGCTCGGCTCCGCGACACCGTCAGGGCATCGCCGCCGGCGTTCTGGCAACAGCTCGGTCGGTCGGCATGGTATTGGGGGTTGGGCTGGCGGGTGCCATTTTCACGACCGTTCTTAGCCATGCTCAAAGCGGCGGCGGCGAAGAGAGTATATTTTTGGCCACCCGGATCAGTTTTCTCGCTGCCACTGGTGTTGCTGGATTGGGCGTTATCACCTCAATGATTAGAGGTAAAACTTTCGGTTTTCGGAAAAAAGAAGATTCAATTACAATATAAATCAATTTTTGTCGGCGCTAATCAAAAGGAAGGAGATTGTGATGCTCAAAACTGTTAAACAAATTCTTGACGAAAAAGGCTATGAAATCTGGTCCGTTTCTCCTGATGACAGCGTTTATGATGCTCTGAAGAATATGGCGGATAAGAATATCGGCGCCTTATTGGTATTGGAGGGCGATGAATTGGTGGGCATCATCTCCGAACGCGATTATGCCCGCAAAGTAATGCTGAAGGGAAAATCTTCAATGGATACCCCGGTTCGTGATATCATGACTCCCCGGGTGCTTTACATTCGCACGAACCAGTCCATTGAAGAATGTATGGCGCTGATGACCGACAAGCGCATCCGCCACCTCCCAGTTTTTGATCAAGAAAATTTGGTTGGTGTGATTTCGATTGGAGACGTTGTCAAAGCGATCATTTCCCACCAAGAATTTGTGATTGAACAGCTCGAAAATTACATCACCGTGGGCAGATAACCTCTTGAAACTAAAACCAGCACAGTTTATTGTCGAACCCATCGAGGTGTATTTTAGTACGCCTCCCCTTCTAGAAAAAACACCTGGTTGTCCTGATGCCTTCACCTGGCGAGGCGAAAACTTCCAGATAAAGGAAAAACTGAATGAGTGGCAGGACTACCGGCGCCGCGGCCGGATGGCGAGAAACATGGCACCTGAACACGCTGCAGCTGCAGAACGGCGCGGATCGTGGGGTGTAGGGCAATTTTACTTTCGGGTATTGACCTCCGGCGGCCGCGTCTTTGACATTTACTATGACCGGGCACCAAAAGATGCGGGCGATCGCAAGGGAAGCTGGTTCCTATACCGCGAGCTTGCAGCCGAACAATAACCACAACTTTGCGAGGTGGAATTTGATAATCTTGAGATCCGGGCACCAAACCTGCGCGGGAATTTGCCCGCAAAGCCTGAACCGGGCCCGAGGAGCGGATTGATCCGTGAATGAAGTCAGGACCGATACGGGGACTGAGGTTTCTGAAGCTCAGGCAAAATGGACCTGGTTCGACTTAATCCTAATCACCATTGGTTTTGGCATTATTTTCTTCTTGGGATGGTCGCTGCTCGGAATCCTGTTTCGATTGATCGGCACTGAGATGAATCTCGGCGATGAACCAACTTTAGCGCAGACCCTTGGACTGGCAGCCATGGAGACAATCGCATTGGTTGGCGGTGTCTATTTTTTTGGAATGCGCAGGAGAAATCTTGACTGGAAGGAAATTGGTTTCAAGGCAATTGATAACCGCTGGCTGCTACTGGCCGTCTCGATTTCCCTTCTGGCAATTCCGATCACCGGCTTGATCACGCTTTTGGTTCTCGAGACACTTGAGCTGCCATTCGAAAACCCGCAACTGGAATTCTTTTTGCCCGAGGGGATTTCCTTTCCAGGGGCGCTCGGTATAATGCTTTTTGGTGGCATTGCAGTTCCGTTTGCCGAAGAACTGTTCTTCCGCGGGGTCTTATTCGCCTGGCTGCGCAAGCACTGGAGCATGTGGCCGAGCCTGCTGGTCAGTGCATTCCTTTTTGGGCTTGTCCATTTCGATATCGCCGTAGGAGTTACTGCCTTTATTTTAGGAATCGTCCTGGGTTGGGTGTATGAAAAAAGTAAGTCCTTGTGGACGCCGTTTCTCATACACGCCCTAAACAACAGTTTGCGCCTCCTGCTGTTATATATCCTCGTGGCCTTCGGGGTTATTCCCGGAGTCTGAATTGGGTGCTGAACAATGAAATCTTCAACGCGCTATCGCTGGATTGTGGTGGTCGTTTTCTTTTTTTTCATGCTGCTTCATCAATCCGACAAACTATTGATCGGGCCCTTAACAACCCAGATCATGAATACGTATGGCATTGATGAAGTTCAAATGGGCGCCGTGTTCACCGGCGCCCTGCTCGTAGGGGCCATACTCTACCCGATCTGGGGTTACTTGTACGACCGCTTTACTCGATCCAGGTTGCTTGCCTTGGCCTCCTTCATTTGGGGATCAACGACCTGGATCAGCGCAGTCGCGCCAACTTACCCGTTATTTCTCGCCAGCCGCTCATCCACGGGCATTGACGATTCGAGCTATCCAGGTATCTACAGCTTGATTTCAGATTACTTTGGTCCTCAGGTGCGCGGCCGGGTATACGGATTACTCCAACTCTCTCAGCCGCTCGGTTATATGTTTGGATTGATCCTGGCGACTTTCCTCAGCGCCGTATCAGGTTGGCGTTCGGTCTTTTTCATAACCGGTTCGCTGGGGCTGCTTCTCGCCGTTATCATCTTTTTTACCGTCCGAGAAGCGCCTCGCGGCCAAAGTGAGCCAGAGCTCGCTTCAATGGAGGAAATCGGCGTATATCGTTTCGACTTTAAAGTAGCCCGCGACCTGCTGCGAAATCGCAGTCTGATCCTTCTCATCATTCAAGGTTTTTTCGGGCAGTTTCCTTGGGCCGTGATCACGTACTGGTTTTTTCGCTACCTGGAAGTGGAGCGCGGGTATAGTTCGGAAGGCGTTTTTACCACGATGGCGCCCGCAATCTTAGTGCTTGCCTCTGGCTATTTTGTGGGTGGCTCGCTTGGAGATTTCTTCTTCAGAAAAACTCCGCGTGGTCGCATGCTCGTTTCTGCCGTCGCCGTATTGCTTGGCGCTGTTCTGCTCACAATCACCCTGAATATTCCGGTCGGTAATCAGCTTGTGTTCATGGGAATGTTGATGCTTACCGCGCTGTTTATCCCTTTCGCCGCGCCCAATGTCATCTCTACCATATACGACATAACCGTTCCTGAAGTGCGCAGCAGCGCTTTGGCTGTCGAGAATTTTTTTGAATACGGAGGCGCAGCCCTGGCTCCCCTGATCGCCGGCATCCTCGCCCGGGGCACGTCTCTTCAGTTCGCCATTTTAAGCATCTCCGTTTCGGCCTGGGTATTAGGGTCAATCTTTCTCGGAGCTACCGCCTACCTGGTGCCCCGCGACATGGAAAATCTGCGTGATCAAATGCGCATGCGCGCCGAGAGTGAGCGAAAACGTGATGCAAGAGAACATGTGCCAACCACTATCTAATAAGTAAATATTTGACGTAAGGGATAAGTCGGTGTAAACTTTGTGATAAGTGAATGCTTTCACTGATAATTGTTTCGATAAACTTTACCTATGCTCAGAGCCGAAATTGACTGGCTAATCTGCCAATCCTGCCATCCCTGCGAAGCTCGCTCCGCATGCAATACGCGGGCCATCATGAAGATCGATCCAGATGAACCCGCCTATGTAGAACTCAGTCGTTGTAATGGCTGCAGTAAATGCCTTACCGCGTGCCTATTTGGAGCGATCACCATGAAGAATTTAAATGGTTCAATCAATCCCGTCGCCTAAGCGCATATTCCTTCTATTAGAAAGAAATTCAGGGTGTAGCGGCTCCCCAAATAATGGTGATAGGATTGTTTAGCCACGAATTACCACGAAAGGACACGAAAAGAAGAAATTCGGTATCAGGTAGATACTTTTTCTTCACCAAGAAAACGCTTCAAATGTTGGTCCCAACCCTCACTCCCCCCAGATTGGGCATCGCGAGTATCTAATCGCACTCCAAATACCCCACTCATCTCACGGAGAGCTTCCTGCGCCGGTTTAATATTTCTACCTTGCATGCCGGCTTCAAGCACTTCGTCCGCAAAGTTTACCAATATTTTCTCGGCGGCTGGAGAATCAAGGTCATCATTCATGGCGCTCATAAAACTCGCCCATGCGGGCGCAGGATCAAGGTCAGGCCCCTCACCAGCATTTATGCTGACCGCTTCCCGAATTTTGGCGACCTCCTGGTTTGATTTCTGCAGAGCAACTTTATCATAACTCCATGATGCCCGGTAATGATGCCTTCCCAAATAAAAACGGATTGCATCAGCCGGCCATCTTTCTAACAGATCGCGGACCATGACCAGGTTTCCGAGAGACTTACTCATCTTCTCGCCTTCGTGTTCCACCATGGCAACGTGCATCCAGTAGCGCACGAACGGAACTTTGCCAGTAATCGGCTCTACCTGGGCGATCTCGGCCTCGTGATGCGGGAAACATAAATCGGCGCCCCCGCTGTGGATATCCACCACCTCGCCAAGAAAATAGTTGGACATTGTCGAACACTCAATATGCCAACCCGGTCGTCCCATGCCCCAGGGACTTTCCCAGGCTGGTTCTCCAGGTGCTTGCGCCTGCCAGAGCACAAAATCAAGAGGATTGCGCTTGTTCGGATCTTCCGGATTATTGCCGCGCTGGTTTGCGATGGGGAGCATTTCGTCTCGTGGCAACTTGCATAACTTCCCGAATTCATCCCACCTGGTTACATCAAAATAAACGCTGCCTCCTGATTCGTATGCCACGCCTCGTTCAATCAGATTCTGAACTCGACTGATGATCTCTGGAATGACGTCCGTAGCTCTCGGAAAAAAATCTGGCGGGCGGACGTTTAAGGCTTTCATATCCTGGATAAAATAGGCGGTCCACTCGTTGCCCACTTCCCTCCAATCTTTTCCCAATTCTGCCGCCTTTTTGAGGATGTCATCGTCAATATCCGTCACATTCTGAACATACTTCACTCTTAGGCCGGTAATCTGCAAATAGCGTACTAAAATATCGGCAAAGCAGTACGTGAACGCGTGACCTACATGCGTGGTGTCGTACGGAGTAATCCCACACACATACAGGCTGACTTCCTCGCCGCGCGGTACGAAATCCTCAACTTGATTCGTTAAGCTGTTGTAAAATTTCACGTCTCCGACCTTTATTCTGATGTCGTCCTTGCCATGTCACGGAGAACAGCGTGCAATATTCCACCGTTTCGGTAATACTTAATTTCAACCAGCGCATCGAGGCGCGCAGTTGCCCAGAATTTTTTCTCATTTCCCTCATCATCGCGCGCCCGCACGGCAACTTCTTGGGCGGGTTTCAGGTCATCATTTAGCCCTTCGATGTCATAAGTTTCCCAACCGGTTAATCCTAGCGTTTCGGCATTCTCTCCCTCTTTGAATTGAAGCGGGAGAACGCCCATCCCAATCAGGTTGCTGCGGTGAATTCGCTCGTAGGACTCAGCCAATACCGCCTTAACGCCCAGAAGAATTGTGCCTTTGGCGGCCCAATCTCGAGAGCTACCCGTGCCGTACTCCTTGCCAGCAATCACGAGCAGTGGAACACGGTCCTGGATGTACCGCATCGCTGCGTCATAGATAAACATTTGCTCGCGAGTAGGCTGATAAACAGTGTAGCCTCCCTCGATCTCTGGAACCAGCTTATTGCGGATGCGGATATTGCCAAAAGTGCCCCGCATCATGACCTCGTGGTTGCCTCTCCTGGAACCAAAGGAGTTGAATTCTCGCACCTCTACGCCGCGTTCGATGAGATATTGACCGGCTGGGCTGTCCACGGGGATGGCTCCAGCCGGAGAGATATGGTCCGTTGTGACTGAATCTCCCAGGAGCGCCAGCACTCGCGCTCCAAGGATCGGCTTTACAGCAGGAACATCCAGTGTGAGACGATCAAAGAAGGGTGGCTCCTGGATATACGTAGACTTGGGATCCCACTCATACAGTTTTCCCCCACTGATCTGAATATTATTCCATGTCTCATTCCCGTTAAAAACGTTGGCGTATTCTTCCTTGAACATCTCCGGTTTGAGAGAGCGGCGTATGCATTCCTTAATTTCTTCTTGAGTAGGCCAGATATCGGTCAGGTATACCGGGGAACCGTTGGGATCATAACCTAAAGGCTCGCAGGTCAGGTCAATGTCCATCGTGCCTGCCAGAGCGTAAGCGACCACCATCGGTGGGCTCGCCAGATAGTTTGCCTTAACCACAGGATTAATCCGGCCTTCAAAATTTCGGTTTCCGGATAGCACTGCCGAGACTACCAGATCGCCCTTTTGAGCAGCCTCCGCAATGGGTTCAGGCACCGGGCCGCTATTTCCGATGCAGGTCGTACAACCATAGCCAACGATATGAAAGCGTAGGGCCTCAAGGTAAGGCATTAACCCCGAAGATTCCAAATATCTGCTCACTACCCGCGAGCCCGGCGCCATGCTTGTTTTCACCCATGGCTTTACTGCCAGGCCGCGGTCGACTGCTTTTTTGGCCAGCAGCCCTGCGCCGATCATAACGGATGGGTTAGATGTATTCGTACAGCTGGTAATCGCCGCAATCACTATCGAACCGTGTGACAGGTAAGTTTGTTGATCCTTCAAGATTAAAGGAACGCGATGGCTGCTGTAAAGGTCACGCCGGCTGGGCTGCGGCATCTGCCACTCTTCCACGGGTTGCCCGCCCTCTCCAAGCCAACGGACATACTGCTCGTCCACTGCTTCGTTAACGTCGATCTCCTTTGAAAACATGGCCCGCAGCGCTCGCCAGAATGCTCCCTTAGCGTCGTCCAATGAGACTCGATCCTGCGGTCGTTTGGGTCCGGCCAGGCTGGGTTTCACGGTAGACATATCCAGCTCAAGGACGTCTGAGAACTCTGGAGAGGGCGATTCATCGGTCCTGAAGAGACCTTGCTCCTTACAGTATCTTTCAACAAGATCGATCAATTCTTCCGATCGCCCCGTACCCGCCAGATATCTTAGTGTCTCATCATCTACCGGGAAGAACCCCATCGTAGCCCCGTATTCCGGAGACATATTAGCAATCGTCGCCCGGTCCGGCAGGCTTAATCGCCCCACCCCCGGGCCGCCAAATTCGACAAACTTGCCGACCACACCGTGAGCTCGCAACATTTGGGTCACAGTCAACACCAGATCGGTTGCTGTCGCTCCTTCAGGGAGCTCTCCGGTCAGCATAAAGCCAACTACCTCCGGCATTAACATGTAAATCGGCTGGCCAAGCATATTGGCTTCCGCTTCAATTCCCCCGACGCCCCAACCGACAATGCCTAAACCATTGATCATCGTAGTGTGCGAATCCGTTCCTACCAGCGAATCCGGAAATGCGACCGGGCCGTTTCCGTTCGATTGTGTCATCACCACCTGGCCAAGGTATTCCAGGTTAACCTGGTGGACGATGCCCGTTGCCGGTGGCACGACCCGGAAGTTCTCATAGGCTGTGGAGCCCCATCGCA
>Ga0209640_10001586_pt1 | contig 19374 bp, 19 predicted proteins | sample RifCSP10_1_FD_184018 | JGI IMG/M metagenome (GOLD analysis project Ga0209640, IMG submission 184018) | Soil microbial communities from Rifle, Colorado - Rifle CSP2_sed 10_1 (SPAdes) (version 2) | ecosystem: Environmental > Terrestrial > Deep subsurface > Rock core/Sediment | place: Rifle...
CCGCCACCGCCCGCGCGCTCGAGCTGCTTGCCGTGATCCCAACGGGAGTCATCGCCATGAACCCGGAGCTTCCGGGCACGGTCGAGACGAGCACGAGCCTCAACGTGGCGAGCACCGACGACGACGTGCTCACACTCGCCTCGATGACGAGGAGTGCCAAGACCGTCGCGCTCGACGACGTGGTCGCCACGATCGAGGCGGCCGCGCGGCTCGCGGGGGCAGAGGTGGAGATCCGCAGGTCGTACCCGCCCTGGCGTCCCGATCTCGACTCCGCCCTCCTCGCCTCGGCAAGCTGCCCCCTCGAGCGGTCGAGTCCCACGACCCAAAGGCCCTCGGCCTCCCTCACCCCGAGGTACCGGCCGGCCCCGACGCCGACGTCCGCTACCCTTGCGGGCCTCTTGAGCCCCTTGAGGAACTCGAGGACCTCCGGCCAGGGCCCCCGCCGCGTAGCGGCCCAGGCGGTTGCGATCCGGTCGTAGACGGCTTCCGTGCCCTCGGCGCCCGGCGGCGCCTCGCGCCTTCCCTCCACGTCCTTTGCCGACGTCCTCCGAAACTATTAATGCGGGCCTTTCCTCGGCCGCGCTCGGGTCTGCTCGTTGGACGCCCCGCAGCGCCGCCTCACCCTTGCGGCCCTTGCCATCCTCGGCTCCGTTGTCGCCGCGGGCTGCACGGGGCCCTCGAGCTCGAACCAGCCCCCCGTCGCGTCCTTCGAGGTCCCAAAGCCCGTCGTGGAAGTGAACGAGCCCGTCGCGCTCAACGGCAGCCTCTCCTTGGACGCGGAGGGCAAGCTCATCCTCTACCAGTGGAATTTTGGCGACGGCTCGACGGAGGTAGGCGCCGTCGTGGCCCATGCCTTTTCGGCCTCCGGCACCTACACGATCACCCTCACGGTCTCGGACGACCAGGGCGCCCAGAACGCCCACGCCGAGAACATCACCGTCAACGCGCCCCCCACGGCGTTCCTCGACGTGGCGCCGGGCCCCTACTTCGCGAAGGAGGAGGTCGCCTTTTCCGCGGCCCTCTCACGTGACAGCGACGGCCGCATCGACTCCTACACGTGGCAGTTCGGCGACGGGGCCTCCGCGTCGGGCGCCTCCGTCGCCCATGCGTTTGCCGACACGGGCTCCTTTGAAGTCGTCCTCACCGTCGCGGACAACCACGGCGCCCGCTCGAACGCCACGGCCTCCCTCTTCGTCGACCTCCATACGTACGACGTGTCCTTCGCGGAGGACACCTCCGAGCAGCCGCCCGTCCGCAACTTCACGCTCGCGAACACGACGAAGACGGTCACCCTCGAGGTCTTCCCCGAGAACCTCACGCGCCTCTCCGTGACGCTCACGTGGCGCGACCCCCTGCCCGTCATGGGGCCCCCGAATGACGTGATCCAGATGCGCATCATCTCGCCCGACGGCCCCTCACAGGTCGCCGTCGGGTCCTTCGACAACATCACGATCGAGTTCAACCTCAACGGGATCCCGAGCCCCGTCCAGGTCCGCGCCGCAACGCCCGGGGACGTCCCCGGCGTCCTTGGCGACGCCTACATCGGCCTCAAGGGGATCGGCGTCTGGGTCGTCGAGATCACGCCCCTCGAGCTTGGCGGCGGCCTCGTCGAAGGCCAAGGGTTCGTGCCCGAGCCTTTCTTCTTCTGGACGCTCACAACATCCCTCACCGTCTACGAGGCCGCGCCGACACAGATCGCCTAAGGCCGCCCATCAGAACCTTTTTGGGCGCACGCCATCTTCGCGCGGGGGTGCCCACAATGCCCACGTAGCTCAGCCCGGTTAGAGCAGCAGTTTTGTAAACTGCGGGTCGGGAGTTCGAATCTCCCCGTGGGCTTCCAATGTCTTTCCATTCACGGGAAGACATCGTAGGGGCTTCGCGCCTCTGTGTCGACCTCGATGGCCTCGACCTCGACCGCGCGCTCGTCGGGGACCTTGGCCGCAAGCGAGCGCAGCAGCGCCCCCGCAACCTCGGAAAAGCGCGGCTGCACCTCCTTGCCCACCCGGAGCCCGACGAGCAGGCGCACAGGGTCCTTCTCCGACAGGCGCACCTCCGCCAGGGTCGCGCGGCGCACAAAGCCCACGTTCCTGCAGAATTCGTGGACGGCCTCCGCAGCCTCAGGGTGCGTTGCGGCCGCGGCGCGCATGTGCCAGTTCGCCTCGTGCTGCGCGAGCCACTTCTCCTTGGCTTTCCGCCCTCGCACCTCGGCGTCCGCGCCCGCGCGGCTGGCGCGCCTCGCCCCGAAAAGCCCCACCGGCTTCGCCCCTCCCGCCGCCTCGTCGCCCGAGCCCCCGGCCCTCACTTCCGGGCGGCAAGCGCCTGGTTGATCGCGCGCGCGAGGCGAAGGTCGCGTGCCGTGAGCCGCCCCACGTCATGACTGTACGTCGTGACCCGCAGGCGGTTCCACCGCTCGAGGTGGAAGTCCGGGTGGTGCTCGAGGGCTTCTGCAACAGGGGCAAGTGCGTTGATAATCGCTACAGCCTCCAGGAAGTCCCGCGTCGTGAGCCTCAGGCTCCAGGACTTTCCGCCGCGGTCGAGGCTCCAGCCAGGCGGCGGCGAGGGGCCTGCGGGCTTTCCCTTCCTTGTCTTTCTTTGAGCAGCCACCGCCTCTCCCCCTCACCCTAGGGTATCGTACCTCGCCTTTGTGAAGACTTCCGCCCCCGCGTCCGTGATGAAGTGCGAGTCCTCGACGCCGACCATCCCGACCTTTTCGAAGGCGAGCTTGGGCTCGACGGCCACTACGTTCCCGTGCTCGATGACCGATTTGACCCCCCGCGCCAGCACGGGCAGCTCGTCGAGCTCGATGCCGATCCCGTGGCCGATAAACGAGATCCGGTCGGCCCCCAGCCCGCCGAGGTTTTCCGCGAGGCCGCGCTTCCCAAACTCCCCCTCGGCCGCGGCAAAGAGCGCCCCCCCGTCGGCCCCGGGCACGAGCTGCTTCCGGAGGAACTCGAGAACCTGCACGGTGAGCTCGTAGCGGTCCTTGAGCTCGCGCGGCAGGCTCCCCAGCGCAAAGGTCCGCGTCTCGTCGGCGAGGTACCCGTTGAAGGCGTTTGCAAGGTCCACGACCACGGGCTCGCCGCGCCGGATCCGCTTCATCCCGGCGTCCTGCGGGTAGCGCCCAGAGATCCCCGCCCCTCCCATCGCGCTGTCCTGGTACGAGAAGAGGCACGCGCTCTCCCCCGAGAGGACGTGCCCCTGGAAGGGCTCCTGGTTGAAGCGCCTCTGGAGCACGAGCCCCTGCGCGCCCTGCGAGCGCATCTTGAGCTCGAGCTTCGCCTTGAGGTCGATCTCTCGCATCCCCTCCTTCAAGGTCTCGTCGACCTCGGCAAGCGCCTTGTCCACGATCTCCGCGGCCTGCCGGTGCATCCGCCGCTCCCACGGGGACTTGAGCGCCCGCACGCGCCGGATCGTCTCGCCCACGTCGGCCAGGCTCTCGCGCGCCGCGCCGTTCGCGCTGAGGCTCCGCTCGGCCCACGCGTAGGGGAGCACATCGAGTTCGAGGCCCACGACGGGTGCGTCGGGCAGCTTCGCGCCGCGCGCGCGCAGCGCCTGGATCTGGTCCTTCTCGAAGGGCGCGACCGGCTGGAGCACGGACTCGGCCTTCGCCCGCTCGAAGGGCTTCTTCACGAAGAAGACGGCCTCGCCCTCCGCGGGCACCGCCACGACGCCTTGGGCTACCGTGCCGGTGAGGTAGTAGACGTCGGAGTTCTGCTGCATGAGCGCGACGGCCACGCCCTGCGCGCGCAGCGCGGCCTGGAAGCGCGCGGTGCGCTCCGCGATGTCGGCCCGCGGCACGGTCTCGAAGGTCTCGTACTCCGCGGGCGCGGGCTCCACCCCAGGGGGCCGCCATCCACGCGCGGCCTACATGAGCCCATCCTTAGCGCCTGCGCTTCCACGTGGCCCCTTTCGGCCCGTCCTCCACCTCGATCCCCATCCCCTTCAGGCGCTCGCGGATCCCGTCGGCCGTCTTGAAGTCCCTGCGCCTGCGCGCCTCTTCCCGGAGCTCCAGCAGGTATTCAACGAGCTGTCCGAGGACCGCCGGCCCCTCCTGCCCCTGCCCCACCTTGAGGCCGAGGACCCCCAGCATCTCCTGGTAGGCGTTGTTGAGCTCGTTGAGAGTCGGGATCGAGAGGTCCTCGCTCTCCTCAAGCAGCCGGTTCGTCTCCCGCACGAACTCGAAGAGCGCCGCGATCGCGTCCCTCGTGTTGAAGTCGTTGTCCATCGCCTCGCCGAAGCTCCGCTTTCCCCCCCCGATCATCGCGGAGGCGCCCTTCATCACCCTCGTCTGCCGCCCGTCCTGCGCCCGCACGGCCCTCTCGAGCCTCGAGCGCAACTCGAGCACCGTGTTCTCGAGCCTGCGGAACGCCTGCGCGTCCCCCTCGAGGTTCGCAGCGTCCCACTCGATCGGCTTGCGGTACTGCGTGTTCAGCAGGTGGAAGCGCAGCTCCTCGGCCCGGTAGGTCTCGAGGATCTCGCGGATCGTCTTGAAGTTGCCAACCGACTTGCTCATCTTCTCGGCCTTCAGCGTCACGTGCCCATTGTGCATCCACACGTTCGCTAAGGGCACCTTCCCCGTGTAGGCCTCGCTCTGCATGATCTCACACTCGTGGTGGGGGAAGATCAGGTCGATCCCCCCGCCGTGGATGTCGAACTGCGCCCCGAGGTACTTCACGCTCATCGCGCTGCACTCCGTGTGCCACCCCGGCCGCCCCTTCCCCCACGGCGAGTCCCACGAGGGCTCCCCCGGCTTCGCGCCTTTCCAGAGCGCGAAGTCCATCGGGTCCTCCTTGGCTTCGTCCGCCTCGACGCGCGCCCCCACACGCATCTCCTCGATCTTCTGGTGCGTCAGCGTGCCGAACGTCTTCGCCTTGCGCACGCGGAAGTAGACAGACCCGTCGGCCGTCGCATAGGCGTGGCCCGTCTCGACGAGCTTCGCCACGAGCGCCACGACCTCTTCGATGTGGTCGGTCACCCGCGGCTGGATGTCCGGCGGCTGGATGTTGAGGCGCCCGAAGTCGTACTCGCACTCTTCCATGAAGCGCTCCGCGAGGTCGGCGGGCTCCATGTTCGCCTCCCGCGCCCGGTTGATGATCTTGTCGTCGATGTCCGTGTAGTTCTGCACGTAGCGCACCCGGTACCCCCGGTGTACGAGGTAGCGGCGCACCGTGTCGAAAACCACATAGGCCCTCGCGTGGCCCACGTGCGTGAAGTCCTGCGGCGTGAGCCCGCAGACATAGATCCCCACCTGCCCCTTTCGCAGGGGTAGGAATTCCTCGAGCTTCGAGGTCCGCGTGTTGTAGACCTTCAGCGCCAGGGTGCACCGCCTCCCGACGCGTAGGACGAGGATGTGGTGGGGGCGAGAATCGAACTCGCGATATCTCGATCTGCAGTCGAGCCCATTACCACTATGGTACCCCACCAACGGGCCGCGCGAACGCGCGGGCCTCGAAAAGCGTTTCGGCGGGCCGCCGCAGGCGACGGCTCAGCCCAAAGGACAAAGACCCCTCCGCTGGACGCGCCGGTTTTCCTGTCCGCCCATGGAAGTTCCTCGACGCGCCGGGGAAGCCATCCGGCGTATAAGCCCTTGGGCCCTTTGCCTAGGGGTTCTCGGACGCGAAACCTTCTTTCTCTTGAAGCGCGAACCGATGCCTGGCAGGCGCCACCGGGGGGGTCGGCAAGTGGCGAACGAGGAGGAAAGGCCGGCCGCCGTGAAACCTGCTGGCGAGGCCGCGTGGTCGCTACCCCCGCAGCCCGCGCCCGAGCCAGCTCCCTTGCCGACGGCCCCCGCGACCAAGTCCTCGGACCTTCCACCGCCGGAGGTCCCGCTCCAAGCCTACGGGTACGCCCTGCCGCCGGTCTCCTATGCGACCTTCGTCGAGCCGGCGCGCGACACGCTCCAGGCACTTGGAAAGCTCCGGCTTGCCGTCGCGGTGTCGCTCGTCGCGACGGGCGTTTCAGCCGGCTCCGGCGCGCTGCAACTCTACCTCTACGTTGACACGTCGATCGGGCGCGGGCTTTTCGACCTGCCGCCGCTTGTCGGGCTCCAGCTCGTCGCCGCGATGGTGCAGGTCGTGGCTCTCGCGCTCGGGTGGAGCGCGCTCGAGGAGCTTGCCGACGCCGCCGTCGAACTCCATTCGGCCCATGTCCTTGCGGCGCGGCGGGCGGTGAATTTCATGTACCTTGCGACGGCGGCCTGGTGCATCGGGCACCTTGCGGCGGTCGCGGTGTACGGCTCGTACATGTTCACGGCGATCGCGTCGAACCAGCTCGGCAGCGTCCGCCCGCTTGCTTCGCTGTCGTTCACCGGAGCCCTTGCGATCACGCGCTTTGCCGTGAATGCGCTGAGCGCCGTGGCCCTCCAGAGCGCGGTGGCCTCGCTCATGCGGGAGCGCGGCCGGACGCGCACGCGGCCCTTCTACACTCTCGCGCTTGGCGGGACGGGGGCGTCCGTGGTGGTCACGCTCCTTGCCGCCGCCGTGCTTAACGGCCCGGACCCCTATGCGCTGCTCGGGCTCGTCTCGGGGGCGGCACTTGCCGTCTACCTGACGCAGATCCGGGAGGCCGAGGCTGGGAGCCGCGTCATGGCGGTGACTCGGGGGAACGACCCGGACGCGCCGATGCCCGCCGCACCTGGCGCCTTGGCCCAGATGGCCTGACCGCGGGCACCAAGGTTGGCAAGTCGGGGCGCGCGCCTCCCCCAAAGGTTCTTCGCCTTCAGGGGCCTAGTCCCCTTGGGCGGGGCGCGCGTGGGCAAGGGGGATTCTCCCTGACAAGCGAGCCGCCCCAAGCGCCGCGCGCGGCGAGGCTTAAGGGGCCCCAGCCCCCAGCTGCCGGAGCGATAGCGCCCACGAGTGGCCCACCGCCTGTCGGAGCCCAGAGGCCGCCCCCGCCATACGCGGCGGAGGCCCCCGCGCCGGGAAACGCGGGGACGGCCCCTTACGGGCAAGGGTACACCCCGCCGGCGGCGCCGCAGTACCGAGATCCCTTGCATGGCGCCGCACCGCCCCCCTACGCGGGGCCGTACGGTACGCCCCCCCAGTACGCGGCCCCGTACAGCGCGCCCCCCCCGTACGCGGCCCCGTACGGCGCGCCCCCCCAGTACGCGGCCCCGTACGGCGCGCCTCCCCAGTATTCCTCGGCCCCGTACTACGGCTACCCCCCGGCCGTCCCCGGCATGGGGTACCCGGCGTACCCCTACCCCACGCCCTACTACGTGATGCCGCCGCCCGGTGAAAAGACGTTCAGCGGCCTCAAATTCGCCAAGTACGGCCTCGTGATCGTCGTCATCGCAAACGTGCTTGCCGCCCTCGGGAACTTCCTCCTCCTTGGGGCCGTGCGGTCCATGCAGGATTCGCTTGCCTCCATGGACCTCGCGCAACTCCTCTCCTCGCTTGCGGGCATCGAGGCGCTCTCCGCCCTCATCATCCTCGCCGCCCTGCTCGGCTTCATCGGGGTCGTCGTCGGGCTCGTCGGAGCCTTCCAGCTCGGGAAGGGCGCCGCGGAGTTCGGCCCCAACCACCAGCGGGCGGTCCGCCGGGCGGGGGCGCTCATCGGGGTGACGGGAGCCCTCTACCTCGTGTGGGGTCTCGTGAACATCTTCTACTCCCTCTCGGGGGCCGGCGCGCTCCTCGGCGCGCCCACCGAGGCCGAGATCCAGGCGATGATCGAGGGGCTCCTTACCGGCCTCATCGTTACAAGCGGAATTGCTATCGTTGCGGTCCTTACCGGCGCGGTTGCGATGTCGGCGCTCGTCGAGCACTTGATGACCAAGGCGGGGCGGCGAAGGAGCGGGGCCTTCCTCGGGCTCTCGCTCGGGGGCGCAGTCCTCGTGTTCCTCATGTCCATCGGCATCGGCCTCATCCTCTCGGGGCCCGCGCCGAGCTTGGGGAATTTTCAGGCAATCCTTGCGTGGCTCGGTCGCCTCCTCGAGGCCATGTTCTGGCTCGCGCTCGTCCCCGCGGTCTCGAGCCTCGTTTCCGTCGGCTCGCTCGCGGTCTACAATGGCATGCTTGACGCGGCCGCGGACGGCGCGAGGCAGATGATCGTGAGCCAGACGCTCGACCCCGACCTGCGCGCCGCGGCGGCCCCGGGGCCCGCTTGATTGCACGGTGGGAAGCCGCGGCGGAACCTTGATGAGCCCTCTCGGGCCCTCACGGGGCGGGGGCGCAAGCGGGTGTCGCCGGGGCCTGAAGACGACCTGTACGTGCCCGTGGGAATCGAAGAATACGTCCGGGAAGGGGCGCCGCCGAAGCCCGTGAAGCCCAAGATGGCCCCGAAGACGTCAGCCGGCGCCACGGACTTCGAGCACGTGAAGGACGGCGCAAGGCACACGCTCGAGGGCCTGCGGAGCTTCGAGTGGGCGGGCCTTTTCCTGACGGTTGGAAACTACCTCGCGCTCCCCGCGCTCGCGGTCCTTGCGGTCGTTTCGAGCGTGAACCTCGGGGGCGCAAGGGGGGCCGTTTCGCTTGTCGGTTGGCTGCTCGGGGCGGCCGCCGGCGGGCTTTTCCTCATCGGTTTCGTTTTCGTAATCATGGGCGCCTGGGCCTCGCACATCGGCAGGCTCGAACTGGGAATCCTCCAGCGGCGCGAGGTCGAGAAGGCGGAACGCTACTTGTGGAGGGCGCTCTACACGCTCGTCCCCGGCGCGGCGGTGGCGCTGGTCCTCGGGTTCCAGGAGAGGACCCAGTACCGCGATGCCGTGGTCCCTTACGCGACGCCGATCGCCCTTGCGGTCGCGTTTGTCGCCGCGCTTCTGGCCGCCTGGTACTTCGCCCTCTTCGCCACACAGTACCTGCGCAACCTCACACCGGACTCGGGCAAGAAGGGCCGCAGGTGGCTCCGGTTCTGCGCGGTCGTTGCAGCGTCCTTGCCCCTCGCCGTCTTCTTCGCGGGGCTGCCGGTCCTCCTCCTCGACTACAACGACCACTGCGAGTACTTCGGCGCCTGCCCGCAGGAGGAGCTCTGGACGGCACTCGCGCCGAGCTTCGGCCCGCCGGCACACCTCTCGGCGCACCTCACGGACTACCTGCCCGTCCCACTCGCTGCCGGGTCGCTCGTGGTTGCCGCGCTGCTCCTGGTCTCGCGGCTCTTCGCGGTCCTCGCGGTCTCCGGGTGGCGGAAACAGGTGCGGGAGGCCGAGGTCTTCGTACGCGACAAAGTGCGCCTGCACGCCCCCCCGCCCATGCCGCCCGGCTGAGGGCGAAAGTCCCCCGATTAGGTTTAAAGCGCGAGGCGCCGCTCCGTCGGCGATGGCTCAGATCGAGGGTGCCCGGTGCACCTGCGGGCGCTTGGTGGTGCCCGCACGCCGCTACTGCCCGGACTGCCAGCGCCCCATGGCCGCGGCGCGCGTCGAGGCGGCGGGAGTCGTCGAGACCTGGACGACCGTGGAGGTCACGCCCGAGGGTTTCGACCCGCCCGTGCACCTTGCGGTCGTGACGCTGGGGGGGGCCGCGCGCGGGAAGACGCCCGCCCGGGTCATCGCGCGCTCGAAGAAGGCCCTCAAGGTGGGGGCCAAGGTCGAGCTCCAAGCCGACGGCGAGCTGCTCTGGGCGCAGCCCGCCTGAGGCCGGCGGGGAAAAGGGAGGCGGCGGGCGTGCGGTTCAAGCTGACCGACGAGCAGCAACTCCTCAAGCAGACGGTCCGCGAGTTCGCCGACCGGCAGCTCAAGCCGAGCGCGCAGAAGACGGACATGGAATCGCGCTTCCCCCTCGAGAATTTCAAGGAGGCCGCAAAGCTCGGGATCGTCGGGGCGCCCTTGCCCACGGAGTACGGCGGGCAGGGGATGGGCGCGCTCGAGTGGGCCGTAATCATGGAAGAGTTGGCGCGCGGCTGCGGGTCGACCGCGCTCACGCTCGCGGGGCACACCTCGCTCTGCTGCGGGCACATCAACATCGCGGGCAGCGAGGACCAGAAGAAGCGGTGGCTCCCGAAGTTCGCGTCGGGCGAGTGGATCGGCGGCTGGGCGCTCACGGAGCCGGGCACGGGCTCCGACGCCGCGGGGCTCAAGACCCGCGCGGTCAAGGAGGGGGACGAGTGGGCGCTCACGGGGTCGAAGATGTTCTGCACGAACGGCTCGAAGGCGCAGGGCGTCGTGATCTTGGCCTCCACCTCCGCCGAGAAGGGGAGCCACGGGATCACGGCGTTTCTCGTCGAGACCTCGGCAAAGGGCTTCCACGCGACGAAGGACGAGCACAAGATGGGGCTGCGGGGCTCGGCGACCTCCGAGCTTGTCCTCGACAACGTGAAGGTCGGCGACGACCACAGGCTCGGCGAGGTCGACCGCGGGTTTGCCGACACCTTGAAGGTGCTCGACAACGGGCGCATCGGGATCGGCGCGATGGCCGTGGGGCTCTCGCAGGCGGCGCTCGAGGATTCGATCGCCTACGCGAAGCAGCGGCAGACCTTCGGCAAGAGGCTGGCGGACCACCAGGCGATCCAATTCATGATCGCGGACATGACCATGGAGATCGAGGCCGCGCGGCTCCTTGTCTACAGCGCGGCGCTTGCAAAGGATAAGGGGAGGCCCTACCGCAAGGAGGCCTCGATGGCGAAGCTCTACGCGAGCGAGATGAGCTCGCGCGTGACGAACAAGGCCGTGCAGATCTTCGGCGGCTACGGGTACGTGACGGAGTACAATGTCGAGAGGTACCTGCGCGACGCGAAGCTCACGGAGATCGGCGAGGGGACGAGCGAGGTCCAGCGGATCGTGATCGCGAGGAGCCTCGGACTCGATTCCTGAGTGCCGAGGGGGACGGGCCGATCCCGTGGTTCAATGGACGATCCCGCCGCCGCAGTTCCCCTTTGAGCGATGGGTTGACGGGGCGCAGGCCGGCCCGGTTTTCCAGGCGATCAAGGCCTGGCTCGAGGAGGAGCGGGCCAAGGTCAAGGAGGAGCAGCCACCCGTCCGGATCAAGGCCCTGCAGGGGAAGCGGCGGGTCGGGTGGGGCTACGAGGTCGACGCCCAGAAGTGGCTCGAATTCCAAGTCGTCCAGGCGGACGCGGGCGTGCACGTGCGCGTGGTTGCCTTTCCGCCGAAGGGCGCGCAGTTTGGGGTCAGGGAGCAAATGGACTTGGCTCGGGAGAACTATGCAAAGGCGCTTGAGCCCCTGTGGGCGCGGTTCGGGACCGCCTCGCCAGAAGGCCTGCCCGCGGTGCCGCCTGGAAAGCACTGGGAAACGCAAATCGTTGAAGGGCGGCGCATGGTTCGCCAGGGTGTCTGGGCTCTCCTTGGACTGACGGCCGCCGTAGCGGCTCTCATCGGCTATAACGTCGCTACCGGCGCCGCGCCCGTTCCGCGGGCCCTCGGCAGCCTGTTCGGCGTTCTCCTGTCGACGGTCGCGATGGGCGCGGTGTTTTCTCTCGTGCGTGGGCGCACTCGTGTGAGGGAGGCCCGCTCGCATCTCGAAGGACATGGTATGGTTCGAAAGCCGTAGCGCGTTTCTGCGCAGGGCCTACAGCCGCCCCCGCTTCCCCTTCTCCGTCGTGGGCGCGTGCCGCCTCTCGTGTGCGTGCAACTCGCGCCAGTTGACTTTCTCCGCGTCCTTGTTCCCGCACCTTGGGCACGACGCGGGCTCGAGGACCATGTGGGTCGAGAGCCACTTGTGGCGGCAGACCTCGCACTCGTACTCGTACTTGTAGAAGACCACGGGGCCTCGAATAGCCGCGTCCGACACAAAACTATGGGTGGGGCCCGCGGGCCCCTCGAAGTCCCCTGACGCGGCGGCGGCGTCCGCGCCGGTCGGCGGGCCGTTTTAGTCGAGCCTAAGTGTCAATACTGTGCCGACGTGCTTATCTTGGCCGTAGGCTCCCACCTTCTACGGGGGCCTCGCGAATGAGCGTGCGCCGGCCCTTCTTCGTCCGCCTCGCGGTCGTCCTTGCGGCGTCCGCCGCTTTCGCCGCGATGTTCCCCGCCCCGTGGACCGACGCCTCGCTATCCGGCGCATGGGACAAGAAGGCCTACGGCTGCGTGTGCCACTCGAGCCCCGCGAACACCTCCGTCCTCGTCGATGTCCAGGGCTTTCCGGCTCGCTACGACCTCGGCGGCATGTACCCGCTCGAAATTCGCCTTGTCTCGACCCCTATCAACATGACAGGCCAATGGAAAGCCGGCTTCAACGCGGAGGTGAGCCAAGGGGCCTTCAGCGTCCCTGCGGCGCTCGATGCGGTCGCGCAGGCTTACGGCAACCAGGCGTCGCACCGCCTCAACGGCACGGCCCTCACGAACTGGAGCATCACCTGGCTCGCCCCCGCGTCGCCCTCCGGCGTCGTAACGCTGTGGGTGACGGTGAACACGGTGAACGGGAACGGAGTGCCGGACCTTGAGGACAAATGGGCGCAGGTGCGGCTGGAGTCGATCGGGCCTTCGCCGGACACCGGGGGGGGTGGGGCGCTTGGGCAGCTCACGAGCGGCGGGCCCGTGTCGTGGGCCGCCTTTGGGGCGGCCGGCTTCGGCCTCGCGGGGGCGGCCGTCTTCACGATCCGGCGCAGAAAGCGCAAGGTCGAGGTCGAGGAGCCACCCGCGAAGCGGCGCCGCCGACGGCGCAAGGCACCGAAGGAGACGGCCAAGCGGCCTCCGCGGGGGCGCGGCCGGGGCCGCTGACGCGGAAACCTCGCCAGGCGCTCCGCGCCAGCGCCAAGAGGTTAAATACTCGCGCGCGGCTGGCGCTATCTAGTCATTATACCTCGGCGCCCCGCTTGGGCCGCCTCGAGGAGTCTTTCCCCATGGAGCAAACCGCCCCACCCGAGATCAAAACCGGCACGACAACCGTGTCGATCGTCTGCAAAGACGGCGTCGTCATGGCAACCGAACACCGCGCGACCGCCGGAACGCTGATCGCGCACAAGGCGACCCAAAAGCTCTTCCGGATCGACGAGAACCTCGGGCTAACGGTCGCCGGGCTCGTCGGCGACGCGCAGCTCCTTGCCCGCTACATCAAGGCGGAGGCCGAGCTCTACAAGCTCAAGCGCGGGCGGCCCCTCACGGTGAAGGGCTGCTCGACCCTCATGGCGAACATCGTCGGCGGGCGCTCGTACTACCCCTACTGGGTCCAGCTCATCATCGGCGGGGTCGATGAAGAGGGCGGCCACACGTACTCGATCGACGCGGCCGGCGGCTGCATCGGGGACGAGTACATCACGACGGGCTCGGGCTCGCCCTACGTCTACGGTGTCCTCGAGGACCACTTCAAGAAGGGCCTCTCGACCGACGACGGCGCGAACCTCGCGATCCGCGGGATCTCCGCGGCGATGAAGCGCGACGCGGCCTCCGGCAACGGCCTCTCCGTGGCGATCATCGACAAACAGGGCTACCGCGAGCTTTCGGAAGACGAGATCCAGAAGCGCGCGGCCAAGATGGGCGTCCAGATGCCCAACCAGTAGCCCCTTTCACTCTCCTCCCTTTCCCCGGCCTTGAAAAGGGCCGGGCGTGCGTCCGCGGCGCGGGGCCGCCCCGAAAGCGGCTCCGTCTCGTGCGGGTCGCGCGGGTTTTCCGGCGCTTCAACGGCCGGGCCGCCTCGAGGGAGTCCGAGAAGCTTCGGCAACGACAGGAGCCTCCAAGCCATGGCCTACGACAAGTACCGCAAGGACACGACGGCCCTCGTGAAGGCCACCGTCCCTGAGGGCGTCGACGTCACGAACGTCGAGTTCGAAGGGCCCTTCATCGTCATCTACACGAAGACCCTCGAGAAGTTCGCCGACGACGGCGAGATCACGAGGCGGCTTGCCCAAGCGCTGCGCCGCCGCGTCATTGTGCGCCCCGACCCTGCCGAACTCATCGAGCCTTCGGAGGCCGAAGCGGCGATCCGCAAGATCGTCCCCGCCGAAGCGGAGATCACGAACATCTGGTTCGACCCGGCCACCGGCGAGGTCACGATCGAGGCCAAGGCCCCGGGCGCCGCGATCGGCAAGCAGGGCGAGACGCTGAACCGGATCAAGAAGGAGACGCGGTGGGCCCCGGACGTCCAGCGCACGCCGTCGATCCCCTCCAAGACCGTGGGCGAGATCCGCGCGTACTTGCGGATGTCTGCCGAGGAGCGCAAGGACATCCTGCGCAAGATCGGGCGGCGCATCAACCGCGAGGTCGGCAACGGGGAAAACTGGGCGCGCATGACGACGCTCGGCGGCTTCCGCGAGGTCGGCCGCTCCTGCGCGCTCCTGTCGACGAAGGACACGAAGATCCTCATCGACTGCGGCGTGAAGTTCGGCGGCCAGGACGACGCCACGCCCTACCTCAACGCGCCCGAGGCGCTGCCCCTCGAGCAGATCGACGCTGTCGTCCTCACGCACGCGCACCTCGACCACACGGGCATCGCCCCCCTGCTCTTCAAGTACGGGTTCGAGGGCGCCGTCTACACGACGGCCCCGACGCGCGACACGATGTCCATGCTCATGATCGATTACCTCAAGGTCGCCTTCGGCGAGGCGCGCAAAGCCCCGTACGAGACGAGCCACATCCGCAAGATGGTCCTCCACACGATCCCCCTCCGGTGGGGCGAGACCACGGACATCGCGCCCGACGTGCGCCTCACCCTCCAAGACGCCGGCCACATCCTGGGGTCCTCGTCCTGCCACTTCCACGTGGGCGACGGGCTCCACAACATCGTCTTCTCGGGCGACATGAAGTACGAGGACACCTGGCTCTTCAACCGCACGCACGACCGCTTCCCCCGCCTCGAGTCGATCCTCATCGAGTCGACCTACGGCGGCTACCATGACTTCCAGCCGACGCGCCGGGAGGCCCGCGACAACCTGAAGGAGATCATCGTGCGGGCGATCGAGCGCGGCGGGCGGATCATCGTCCCGGTGTTCGCGGTCGGCCGCTCGCAGGAGGTCATGATCGTGATCGAGAACCTCGTTGAGAAGGGCGACATCCCGAAGACCGATGTCTTCCTCGACGGGATGATCATGGAAGCCACGGCGATCCACACGGCCTACCCGGAATTCCTGAACACGACGCTTAGGAACAAGATCTTCCAAAAGGGGGAGAACCCCTTCCTCAACCCGATCTTCAACCAGGTCGAGAACTCCGAGATGCGCCGCGAGGTCCTCACAATGCCCGGGCCGATCATCGTGCTTGCCACCTCGGGCATGCTGAACGGCGGCCCCGTGATGGAGTACTTCAAGCACTGGTGCTCGGACCCGCAGAACACGATCGTCTTCGTGGGCTACCAGGCCGAGAACACGATCGGGCGCAAGATCCAGCGCGGCTGGAACGAGCTCACGCTCTCGGACAAGGGCAAGCAGATCAGCTACCCGATCAAGATGCAGGTCGAGACCTGCGAGGGGTTCTCGGGGCACAGCGACCGCAAGCAGCTCCTCGAATACTTCCGCAACATCCACCCGAAGCCCAAGACCGTTTTTGTCGGCCACGGCGACGAGGCCAAGTGCATCGAGTTTGCAAACACGCTGCGCAAGAAGTACGGCCTCACGGCGCTCGTTCCGCAGAACCTCGAGACGATCCGGCTGGCGTAGGGCCAGGCCGTCCCCGCAGGCCCCTGTGGGATGGGGGCGTCGACTCAAGCGCTACCGATGGGATGACGGGAAATCGCCCTCCCCCACAGAGGGGGGGAAGGCACCCTCCAAGGGAGGGGAAAAAGAGTGGCTTGGTCCGGGCGCAGGCTTTACGCCTTGACAGCGGCCGTCTGCGAGGGGGCGGTGGCGCGCAGCATCCACGCCATCTTCTCGTGGCTCTCGAGGAGCGCCGCAAGGAACTCCGCGCTGCCCGCGTCGTCGAGCTTCGTCACACGGACGAGGTCCGCGCGCACGAGCCGGATCACGCTTTCGTGGTCGGCAAGGAGCTTGGCGACCATTTCCTTCGCCGGGACCGACCTGCCGGGCTCTTCCGTGATGCGGGCGCCCGCGATGTACTCCGCGAGGCTCGAGGAGGGCCTGCCGCCGATCGCGCGCACGCGTTCAGCGATCTCGTCCACGTTCTCGTTGAGCTCGATCGCCTGCGCCTCAAAGAACTGGTGGAGGGCGTAGAAGTTCGCGCCGACCACGTTCCAGTGGTAGTTGCGGGTCTTCGTGTAGAGCACGAATTCGTCCGCGAGGATGCCGTTCAGGTACCCGACGACGGCGGTCCGCGACTTCTCGCTGATCTCGATCTCAACTGCTGGTTCAACAATGCTCGTTGTGCTGGTTATTTGTGACATGAGCGGTTGATGCTGTGCCGCCCTGATAAGGGAGCCTACGAACCTTCCATGGCCTTTTGGAGAATCTTGAGGTCCGTTTCGAGAGGGGAATGGAGACCCGGGGCCGACCGCTGGCCAACGTTCTGGGCGGGGCCCCGCCTCAGGCTTGCCGCCGCATCCGGTCCATCACGGCCGCGGCCGCGATCGGGAACGTGATCGTGGCGTCGGAATAGACGGTCTCGAGGCGCGCGTCCTCCGGCACGATCTTGCCCCAGGAGATCGCCTCCTCGAGTGTGGCGCCCGAGAGGCCGCCCCAGTGGGGCGCGTCGGTCGTGAACTGGACCGCGAAGCGGAAGCCGCCGTCCTCGACCATCAGCGAGGACTGGAGCGTGAAGTTCTTGGGGCTGCCGCCCCCCACCACGACGACCCCGCGGTTCCCGTGGGAGCCCATGTCGGCCACGAGCAGCTCAAGGTCACGCGCCTGGTCGGGGACGAGCCTGAAGCCCTTCGATGCGGCCTGCTGGTTCGCGTTGTGGATCCGGATCCCCCAGTCCGAATCCATGATCGCGGGCGAAAAGACGCGCACGCCGGCCTTCGCGCAGGAAGCGAGCACCCCGTCGTCGCCGCGGGCCGCGAGGTCCTCGCCGAGGACGCGGAAGATCTCGGAAGGGGCAACGACGGACGCGGACCCGGCCCGCGCGCGGGTAAGCTCAGGGATGATCCGACTCTGGACCTCGGAGGTGTACGTGTCCCAGAGGTCGTCCCGGACGAAGATGTCGTAGATCCGGAAGACCTTCTGGTCGCGCAGGATCGCGTCGTCGGCAAGCTCGGACCCTTGGATGAGAGATCCCGGTCTCGCCCCCGACTGCGCGTCGTGGGCGAGGTTCGCGCCCGTCGAAATCACCGCGTGGACGAGCCCCTCCCGGACCATCTGGCCGATCATCCGGCGCAGCCCCGCAGGGGTCATGGCGCCTGCAAGCGTGAGGTACACGCGGGCGCCCGACTCGAGTGCCTCGGCCCAGATCTTCACGGCGTTGCCAAGCCGCCTCGCGTTGTAGGCGGAGCCCGCGAAGTTCTCGACAAGCTCCCCGACCGTGAGCCCGGCCTTCAGCGTCGGCTCGGCTACCGGGGCGCCCCAGCGCTCGTGCTGCCCCGGGGTGTGCTTCTTACGCTCCCCCATGCCAAAACGCCCCGCCGCCAAGGAAGTCGGATGAAAATCCTCGTCCCCGTCTCCACGACCCCGATAGCGGTCGCAAGAAAGATTGTCGGAACTTACTCAAACACTTTGCGATCGGCAGGCGCGCGACGCGTTTCCCGCTTTGCGGGAAGCGCTAGAGGGAGCCCGGCACCGGCGGAGAGCCTACCCACCGGTTCGTCGAGGGGTCGCCGAGGAGGCAAACGCGCGACGTTTCGTCGCTGTCCAGCAGCGCAAGTCCGTTTTGCTCCGCCACGCGGTTTCCAAAGGAAACGATCTCCCGAAACGAAGGCATGTTCTGGGGCGAAAGCCGGTTCCTCGAGTCGCCGACCCATACGTAACCCTTCGGCTCGATGAAATCGGGGTCGCCGACCCGGTCGAGGGCGGCAAAGCCGTCGGGGTCCTCGAGGTTCCAGCCCTTTACGAGGGTGTGGCGGATCACCGTCCGGCAGCCGAGGGACGGCAGGAGCTCGAGCGTCTTCTGGAGGTTTTCCCAAAGGCGCGGCGTCTGTGGGGCGCAGAGGCGGTTGAAGGTGCCCTCGTCGGCGGCCGCAAGGGTCACGTAGAGCTGGAAGGGCAGCGGGTCGAGCTTCTCGAGCACCGCCGGGCCCGTGCCGTTCGTGACGAGGAACGTCCGGATCCCCCGCTTGTGGCACTCGGAAAGCAGGTCGGAGAGGTACTTGTACATCGTCGGCTCGCCCGAAAGGGAGATCGCGACCTGGTCGGGGTTCCAGGCCTCCTCGAACCGGGCCTTGGGGACCCGTGGGTCGCCTTTCCACCCCACGATGAGCTTGCGGTGGGCCTCGATCGCCCCTTCGATAAGTTCGACGGGGTCGACCGGGTTGTCGTTGCCAAGCTGGAAGCCCTGGTAGCGCCAGCAAAAGAGGCACATCTCGTTGCACTGGTGGACATTCGGGGTCATCTGGATGCAGCGGTGGCTCGCGATGCCGTAGAACTTCTGTTTGTAGCAGCCGCGCCCGCTTTTCAGGGACTCTTTGCACCAGTGGCAGACCTTGACGGCGCCCCCCTCGCCGATGAGCCGGTAGCCCTGCCGGTCGAGGGCCATCTTGAGGGCGGATTCCAAGGGGGGGTGGCCTCGGGTTGCGAGCGTCGAGGGGGGTATGTAAAGGGTTGGGGAGGGCGACCCCTATTTACGCGGCGGGAGCGGCGGCGCCGTGCGGGCGCGCGGGGGCCCGCCAGAGCGCGAGGGCGAGCGCGAGCCCGAGCCCCTCAAGTGCCGAGAGGGCGGCCGAGGTAATCATGAACACGGGGCTCCAGCCCCCGCTGGCGACCGAGGCGATGTTGTCGGGTCCCGAAACGGCGAAGTGCGACGTGACGCCGTAGGCGAGGCCGACCAGGAACGAGCCCGCAAGGATTGTCGGCGCAGGGCCGCGCCCTGCGTACAGGCAGAGCGCCCCGAGCGCGGGGCCGGCGTAGAAGGCGCCCAAAATGAGCGCCCCGTCAAGGGGCGAGGCGACCGGCACGGGAATTGCAAGGTGGGCGGCGGCGTGGAGGGTCACCACGCCGGTGTGGAGGGCCACGAGCCCCAAGGCCCAACAGACGAGGCCCCGACCAGGGACCCGCGAGGGATCGGACATCCGGCGAGCCCCTTCCTGGCGCGAGGCGGCGGCCACGAGTCGCGCAAAGCGCTCACGCGGGGCCGAGCGCCGCTCCGCACCACGGGCACTTCGTGTCGTGCGCGTGCGTCGGCGACTTGCAGGAGGGGCACACGCCCCCGGCTTCCGCCTTCTCCGACTCCTGCATCGCCGACCCGTGCCCGTGCGTCTCGGGCGTCGTCTCGTGGAGCTCGAAAGACGTGGGCGCCGTCTGGGCGTGCTCCTCGTGGTGGCCGATCGGCCTCTGGAGCTTGCGGCCCCACTTCGACTTCATCGCCGCAAGCTTGTCGTCCCGGTTCGTCACGGGGGGCCCCCCTGCGCTCTACCCCTTGGCTTTCCCCCCTTGATGTGGTTTTCGCCTCGCCCCGCCGGGCGCGAGGCCCTCAGAACTCGAAGAGCGAGCGGTTCTTCGCCGGGTCCTACTCCTGCGTTT
>Ga0209640_10001587_pt1 | contig 19370 bp, 24 predicted proteins | sample RifCSP10_1_FD_184018 | JGI IMG/M metagenome (GOLD analysis project Ga0209640, IMG submission 184018) | Soil microbial communities from Rifle, Colorado - Rifle CSP2_sed 10_1 (SPAdes) (version 2) | ecosystem: Environmental > Terrestrial > Deep subsurface > Rock core/Sediment | place: Rifle...
CGAAGCGCGAGCCGAGCCGAGCACGGTGAAGGTGGGCGACGTGGTGATCGGTGGCCGGGGGGTCGCGGTGATCGCCGGCCCGTGCTCGGTGGAATCGGAGGATCAGCTGCTGGGCATAGCCCGGGCCGTCGTCAAGGAAGGCGCCGTCCTGCTGCGGGGTGGGGCATTCAAGCCGAGGACCTCGCCCTACAGCTTTCAAGGTTTAGGGGAGCGTGGGCTAGAGATGCTGGCAGCAGCCCGCGAGGAGACCGGGCTGGGCATTGTCTCCGAGGTTGTCGCACCCGAGGACATCCCGCTGATGAACCGATACGTAGACATGCTCCAGGTGGGCAGCAGGAACATGCAGAACTTCAGGCTCCTCTCCGCAGTGGGCGCCCAGCCGACCCCGGTTCTGTTGAAGCGGGGTCTCATGTCCACGATCGAAGAGCTGCTCCTCGCCGCCGAGTACATCGTCGGCGCCGGGAACCCGCGGGTGGTGCTTTGCGAGCGTGGAATCCGATCGTTTGAGACTGCCACCCGTGGCACCCTCGACATCAGTGCGGTCCCGGTTCTCAAGGAGAGATCGCACTTGCCGGTGATCGTGGATCCGAGTCATGCGGCCGGCAAGAGATCACTGGTGCCGAGTCTGTCGGCAGCCGGAGTGGCGGCCGGAGCGGACGGTCTTCTGATCGAGGTCCACAACCGGCCCGATGAGGCGCTGAGCGACGGCCCCCAGAGTCTCACCCTCGAAGGGTTTGCCTCCACGATGGAGACGGTGGCAAAGGTGGCCTCCGCCCTCGACCGTCCCTTGCTCGAGCTGTGAGAAGGGACCGGCCCCAATCGGACCGGTCCCTCCTTCGGCTACCCGAATGTCGGAGCTAGTGGCCCCTCGCCTCGCTTGATGTCTCTTTGAACATCTCGCCGATGGCGGCGACGCTGCCCAGCACTCCGCTGGTGTCCAGCGGGAGGAATATCTTGGTGGCCTGCCCGTCGGCCACACCCTGGAGGGCCTCCAGATAGCGGATGGCAATCAGGTCAGGAGTCGGATTCCCGGTGTGTATCGCCTGGAACACCCGCTCGATGGCTTGACCTTCACCTTCGGCAACCGTGAGCTTCTGGTACTTCTCTGCATCGGCAACCCTCTTGATCGCCTCTGCCTGACCATCCGCCTCCAGTACCTGGCTCTCCTTGAGGCCTTCTGCCTTGAGGATCGCGGCGCGCTTGAGGCCTTCCGCCTCGGTGACCGCCGCTCGCCGATCACGCTCTGCCTTCATCTGACGGTGCATGGCGTCGGTGACGTCCTGTGGTGGCTCGATCCTCTGGATCTCCACCCGGACCACCCGCACACCCCATTTGTCGGTGGCGTCGTCGAGGATTTGGCGGAGCTTGGCGTTGATCACCTCACGCGAGGTGAGAGCCGAGTCCAGATCGAGATCACCGACCACGTTCCTCAGGTTGGTCTGGGCCAGCTTGGTCACGGCGAGGATGAAGTTCCCGACGTTGTACTCGAGCTTCACCGGATCGGTGGCTTCGTAGTAGATGACTGCGTCCACGGTCACCACGACGTTGTCCTTGGTGATGACCTCCTGGGGCGGGACATCGACGACACGCTCTCGCATGTCGACCTTGGTCAACCGCTTCACGAAGGGCAGGACCCAGCGCAGGCCCGAGTCGACCGTTCGCTGGTACCGCCCGAGGAACTCGATCAGTCCCTTCTCGAACGGTCGCACCACTCTGAATCCCGCCGCAGCTACGAGGATCAATCCCAGCGCCAGCACAGCGAACAGAATGATCACTGCTTCCATTGTTCTTCCTTTCGTTTGGCTCTCATTCTCAAATCTCTATGCGTTCTCGAGCGGCTCGACCACGAGACGCGCCCCTCGAACCTCCACGACCGCGATCCTCTGGCCGGCGGGAATGGCCTGATTGCCGGTGGCCCGCCATTCCTCGCTCTCGATCTTGACCATACCGGCCCCGCTGGCGGGGTCGATGTCCTCGAGGACGATCCCTTCGGAGCCGATCCAGCGATTGGCGCCGACCTTCGGCTGCTCGGCCTCGTCCTGACGGGTGATGAACCTGCGCAGGTAGGCGAGGGAGAACAGCGAGACTCCGAAAAAGACCAACCATTGGGCCAGGATCGCTGCCCCCGCCCATGACAGGATGGCGGCTGCGGCGGCGCCGATAGCGAACGGGAGCAGGAAGAATCCCGCGGTGAAGATCTCACCGACTCCCATCACCAGAGCGAAGATGGTCCACAACCATCTCCATACTTCATTGTCCACGTCGTTACCTCCTTGTCCGGCAACGGCCACGGCGGCGATCACCGCGCCTAAACCAATTCCATAAAAGAGCAGTTCTCTCCTGGTCTTTCTCGTGACCTGGGCTCGTCCGGTCTGCACATCTCCCCAGGTTGCCGTGGAGCGCCGATGCGCCCGGTAGGCGGCGGCCCAGCTCTCGGCGAATCTCGCCGGGTCGTTTCCCACGACGTCGGTAAGGGTGCGTCCGTCGACTCTTGCGTCGGCCAGATGTTGTTCCAGCTCGGCCCGCATCGCGACGACAGCATCATGGGGGACACCGGTCTCGAGCCAGTAGCGCTCGATCCTCTCCACGACAGTCGCATCGTCAGTCACCTTTGCCTCCAGTGAGCACTTCGTTCACCGAGTCCCGGAACTCGGCCCAGTCCTGTCGCCACTGCTGCAGGGCGTCCCGTCCGGCGGCCGTCATCCGGTAGTACTTGCGGGCCGGGCCCTCGGTGCTCTGGACGAGATAACTCTCGATCATCCCTTGCTTCTGCAGTCGCGAGAGCAGTGGGTAGATCGAGCCCTCGCTGGCCAGGTTCAATCCACGCTCCCGGAGCTTGCTCACCATCTCGTAACCGTAGGACGGCTCGTCATCGATGATCGACATGAGACACATGTCGAGCACGCCATGCAGGAGCTGGGTTGCCCGGTCCTGTCCGGTACTCTTAAGTACCATGCAGAGCACGGTACCATGTGACGCCCAGAAGTCAACATGACAAGGGAATCCCTTCCTGCCTGGATGCTTGATGAGAGTCCTCTCATCCGGATCTCATCTGCAGTTCATCGCTTTTGGAGAGAATCCAAAGGGTGACATTCTTCGCCCACCCCCGAACCTCTGTGCTCGAAGACCCAGGTCTGCCGGTGGTGTCGACGTTGCTCGGATTCCCGATCCCCGCACCCCTTCGGGCAGCCGTCGACATCGCCGGTGGAAAGGTGGCCGAGGCGGAGCTGGCCCAGGTCACCTGGTGGCCGGGATCCAGCATCACAGCTCGTTACCGGGTGGGTGTCACCGGTGGGTCGCTGGACGGTCGTCACGGATTCGTCTGTGTTGGGGGACGAATACCGGAAGGATCGATGATCGTTGAGGGAGAGGCCGGTCCGGTGGGAGTGTGGCGGATCCCTCACGACCCTGCCCTGCCCGGGATGGCCTCTGCTCTCGACGAGCTCGGGGCGGCTCGCCTGTTGTCCGATCTAGGAGCGGCGCCGGGCATCGTGACCACACGCCTCCGCGCCTACCGGCCCGGCAGGAGGGCAGTGGTAGCGGTGAGCGGGACGAGTGACGGCCTCTACCTGAAGCTGGTGCGTCCGAGCAAAGTCGAGGCACTTCACGCCTCACACCGCTGGCTGGCCGACACGCTTCCCGTTCCGAAGAGTCTCGGCTTCGACCCCGACCAGGGTCTCCTTGCCCTTCAGTCCATGCCTGGTGCAACTCTCCGTGGGACACTCGAGGATCCGTCGCACGAGCTGCCGCCTCCGGAGCAGATCGTCGGAATGGTCGGTTCATTGCCTGTTCCTGAGACCGATCATGTTTGTCCGTCCCCGATCGCCCGGGTGCCAGAGCTAGCTGGCCTGCTCACTGCGATTGCCCCCGAGCTCGCGGATCGGATTGCGGGTTTGGTCACCGGGATAGGAGACGAGTTGAGCGAACCGACGACGCCCTCGCATGGCGACTATTACGAGACCCAGCTCTTGGTGGACAGCGGCCGCCTGGTTGGGATGCTCGACGTCGATACGTATGGGTGGGGGCGGCCGGGCGACGATGCGGCCACCATGCTCGCCCACCTCGCCATCTGGGCCGATCTGAGCTCCAGTCCGGAGCGTGTGCTCGATCTGGGAAGACGGCTTCTGAAGATGTGGGACGGAATCCTCGACCCGGTTGATCTGCGGGTGCGGACTGCGGCTGTGGCACTGTCACTTGCGACAGGCCCCTTTCGAGTCCAGGCCGCGGGCTGGCCCGGGGAGACAGCGGATCGGGTGGCCATCGCCGAGCGCTGGCTCGAGAGTGCTGCTCTGGGCCAATAAGAGGAATCTCATCCTCCTCTCAGGTCGTTCTAACCCCGCTGAACGAGATTGGCATCAGTCGAGCCTCTAAGGAGGAAAGAAATGCAGACAAGAGACCAACACAGCAAGCGCCCCCGGGACTGGAAGGTGATCGCTGCAGTGGCGACTGCGTCGGCTCTCGGCATCAGTGGCCTGGCCTTGGCCGGCCCATCGGATGGATCCGACGACCCTGACCCGATCAACCTCCGAGATCGGACCTCGATCACCGAGGTGACGACCGTTTCGTCAGTGCCGACCACCCTCGGCGGGCTGTTCGACGCCAGCGCCGACAGCAATCTCGACTCACCGTTCGATGACACGAGCTCCCTATCGGTCAGCTCCGTCTCTGCCGACTCACCGGATGCACCGGCACCCACGGTGGTTTCGCCCGCTTCGGCGGATTCCCCTGACTCTCCCCCGCCGCCACCTCCTCCCGCCTCGGCAGATTCTCCGGATTCGCCCGAAAGCGCGGACTCGGCGTCGAGCTCCGACAATTCGGCTGATTCCTGAGCATGCCGGACCTGGCGGCCGGTCTGAAACCGGCCGCCAGGTCCTACCCTCGCCGCTATGAGATTGCGACTACGTTGGGTCGCCTTGACGATCGTGGGTGTCGTCGCCCTGACGGCAGCGATCTCGTTCGCTCCCGAGTCCCTCCCCGCCGCCCTGCCGCCAGTGCGACTCGAAGGTCCAGTAGTCGGGGGCAACCCCACTCAAACCGAGCTCGTGGTCGTGCCTTCGCCGTCGGTCGTTCTGGGCGAGCCCACTGTGACCACTGTCACGGTCCCCCCAGACGACGGTCTCATCGGCAATGACAGTCTCGACTCCCTCGCCTCTGCCGACGTCGATTCCCCTGTCCCGGTCCCCCCTGACCCGGAGTTCCCGGACCCACCCGTCGACCCGGGGGATTCGGCGGACTCTGCGGACCCCTCTGTCGATTCGCCTGACGATGACTGAAGTGCCGCTGTGGCGGTGGGCCCCTTCGGCACGGATGAGGATCCTCGGCTGGTACGTGTTGCTGCTTGCAGTCGCCCTGACTGCGGCCCTGTTCATACAACGCGCGTTTCTACTGGATCAGGTCATCTCGGATGCCGATTTGGCTTTGGACCAGGAGGTCGGTGAGCTGCGCCAACTGGCCGGGGGAGTCAATCCCGAGACGGGTGAGCCGTTCGCCGGCGACGTGGGAGCCATCTTCGACACATTCCTGGCCCGAAACGTCACTCTCACCGATGAGGCCATCGTCACCATCGTCGGCGGAGCTCCTTACAAGAGCGATGTGTTGGGATCTTCCTTCGAAGCCACCGACCTCATGGAGCATTGGTCATCACTGGAGCAGTCGGAACGGGACCAGGTGGACACCGAGATCGGCCCGGTTCGCTATCTGGCTGTCCCTCTGGTCGGAGACGAGGCCAGCGCCGGCGTCTTCGTGGTGAGTGTGCTCCTCGAGAACCAACTGGACCGCGTCGAAGGGGTGATCCGGGTTGGAGCGCTCGTCCTCGGATCGATCTTCGTGATCGCCTCCGCCGTCGCTTGGATCGCAGCCGGTGAGGTGCTCCGACCTCTTCGCCTTCTCTCCGAGACGACGCGCTCGATAACCGATACCGACCTCTCTCTGCGGATTCCGGCCGAAGGCGACGACGAGATCGCCGACCTCGCCCGAACATTCAACGAGATGCTCGATCGGCTCGAAGAGGCGTTTGCCACCCAGCGGGCATTCGTCGACGATGCCAGCCACGAGTTGCGCACCCCGATAACGGTGATCAGAGGCCAGCTCGAGGTTCTGGGGGATGACCCGGAGGAGCGTCGGGAAACCATTCTCCTGGTCACTGGTGAGCTGGACCGTATGTCACGGATCGTCGAAGACATGCTGGTGTTGGCCACGGTCGAGCAGCCCGACTTCATCCAGGCCCATCCGCTGGACCTTGCCGAATTCGTGGACGAATTGGCGGTCAAAGCGTCGTCCCTATCCGATCGACCTGTCGTTGTCACGGCCTCCGAGCCCGCCGTGGTTCGAGGGGACCAACAGCGCCTCACCCAGGCGGTGATGAACCTGATCCGGAATGCCTTCGAGCACACCGGGCCTGAGGTGAATGTCACGCTGGGGGCGCAGGCAAATGGGACCTGGACACGTATCTGGGTTGGTGATGACGGTCCCGGCATACCGTTGGAGGAGCGGCAGCGATTGTTCGAGAGGTTCGCTCGGGGTCGGTCAGGAAGACGGCGGACCGAAGGTGCGGGTCTGGGACTATCGATCGTCAAAGCAATCGCCGAGGGACACGGTGGGCGAGTCGACCTCGAAGCCGGCGAGCGGGGCACTACCTTCGCCATTGTCATTCCGACCAATGGGATCGAAGGGGAGGAGCCGACCTGAGCCGGATCCTCATCGCCGAGGACGAACCGGGAATCGCTTCGTTCCTGGAGAAGGGCCTCGAGGCCGCGGGCTTCACGACTCTGGTCGTCGATAACGGCACAACGACAGCCGGGGCAGCACGGGATCGAGACTTCGATCTCTTGATCCTCGACCTTGGGCTGCCCGGGATGGATGGCCAAGAAGTGCTCAGGGAGATCAGGTCGCGCGGCGAGCGGCTGCCGGTGATCATCCTGACCGCCAGGAGTGGTGTGTCCGACACAGTCGCCGGGCTCGAAGGCGGCGCCGACGACTATGTGAGCAAGCCGTTTCGCTTCGAAGAGTTGTTGGCCAGGGTCAAAGTCCGTCTCAGGGACCCGGGTAGCGCTGACCAGGTCGAACTCATCGTAGGAGATGTCACCCTCGATCTCAGGGCACGTAAAGCTCACGTCGGGACACGTGTCGTCGAGTTGTCGGCCCGCGAGTTCATCCTCGCCGAGACACTGTTCCGTCACCCGGGCCAGGTTCTGTCACGTCAACAACTCCTGTCCAACGTCTGGGGCTATGACTTCGACCCGGGCTCGAATGTGGTCGATGTCTATGTGGGGTATCTGAGAAAGAAGTTGGGAAAGGACCTGATCGAGACCGTTCGAGGTATGGGCTACCGCCTGGTGGTCGACTGATCGCGTGAACCGGCTGTCGCCCACCATCCCACTGCCGCTGCGGCCAATACATGCCAGACCCCATGTGGTTGATAGAGCGCCTCGGGATCGCAGAACGGGCCCCCGGTGGCGCCAAGGCGACCGTAGACAGCGGCCGCCGACACCAGCGTCAGTGGCCCCCAAGTGCCGAAAGCGCTCTCTTTGACCAGGATGGACACCACGGCAAACGCGGTCAGCGCGACTGCCGCCGGATCGGCAATCACGGGGATCAGCCAGAACAAGGCACCGAGGCCGACCAGGGCCGGCCCCTTGGAGATCCGTTCCCAGCGGGTTCCCAACCCGGCGATCAGCGCCAGAAGCCAGGCCAGGGTGACATCGTGGGCCCATTCGCTTCCCCCGGGCATCGGTCCGTGGAACAGGAAGGAGCCAACTCCGGTGGCGATCAGCCCAACACCGATCCAGACCCGCTCCTTGCGATAAGTGAGGACCAGGACGCCGACCAGGAGGAAGGCAATGGTGGTGAGGGTGTTGACCGGCTGACCGAGAAACCCGGTCCTGATGGCCTCGCAATCGGCCGCGGCACCCATGCGACCACCGTAACCGAACGATGGAGGGGAGACTTCAGAAGAAGGCGGGGCCGAGACCGATCACCTGCGAGATCGCCATCTCCCCATTGATCCCATCCGGCGTCAGCTGGGCTTTTCCCTTCCCGCCTCCGGGGATCTCGAGCTCGACGACCAAGGCTTTGCCGGCAACCCCGGTGCCGTTGTATGTCGTCAACGTGCCGCCCCAGTTGCCCATCTCGACGTCGGAAGCGAGGTTGGCGGCCCCGGTAGTGAGCAGGATTCCATCGTCCCCGAGCACCCTGACCGCTCCTTCGAACGAGCCAGCCATCACCTCGACCCGCCCTCTCCCAGTGCTCGCCGCACCTGAGAGCGCAGCACGATCTCGTGACGGTACGACTTGTGGACGTCCTCGATCTTCTGGTCCATCTCGTCTTCGAGATCATCCAGCTTGTCGCGCAGCTTGTCGAGCTTGCGCTTCAGGGTCCGGTTCTCCTCTTGCAGGGCGAGCACCCGCCTCACGCCTTCGAGGTTGAGGCCTTGACTGGTCAGCTCCTGAATCAGCTGGAGCCGTTCGATGTCCTCCTGGGAGTAGCGACGGGTCCCCCCCGGTGTCCGGAAAGGCTCGAGCAGGCCCTTGCGCTCGTAGATGCGCAGGGTTTGAGGGTGCATCCCGGCGAGCTCGGCGGCCACCGAGATGACGAACACTGCTCTCCGTGGCTCGCTCATGACCGTCTCATCATCTCAGATGCGATCGCACATCGTCGGTTTCGAGCTCGGCCAGATCCTCGAGCAGTTTCTTTTCCTCCTTGGACACCTTTGACGGGACCGCCACCTGCACCGTCACCAGCAGGTCACCGGTCTTTCCCCGTTCGGGCGTGACACCCTTGCCCCGAACCCGGAACGTCTTGCCGGATGGAGTGCCCGCCGGCACCTTCAGCCTGACCCCGCCATTGAGTGTCGGCACGTCGAGCTTGGTGCCGAGAACGGCTTCGGAGTATGTGATGGGAACCACCAGGGTCATATCGTTCCCCTTGCGCCCGAAGGTGCGACTGGGAGCGACCCGAACCCTCACCAGGAGGTCCCCATTTGGGCCGCCGTTGCGCCCGGGGCCCCCTTTGCCCCTCAAGCGAAGGGTGTTCCCGTCCTGCACCCCTGCCGGGATACGGACCTTGACGTTGCGGGTCCTGGTCTCCGAGCCGGAGCCACGACACACGCTGCACGGAGTCTCGACGATGCGTCCTGCCCCCCGGCACTGCGGGCAAGGCTGGGAGAACGAGAAGAAGCCCTGGTTCTGGGCCACCACCCCTTGGCCACCGCAGGTGGGACAAGTCGTGACCTGAGTCCCGGGCTCGGCGCCGGTTCCATGACAGTGCGAGCAGGTGTCTGCCCCACGCACGGTGACCACGGTCTCGAGACCTTTGACCGCATCCTCGAACGCGATGCTCAGGTCGGCCTGAACGTCGGGCCCCTTGCTCGGTCCCCTGGCGCCTCCCGACCCGAAGCCAAAGAGATCGCCGAGGCCTCCCATGCCGCCGAGCAGGTCAGATAGGTCCTCTACCCGAACCTGTTGGCCGCCGAACCCGCCGAACCCGCCGGGCTGGCCGCCGAATCCTGCAAAGCCACCGGAGTCGACCATGCGTCGAACCTGGTCGTACTCCTTTCGTTGCTCCTGGCTGGAGAGGGTGGCATAGGCCTCGGAGATCTCCTTGAATCGCTCTTCGGCCGCTTTGTCGCCCGGGTTGGCATCGGGGTGATGCTTCTGCGCCAGTTTGCGATAGGACTTCTTGATCTCCTCGGCACTTGCCTCCGAGTCGACGCCGAGGATCTGATAGAAGTCCTTGTCCACCCAGTCGCGGTTCACCGTCGTGCTTCCAACATCACCATGGCCGGCCGCAGGACACGGCCCTTGAGCCGATAGCCGCGGCGCAGCTCCTCGGACACCACCAGGTCGCCGGTGCCATCGGGGGCCCCAACCGCCTCGTGGATCTCCGGGTCGAACTCCTCACCGATCGACCCGATCACCTCGAGGCCCTCCTGCTCCAGCGCCCGCAGCAGCTGCTCTCGGGTGTTGATCATTCCTGCGAGTAGTTGTCGCTCGGCGTCGGTGGAGGCCTCGGTGGCCAATGCCGCGTCGAAAGAGTCGAGGACCGGCATCAGCTCGCGCACGACGCGTTCGGCCGCACGGTCCAACACCAGAGCCTGCTCACGGGTCGTCCGTTTGCGATAGTTGTCGAAGTCGGCCGCGACCCGCTTCAGGTCATCGAGATAAGACGTGGCCTCGTCACGTGATTGCTCGAGATGAGCGAGGAGCAGCTCGACGGCTTCGTCTTTGTCGTCGGGGAGCTGGAGACCGAGGGCCGCGGCATCTGTCGACCTTCCCGCCTCGACGATTTCGGGCTTGGGGTCACTCATCCTCGATGATCTCGGCCTCGACGACATCGTCATCCTCGTCTTCGGTCGCACCGCCGGCTTGGGCTTGCTGGGCCGCCTGCTCGTAGAGCCTGGTCGCCATCGTCTGACTGGCCTTGATCAGCTCCTCCATTCGGGACCGAATCTCCGGCGTCTCCGTCGACTCGTTCTCCAGGGTCAGCTTCAAGGCGGCGAGGGCCGTGTCGACTCCCGACTTCTCGTCTTCGGTCATGTTCTCGCCCTGCTCCTCGATCAGCTTCTCGGTCTGATGCACCAGCTGTTCGGCCTGATTGCGTGTCTCCACGGCTTCGCGGCGCTTGGCGTCCTCGTCTGCGTAGGCTTCGGCGTCCTTGACCATACGGTCGATGTCGTCCTGGGCCAGGGCCGACCCACCGGTGATGGTCATCGTCTGTTCCTTGCCCGTTGCCTGGTCCTTGGCGCTGACATTGACGATCCCGTTGGCGTCGATATCGAAGGTGACCTCGATCTGGGGGATGCCCATAGGGGCCGGCGGGATTCCGGTGAGCCGGAACTTACCGAGGGTCTTGTTGTCAGCCACCATGGCCCGCTCTCCCTGGAGCACATTGATCTCGACCTCGGGCTGGTTGTTCTCGGCCGTGGTGAAGATCTCCGATCGTTTGGTGGGGATGGTGGTGTTGCGCTCGATCATCCGGGTCATGACACCACCCTTGGTCTCGATGCCCAGGGTCAGGGGAGTGACGTCGAGGAGGAGGATGTCCTTGACATCGCCCTTGAGCACCCCGGCCTGAATCGCGGCCCCGGCCGCCACCACCTCATCGGGATTCACCCCGCGGTGGGGGTCCTTGCCGGTGAGGCTCTTGACCAGTTCTTGCACCGCCGGCATACGGGTGGAGCCACCGACGAGGACGATATGGTCGATTTCGCCGACGGGGATACCGGCGTCCTTGATCGCCTGCTCGAAAGGCCGCTTGGTGCGTTCGAGCAACTCCTCCGTCAGCTTCTGGAACTCGGAACGGGCCAGCTTGCGCTGGAGATGGAGCGGTCCTTCGGAGGTGGCAGTGATGAAGGGCAGGTTGACCTCGGTCTCGGAGACCGTGGACAGCTCGATCTTGGCCTTCTCGGCGGCCTCCTTGAGACGCTGCAGTGCCATGCGGTCCTTACCCAGGTCGACCCCGTGGTCGTTCTTGAAACCTTCGACCAGCCAGTCGATCACCTTCTGGTCCCAGTCGTCGCCTCCGAGCTGGGTGTCACCGGACGTTGCCTTGACCTCGAAAACCCCGTCACCGATCTCGAGCACGGACACGTCGAAGGTGCCGCCCCCCAGGTCGAAAACCAGGATGGTGTGATCGGTGTCCTTGTCCAGGCCGTAGGCGAGGGCGGCCGCGGTGGGCTCGTTGATGATCCGCAGCACGTTGAGCCCGGCGATCTGACCTGCTTCGTTGGTGGCCTGACGCTGGGAGTCGTTGAAGTAGGCGGGAACGGTGATCACCGCATCGGTGACCTTGTCGCCGAGGAAAGACTCAGCGTCCCTCTTGAGCTTCATGAGGATTCGCGCCGAGATCTCCTGGGCCGTCAACTTCTTCTCGTCGACGTCGATCGACCAATCCGTGCCCATGTGGCGCTTTACCGAGCGCACGGTCTGGTCGGGGTTGGTGATGGCCTGCCGCTTGGCGACCTCGCCGACCAACACCTCGCCGTCCTTGAAGGAGACGACGGACGGGGTGGTGCGCCCACCTTCGGCGTTGGGGATGACGGTGGGGTCGCCTCCCTCGAGCACCGCGATGACACTGTTGGTGGTGCCAAGATCGATGCCTACTGCACGTGCCATGAAAGGATCCTCCGAGTCAGGTATGAGTCTGTCGTAATACTACAACCTGAGTCCGGTTGTGTCATATTCCCCCAGAATTGGGCACCCCGATGAGATCAGAAACAGACGGGTTCTATCCGCCGAGTGACTTTATGTACTCGACCAGATCGTTGATATCGTCTTCGGTCAACGTGTCCGTGTAGGTGGTGGGCATCACCGGCTCGAAGCCGGCCACGACCTGAGCCATGGGATCGATGACCGAACTGAAGAGGTAGGCGTCATCGGCCACCACCGATTCACCGGTGGTCAGGGGCCGGCTGGCCCCGGCCAACCCCTTCCAGGTGGGACCGGTGCCGGTGGTCCCGTCGATGGTGTGACAGGCGAGGCAACCAGACGAGGCAGCCATGGTCTCGCCACGGGCCGCGGCCGACGCGTCGAACGAGATCGACACCGAGGTGCCCGAGGGATCGGCCCCTAGCGAGTCTCCGGTGAACATCCAGAGACCCACACCGAGTACCACGGTCAAGACCAGGGCGAAGGCCCCCTCTTCCCAGCTTCTCATTGACCGTGAACCGTAGACAGACGCACGTGCAATCCTATGGTTTGAGTGCCATGAATGAGCTCACCCGGCGTCAGTTCCTGGGCACGGCTGCCGGGCTCAGCAAAAGCTCGTTGCTCGGCGTTTTGCCCGCGGCCGATCTCGAGGTGCATCCCCGCTCGGAATGGGCCAGCAACCGCCCACCCCAGGGCAAGCCGGTCGAGGAGGATGTCCGCTTTCTCCTGGTTCATCACTCGGCATCGCGCAATGGCCACACCTCGGATGACGCTCCCGCCATCCTGCGCAGCTTCTATGACTACCACACCGGTCCGGACAAGGGCTGGATCGACATTGCATACAATTTCCTGATCGATACCGGTGGCGGCGCGTGGGAAGGACGGGCCGGGAGCCTCGACGGGCCGGTGGCTGGAGACGCCACCGGTGGCAATCAGGGTTTCTCTCAATTGGTTTGTGTGATCGGTGACTACAACACAGCGCAGCCGACCCAAGCCTCGCTTTCCACCCTGGTCGCCTTACTGGCCTGGCTCGCCGATCGTTACCGGCTGGACACCGGCCCGACCTCTCAGGTCACCTTCACCAGCCGAGGCTCCAATGTATGGCCTAGCGGTACCTCGGTGACAACCCCGGCGATCACCGGGCATCGCAGCATGAGCCGGACATCGTGTCCTGGCGCCAACCTCGCCAGCTATGTGGAAGGTGATCTGATGGCCGATGTCACCCGCGTCCGCCGCGGGCGAGCGGCGTCGGTCAGCAGGCCCGGTTCGCAGTCCAGCGGCTCCTCCGCACCCGTCGTCCTCGCCCAGGAGTCCTCGTCCACGGTGGCCCAGGGCAATGCCACCTCTGATCTGACGCCGGTGATCACCTCGACCACCACCACGACCATTCCCCCCACTCCGCCTCCCACCAGCTCGCCCTTGATCCTGGTCGCCTCCGGGATCGCGGTACTGGCCACTCTCATCGCATCATGGCGGGCGCGTCGGATGCAGGGCAATTAGCGTCCCGGATGCAGCGGTTCGATCTGATGACCGCTGCACCGACAACACCCAGGATTCGTTTTCCGAGGAGAAGACATGACCGCTGTCGATGCTGCCCTCCTACTGCTCAGGATGTGGGCCGGTTTTGTGATCATCGCCCATGGTGTCAATCACGGTCGAACTCTCGATGGAACTGCTCGGTGGTTTGCGGCCAAGGGTTTCAAGAGCGAGAACCTGAACGCACGGGTCTCGGCGCTGAGCGAGATCGCGATCGGCGTCGCTCTGATCGCCGGGCTTCTCACCTCGGTGGCGGCCGCCGGTCTGTTGGCGACGATGTTCGTCGCTTTCTGGTCCATTCATCGATTCGTCGGCTTCTTCAACTTCCATCGTCCCGACGAGGGATACGAGTATGTGGTCACACTCGCCATGATTGCGGTGGCATTGGCCGTCGCCGGTCCCGGCCGCTTCTCTGTCGACGAGGCACTCGGCAATGCCGCCAATCTCGACGAGTGGGTGGGTTTGGCGATCGTCGGTGGAGGTCTTCTGGTGGCGGCCGGTCAGCTCGCCACCTTCTGGCGCAAGCCGACTGGAAACGGAGGCACCACATGAGGCTGGAGGCACTCCCCGACGACTATCAGTTCACCAGGGACCAACTCCATCAGGTCGCCTTCTATGCACTGGCTCCCGCCCGGTATCGGGGTGAGGGGCGAATGGGGCTGCGATCAACCCGGGGTGGATTCGGGACACCCGAGTTCGATGGTCGCACGGCTCGGGTCGAGGCGAATCTCCTGGTTCACGAGCAGGAGGGCAACGTAGCCACCCAACAGATCACAACCATCCGTGCCGCCGCCGAGTTCTACGGGCTCGAGTACGAAGTCGAGTGGTATCCCGACTTCAGGGATCCCCTGCCCGCCATGGACCCGGACCTGTCCCTGAAGGTGGGGGAGAGCGCCGCGCTGGCGCTGGCAGCGTGGTTCGAGTTCGGATTCGCCTTGCTCGAGCAGGCACGATTTCTCGGCGGTGACGATGACGAGGTCTCCCAGGTCCAGCTTTGGCCGGAGCACTTCGACCCGGCAATTGAGATGGGTAGTGAGACCGGGGGACGCCGGGCCAGCTACGGGGCGTCACCAGGGGACGAAGGTCATTTGGAGCCGTACCTCTACGTCTCGGCCTGGTCCGAGATCGACAAGACCGAGCCGTATTGGAACGACCGGCACTTCAACGGTGCCAGCCTCCCTTACACGGAGTTGCTTGCCGCCGATGACCAGAAGCAGGTGTCACTCGACTTCTTCGAACAGGGTTACCGGCTTGTTCACCAGTAAGAGCCCGTTCTACCGATGGGTGTGCTCCATGATCTCGGCGACGAGGCCTCTCGCCGCCGCCCGGACGATGCGGACGGTTTCCTCATAGCCGGCGGCCGGCCCACCCCAGGGGTCGGGGACCTCGGCGCTCGCCGCCTCAGGGTCGTAGGTGCGGAAGAGACGTAGTTTGGCTTGTGCCTCCTTGGAGGGGGCGAGGGCGATCAGGTCTTTTAGGTTGGCTCGATCCATGGCGACGATGATGTCGAATCGATCGAAGTCCGCTGCGATCACCTTGCGCGCCCGACCGTCGACCAGGAGCCCCGCCCGGGCCCCGGCGGAGACGGATTCGGGATGGGGCGGCTGACCGATGTGCCAGGACCCGGTTCCTGCCGAATCGACCTGGACCTCGAGACCCGCTTCCCCAGACGCTTCGAGGATTGCCGCCTCCGCTGCCGGAGAACGGCAGATGTTTCCTGCGCACACCGCAAGGATCCTCAACCCGCCTCCTCTGCCAATCGGGCGTTTGCCAGTGCGATGTAGTTGTCCTCGGTGTCGAAGCCGACGTAGTGCCGGCCTGATCGCACGGCAGCCACCGCGGTCGACCCCGAACCCATGAACGGGTCGAGCACGAGATCGCCCTTGTAGCTGTACAACTCGATCAGACGCTGGGGCAGCGCCACGGGAAACGGGGCAGGATGGCCGATTCTGCGAGCGCTCTCCGACGGGATCTCCCACACGTCCAGCGTCGCATCCAGAAACTCCTCGGTGGCGATGGTGGCTTCATGGGGCAGGCCTTCCAACTCCCGCTGACTTCGCTTCAGGGCCCGGTCGAAGCGACCTTTCGAGGCGATGATCACCCGCTCGGTGATGTCGCGCAGAACAGGGTTCTGAGGCGAGCGGAACGAGCCCCAGGCACAGCTCCCAGAGGCGCCCTTGGCCTTCTGCCAGATGATCTCGCCCCGCATCAGCATCCCCAGGTCGTCCTGGAGGATGGAGATGATGTCCGCTGAGAGTGACCGATAGGGCTTTCGTCCCAGGTTGGCCACGTTCACCGCCATCCGTCCTCCGGGCTCCAGCTTGGCCAGGCACACCGCCAGAACATCATGGAGCATCTCGAGGTACTCCACGTACGACGAGGGCACATGACCCGCAGCCGCGTCGGTCTCGTACTCCTTGCCGGCGAAGTAGGGAGGCGAGGTGATCATCAGGGCCACAGACCGGTCGGCCACCTGCTGGGGAGTGATGGCGCGCGCATCGCCGTGGAATATGACGTCGAGAGCGGTGGGCTGAGCCACCCGCTCATCCGGTGAGACGAGCGGCGGGCCGAAACGGTCGTAGAACGGTGTTGAATCATGGGATTCGCGTTTTCCCGACCCGAATTGCGACGTGGCCGTCGCCGTCCTGTGCCTCACCATCGTCAGAGAAGTTACCGCCGGAAATCGGGTGAGCCGGGGATAAGGAAACTGCATGCGCTATGCTTGCTATAGCAAGCGCCCCGCATCGTGGCGAGAGCGAGAGACCATGACAACCGAGAAGACCGACGACTTACCCAGCATTCTGGTTGTTCTCCGAGACGGCACCACCGCCGAGCTCAGGCCGATCACTCCCGACGACCGCGCCCTGCTGAAGGAAGGGCTGCGTCAGATGTCAGAGGAGAGTCGGTTCGCCCGCTTCGGGTCGGGGATCGCCAGTCTGAGAGACGCAGAGCTTCGCTATCTGACCGACGTCGATCAGATCCGCCATGTGGCTTGGGGAGCGGTCATCGACGAGGAGCCGGCCGGCGTCGGCCGTTACATCCTCGGCGATGGGCCTGACGCCGAGATCGCCATAGCCGTTGTAGACCGCTTTCAGCGAAGGGGGTTGGGTCGCATCCTCTTCGATGCGCTGGTGGCGTCCGCCCGGGCCAGCGGGGTCATCGGGCTCAGTTTCTCCATCGAGCCGTGGAACAGAAGGGTGCTTCGGATGCTGCCCGGTGTTGAGATCGAGCTCAATGAGACGGAAGACATGTTGGAGGGTCGTATCGACGTCCTGGCGATACCCCCAGGTGATCGCGAAGCCGAGTTCGCCGCACTGCTGGACCGTTTCCGTCGAGGATCCTCGAGCACCTGAGACCGGACAGGACACTAGGAGCCCGTTGAACAAATGCATGTCACCCGTCTTGACGACCATGCATCACCACTCGCTGCGTTCTCGGCCCCGCCATTCCGGCCCGAGGAGTGGCGAAACCTCGGCCTTGCGACTGGTGCGCCTGGCCGCCAATCCGGGCAACGGCATTATTCAACGGACTCCTAGGCCTCGGCCGCGGGCTCCAAGTCGAGTGCCCCTGAGTTGAGGCAGTAGCGCAGCCCGGTGGGGTTGGGCCCATCGTCGAAGAGGTGCCCCAGGTGCCCGCCGCAATTGGCACATCTCACCTCGGTTCGGGTCATGCCGTGGGACCTGTCCTGAACTTCCTCGATCCGGGTCGGGTCGAGAGCGGCGTAAAAGCTCGGCCACCCGGTTCCTGACTCGAATTTGGTATCGCTGGCGAACAATTCCTCGCCACAGCCGGCGCATCTGTAGGTGCCCTCAGTCTTGGCATCCCAATACTTCCCAGTGAAGGCCCGCTCGGTGCCTGCTTCACGCAGGATCTCGAACTGCTCGGGGCTCAGTCTTGCCCGCCATTCGTTCTCGGTTTGGGGTATCTCGGTCACGCTCGGCTCCTATCTTCGCCTTACTTCAAGGCCCTGTCACGTGGGATTGTTCCCGGTAGCGGACAAGTGGGCCAGCAAGCGGTCGATGAACACTCCCTGGGCCGGGTTCAGCTTGATTCGTGCTCGATCCTGATCCATCCACTCCACCCGGTCGATTTCCGGATAGCGCAGCTTTCCAAGCTGGAATGTCCCGGGCTCGATGCTGGCGGGGTCGAAATCCGCCTCGACGGCAAAGGCGACAACGACCTTGCGTGACTTGAGGGTGGTGTCCCCCAGTTGGATCCAGGGTGGTGGAGGCGGGTGCCAGCCGGTCTCCTCCGTGAACTCGCGCCCAGCGGCATCGACGTCGCTCTCATCGGCCTCGACCATCCCTTTGACGATCGACCACCATCCGTTGTCCCGTCGGGCGAAGTACGGCCCGCCCGGGTGGGCGATCAACAGCTCCAGGGTGGCGGAAAGCCGGTAGGGGAGAAGACCCGCGGATCTCAAGAGCCCCGACATTACGCTGACATGGTGACTCTGATCCAAGCCACAGACCGTCTCGCGGACCATGTGGTGCTTCCTCTCCCGGTCTTCCGGCTTCGGCTCGGGGAGCCATTGGGGGCGGGTTTGAAGCGGCTGGGTGTCGACGAGATCGACCTGGCGATCTCCGGCTTCTACGACGGCGAAGAGGCGTTTCGGGAGGCCGTCCACGGGTCTCGGAAATCCATCAAGCGCATTCGGGCGTTGCTCCGCCTCATCCGCTACGAGATCGGGGAGAAGATCTATCGCTTCGAGAACAGCTGGATGAGGGACACGGCGCGTCTCCTGTCCGAGGTGCGCGACTCTGCAGTGGTGGTCGGAGCGATCGAGGACATCCGCGACCTCTATGGCTCCTTTCTTGCGGATGGAACATTCGAGGAGACATGGGAGAAGCTGGTTCTGCGCCGTGACCGAATCGAGCAGCGGGCAATGGAGGATCCGAAAGTCATTCCCCGGGTAGTCGTCAACCTGGAGCGCGCCAGATCCCGATATGCCTCGTGGCCAACCGACTCCGATGCCAAACCGGCATACGGGATGGCGATTCGAGACGGCTTCGAAGCGGTGGGGCCTGGTCTCAGGGCCACCCATGCCCGTGGTCGGTGCGAGATGGTGGCCGCGTACAAGCGGCCGACACCCCAGCATTTTCATCTGTGGCGCAAGAGGGCGAAGTATCTCAAGCACCAAATGGAAATCCTCACCCCGATGTGGCCGGAGGTGATGATCGGGATGGCGATCACCCTCGATCGGATTGCCGATCTCCTCGGTCAGGATCACGATCTGGCTGCGTTGCTCGAGCTCCTGGCCGATCGTCCCGATTTGTGCCCCAACCCGATGGAGCGCTCGTTGATGAGCGCTTTGGCCCAACAGCGCCGAGCCGACCTGCAGACCGCCTCTCGGATTCTGGGCCGGCGGATATACACCGAGACCCCGCCGTCTCTCGACAGCCGGCTCCAGGCCTACTGGGAGGCAATGCAGATGGCACAGGAAGTCAGACTGTCCTCGATCTCGGCCTGATCGGGAATCCCCGACGTCTCCGAGGGGTTTCCACTACTAGTTGTATACCCGATTGCACGAGGTGAAGCCGTGAGTGACCGTGGCCGTGTTCGAGTAGAGCCGGGCTCGAAGCGGGTCGCCTGCCCGACCTGTCGGGGGCGTGGCCAGATCCGGTACCAGCAGGGCTTCCTGACGGTTGCGCGCACCTGCCCGCACTGCGGCGGCGAGGGACAGGTCAACCA
>Ga0209640_10001588_pt1 | contig 19367 bp, 18 predicted proteins | sample RifCSP10_1_FD_184018 | JGI IMG/M metagenome (GOLD analysis project Ga0209640, IMG submission 184018) | Soil microbial communities from Rifle, Colorado - Rifle CSP2_sed 10_1 (SPAdes) (version 2) | ecosystem: Environmental > Terrestrial > Deep subsurface > Rock core/Sediment | place: Rifle...
CTGCATGCGAGGAAGTATGCGGACGGTGTCGTAGCGGTTCCGTCCGTGAGGAAACCCTCACACGATCCATAGAGAACCCAGTCAGCGCGGGGAGCCTTCGCCACGGCGCCGCTGCACGATGCCGACATGGAACTTCTACAAGCAACCTGCGCTAGTGCGACGCATTCTGTAGAGACAGACCCACGTCAAACGCTGCGCGCCGACACCCACCCCGTCCCCGAGGCTCGTGTCGGCGACACCGTCCTCGCCCAGGATGGAGCCCTCGGCAAGATCGAACGCGTCATCCGCTCCGAGACGAGCGTGCCGGTCTACGTCGTCGTTGCCGTCCGTAGGCTCGTAGGGCGCAGGTACCCCGTGGTTCCGTGGTCTCTCGTCACGGCTGTCGACCGGTCGCGGCGACGCGTCCACGTCCAGGGCCGCTGCGGGACGATCAGCCGATTCCCCGAGACACTTCCGCTGGTCGTCTGAACGCTCGAGGCGACCATCTCCCCGACCTCGTCGGATATCGGGTGCTCGGGCGTTACGGGGAGCTCGGGACCGTCGTCGACATGGAGTTGGCGCCCGGAGAGCTCGATGGCCCGGCGCTGGTCGTACGCGGAGGCGTGTCCGAGGCTCTGGTGTACCTCGTTCCGAGCCGGCGGATAGTCAGCGTCTCCACCGAGAGCTGCACCGTCACCGTGGATGCCGACGTCGCGGATTTCATCCCCGTTCTACGAGATGACGGAATGATCGTGCTCCGCCTGGGTCCGTGATGCGGGCGACGAATGATCGTGAACGCCCTCATCTTCTCCGGAGCCCTCGACCGCGCCGCCTTCAAGGAGACCCCGTGAAACGTACCGTTCGCCTTGTCGTTGCTCTGCTCGCCCTCGCGGCCCTGGCGGCACCAACGGCACTCGCCGCCGAGCGGATGTGGATCGGCTTCCACGACGACCCGAGCTTCCGCTGGGCCGGCAACCGAGCGAACCGCATCCAGGCATCGGGAGAGGCGAACTCCTCGATCATGCGACTGCTACTCCAATGGAACCTTGCGGCCAAGACGCGACCGGCAAACGCGGCTGATCCTTTCGATCCGGCATACGTTTTCGACGACGTCGACGAGGCCGTGCGCACCGCACAGGATAACGGCGAGGAAGTGATCCTGACACTCTCCGGGACGCCACGGTGGGCAAACGGGGGCAAGAACCCGAACGTGATGCCACGGAGAGTCGCTGACTTCACGGCGTTCGCGCGTGCGATTGCATCACGCTACTCCGGGCACTTCGCGGGATATCCGTTCGTTCGCTTCTGGTCGGTCTGGAACGAGCCGAATCTCCAGCTCTTCCTCACTCCGCAGTTCAACAAGCGCGGGGGTTCGGTAGCCCCGGCCAACTACGCGAAGCTCTATGCCGCCGCCTACACCGGGATCAAGGCCGGCAACCCACTGGCGCAGGTAGCCATTGGTGAGACGTCCGCGCGCGGAAGCGACAAACCCCAGGGACTCCGACCGACCCATACGCCCGGAAGGTTCGCGGAGCTCGTCGCGAAGGCGAACCCGAGACTGAAGTTCGACGCGTGGTCGCACCACCCCTATCCGTCCAATCCGAGCTCGCCCCCGACGCAGGTCGTGAAGTGGCCCAACGTCTCCCTCGCCTCGTTGCCCCGCTTCGACGAGCACCTGAAGACGTGGTTCAGGCGCAGGTCAGTTCCGATCTGGATCACCGAGTACGGACATCAGACCAGGCCCCCTGATGGATTCGGCATCTCGTACGGGACGCAGGCCGCATACATCCAGCAGTCGATCTCGATCGCGACCAGCTACCCGTTCGTCGAGATGTTCATCTGGTTCGTGTTCCAAGACGATCCCGGACAGCCGTGGGAATCCGGCATCTATACCGCAGGCGGGGAACCCAAAGGCACGTCGCCGGCGAGATTCGGGGTGAGTGCGCGGCCACTTGATGCTCGGAACGGCGTTGTCTCGTTCCGTGGCGGTACGGTATCGCCGCTCGTTAACCTGTTTACTCGCCGGTACTGCTCTACAGACGCGATCGGAACGCCGATCGGAATGACATGGCGGGTGTACCGCGGGGCGAGGCTGATCGCGGTCGGTCAGCAGTCGTCTCCGCTGCGGATCGACTGCACGATCAGCGCCCGGCTCCGCTTCAACGTCGTGAAGGGGAAGACATACACCGCGACGTTCACCTTGAACGACTCGAGCGGCGTCATCCTCAACCGCCGCCTGACGATCCGCGGCATATAGGTCGCTCGCAAACGAGTACTTGCATCCCCTCCCACCGGTGTGGGAACCCGCAATCCTCGCCGTCGATCGTGAGGAGTGGGCGTGAGCACCAGCCTTGGGCGCGAAGCGGACAATCGTCGATGCGACTAGGTCCGCCATCTCATTACCCGAGAACGTCGGGAACGGGATCCCCTCCTCCTCGAAGTGGGGAAGCATCCCAGGCACGTGATTCCAGATCCGGCCCCCGACATGTTGGCGATGTCCGTCGCCGTGCGACGGCCCGCCATGAAGTCGAGCGCCGGCGCGTCATCTCCTCCCTCGCCCAGGTAGGAGCCGATATGGGGCAATCTGCTGCCTCAGACCCGACGCTGCACGGGGCTACAAGACTTTCAGCTCGACGCTGATGACGTGGAGCTCTGTGGTGTCCACGTTCTCGAGCGAGTGCGGCGGCAATGGGTCCGACCATACGGCCGACGGCAGCTCGAACGGCTGCTCGAGCGTGCGCGCATCGAGGAGGACCTCCCCGTCCGCGTCGCGGCGGACGAACTGGGCACTGCTCAGAACGTAGTAGACGCTCGGCCAGCGATGGGTGTGAACCGGCACCGCGTCGCCCGGTCCAATTCGCGCGTCGAGGACTCGAACCTGGTCGCTCTCGAAGAGGAGGCGGTGATGGGCCGGAGCGGCAACGAGCGCATCGAGCTCGTCCGGCCACTCTTGCGTCTCCCCACCCTCCACCGCGCGCGAACTCTACAACCGCGTCGCCTGGCGTCAGCCACCGATGTAGGACATCTCGACCTTGCGCAGGTGCGACGTCTCCTCGGTGCGAAGCTCGGAGTAGCGGTCGGTCCGCCGCTCCCATACGGCCCGGATCGCGTGCTCGAGCTCGTGGTCGTCCACTCCGGAACGGAGGATCGCGCGAAGATCGTGACCGCGGATCGCGAAGAGGCACGTGTAGAGCTTCCCGTCGGCCGAGAGGCGAGCCCGCGTGCAGTCGCCGCAGAACGGCTGCGTCACCGAGGCGATGACGCCGATCTCCCCGCCGCCGTCGCGATACCGGTAGCGCTGTGCGACCTCGCCGCGGTACGCGGCCTCGACCGGCTCGAGCGGGAACTCGGCGCCGATCGCCGCGACGATCTCTGCTGCCGGCACGACGTCGTCCATCCGCCAGCCGTTCGTCGCGCCGACGTCCATGAACTCGATGAACCGCACGACGTGACCCGTCCCGCGAAACCGGCGCGCGATGTCGACCACGGAGCCCTCGTTGAGGCCGCGCTTCACGACGACGTTGACCTTCACCGGGAGACCCGCGTCTGCGGCTGCGTCGATGCCGCCGAGCACGCGCGCAACCGGGAAGTCGACGTCGTTCATCACCCGGAACACCTCGTCGTCGAGGGAATCGAGGCTCACCGTCACCCTGGTCAGCCCCGCGCTCGCGAGTGCCTCCACCTTCTGGGCGAGCAGCGCGCCGTTCGTCGTGAGGGTGAGGTCGACATCGCCGAGCCCGGCGAGGCGTTCGATCAGGTGCTCCAGGTCCCGCCGCAGGAGCGGCTCTCCGCCCGTGAGGCGGAGCTTGTGCACCCCGAGGCCGACGAAGACGCGGGCGGCTCGTTCGATCTCCTCGAACGTCAGGAGCTCGCGCCGCGGGAGAAAGCGGTGATCGCGACCGAAGACCTCCTTCGGCATGCAGTAGACGCACCGGAAGTTGCAGCGGTCGGTGACCGAGATGCGCAGATCGCGGAGCGGCCGCGCGCGGGTGTCCACGACGGTCACCGGAACAGCGTAGAGAATCGCTCCGTGTCCGACATCGACCGCCTGCCGGGCGTCGCGTGAGTCGACGCTTTCCACTTCTCGCCCTCGTTGCGGTCACGGCGATCTGGGGTGTCACGTTCGTGCAGGTGCAGGACGCGCTCGCGCTGTACCCGCTCTTCGCGTTTCTGGCGGTGCGCTTCGCGATCTCGACCATCGTGCTCGTCCCCTTCGCCTGGAAGCCGGTGCGCGCGCTCCCGCGCGAGGGCGTGCTGGCGGGCGTGGGCGTGGGCGTGCTCCTTGCCGTCGCGTACGGGCTCCAGACGGCGGGGCTCGAGCTCACGACCGTCTCGAGCACCGGCTTCATCACCGGTCTGTACGTCGTCTTCACCCCGTTCCTCGCGCTCGCGATCTTCGGGACACCGGTGCCGCGAGCGCTCTGGATCGGCGTCGCCTTCGCCGTCGTCGGGCTGCTGTTCCTGAACGGCGCGCCCGGCGGCTCGGCGGCCGGAAACGTCCTCGTGCTCGGAAGCGCTCTGGCAGCCGCTTTCCAGATCGTCGCGCTGGAGCGGTACGCGCCGCGTTACGACGTGCGGGCGCTGACGCTCCTGCAGATGGCAACGGCGCTCGTGGGATTCACGGTGATCGCGGTCGTCACCGGGCAGATCGAGGTTCCGCGCGGCTGGACGGTGTGGGCCGCGCTGCTCGTCACCGGCATCTTCGCGGGCGCGCTCGGGTTCCTCGTCGCCACCTGGGTGCAGGCCCAGACGACGGCCGCGCGAGCGGCGCTCGTCTTCACGCTCGAGGCGCCGTTCGCCGCGGTTGCAGGTGTGCTGCTCGCGGACGAGGTACTGGGCTGGGCCGGCTGGTTCGGCGCGGCCGTGATGATGACCGGGATCCTCCTCGCGGAACCCGCTGCAGCAAACGCGCTCCGCCGTCTGGCGCGGCGGCCGGGGCGGGCCGCGTGACGCCGATCGTCCTCGCAGGGCTCTCCGCGTTCCTCTTCGGCGCGATGACGGTGTTCGTGCGGGTCGCTCTCAGGCCCGGGGTCTCACCCGAGGCCGGCGCGCTCTTCACGATCCTCCCGGCGCTCGCGGTGACTGCTCTCTCGGCGGCGGCTCGAGGCGAGTGGGACCTATTCTCGGCCTGGCCGTTCCTGCTCGCCGGGCTGCTCGCGCCCGGGGTGTCGCAGATCCTGTTCACATTCGCCGTCCGAGACGCAGGCGCCTCGCGTGTCTCGGTGACGGTCGGGACGGCTCCGCTGTTCGCCGTCGCGATCGCTCTCGTCTTCCTCGACGAGCCGCTCGTGGCGGGGCTCGTGCTCGGCGCGGCACTCATCGTCGTGGGAGGAATCCTGCTGGCGAGTGAGCGCACGCGACCGGAGCACTTCCGGCGCATCGGACTTCTCTTCGCGGTCGGCGCCACGCTTGCGTTCGCGACGAGGGACAGCCTCATCCGCTGGCTCGGCACCGAGGCAACCGACGTCGCGCCCGGCCTGGCGGCGTTCGCGACCATGCTCACGGGGACAGCCGTCACGATCGTGTTCGTGATGTCGAGCCGAGCGCCCCTCGCTCGTCGCGCAGCGGTTGCGTTCCTGCCAGCGGGACTCTGCTACGGCCTCTCCTACGTCCTCATCTTCGAGGCCTTCTATCGCGGGCTCGTCTCGGTGGTCTCGCCGATCGTTGCCACCGAGTCACTCTGGGGAGTCACGCTCTCCTGGCTCTTCCTCCGCCGGTCGGAGCGAGTCGGCGTGCGGCTATTCGTGGGCGCGGCGCTCGTCGTCGCGGGCGGCGTGCTGATCGGCACGTTCCGCTAGCCGAGTCGGCGTTCGATCCGGTCGAGGCGCGCCTCGATGCGCGTGAGCGACTCGTGCACGGGTGGATGCTTCGCGGTCTCGCGCAGCTCCCGCCGCCGCTGCTCGCCCGTGACGAGCGCCGACGTGACGAGCGCCGTGATGATCGAGATGAAGGTGATGGCGAAGATCATCACGATGCTCGCCACGAAGCGTCCGAGGGCGCTCGTCGGGATGACATCGCCGTATCCCACGGTCGTGAACGTCACGACGGCCCACCAGATACCCGTGCCGATGGTCGGGAAGCCGTCCTCGTCGATCGCGTGCATGACGATGCCGGCGACCATGCTGAGGATCAAAGTGACTCCGGCGAGGTAGAGGAGGATGCGGTTCGAGCCGACGGCCCGCTCGAGCCAGCGCATGCGCAGGCCGAGGATTGGCCGCTGGTCGTCGGCACCCATCCGCACCAGGTTCGCGGGCGGCGGAGTTGCTCCTTCTGGATGATCTGCTACGGTGCGACTCAGGTTTTCCTTATCTGACGACTCAAGAAGGAGAAACCATGGCAAAGACCATCGGCATCGACCTCGGCACGACCAACTCCTGCATGGCCGTGCTCGAGGGATCGGAGCCCACCGTCATCCCGAACGCCGAGGGCGGACGCACCACGCCGTCCGTCGTCGCCTTCGCGCGTGACGGCCAGCGGCTCGTCGGCGCGCCCGCGAAGCGCCAGCAAGTCACGAACCCCCAGAACACGATCTTCTCGATCAAGCGGTTCGTCGGCCGCAAGTTCGACGAGGTCTCGGAGGAGATGAAGATCGTCCCCTACGAGGTCGTCAAGGGGGCGAACGACGACGTGCGCGTGGCGGTGGAAGGCAAGGAGTACGCGCCGCCGGAGATCTCGGCGATGATCCTGCAGAAGCTCAAGCACGACGCGGAGGCGTACCTCGGCGAGCCGGTCGCGGACGCCGTCGTCACGGTTCCCGCCTACTTCAACAACGCCCAGCGGGAGGCGACCAAGGACGCCGGCAAGATCGCCGGCCTGAACGTCCTTCGCATCATCAACGAGCCGACTGCTGCGGCGCTCGCGTACGGGCTCGACAAGGAGGGCCCCGAGCACACCATCCTCGTCTTCGACCTCGGCGGCGGCACGTTCGACGTCTCCGTGCTCGAGCTCGGAGAGGGCGTCTACCACGTGAAGGCGACCAATGGCGACAACCACCTGGGCGGCGACAACTTCGACAAGGCGATCGTCGACTGGATGATCGCGGAGTTCAAGCGCGACCAGGGGATCGACCTCGGGCAGGACCCGATGGCGCTCCAGCGCCTCTACGAGGCGGCGGAGAAGGCGAAGGTGGAGCTGTCGTCGACGATGACGACGCAGATCAACCTCCCCTTCGTCACCGCCACTCCTGAAGGGCCGAAGCACCTCGATCTCCAGCTGACGCGGGCCAAGCTCGACGAGCTCACGCACGCGCTCCTCGAGCGCACGGTCGAGCCGACCAAGCGGGCGCTGGCCGATGCGGGGCTCACCCCGGCCGACATCGAGCACGTCGTTCTCGTCGGCGGCATGACGCGCATGCCCGCCGTACAGGAGAAGGTCAAGGCGCTCATCGGCAAGGACCCGCACAAGGGTGTCAACCCCGACGAGGTCGTCGCGGTCGGCGCTGCGATCCAGGCCGGGGTGCTCAAGGGCGAGGTCAAAGACGTGCTCCTGCTCGACGTGACCCCGCTCTCCCTCGGGATCGAGACCAGGGGCGGCGTCTTCACGAAGCTGATCGAGCGGAACACGACCATCCCGACCCGGAAGTCGGAGATCTTCACGACCGCCGAGGACAACCAGCCCTCCGTCGAGATCCACGTCGCACAGGGCGAGTCCGAGATGGTCACGTTCAACAAGACGCTCGGCAAGTTCCAGCTCGTCGGGATCCCGCCGGCGCCGCGGGGCATGCCGCAGGTCGAGGTGTCGTTCGACATCGACGCGAACGGGATCATCAACGTGTCGGCAAAGGACCTCGGCACGGGCAACGAGCAGCAGGTCCGCATCGAGGGGGGCTCCGGCCTCTCGAGCGACGAGGTCGAGCGGATGGTCTCCGAGGCCGAGTCGCACGCCGGCGAGGCGCACCGGCTGCACGAGCTCGCCGACGCCCGGAACACGGGAGAGCAGCTCGCGTACCAGACCGAGCGCACGCTGTCCGAGCATCGAGACAAGCTTGAGGAGGCGGACGCGTCGACGATCGAGGGTCGGATCATGGAGCTCCGCCAGGCGGTCGAGGGCGCGGATGTCGCCGACATCCGGGCGAAGACGGACGCGCTGCAGGAGGCGTCGCGCTCGCTCGCGGATGCGATCTACGCGCAGGCGTCGTCGCAGGCCGCATCGCAGCCATCCGGTGACGGCACGGCAGCGGACGACGAGGTCGTCGAGGATGCGGACTTCGAGGTGATCGACGAAGAAGAGGCGCAGCGCTCGTGACCGATTCGGCCCGTAGCGAGGACATAGGCGCGGAGCCTCTTGTCCGCGTAAGCGGACCAGGGGAAGGGGTTCGGGGGAACCGGGAGGTTCCCCCGACGAGTGACGGTGCGCTTGAAGAGCCGGGGTCGGACCCCGCGGCTCCGACTCTGGAGGTCGACCCCATGGTCCAGCTGGCGGCCGAGCGGGACGAGTACCTCGCCGACCTGCAGCGGCTCGCGGCCGAGTTCGAGAACTACCGCAAGCGGGCGGCGCGAGAGCAGGAGCGGTTCGTCGCGCACGCTCACGAGCGGCTCGTGCGCGAGCTCCTCCCGATTCTCGACGACCTCGAAAGGGCCCTCGAGGCGGCCGAGCGCCACGAGGAGGCCGCGCTCGTCGAGGGTGTCCGGCTTGTAGAGCAATCGCTGCGAAAGGCGCTCGCGAAGGAAGGGCTCGTCGAGATCGAGACGGACGGCCCGTTCGATCCGCACGTGCACGAGGCGCTTCTGACGCAGCCGCACGAACAGGCTGCGCCGGGCTCGGTGCTGGAGGTGGTCCAACGCGGATATCGCCTCGGCGACAAGGTCGTCAGGCCTGCCCGGGTCATCGTCGCCGAATGACGCGGAGCCCGTACGAGACGCTCGGCGTTGCCAAGAACGCGTCCGACGACGAGATCAAGAAGGCGTACCGCAAGCTCGCGCGTCGGTACCACCCGGACCGGAATCCCGACGACAAGGCGGCCGAGGAGCAGTTCAAGGACGTGCAGTCGGCCTACGACCTGCTCTCCGACCCCGAGAAGCGGCGCGCGTACGACACGTTCGGGCCCGCCGGAGCCCGCGGCTTCCCCGGCGGCGCCGACGTGGGCGGGGTCCGGTTCGAGGAGTTCAACCTCGGCGACCTCGGCGATCTCCTCGGCGGCATGTTCGGAGGCGGCCGCTCGCGTGGGGGTGCGCGGCAACCGATTCGCGGAGACGATCTCGAGACCCACGTGCGCCTTTCGTTCGAGGATTCCCTTCAGGGCGTCCAGGTGCGGGTTCCGGTCCAAGCCGCGACCGCATGCTCGGCCTGCCACGGGACCGGCGCGGAGCCGGGAACCTCTCCGGTTGTCTGCCCCCAGTGCGCAGGCCGCGGGGTCGTCTCCGACTCGCAGGGGCTGTTCGCGTTCTCGCAGCCGTGCCCTCGCTGCCAGGGGAACGGCTCGGTCGTCGAGCGCCCGTGCGGGCGCTGTCTGGGTGCAGGTCGCGAGCGCACGACGAAGCGCTACTCCGTCAAGATCCCGGCGGGAGCTCGCAGCGGCACGCGTGTCCGCCTCAAAGGAAAAGGCGAGCTGGGCAGGAACGGCGGCCCCGCGGGCGATCTCTACGTCGTCGTGGACGTCGAGCCGTCGCCGTTGTTCGAGCGGCGCGGCGCGGACCTCGTGCTCGACGTTCCGGTGACCTACGCGGAGGCCGCCCTGGGGGCCAGCGTCCAGATTCCGACACCGGACGGCCCGGTGTCTCTCAAGGTCCCGGCCGGCACCGAGAGCGGAAAGCTTCTGCGGGTCAAGGGTCGAGGCGCGCCTCATCTCAAGGGCAACGGCCGGGGTGACTTGCTCGCGCGGGTGAAGGTGACGATTCCCAAGAAGCTGACCAAAGCGGAGCGCGAGGCGCTCGAGGGGTACCAGAAGGTGTCCCGCGAGGATCCTCGCCAGCGCTTCGCGGAGGTGCGCTGACGTGTCCGACCGCCCCAGGTACATGATCTCGGTCGCCGCGGAGCTCGTCGGGATGCACCCGCAGACGCTCCGCTTGTACGAGGCAAGAGGTCTCGTGCGGCCTGGGAGGACGCCCGGTGGAACCCGCCTCTACTCGGATGCGGACATCGATCGGCTCCGGCTCATCCAGCGGTTGACCACGGAGCTCGGCCTCAACCTCGCTGGGGTCGAGCACGTGCTTCGGCTCCAGGACGAGCTCAAACGCGCCCGCGCGCGGATGGAACGGATGGAACGAGAGCTCCGCGCCGAGATCGCCTCGGTCCACCGGTCGTACAGGCGGGAAGTCGTGCTCTACCGGTCGGGACAGCATCCGGCAAGGAGGTCGTAGGGGCGAGATATTTCTCGCCCCTACGGAGACGCATGGACTTTCAGAGGCTGACCTTGAAGTCGCAGGAGGCGGTTGCGGGGGCGCAGGAGCTCGCGCGGCGCATGGGCAACCCGGAGCTCACCCCCGACCATCTGACGATCGCGCTCCTCGAGCAGGAGCTGGCCAGAACGCTCTGCGAGCGTTCCGGCTATCAACCCTCCTCGCTTCGCGCACAGGCGGAAGCGCGGCTTGCCACCCTGCCGCACGTGCAGGGCGGAACGCAGCAGCCGGCAGTATCGGTGGCCCTTTCAAGGGTGCTCGATCGCGCCTTCGACGAAGCCAGATCACTGGATGACGACTACGTTTCGGCGGAGCACCTTCTTCTCGCGCTCGACCTCGTCGAGCGCCCTAACCTCCTCGAAGCGCTGAAAGCGATTCGAGGAGGCCAGAAGGTCACGTCTCAGGACCCCGAGGGCTCGTACCAGGCGCTCGAGAAGTACGGGCGCGATCTCACCGCGCTCGCGGAGGCAGGCAAGCTCGATCCCGTCATCGGGCGTGACGAGGAGATTCGCCGCGTGATCCAGGTTCTCTCCCGCCGGACGAAGAACAATCCCGTGCTCATCGGGGAGCCGGGCGTCGGGAAGACGGCGATCGTCGAAGGGCTCGCACAGCGGATCGTCGCAGGCGACGTTCCGGAGGGGCTCAAGGGGAAGCGCGTCTGGGCGCTCGACGTCGGGGCGCTGCTCGCGGGTGCGAAGTACCGCGGCGAGTTCGAGGAGCGTCTCAAGGCCGTTCTCGCCGAGATCTCCAACGCAGCGGGCGAGATCGTCCTCTTCATCGACGAGCTGCACACGATCGTCGGCGCAGGCGCTGCAGAGGGCGCGGTCGATGCGGCGAACATGCTGAAGCCGATGCTCGCGCGCGGTGAGCTGAGAGCGGTCGGCGCCACGACGCTCGACGAGTACCGCAAGCACATCGAGAAGGACGCGGCGCTCGAGCGGCGGTTCCAGCCCGTCTTCGTCGGCCAGCCGTCGGTGGCAGACACGATCGCCATCCTGCGTGGGCTCAAGGAGCCCTACGAGGCGCACCACGGCGTCGAGATCCGCGACTCCGCGCTCGTCGCCGCAGCGGTGCTCTCGGATCGCTACGTGTCGGACCGCTTCCTCCCGGACAAGGCGATCGATCTCGTCGACGAGGCGGCCTCGCGCCTGCGCATGGAGATCGACTCTTCGCCCGTCGAGCTCGACGAGGCGGAGCGCCGTGTGCGCCAGCTCGAGATCGAGCTCGCGGCGATGGTGAACGAGTCGAACGAGGTGCGCGCCCCGGTCGAGCGTGAGCTCGCGGACGCGATGTCCGTTCGCGACGAGCTCGCCGCGCGCTGGTCGCGAGAGAAGGACGGCCTGCAGCGCGTTGCGGAGATCAAGAAGCAGATCGACGAGCTGCGAATGGAGGCCGAGCGGGAAGAGCGCCAGGGCAACCTCGCCCGCGTCGCCGAGATCCGCTACGGGATCCTCCCGGAGCTCGAGAAGGAGCTCGCGGAGCGTGAGGATCGAGTGGAGGTGCCGATGGTGAAGGAGGAGGTCGACGAGGACGACATCGCCGCGGTCGTCGCTGCGTGGACGGGGATCCCGGTATCGCGGCTCCTCGAGGGCGAGGTGGAGAAGCTCATCCACATGGAGGCGCGGCTGCATCAGCGCGTCGTCGGTCAGGACGAGGCGGTCGAGGCGGTGTCGAATGCGCTCCGCCGCGCGCGCTCCGGCCTCCAGGACCCCGACCGGCCGATCGGCTCGTTCGTCTTCCTCGGTCCGACGGGCGTCGGCAAGACCGAGCTCGCGCGGGCTCTCGCGGAGTTCATGTTCGACGACGAGCGCGCGCTCGTCCGGCTCGACATGTCCGAGTACCAGGAGCGGCATACGGTCGCGCGTCTTGTCGGAGCTCCGCCGGGGTACGTTGGCTACGAGGAGGGCGGACAGCTGACGGAGGCGGTGCGCCGGCGGCCGTACGCTGTGCTCCTCCTCGACGAGATCGAGAAGGCGCACACCGAGGTCTTCGACGTCCTGCTGCAGCTGCTCGACGACGGCCGCCTCACCGACGGCCATGGCCGCACGGTCGACTTCCGCAACACCGTCGTGATCATGACCTCGAACATCCGCTCGGCGAACGAGCTGCGGGACCGGTTCCGGCCCGAGTTCCTCAACCGGATCGACGAGGTCCTCACCTTCCAGGCGCTGACGCGCGAGCAGCTTGCCGAGATCGTCGAGCTCCAACTCGGCAGGCTCCGCGAGCGCCTCGCGGAGCGGAAGATCGACTTCGAGCTGACGGATGCCGCGAAGGAGCTGCTGGCGGAGGAGGGGTGGGATCCGGCGTACGGCGCCCGGCCGCTCAAGCGCGCCATCCAGCGGCTGCTCGAGAACCCGCTCGCCCGGGACCTGCTCGAGCATCGGTTCGCGGAGGGCGACACCCTGCAGGTCGACGCCCGGGACAGCGCGCTCGTCTTCGAGCGCGTGGAGGTCGGTGCGCCGACGGCGGCCTGACGCACCGAAGCCGTACCGTCTGAGTCCCGGGCGCCGTGCGATCAACGCGCTCGTGCGCCCCCTCGCAAAGCTCGGGCTGACGGGGCCGCGGACGTATCTCCTCACAGTGCCGGGCAGGAAGACCGGCAGGCTCTGGTCGGCCCCCGTATCGATCGTGCAGGAAGGTGGCGCGCGCTGGCTCGTCGCGCCGTACGGCGACCGGAACTGGGTGAAGAACGCGCGCGCGGCCGGCTGGGTCGAGCTTCGCCGTGGGCGTCGCAGCGAGCGTCTCGGGGTCGAAGAGCTTCCTCCCGAGGACGCCGTTCCCGTGCTGAGGCGCTACTACGAGCAGAGCCGAGCAGCCCGTCCTTTCTTCGACCTCTCGCTGGACTCGTCCGATGAGGCCTGGCTCGCCGAGGCTCCCCGCCACCCCGTCTTCCGTCTAGTAGAGAGAGCATGATGTCGGGCGTGCTGCTCATCGCCGCTACAGAGATCGAGCTCTGCGAGCATCCGGGCCTCGTGTGCGGCGTTGGGCCCGTCGAGGCCGCGGCAGCCACGGCGCGCGAGCTCGCGCTCAATCAGCCGAGTGCGGTCCTGCACATCGGGATCGCCGGTGCACGGGGGATCACACCGGGCGGTCTCGTGATCGGGAGCGAATCCGTCTACTGCGACATCTCGGCGGAGATACCGATCATCGACCGAGTCGAGCCCGACGCTCAGCTGCTGGCCTCCCTGTGCGCAGCGATCCCCGAGGCGCTCTCTCTGCCGATCGGGACCAGCGGATCCGTCGGTGGGCCGTGCGGCTCGGGTCTGCATCGCCTCCGGATCGAGGCCATGGAGGGCTTCGCTGTGCTGCGCGCGTGCGCACTCGCAGGCGTGCCGGCGATCGAGGTGCGGGCGATATCGAACGAGATATCCGAAGGAGACCGTTCGCGCTGGCGGATCGGCCGGGCGGTCGAGGCGCTCTCGGACGTGCTGCCGCGCCTCGTCACGGCGATGGGCGAGTAGCGTTTCGCCTCATGACGCGGGGCGTGAAGGACTCGAGACTGCCGCCACCGCTCCCACCCGAGCAGCGGACCGTGGGCCAGCTGGTAGGCGAGGCGATACGCCTCTACGGCGCCCGCTTCTGGAGAGGGCTCGCGCTCGGGGTGCCGGTCGTCGCGGTCAACGGGGTCGTCTGGCGCGCTCCGTCCGGGAACGGGCGGTTCCTCATCGTCCCGGTCGCAGCGCTTCTCATCTCCGTGAGCTACGTGGCCGCGGCAGCGCTCGTGACCGGCGCGCCCCTGCGCTCGAGGCATGCGCTCGTCGCGTACGTCACTGCGGTGGTCGTCTTCGTGCCGTTCCCGTTCCTCGCCGCGATCTACGTGCTTCCGGGCCTCGTCTGGCTCGCGCTCGTCGGGCTCGCGGTGCCGGCCGCGCTCGTCGAGGGGCTCGGGCTCCGCGCTGCGCTCGTGCGCGGATACCGCCTCGCCCGCGCCGACTTCGTCCATGTGCTCGGCGGACTGGCGACGCTCGCGCTCGTCGTCTTCCTAACCCAATTTGCTCTCTACTTCGTGCTTCGCGAGTACGCGGACAACACCCGTCTCGTCGCGGCGGCGCTGGCGTCGCTCGTCGTCTCGCCGCTCGTCTTCCTGGGCACGGCGATCCTCTACGGCGACCAGGAGGCTCGGTTACGCTCGCAGGGCGAAGCACCCCGACGGAAGGAGCGAGATGCCGACGTACCTGATGTTGACGACGCTGACGGAGAAGGGAGTCCAGACGCTCCACGCCAATCCCGGACGTCTGCGTGAGGTAAACCGCGACGTCGAGGAGATGGGCGCCAAGGTGCTCCACCAGTGGGCAGCCCTGGGCGAGTACGACTTCGTCAACATCGTCGAGGCTCCCGACGACGTGACAATCGCCAAGGTCTCGGTCGCTCTGGGAGCGCGCGGGAGCGCGAAGCTCCAGTCGCTGCCGCTGATTCCAGTGGACGAGCTCCTCGAGAGCTTCAAGTAGGACGCGGCGCGGGTGCAGGTCTGTCCCGCGTGCGGCGAGGAGAACCCAGAGCGGGCTCGGTTCTGCCTTGCGTGCGGGCAGCCCCTCGCCGTGGAGACACCCGGCGGGGAGGAACGCAAGGTCGTCTCGGTGCTCTTCGTCGATCTCGTCGGCTTCACGAGCCGCTCGGACCGCGCCGACCCCGAGGACGTTCGCGCCACCCTGCGGCCCTACCACGAGCGAGTCAAGTCCGACATCGAGCGGTTCGGCGGAACGGTCGAGAAGTTCATCGGAGATGCCGTAATGGCGGTGTTCGGCGCGCCCGTGTCGCATGAGGACGACGCCGAGCGGGCGGTGCGGTCCGGGCTCCGAATTCTCGACACCATCGAGGAGCTCCGCGCCGAGGGGCTCGAGATCTCCGTGCGAGCGGCCGTCACCACGGGGGAGGCCGTCGTTGCGATCGGCGCCCGCCCCGAGCGAGGCGAAGGAATCGTCACGGGCGACGTTGTGAACACGGCGGCGCGCCTCCAGTCGGCCGCGCCGGTCGGCGCGGTCATAGTCGACGAGGTGACGATGCGCTCCACCGAGAGCGCGATCACGTTTGAGCCACTCGACCCCGTCGAGGCGAAGGGAAAGGCCGAGCCAATCGCCGTCTGGCGGGCGACGCACGCGCGCAGCCGCGTCGGCCAGCCCGAGACGGCGACGCACACTCCCTTCGTCGGCAGGGAGCACGAGAGCACGCTCCTGTTCGACACCTTCGTCCGGGTCGAGCGCGAGTCTGCGGTGCAGCTCGTCACCGTCGTCGGCGAGCCGGGAGTGGGGAAGAGCCGGCTCGTCACCGAGTTTCGCACGACCCTCGACGACCGCCCGGAGGTCGTCGCCTGGCGGCACGGTCGTTGCCTGCCCTACGGGGAGGGAATCACCTTCTGGGCCCTCGGCGAGGTGGTCAAGGCCGAGGCGGGCATCCTCGAGTCGGATGACCGGGACGAGGCGGCGGCGAAGCTCGACGAGACGGTCTCGGCGCTGCTCGACGATCCGTCCGAGCGGGAGTGGTTCCTCGCGCGCCTCGGGCCGCTCGTGGGAAGGGGCGGCGACGCCGGAGGAGTCGATCGGGAGGAGGCGTTCACGGCTTGGCGGCGCTTCCTCGAGGCGCTCGCGGCGCGGCGGCCGCTCATGCTCGTCGTCGAGGACCTGCACTGGGCGGACGGAGCGATGCTCGACTTCCTGGAGCACCTGCTCGACTGGGCCGCGCCGGTGCCGCTCCTCCTTCTCTGCACCGCGCGGCCGGAGCTCTACGAGCGCCGGCCCGGATGGGGCGGCGGCAAGCGAAACGCGACCACGATCTCGCTTTCTCCGCTGTCCACAGAGGAGACCGCCAGGCTCCTACAGGGGCTCCTCGAGCGCGCTCTCCTCCCGGCCGAGACACAAGCTCTCCTCCTCGAGCGATCGGGTGGGAATCCGCTCTATGCGGAGCAGTTCGCCCGCGTCTTCGCCGAGCGGGGGGACGGCGAGAACCTTCCCGTGCCCGAGACCGTGCAAGCGCTCATCTCCGCGCGCCTCGACACGCTCCCGCCCGAGCTGAAGGGTCTCCTCCACGACGCGTCTGTCGTCGGCCGGATCTTCTGGACGGGCGCGGTCGCGACGATCGGCGAGCGTGCGCGAGACGACGTCCTCAGGGGTCTGAACGAGCTCGTGCACCGTGAGTTCGTGCGCCCGGTCCGCGTCTCGTCCGTCGAGGGCGAGAACGAGTTCTCCTTCTGGCACGCGCTCGTCCGGGACGTCGCCTACCAGCAGATCCCTCGGGCGCCCCGGGCGGACAAGCACGTCGCGGCAGCGGGATGGATCGAGGAGACGGCGGAGGAGCGCCTCGCCGACCACGCCGACATCCTCGTCCACCACTACGGGCAGGCGCTCGAGCTCACGCTGGCGGCGGGCGACGAGCGTCCAGGTCTCCAGGAAACGCTGGCGCGTGTCCTCCTCCTCGCGGGGGACCGGGCGACCCAGCTCGACGTCGAGACTGGCGAGGCCTACTACCGCCGGGCGCTGACCCTGTCGGCGCACGACGAGCGCGCCCGCGCGACCGCGCTCCGCAAGCTCGCCCCGACGCTCCTCGCGCGCGGCGCACTTGTCGAAGGGATCGAGGCCTACGAAGAAGCGATCGCGTCCCTCCGCTCGTTCGACGAGCATGCGGCGGCGGTCGCGATGGGGGAGCTCGCGACGGCGCTCTGGCAACGGCGTGAGCCGGCGCGGGCCGATCGCCTTCGACTCGAGGCGATCACCATCCTCGAGCGCGATCCCGGTCCGGATCTCGTCTCGGCCTACGGGCGGGCCGCGCTGAGCGAAGCGATCGCCGGGCGCCTGGGCGAGGCGAGCGCGTTGGTCGAGCGCGGATTCGCGCTTGCCGACGAGCTCGGGGTCGAGGATGGGATCTTGCTGCAGGCGAGAGGGTCGGCTCGCGGCTACTCGGGTGACCCGGGCTGTGTCGACGACATTCGCGCGGCCCGGGACCTCGGCCTCCGGCTCGGGGATACCCGTACGGCGGTGATAGCGACCAACAACCTCGCCGATGCGACGAGCTGGTTCGAAGGCCTGCGTCAAGCCCGCGCGATCTGGGACGAGGGGATCGAGCTGGCGCGCGGTCGGGGACGCACGTCGTCCGTCATCTGGCAGCGTGGAGAGCGCCTGCGCTGCCTCTACCACGCCGGCGAGTGGGACGAGCTGCTCCACGAGGCGGACGAGATCCTGGGCTGGGAGGAGGAGCACGGTGAAGGGCAGATCGGAGTCTTCGCCCGGGTGCACGTCGCCGACGTGCTGACCCACCGCGGATCCCTCGCGGACGCGACGGCTCACGTGGAGACCCTCCTGCCGCGAGCTCGTGAGAGCGGCGATCCGCAGGTTCTCGTGCCCGGGCTCTCGGTCGCCGCGCTCGTCGCCTCCGCCGGCGGTTCCGTCGGGGCTGCTCTCGAGCATGTCTTGGAGCTCGAAGGCATGACGCGCGGGCAGGGAGCCTGGAGGTCGCACTGTCTCGTGTGGCCTGCTCGGATCGCGGCCACCGCCGGGCAGTTGCACCTCGTCGAGGAGTTCCTCGAAGGCCCCGAACGCCCGACGGCGTGGGACTCCTGCGCTCGGCTGACGGCGCATGCCACCCTGGCCGAAGCGCGAGGACGTGCCGACGAGGCGGCGGCTCTCTACCGGCAGGCCGTCGAGCGGTGGGATGCGTACGGCAGCGTCGTCGAGCAGGCGTACGCGCTCCTCGGGCTCGGGCGCTGCGGGGACGCGGCGGCGCTCCGCGAAGGCGAGGCCATCTTCGCGAGGCTCGGCGCGTCGCCCGTCGTCGCCCAGGCCGCGTAGGGGCGAGATATATCTCGCCCCTACAGCGCGAGAAATCCGGTCGCGCGCGGCTCGACCTGGAGCGGACTTTCGGGCAGGCCGGGCTGAGGCTGGAGGTTGAACGCGCGCGGGGCGACGTCGTTCGGCGTGTCCGGGTGGAAGAGCGCCGCGAGCAGCTGGATCTGGCCGCGGCCCGGCCCGAGCTCCCACTGGCCGCCGCCGTAGGCGCCGATCCCGCGGGCTTCGCAGTAGTCGTAGGCGGCGAAGAGCCGCTCGACGGAGCCGAACCGCGACGGCTTCACGTTCACCGTGCGCGGAGGCCAGCGAAGCCCCTCGATGTCCTCGACAGAGTGGATGACCGCGTCCCACGTGATGCGGTCTCGGTGCGGCTCGAGCACAGGGGTCGTCTCGTCCGTCAGCGCCGGATCCTCGAGCCAGGCCTCGGGGAGGCCCTCGGCGACGCGACGATAGAGCGCCGCGTCCGGCGGAGTGTCCACGACCGTTCCCTGGTAGTGGCCCTTGAAGTCGATCGAGTCGATGGCCGCCGTCGCCGCCAGCTCCGAGACGAGCTCGTCCGTCCACTCCGGGTTTGCGTCGAGCTTGAAGCGCAGGTCGGGATAGAGGTCGAGCCAGGAGCGGAACCGCTCAGTCGAGGGCGGCTCGCCCAGACCCATCGAGACGACGAAGGAGATGGGCCGAGGCGTCCTGCCGACGGCTTCCCCGAGCGAGGTTCCGGCCTGCCGGAGCGCCAGGTCGAGCGCGGCACTCTCGAACGCCCAGCGCCTGTAGTCGAGATAGACGTCTCGGTCGGGCGGTGGATCGAAGAGCGGCTGCGTCGCGAGGTGCTGCGAGAAGGAGTGGAGCGTCCAGTCCCCTGCGAGCTGGAGATCGGGCCCGCGCTCTTGCAGACGGTCGTGCTCGCTCGCCTCGTACGTCACGTCCTCGCCGATCCCCTCCTCGCCCGCACCCTGAACGTGGACGACGGTCGTCTTGCGGAGAAACTCGGGACGAGCCTGCAGCTCGAGGCCCTCGAACGAGTAGCCGTCAATGCGTAGCGGAAGGTCGCGAACGGATTCGTACAGGCTCACAGTGCGGCGAAAGCTACCGACACCTCCGCGGCCAGCCGCGCGTTGGCGACGATCAGCTTCCGGTTCACATCGCGCGTGCGGCCGCCCGAGCGCTCGTGGAGGAATGCGAGCACGAACGGCGTGACCGCCTGGCCGAAAACCCCCTGATCGTCAGCCTCGGCGATCGCCTCTTCGATCAGATCCTCGACGTCGAGACTCTCGGGCGG
>Ga0209640_10001589_pt1 | contig 19367 bp, 21 predicted proteins | sample RifCSP10_1_FD_184018 | JGI IMG/M metagenome (GOLD analysis project Ga0209640, IMG submission 184018) | Soil microbial communities from Rifle, Colorado - Rifle CSP2_sed 10_1 (SPAdes) (version 2) | ecosystem: Environmental > Terrestrial > Deep subsurface > Rock core/Sediment | place: Rifle...
GCTCCCTCCTCGAGCGCCTGCTCGCGCGTCCAGAACGATCCGGGCGGCCGTTTCGAAAACTCGCGCTGGCCGCCCGGCTCGTCGACGGTGGCTCGTGGCGGCGCGCGGTCACGCTTCGTGACGCGACGGCCGAGCTGGCGCGCCTGCGTGCGGCGCTCGGGCCGAAGCTCTCCGAGCTCCCCGCTCCGATCGTCGAGCTGCGTCTCGAGACGGTCGAGCTCGCGGAGCACACGGGTCAGCAGCTCGCGCTCGTCGAGCCGGCGGGGGAAGAGGCGGCCGGGCGCCTGCGCGAAGGCCTGCGGCAGGTGCGCGCGAGCACGGGAACAGGGTCGGTGTGCGCCGTGGTGGAGGTGGCGCCGTGGTCGCGAGTTCCGGAAGCGCGAGCGCTCGTCGTTCCGCGGGACGACTGAACGCGCCCCGACCCGCTCTCGTCGAGACGGAGTTCGACGGGACGCCGCGGGTGGTGAACCGCCATCTCGTCGCGCTGGTTCGCGAGGAGTGGCGCGTCGTCGACCGCTGGTGGACGGAGGAGCCGGTCGACCGTCGTTATTTCGAGGTCGTCCTCGAGAGCGGCCAGAACGTCTGCGTCTACCGCGACGGGGGGCGGAGTTGCTGGTTCACCCAGAATGCCTAGCCGACCGCCTGCTCGACGAGCCGCTTCCACTCGCCGTGAGGAGAAGTTGGTGTCGGGGGAACCTCCCGGTTCCCCCGAACCCCCTCCACTGGTCCGCTGTCGCGGACACAGGCGGCTGCGCCGCCGGGTCGAAGAGCTCGGCTCCCTGGATCGCCAGCGCTTGCTCACGAGCGGCCTCGTCCGTGAGCTTGACCGTGAGCCCACCATCCTTCCAATACCCGGCGACGACCTTGCCGTTCTCGCGCTTGAGGCACGGCATCCCGAACATCTTCGACTCCTTGAGCGGGTGCCGCGCCGTGATGTCTGCGGCGAGCTCCTCCCAGGTCACGCGTGAAGCATGAGCTACGTCGAGCTCCATTGCCACTCTGCGTACTCCTTCCTCGACGGGGCCTCGCAGCCGGAGGAGCTCGCCGCGCGCGCTGCCGAGCTCGGGTACGAGGCGTTTGCGCTCACCGACCACGACGGCGTCTACGGCTCGCTCGAGTTCGCGCACGCAGCGAAGGCGCTCGGCGTGCGTGCGATCACGGGCGCCGAGGTCACGCTCGACGGCGGCGCTCACATCACGTTGCTCGTCGAGAATCGGCGCGGCTACGCGAACCTCTGCCGGCTCCTCACAGCTGCACATGCGGGAACACGTGGCAAGGAGACCGTAGGGGCGAGATATATCTCGCCCCTACCTCCGTCGGTGCCGCTCGAGATGGTGATCGAGCTCTCCGAAGGCCTCGTTTGCCTGTCGGGGTGCGCGCGTCGCGGGCTCGGGCTCCTCTACCCGAACTCCGCCGCACGGCTCGCGGAAGCGTTCGGCCGCGAGCGCTTCTTCGTCGAGCTCCAGCGACCTTTCGAGCGGGGGGACATGCGGCGCATCGCGCTTCTGCGTGACCTCGCCGAGCATCTCGGTGTCGAGACGGTCGCGACCGGAAACATCCACGCCCACCACCCGCGACGCACCCTGCTCCAGGACGTTCTCGTCGCCATCCGCTGCAGGACGCCGCTCGAGGGCTGCGAGCCCGAGCGGCGCGGGAACCGCGAGAGCTTCCTGCGCTCACCCGAGGAGATGCTCGAGCGCTTCTCCTTCGACCGGGCCGCAGCGGAGCGGAGCGCGGCTCTCGCGGAGCGTCTCGAGTTCGACCTCACCGAGGAGCTCGGCTACCGCTACCCCGACTTCTCCGACGGCGACGAGCCGGCGATCCGCCAGCTTGCCGCGATCTGCCGTCAGGCCGTCGAAGAGCGCTACCCGCCTGTAGGGGCGAGATATATCTCGCCCCTACGACGACAGGCGCGCGCTCGCCTCGAGGACGAGCTGAAGCTGATCGACGAGCTCGGGCTCGCCGGGTTCTTCCTCCTCCACCACGAGGTGCTCTCACTCGCGCGCGAGGCGGCGCGTGAGGTGCGCGGGCCCGACTCTCCGAGGAGCTTCCTGCCGCCGGGACGGGGGCGCGGAAGCTCGGTCGGCTCGATCGTCTGTTACCTCACCGGCCTCTCGCACGTCGACCCCGTGGCCAACGAGCTCTCGCTCGGGCGCTTCCTGAATCGCGAGCTCGCCTCGGTGCCGGACATCGACCTCGACTTCCCGCGCGATATCCGTGAGAAGCTCATCGTCGCGGTCACCGAGCGCTACGGGCGGGAGCATGCGGCGCTCGTGGCGAGCTTCTCGACGTACCGCTCGCGGGGCGCGATCCGCGACGTCGGCAAAGCACTCGGCCTTCCGTACGCAGAGCTCGAGCGGCTCGCCCGGCTCTCGGACGGCTGGGACGCACGTCGGGTGGGGGAGGAGGTAGCGCGGCTGCCCGACGGCGAGCGCAAGCTCGAGTCCCGGCGCTGGCGGGCATTCGCCTGGCTCACCGGCGAGATCGCGGGTCTGCCGCGGCACGTCTCGCAGCACCCGGGCGGGATGATCGTCTCCACTCGGCCGCTGATCGAGCTCGTCCCCGTGCAGCCGGCGGCGATGGCCGGCCGTCAGCTCTGCCAGTGGGACAAGGACTCCTGCGCCGACGCGGGGTTCCTCAAGATCGACCTGCTCGGTCTCGGGATGCTCTCCGCGGTCGAGGACTGCGTCGAGCAGATCGCCGGAACGCACGGCGAGGTGATCGACCTCTCGCGCATCCCCTTCGACGACAGGGAGGTCTTCGAGGACATCCAGCGCGCGGACACCGTGGGCGCGTTCCAGATCGAGAGCCGTGCACAGATGCAGAGCCTCCTGCGGACGAAGCCGGAGAGCCTCGACGACATCACCGTCCAGGTCGCGCTCGTTCGTCCTGGCCCGATCCAGGGGAAAGCAGTGCATCCCTACATCAATGCGCGGGAGCGGCTGCGCGAGGATCCGTCCTACGTCTGGCCCGTCGACCACGAGCTCCTCCGCGAGCCGCTGCGCTCGACATTCGGCGTCGTCGTCTTCCAGGATCAGGTGCTCGAGGTGGCGATCGCACTCGCCGGGTTCACGGTGGGGGAGGCGGAGGGGTTGCGGCGAGCGATGAGCCGGAAGCGAAGCCACGACGCGCTCGAGGCGTACCGCGGGCAGTTCGTCGCCGGCGCTTCGGAGAAGGGGGTGGACGCAGAGACGGCTGACAAGGTCTTCGACAAGCTCGTCGGCTTCTCCGGCTTCGGCTTCCCGAAAGCGCATGCGGCCGCGTTCGGCCTGCTCGCCTACCAGTCGTCGTGGCTGCGCCGCCACTTCCCGGCGGAGTTCCTGTGCGCGCTCCTGAACGCGCAGCCGATGGGCTTCTACCCGCCCGCGACGCTCGTCCGCGACGCGCAGCGGCGCGGAGTAGAGGTACTTCCCGCCGACATCAATTTGAGCAAAGCGCACTGCGCTCTCGAACCTTGTGGCTCAGAGCCACAAGGTGTTGTCTGGGCAGTGCGGGTTGGTTTGAGCTACGTCGCCTCGATCGCGACGGACGATGCGGAGGCGCTCGTCGCAGAGCGAGAGGCGAACGGGCGGTTTCGGGACGTGGCCGATCTCGCCCGCCGGACACTGCTTTCGCGCGACGGCCTCGAGGCGCTCGTCAAAGGCGGTGCCTGCGACGGCTTCGAACGTCCGCGGCGAGAGCTTCTCTGGGAGCTCGGGCTCGTCTTCCGGGCGCAGTCGGTTCCGGGGACGGGAGGACAGGTGAAGCAGCTCCCGCTCTCTCTCGACCCCACGACGGAGACGCCGGAGCTACGCGAGCTGACAAGCTGGGAGCGCATGCTCGCCGACTACCGGCATACCGGGATGTCGGTCGGGACGCACCCGCTCGCGCTCCTGCGCCCGCACCTGCCCGAGGGGACGCTCTCGAGCGCGGAGCTCCACGAGCAGCGGCACGGCCGCCGGGTGACGGTCGCGGGCATGACGATCGCCCGCCAGCGGCCGTCGACGGCGCACGGGATCGTCTTCATGCTCCTCGAGGACGAGCATGGGCAGGTGAACCTGATCGTGCCGCCGCCCGTCTACGAGCGGCACCGGGCGACAGTGCGTGCGGAGCCACTCGTCCTCGCCCGCGGCCGCTACGAGCGGGTCGGCGAGAACCGGAACATCCTCGTCTCGGAGATCGAGTCGCTCGGGTTGCTCGCTCGCCGCGTCGCCGACAACGACACAGTGTGGGAGTCTCTCCCGCGGCCGCACTCCTTCGGCCGCCGCTAACCGATCAGCGCTCGTCCTCGAGGAATGCTGCGTAGCGACGGAAGCGCTTCACCGCGGCGCGGCTGAACGCCGCGCGGTACTGATCCGCGGTGCGCTCGTCGAGCGACGACGCGTACGTCTCGCGTACGTCGTAGAGCCGCTCAGCGAGCGAATCGACGACGAGCTGGTAGTCGCCGTAGAGCTCCTCTGCATCGTCCGCGCTCGCGTTCGTCCACGCGGCGTCGGCTTCCTCGGCCTCCGCGATGAGCGCTGCCTCGTCGGCGGCGAAGAGGTCGAGCTGGCGCCCGATCAGGTCGTCGAAGCGGCTGCGCCGGAACATCAGACGAGCTCGCGGTAGACCTCGAGGTGCGCGGCGGCCGACGCCTTCCATGTGAGCTCGTCGCGCGCGCTCTCTGCGCCCTGCCTGGCCGCGTCCAGCGCGTCCGCGTCCTCGAGGAGGTTCTGGAGCGCGGCTGCCATGGCGTCGACGTCTCCCGGCGCGACGACCGCGCCTGCGCCGAACCGTCCGACGACCTCACCGAGGCCGCCGATGTCGTAGACGATCGCCGGGATGCCGGCTCCGAGCACCTGGAGGAGCGCGCCGGAGACATCGACCTCGGCTCGATACGGGAAGAGCGCGACCGTCGCCTCGGACAGAGCCCGTCGAAGCTCCGCGTCGGGCAGGTACCCGAGCCTCCACTCGGCCCTATCGCCGGCGGTCTGTTGCAGGCCTTCGAGCGGTACTCGAGGGTCACCCACGACGAGAAGGCGAGCACCGTCGACGCGAAGGACTGTCTCGACGGCATCCTCGGTCCCCTTGTAGGGCCGGATCAGTCCGAGCGCGAGCGCGGTCCGGCCGTCGTCCGCCCGAACCACGTCCGAGCGAAAGGCTGGATGTGGGATCACCCGCAGCCGTTCCTCCGGAACACCGAACCCCGCCAGCGCGACGCGCCCGCGCTCCGAGTGGACGACGACGCGCTCGAAACGTGCGAAGAGGCTCCTCCAGAGCCGGGTCTTCGAAGCGGTTCGCCGGGGGATGATGTCGTGCGCCGTGAAGACCGCGGGGCTCCGCGGACGGAAGAGCCACCGATCGGCCTCGGCGGCACCGAGCCACTGGACGTGCATGACGTCCGGCTTGAGCGCGTCCAGCCGCACCATTCCGAACGGGTGCTCGGCCGCCTTCACGAGAAGCCGTAGGCGCGACGAGCCCATGCGCGACGAGAGCGGATAGAACCACTCCCGCGCGACGTATCCGTCCGCGGCGGCGACGGCTCCGAATCGGAAGCGCGACGTCACGAGCTCGACGTCGGCCCCTCCACGCGCAAGGGCCGCGGCCAGCGAGCGATCGTACGGTGGCGTGTAGGCCGGCGGATCGGCGATGACGACGCGCATCCGCGCGAACGTTAGACGGCCATCGTCAGAATCCCGCGCGTGACGTTCGAGGAGGCCCGCGCGCAGTTTCCCGTGCTCGACCACCTCGCGTACCTGCAGGCGGGTAGCGCCGGCCCGCTCTCGCGCGCAACGGTGGAGGCGATGCATGCCGAGGAGGCGCGGAATCTCGCGGACGGGCGAGCGGGCGGGGACTACATCGAGCGGATCCTCGCCATGCGCGCCGAGCTCCGGGCCGCGCTCGCCGCGCTCGTCAGCGTCGATGCCGAGCAGGTCGTGCTCACGTCGTCCACGACCGACGGCTGCAACATCGTCCTCGCAGGACTCGACCTGTCGGGCGAGGACGAGATCGTCACGACGACCGACGAGCACTTCGGGCTGCTCGGCCCGCTGCACATGTCGGGTGCGAGGATCGTCGTTGCTCCTCCGGACCCCGACCGGATCATCTCCGCTGTGACGCCGCGGACGCGCTTGCTTGCGCTCTCACACGTGCTCTGGACGACGGGGCAGGTGCTCCCCGTGCACGAGCTGAAAGAGCGCACGGGCCTGCCGATCCTCGTCGACGGCGCCCAGTCGGCCGGGGCGATTCCCGTCGACGCGCGGGGGCTCGACTACTACACGATCTCCGGCCAGAAGTGGCTGTGCGGCCCGGAGGCGACAGGCGCGCTCGTCGTCGAAGATCCCGAGGATCTTCGGGTCGCCCGTCCGAGCTACTTCTCGCAGCAAGAGTACGAGCCGGACGGGACGTTCGTCCCCTGGCCGGGAGCGCGGCGTTTCGATCCGATGTGGGTTCCGTCGGCGCTCATGTCGGGCTTGCTCGCGGCCCTCGAGCTCGTCCCGGACGGGCGCTTCGAGCGGGCGGCGCGGATGGCGGAGCGCTGCCGCGAGCTTCTCCGGGAAGCAGGCGCGGAAGTGATCGTTCCCGAACACCGGGCGACGCTCGTCTCGTGGCGGGCGGACGTCGAGGTGTCGGACGCGATCGTCGCCCGGCTCGCCACGGCCGGCGTCATCGTGCGGGACCTTCCCGGGCGAGGGCTCGTTCGCGCGTCCGTGGGATGGTGGACGAGCGACGAGGATCTGGAACGCCTCGTCGAAGGAGTCGCCGGATGACGCGCGAGGGCGGCTGCCTCTGCGGTGCCGTGCGCTACGTGGTGCGCGGCCCGCTGCGCGAGATCCTCGTCTGCCACTGCGCCGAGTGCCGCCGCTGGGCCGGTCACGCCTGGACGGCGACGGCAGCTCGCAACGCCGACCTCGAGATTCGCGAGAGCCGCGACCTGGTGTGGATCCCTAGCCCTCGTTCGGAGCACCGCGCGAGCCGGGGCTTCTGCGCACGCTGCGGCGGGAGCCTCTTCTGGCGCGCTCCGGGCTTCGACCGCACGAGTATCGCGGCCGGGACGCTCGACGACCCCTCGGGGTTACGCGTCGCCGCGCACATCTGGGTCGAGCAGGGTGCCGACTGGGAGCGACCGCCGGAGGGCGTCCCGGCCTACCCGCGCGGCTATCCCGCCGATGCGCCACAGCTTGTCTGGGGCTGAGCGGGGTATCGTCACGCCATGTGCTTCGATCTGGACTCCTCTCCCGCCGATTCCTCCGATTTCGGGCGCGGCGGTGTCGCACGACGACCTCGTGCTCGAGGCGGCCGACGGCAACCGTCTGGCGGCCTTCGCGGCCAAACCAGAGGAGCCGGTGAGCGTCGGCGTGGTGATCCTCCCCGACGTCCGCGGCCTCTACCGCTTCTACGAGGAGCTTGCGCTCCGCTTCGCCGAGCGCGGCTATGCGGCGGTGGCGATCGACTACTTCGGACGCACTGCAGGAGTCGCGAAACGCGGGGACGCCTTCGAGTACATGCCGCACGTCGAGCGGACGACCCAGGACGGCATCCAGAGCGATGTCGCGGCGGCCGCCGCGTACCTCCGCTCGCCCGAAGGTGGAGCCTGCGGTGCCGTCTTCACCGTGGGCTTCTGCTTCGGCGGCCGCAACTCGTGGCTCGCGGCCGTGGGCGGGCATGGGCTCGCGGGAGCGATCGGTTTCTACGGCAGATCGGGCCCGGGTCGCGACGGCTCACCCGGGCCGACGCAGCGCGCGCACGAGATTGCTGCTCCGATCCTCGCGCTCATGGGCGGCGACGACCCGGGGATCCCGGTGGACGAGGTCGACGCCTTCGACGTTGCGCTCGATTCGGCGGGCGTCGAGCACGAGGTCGTGATCTACCCCGGAGCGCCGCACAGCTTCTTCGACCGCAAGTACGAGGAGTTCGCGGCCGAGTCCGAGGACGCCTGGGGCCGCGTGCTCGCCTTTCTCGAGCGCTACTCCTAAGCCGCGTCTGCTGCGGTGCGCAGCCCGAGCTCTTTCGCAATCGGCTGCAGAGCAGCGATCACGTTCGTGATGTGCTCGTCGAGCTCGAGACCGAGGAGCTCGGCGCCCGCGTACACCTCGTCACGGTGAACGCCTGCCGCGAACGACGGCTGCTTGAGCTTCTTCTTCACCGACTTGGGTTCGAGCCCGTCGATCCCGGTCGGCCGCACGAGCCCACACGCGTGGACGAAGCCCGAGAGCTCGTCGCAGGCGAACAACACCTTCTTGAGCTGCGTGTCGCGTGGCATCGCCAGGTGCTCGGCATGTGAGAGAACGGTCTCGATCAGCTCCTCGGGATAGCCCGCGTCGCGCAGGATCGCCGCCCCGTCCTGTGGGTGCTTGTCGAGCGTCGGGTGGATCTCGTAGTCGAAGTCGTGGAGAAGCGCGGAGCTGCGCCAGAACTCCTCGTCCTCGCCGTAGAGGCGTGCGTAGAAGTCCACGGAGGCCTCGACGGCCAGCGCATGCCGGAGAAGCGACTCGCTCTTGGTGTAGCGGGTCAACGTCTCCCAGGCCTGATCGCGGGTAGGCCGCACGGGCGAGTACGATAGCCGCCGCCTTTGGATCCCCGGCTCACCCAGAGAACCGTTGCGCCCTACGGGACGTGGTCGTCGCCGATCACAGCCGACCTGGTCGCGCGGGCGGGCTCGCGCCTCACGATGCCGTGGCTCGACGGCGGAACGGTGTGGTGGCTCGAAGGCCGTGCCGCGGAGAACGGGCGCGTCGTGCTCATGAAGGCCGAGGCGGGGAAAGATCCGATCGACGCGATCCCGCCCGGATTCAACGCGCGCACCGCGGTGCACGAGTACGGCGGCGGCGCGTACTGCATCCACCACGAAACGGCGTTCTGCTCGAACTTCGACGACCAGCGCTTGTATCGCGTCGATCCGGGAGACGCGCCCGTCGCGATCACGCCCGCGGTCGCGGGGAAGAGACACCGCTACGCCGACGGGCGCATCACTCCAGACGGGGCGCTGTGGATCGGCGTCCGTGAGCGTCACGACGAGAGCGGGCGCTCCGCGAACGTCGTCAACGAGCTCGTCGCCCTTGCGACGGACGGCTCGTCCGATCCCCGGGTGATCGCAGACGGTCGCGACTTCTACTCGAACCCTCGCATCTCTCCGGACGGCTCGAAACTCTGCTTTCTCGCTTGGGATCTCCCGTGGATGCCGTGGGACGGGTGTGAGCTCCATGTCGCCGATCTCGATCCCGCCGGCGAGGTAGGTGGCGTCGAGCACATTGCCGGCGTCGATGGTGAAGAGTCGATCTGGCAGCCCGAATGGAGCCCATCCGGTGGCGTCGTCTTCGCGAGCGATCGGAGTGGGTGGTGGAACCTCGAGCGAGGCCACGAAGGCACCCGTTCGGTTCTGCATGCGGCGGAGGCCGAGTTCGGGTATCCGGCATGGACCTTCGGCGCCCGCTCCTTCGCGTTCCTCGGGGATGGCCGCATCGTGTGTGGATACGACCGCAACGGCCTCACGCACTTCGCCATCCTCGATCCCGACTCGGGCCAGATCGAGAATCTGGACGTCGGGCTCGATTCCTGGTGGGGCTCGCCATATGTGTGCGCTGAGGGCGGGCGTGTCATTCTCGTGGCGGGCTCCGCGACGATCCCCAACCAGGTCGTCCGGGTCGATGTCTCCTCCGGCGACACGGAGGTTCTGCGAGCGAGCGCCCAGGTACCCGTGAGCACCGATCACTTCTCGGTGCCATTCGCGATCGAGTTCCCGACCGAGGGAGGCCTGACCGCCCATGCGCTCGTGTACGAGCCCACGAATCCCGAGTACGAGGCCCCCGAAGGTGAGCGCCCCCCGCTGATCGTCATGAGCCACGGCGGGCCCACCGGGAACGCGACCGCGATCTTCAGCCTCGAGATGCAGTTCTGGACGAGCCGGGGGTTCGCGGTCGTCGACGTCAACTACGGCGGTTCGACCGGGTACGGGCGCGCCTACCGGGAGCGGCTGAACGGGCGGTGGGGTGTCGTCGATCTCCAGGACTGCGTGAACGCCGCGCGCCATCTCGTCGAGCAGGGCGAGGTGGATCCCGACCGGCTGCTGATCACCGGCGGCAGCGCGGGCGGGTACACGACGATCTGCGCGCTCACGTTTACCGATGCGTTCGCGGCCGGCACGACCTACTTCGGCATCGCCGACCTCGAGCAGTTCGGAGGAGGCGAGACGCACAAGTTCGAGCTGCAGTACGAGCACACACTCGTCGGCCCATATCCCGAGAAGGCGGATCTCTACCGCGCGCGCAGCCCGATCCACTTCGTCGAGCAGATCACGACGCCCATGCTCGTGCTCCAGGGCGCCGACGACAAGGTGGTGCCGCCCTCGCAGGCCGAGCTGATCGTGGCAGCGTTGCGCAAACGGGGGATCCCGCACGCGTACCTTCTCTTCGAGGGAGAGGGGCACGGGTTCCGCGCGGCGGAGAACATCGTCCGGGCCCTCGAGGCGGAGCTGTCGTTCTACGCCCAGGTTCTCGGCTTCGAGCCGGGAGAGCCGCTGCCGAGGCTCGCGATCGAGCGCCTTTCGGCCTGACCCCGGGGTGAGCAGCTGAAATCGCCGAGTACCATTGCCCGCGCGATGCAGTCCTTCGTCATCGAGGGAGGCCGCCCGCTCTCAGGAGCAGTACGCGCTTCGGGGAACAAGAACGGCGCGCTTCCGATCCTCGCGGCCTGCGTGCTCGCCTCGGGGGAAGTGCGCCTGTCGAACGTTCCTCGAATCCGCGACGTCGAGACGATGGTGGAGCTCCTGGCCGACGTCGGAGCAGACGTCGAATGGACCGGGCCGAACGAGGTGCGTGTGGATCCATCCAGGGTCGACAAGACGGACCTCGACGCCGAGCTCTCGCGAGAGATCCGCGCATCGTTCCTCCTGGCGGGTCCGTTGCTCGCCCGCTTTGGCCGCGTCACGGTGCCGCCACCCGGTGGCGACGTCATCGGACGTCGCCGCCTCGACACACACATGCACGCATTCGCGGCGTTGGGCGCCAAGATCGAGCTCGACGGCGTCTACGCCCTCTCCGCTTCGGGGCTGCGCGGGACACGCGTATACCTCGACGAGGCGTCGGTCATGGGAACCGGGAACGCGATCATGGCCGCCGTCCTCGCCGAGGGCGACACGGTGCTCGGCAACGCTGCATGCGAGCCGCACATCCAGGATCTGTGCCGGTTCCTCGTCTCGCTCGGTGCCGAGATCGAGGGCATCGGCTCGAACATCCTCCACATCCGCGGGAAGAAGGAGCTCGCTGGCGGCGAGTATCGGATCGGGCCCGACCACATCGAGGTCGCCAGCTTCGTCGGCCTCGCGGCTGTCACGGGAGGAGACGTCGTCGTCGAGGATGTCGAGCCCGACGACCTGATCTCCATCGTGCCGGCGTTCCGCAAGCTCGGCGTCGAGTTGGAGCTCTCCGACTCGAGCGTCCGAGTCCCGGCGGGCCAGAACCTGCACGTGGAGGACGACTTCGGGGGGCAGATCCCGAAGATCGACAGTGGTGTCTGGCCCGCGTTCCCGGCGGATCTCACGTCGATTGCGGTCACCGTCGCCACGCAGGCGCGGGGAACGATCCTCATCTTCGAGAAGATGTTCGAGAGCCGGCTCTTCTTCGTCGACAAGCTCGTCTCCATGGGAGCGCGCATCATCCTCTGCGATCCGCACCGCGTCGTGGTGACCGGCCCGGCGACCCTCTACGGTGAGCGGCTCGAGAGCCCCGACATTCGCGCCGGGATGGCAATGCTCATCGCCGCGCTGTGCGCCGAGGGAACGTCGACGATCGGAAACATCCGCCAGATCGATCGCGGATACGAACGGATCGACGAACGACTCCGGGCTCTCGGAGCGTCGATCGAGCGGACCGAGCAGTGACGAGCGCGGGCACCGCGCAGATCAATCTCGCGCGTGCAGGCGAGAGCCGCGTCGCGACCGGGCTCGCGGTCTTGGACCACCTCCTCGAGGAGCTCGCGCGCACGGGAGGGTTCGAGCTTCTGCTGGAGATCGCCCCGGGCGAGCCCGAAGCCGAGGTTGGTCAGGCGGGAGCCGCCCTGGGCGCGGCGCTCGAGCCACTCCTGGCGGCAGAAGGCGTGGCAGCGCGCGGCTTCGGGGTCGTTCCGGCCGACGAGGCGCTGGCGATGGTGGTCGTCGAAGCGTCCGGGAAGCCACTCGTCGCGTCGAACGCCGATCTCACCTCGACGAGAGCAGGCGGCCTGCAGACCGACCTTGCCGCGGCGTTCCTGCACGATCTCGCCGAGTCCGCCGGGCTCACGATCCACGTCCGACTGATCGAGGGCGAGAACTCGCAGCATGTCCTCTCGGCGATCTTCAAGGCCCTCGGCGTCGCGCTCGCGCGCGCGTGCTCACCCCCGTAGGAGGAGGAGTCCCGCATGGCAGACAAAGAGGTCATCCGCACCGATCGCGCGCCTGGGCCCTTTCAGGGCGCCCCGTACAACCAGGCCATCCGCATCGGCGACCTCGTGTTCGTCGCCGGTCAGCTCGGGATCAACCTCGAGACGGGTCAGCTTGCCGGGCCATCCGTGCAGGATCAGACGGAGGAGATCATGGCCAATCTGTCCGCGATCCTCGAAGCCGCCGGCAGTGGGCTGGACAAGCTCGTCAAGACCACCGTCTTCCTGATGAATCTCGGCGACTTCGGAGGGATGAACGAGGTGTATGCACGCCACGTCGGCGACCGTCCGCCGGCGCGCTCGACCGTCGAGATCTCGGGGCTCCCGAGCGGCGCGCTCGTCGAGATCGAGGCCGTCGCACACATCTGAGACCGTGTGTAGTAGTCACGTTTCACACACTGAAATGCGCAAGTTACAAGTTGTAACTTGGCGGGAGGTGAGGTCCTGAAACGCGAAGAGCTGCTGGGAACACTCGTCCGCGAGGTCAGATACCGCATCGCGCTCCAGCCCCCGACGTAGCCGCGGGGCAGAATGAGTCCATGCGGGCCGAGGAGGTCATCGCCACCCACGGGAACACGGACTTCGACGCGTTCGCGGCGATGCTCGCTGCCCGCTTGCTGTACCCGGGCGCCGTCGTCGCCGTCGGAGCCCTCAACCGCAACGTACGAGACTTCTACCGGCTGCACGCGGAGGAGCTCGGCGCAATCGCCGAGACCAGCAGTCTCGAGCTCGACGCCATCAGACGATTGGTGGTGATCGAGGCTACGACTGCGTCCCGCCTCGGAGACCTGGAGCCCGTCGCGCTCGATCCGGCTGTCGAGAAGGCGCTCTTCGACCATCACGGCGAGACGGGAATCCCGGACTGGGTGCATCCGGAGGCAGCGGTCCTCTCGACGGACGGAGCGCTCACGACGACGCTGGTCGGCATCCTCGCCGAGCGGGAGCTTCAGCCCACGGCGCTGGAGGCGACGACCTTCGCCCTCGGGATCCACGAGGACACGGGTTCGCTCACCTACCCCACGAGCACGCAGCGGGACGCCGACGCGCTCGCATGGTGCCTTCGCCACGGTGCTCGCCAGGATCTCGTCGCCCCGTACCTGCACACGCCGCTCGCAGCGGCCGAGCGCGACCTCCTGCACGAGCTGATGGAGGCGCTCGAGCCGATCGATGCAGGAGGCGAGGAGGTGCTCCTCGCGGCGGTGCGCTGGCCTGAGTACGTCGAGGGGGTCTCGAACCTCGCGCACAAGATCGTCGATCTGACGGATACGAGAGCGCTTGTCCTGCTCGTCGAGATGGACGGTCGCGTCTTCGCGGTCATTCGAAGTCGGACGGACCGCATCGACGCTTCCGTGCTCGCTGCCGCGCTCGGAGGGGGAGGCCATGCCCAGGCAGCCTCGGCGATCGCGCGCATGGGCCTCGACGAGGCTCGGGCGGTCGTGTTCGACGCGCTCTCGCGGGCACAGCGAGAACCTCGTCGTGCCCGCGACGTGATGTCGACGCCGCCGCGGGCGGTCGGGCCTGACGAGAGCGTTCGCGAGGCGATGATGCTGTGCCAGCGCCATGGACAGAGCGGTGTCTTCGTCGTAGACGACGGGCGGATCCTCGGCGGCGTGAGTCGCGAGGATCTCGACAAGGCGATCGGGCACGGATTGGCGCACGCCCCTGTGCGGGGAATCATGAGCGGGCACGTGGCCGCCGCCTCGGAGGAGTCGACCCTGGCAGAGCTCCAGGCACTCGTCACGACAGCCGAGGATGGCCGTGTCGCGGTGCTTCGCGACGACGAGCTCGTGGGTGTCGTCAGTCGTGCCGATCTTCTCCGCGCGCTCGAGGGCGCCGAGCCCGGCCAAGCCGTGGCCGGCGTCAGCCTCACGGACGAGCTCCACGCGATCGAGCGACTGGGGCCGATCATCGAGGCGGTGGCGACGCTCGGTGACCGGGCGGAGGGCGTCTTTCTCGTGGGCGGAACCCTCCGGGACATCCTCCTCGGAGAGGAGAACTTCGACGTCGACATCGCGGTCGAGGGCGACGCGATTGGCTTCGCTCGCTCCCTCGCCACCGCCCTGGGCGGCCGAGTCACGCCGCACGAGAAGTTCGGCACCGCGATCGTGTCGTACGGCGACGATGAGCGAATCGACGTCGTCACGACCCGAACCGAGTTCTACGATGCTCCCGGAGCGCTCCCGACCGTCGAGCGGGCGGCTCTGCGCGAGGACCTCCGTCGCCGCGACTTCACCATCAACGCGATGGCGGTCTCGCTGAGACCGGCGGACTTCGGACGGCTCGTCGACCCGTTCGACGGCCGCGCCGACCTGGGCGCGCGCGTGCTCAGGGTCCTCCACAACCTGTCCTTCATCGACGACCCGACCCGGATCTTCCGCGGCATTCGCTACGAGGCGCGGCACGGGTTCCGGCTCGACGAGCACTCGGCACGGCTCGCGCGAGGCTGCATCGAGATGGGGCTCGTCGGCGATCTCTCGTCGGCGCGACTTCGTGACGAGCTCGTGCAGCTCCTCGAGGATCCGGGTGCTCCGAGTGGCATCGAACGACTCGGGGAGCTCGGCGTCGACCGGGCGATCCATCCGCACCTCCGCGGTGATTCCGAGGCAGCCTTGGTCTTCGAGCGCGCGCTTGCCCTGCGTGAGGAGCTCGATGTCGAGGTTCCGAGCTGGCGTCTCGGGATCGCCGTTCTCGCGCGAGGGATGACCTCCGACGAAGCCTACGCCTGGCTCGAGCGACTGAAGGTGCGCCGGCGCGACGTGGACCGGATCGTCGGCGCCATCACCGTCGCTCCTCGGATCGTCGAGCGGCTTCGTGCAGAGCATCTGGATCCGGCGCAGGTCGTGGCGCTGGCCGACCCGTTCGCTCCGGACGCGCCGCTTCTCGCCCTCGCTCGCGAGGAGCAGCCGGTTCTGCGCGACTACTTCGAGCGACTTCGCAAGGTGCAGCTCGAGATCGGCGGCGCCGACCTCGTCGCCATGGGTCTCGCGGAGTCGCCGCAGATCGGCGATGTCCTCGCGGAGCTCCGGCGGCGCAAGCTGAACGGCGAGCTCAGTGGGCGCGAGTCGGAGCTGGCTGCCGCGCGGGAGCTGGTTGCGGCGCCGGCAGATTCGTGAGCATCGCACCGGCAGACGAGATCGCGGAGCGCTATCGCCGCATTCGGGCGGAGGTCGGACCAGCCGTCACGATTGTCGTCGCGACGAAGTACGTCTCGCTCGAGGAGATGGCTGACCTCGTCGAGGCCGGAGTCGAGGTCGTGGGAGAGAACCGCGCGCAGGACCTCGAGCGGAAGCACGCCGTCTATGGCAATGCGTTTCGGTGGCACTTCATCGGGCATCTGCAGTCGAACAAGGTCAAGGTCGCAAACGAGCTCTGCGAGCTCGTCCACTCGCTCTCGTCGGACTCCGCGGCGCGCCGGCTCACGGTTCCGGCTTTGCTCGAGGTGAACCTCTCGGGCGAGACGTCGAAGTCCGGCGTCTTGCCCGAGGAGATCGCGGGGTTCGTCGAGCGCTATCCGTTCATCCGCGGCCTGATGACCATGCCACCGCTCGCCGACGACCCGGAGGCGTCACGGCCGTACTTCCGCCGTCTGCGCGAGTTGGCTGCCGAGCACGGTCTCCGGGAGCTGAGCATGGGCACGTCACAGGACTATCGCGTTGCCGCCGACGAAGGCGCCACCTTCATTCGCGTCGGCGAGATCCTCTTCCGCGGCGCCACGTGATCCCGCCGAGAATCGCGGCCCAAAGCGCAGACGCGAAGAAGACGAGCGGTCCGAGTACCAGCGCGGCACGAACGCCATCCTGAAGAATTGTGCAGCCGGGCCAGCAGTCGACCCATCCGTCGGCGTCGTGGAAGTCCACCACCATCGCGACATACGCGAGCGCCCAGGTCGCAGCGAGGAGCGCGACAACAGCGACGAAGACGAGGGCGAGACATCCGCGCCTCCATGCCACGGTGAGGAGAAGAGTGATGCCGAGGAACGTCAACAGCGCGACGAAGGGGAGCCATGTTGCAGCCACGAATCGAGCCTCGACCATTGGAGCCGACTATCGCTGAGGCGTGCGGGCGACGACGTGAAGCAGGGGAGCGATCTGTCGATACGGATCGCTCTCGCTCAGAGCCAGTTCGAGCCGCAGGAGATCGCCGTAGCCTTCCACGCTCCACTTGAGCTCATCGGCACCCACGAGGTAGTCGTTCACGCACCGGACACCCAGCGACGTCTCCACGCGTAGACCGGCGCGCTCGAGCCAGATGTTGACCTCGTCCATGTCGGTCAGGCCGATTTCGGTGCCGAACGTCTCGCCCAGTCTTGTTCGGACGACGGTTTCGACTGTCTGCAAGGCCCCCTTCAGGTCGCGGCGCATGAGGGCGTACCGAAGGGGCTCCGCGAGACGGTTTCCGACGACGATCGAGAGTTGACCGTCGATCGCCAGCAATTGGGCGATCGCGACAAGCCGGCCAGCAGGATCGCGGACGTACCCGAGCAGGTTGTGGGCGAGGATGAGATCGAAACGCATGCCGAACGACGCACTGTGGATCGCATCCACGTCGAGCACGGCCCACTCCGCTTCGACACGCGCTGCTTTCGCGGCCGTCTGTGCGGCCGCAACCATCTCGGGAGATGCGCCTGGGCATCACCGCCATACGCCATGGTGCGAACCTTAGGGCAGTCCGTAGGCCGCTCGAACCCGGGCAGGGCTAGAATCCCCGCGGTCATGGGCTTCACCGACCTCTGGAATCGTACGCTCGTCTACTTCGGCATCGCCGAGGACGAGGAATGGGACGAGGACGGGTACCAGACGAACGAGCAGCTCGAGGAGACCTACCGGCGGCGCGATCGGCACAACGTCCGCCGGCTCCCGAGCACGTCCGACGCCGACGAGTGGACGTCCGAGGAGGCCCCTCCTCGCCGCGAGCGCTCGGCCCGGCTACGAAGCGTCAATGCCCCGGCTCCCGCGAAGGTGCATCTTGTGGTACCGCGGACGTTCAACGACGCCAAGCAGATCGCCGACCGCTTCAAAGCGCAGGTTCCGGTGATCCTGAATCTCCAGGGAGCGGATACCGAGCTCTCCAAGAGGCTCATCGACTTCGCGAGCGGGCTCACGTACGCACTCGACGGCAGCATGCAACGGGTCGCGGACAAGGTGTTCCTGCTCACGCCGCGTGACGTCGAGCTGTCCGCCGAAGAGCGTGCGCGCGCAATCGAGCGCGGCGGCTTCTTCAACCAGGCGTGAAACGCCTCGTCCGCGTAGCGGACCAGTGGAGGGGGTCTGGGGGAGGCCGCGGTGCGGCCTGTCCGCGTAGCGGACCAGTGGAGGGGGTCTGGGGGAACCGGGAGGTTCCCCCAGCATCCACCGGGACCCCAGCGTCCACCGAAGCCCTAGCGTAGGAACGCCGCTGCCGGCGGCGAACACGCTTCCAATGGGCGCTTACGCCTCTCTTGCCCTACTCGCCGACGCGGCTTCGTCGTTGCAGAACTTCGTTTCCGTGTTCGTCGGGATCTACGTCCTGCTGATTTTCGCGTACGTCCTTCTGTCCTGGATCAAGCTCCCGTATTCCGCGACAGCCGCAACTGTGCAAAGGTTCCTGGACGAAGTCTGCCGTCCGTACCTTGGCCTCTTCCGGGGGCGCATACCAACACTCGGGCCACTGGATCTCTCGCCGATCGTGGCCGTCGTCGTTCTGCTCGTTGCGGCCGGGCTCGTCAACCGCCTCATCGGGGCACTGTTGTAGGAGGTCCTATGCCGCTCACACCAGTTGAAATACGACACGTCGATCTCCGCCGCGCGTGGCTGCGCGGCTACCGACGTCCCGGCGTCGACCAGCTGCTCAACGAGATCGCGGACAGCTTCGAGGAGGTGTGGCGCGAGCGCGCCGACCTCTCCGACCGCGTCGAGGAGCTCGAGGGCGAGGCAGCCAAGCATCGCGAGCTCGAGGCGCTCCTTCGTTCCACGCTCGTGTCTGCGGAGCGGGCCGCGCAGGACATGAAAGAGCAGGCCCGGCGCGAGTCCGACCTAATCGTCCAGGAGGCCCACGCCGAGTCGCGCCGAGTCACCCGCGAGGCCGCGGCAGAGAAGCGGCGCCTCGAAGAGGACATGATCAAGATCCGCGCGCAGCTTCGCTCCGCTCTGGAAGCGCTCGGGGAGTGGCCTGGCTCGAAGGAGAGCGAGAACGAGAGTGAGATCTCGGACACGCGGCCGGCGAAGATCGGGGAGATCACCGACAGCGGGATTCGGAAGGTAGCGGGCTAGGCGAACGCTCGGGCGCGGATATCCTTCGGGTCATGAGGAGCCCGCGCACGAGCCTGCGTCTGCGCGTCATCCCGGGGGCGCCACACTCCGGGATCGTCGGTCGGCACGGTGACGCCTGGAAAGTGCGCGTCGCGGCCGCCGCGGAGGCCGGGAAGGCGAACGACGCAGTGCTCGAGCTCCTCGCGCAAGCACTCGATGTGCCCAGGCGAGATCTCGAGCTCACTTCGGGGAGAGCCTCGCGCGACAAGGTCGTCGCGCTCGAAGGGTTGACGAGGGAAGCGGTCGACCGGAGGCTCGAAGCCGCGGCGGGTGGACGATGACGCTCGATCTCGACCGCTTCCGGCAGGAGCTCGAGAGCGAGCAAGAGCGCCTCCGGTCGGCTCTCGAGACCGTGAACCATGCCGGATCGCTGATCGAGGAGACCGGAGATCTCGCGATCGGGTCCGGCGATCACATCGCGGACAGCGCCACGGAGACCTTCATGCGGGAGCTCGACGGAGGCCTCGAGGAGAACGCGGAGCATCTCCTCGCCGATATCGGCGACGCACTCCGGCGGATCGAGGACGGGACCTACGGCATATGCGTTGCCTGCGGCCGCCCCATCGACCGGGAGCGGCTCGAGGCGGTTCCGTACGCGACGCTCTGCATCGACGACAGGCGCGCGCAGGAGCGCAGATGACCAACGCTCGCCTACGGCTCGCGTTCGTGGGGGAAACCATGTTTCCCCCACGTGCCCCCTTCTTCTTG
>Ga0209640_10001590_pt1 | contig 19359 bp, 19 predicted proteins | sample RifCSP10_1_FD_184018 | JGI IMG/M metagenome (GOLD analysis project Ga0209640, IMG submission 184018) | Soil microbial communities from Rifle, Colorado - Rifle CSP2_sed 10_1 (SPAdes) (version 2) | ecosystem: Environmental > Terrestrial > Deep subsurface > Rock core/Sediment | place: Rifle...
GCCGGGGCAGAATCGCTACCGAGAAATTTCGTCGTGTAGCAACTGTGAGAGTTTCCAGGCGCGGCGCATGCAGGCGCGCTGGCGCAATCCTGAGACCGGCAGACCTGAGCCCGTGCATACGCTCAACGGCTCGGGCCTCGCGGTCGGCCGCACGCTCATCGCCGTGATGGAGAACTACCAGCGCGCCGACGGCACGATCGAGGTCCCGAACGTGCTGCGGGCATATCTTCCCGCCGGATAGTTCCCGCGGGGATAATCGGCGCTCAGACCGTGCGGCTGAAGAGTTGCGTGTCGGGCGCCTTGCGCGCGAGGCGGGCATCGAACGCCATACAGACGTTGCGAATGAATGCGCGGCCGCGTTCCGAGACGTCACAACCGGCCGCGTGCAGCACCACGAGCTCGTCGTCCACGAGCTCACCCAGCTTCTCGGGTACGCGGCGCAGGTGGCCGCCTGCATTTGACGGATCCCAGGTCGTCTTGAATCGCGTCATCAGGTCGAGAATCAGCCGCCTCAGCTCCAGATCCTCGCCGTCGAGGACATGGCCGCGCAGCAGCGGCAATTCGCCACTCTGCACTCGCTGCTGATAGGGTTCGATCGCCTTCTCATTCTGCGCGAACGCCGTCCACGCATCACCAATCGCGGACACGCCGAGGCCGATGAGAGGAGCCACGTGCCGCGACGTGTAGCCCATGAAGTTGCGATGCAGAGTGCCGGCTTGCACGGCCTGCCACAGCGAATCGGTTTCCAGCGCGAAGTGATCCATGCCGATCTCGCGGTAGCCGGCAGCTTCGAGCATCTCGCGCCCGCGCTCGTAGAGCGCGCGCTTGGCCTCTCCCTCGGGTAAGTCCGCCTCGGTGAAGCGCCGCTGGCTTGGCTTGATCCAGGGCACGTGCGCATAGCCATAGAACGCGATGCGGTCGGGCCGCAGGCGCTCAACGGCGCCAAGGGTCTGCTCGATCGAGTCGAGCGTCTGCAGGGGTAAGCCGTAGATCAAGTCGTAATTGATGCTGGTGAAGCCGACTGCACGCGCTGCTTCTGTGAGCTCGCCCACCTGTTGTTCGCTCTGCACGCGGTTCACGATCGCTTGCACGCGCGGATCGAAGTCCTGAATGCCGAGGCTCAAACGCTTGAAGCCGAGCCCGCTCAAGGTCGCGAGCTGCTCGCGGCCTGTCACCCGCGGGTCGGCCTCGATCGAGAACTCACGATCGCCACTGATCGAGCAGCTTGCGAGCAGGCCCTCGATCAGGAATCGAAGTTCCTCGGGGGTGAGAAACGTCGGCGTTCCACCGCCCAGATGGATCTCCGCGACGGGTAGTCGGTCGAGGTGCAGTCGCTCGAGGTACAGCTGCCATTCCGCCAGCACGGCTTCCAGATACGGCAGGGCAATCGCGCGATTGCGCGTGATGCGCGTATTGCAGCCGCAGTACGTGCAGAGCGAGCGACAGAACGGGATGTGCACGTAGATCGCCGCGCCCGGCGAAGTGGCGAGCTGCTGGCCCAGTGCCGCGATCCATTCGGCTTCCGTCGGGGTGCGTTCCCAATAGGGCACCGTCGGGTAGCTCGTATAGCGCGGGCCCGGCACGTTGTACTTGCGCAGCAGCGCAGAGTCCGGCGGGCTCACTGAAAGAGCTCCCGCTGCAGGTCGACGAACAGGCGCACGTGGTGCTCGGGGGTGGCGGGCAGCACGCCATGGCCCAGGCCGCAGATCCACCCGCGTCGCTTGCTGGCGGGTAGCGCCAGCACCGGATCGAAGAACTGTTCCAGGCTCTTGAGATAGTCGGACTCGGGAAGCAACAGCGCGTGGGGATCAAGATTGCCCTGGATCGCCCAGAGGCCGCCAAACTCCGCGAGCACGTCCGCGATCGGTGTGCGCCAGTCGATGCCGATGCCCGCGATCGGCAAGCCTTCGAGCAGCCGCCAGTGGCGGGCGTCCGTACCTTTCGAGTAGTACAACACCCGTCCGTCGGGGCAGAGCCGTCGGAACTCGGCGAGCAGCGCCTCGAGCTGCGGGACGACCCAATGGCCGAAGCCAACTGGATCGAGTTCGCCCGCGCACGTATCGAGAATGGCGAGACAACACGGACCGGCTCGCCACTGCGAAGCCATGTTCTGGGCCAGCAGTGGGATCAGCTTCTTGCAGAAGCCGGCGTACCGACCATCCGTGAGCCCGGCGTGCGCTTCGCCAAGCTGTCCCTGGTGAGATCCAGCGGCGGCGTAGAAGAACAGCGTCAACGGACCACCGACGAAGCCCAGCAGGCCCTTTGAAGTCGGCAGTCGCTCGCGGATATGGCGCAGTGCCTGCCCCTGGAAGTCGAGACCCGCCAGGCTCGACTCGCTGACGTGCAAGCGGTCGACATCGGCGATTTCCCGCACGCGCCACCCGAGGGTCGGGCCCGGCTCGTAGTCGAGCGGAATCCCCAATGCCTCGAGCGGAAAGAGCAGGTCAGAGAACAGGATCGCGGCGTCGAAATCGAACGCGGCGATCGGTCCGAGTGTCGCCTCGGTCGCCAGCCCGGGGTTCTTGCAGACATCGACGAATGAATGCCGCGTGCGCAGGTCGCGGTAGTGACTGTGATAGCGGCCCGCCTGGCGCATGAGCCACACGGGTGGGCGCCGGTCGTTCTCGCGCGCGAGCGCAGCCTGCAACAGGTTGCTCATACGTCTGCGTCCCGGACCGCGTGCGCATCAAGCTGGTAACCGACACCGCGGACACTCCGGATCACCTGCGGCTCAGCGGGATCGGGTTCGATCAATCGCCTGAGCCGCACGATGAAATTGTCGACCGTGCGCGGCGTTGGAAACTCATCCGGTGCCCAGGCACGATCGAGAATCTCGTCGCGCGCGAGTACCGCGCCCTGCTTCTCCAGCAGCAGCGTCAGCACGGCGCATTCCTTGTGAGTGAGCGTCACCGTGCGTTCGTCGGTCTGCACTTCCATGCGCTTGAGGTCGATGCGGGCTCGGCCGACGCGCAGCGGCCGTTCGAATCGCGATTCGGTCTGCGACAGGAGCGTCGCGCGGCGGAGCGCATTCTGGATGCGCAGCAACAGCTCCTTGAAATGAAACGGCTTGACGATGTAATCCTCGGCACCCAGCTCGAGGCCTCGAACACGATCCTCGGGCGTACCGAATGCGGTGACGAACACGATGGCGGTCTGTGGATGATGGCGTCTGAGCATCGCTGCCAGGTCGAAGCCCGACCCATCGGGTAGCCCGACGTCGAGCAACGCCAGCGCCGGGGGTTCCTGCGCATCGGCGGCTTGCGCCTCGGCGGCAGTCTTGGCCCATGTCACGCGAAAGCCCTCCGCTGTCAGACGTTCGGTCAACGTGCGGCCGACATTCGTCTCGTCCTCGACCACCAGGATGCGCGCGGCGGCGTTCACGCGGTTTCTTCGGCGCGTTGGAAGTGCAGGTGCGTCTCGAATCCCGAGCCCGGTCGCGAGCTGAACTTGGCGTCCCCACCCATGCGCTGCATCAGGACGCGAATCAGGTACAGGCCGACTCCCGCGCCACGCGAACGCTCGCCACGCATGAACAACGCGCCGAGTTGCGCCGGGTCGCCGCCGTATCCCTCGCCTCTATCGACGAACGACACCACCAGAGCTGTGTCGTATTCGCGGGCGGTGATGCGCACCTTCGCCGGCAGCAATTTCGAGTGCCGTATCGTGTTCTCGATCAAGTTGCGAAGGATGATCTCGAGCGCGCTGCGATCCGCGAGCACCAGCGCGTCCGGAAGCGCATCAGCGGGCCACAGCTCGATCGCCACTGTTCGTCCCGCGGCTTGCGACTGGACCTGGTGTTGCAGCCAGGCATGGATCGGCAGGGGTTGCAGATCGAGCCGTCCGCCGCCCTCGAGCCTGGCCAACTCGAGTGTCTTTTCAACCTGCGCTTCGAGGCGGCTGGTGTCCTCAAGCAGACGCTCGACCAACGGGCTGCTGTTGCCGGCGTCGGCCAGCGATTCCGCCTGAAGGCGTATGCTCGTGAGCGGCGTACGCAGCTCATGCGTGACCGAAGCAAAGAATGCGCGCAGCGAATTGGTGCGCCGTTGATCGCGCAGGTACAACCGCACCAACGCGAACGATATACCCGCGAGCAGAACCAGGAGCGTGCCACCCTCCCACAGCAGCATGCGCTGAGTGGCTTCCCAACGCGCCTCCGCAGCCGTCTCGCTTACGCCGGCAATACGCTGCAACTCGACGATCTTTTCCGATTGTTGGTGAACGACCCAGCCCCACCAGCTCATCAGTGCGAGCAACACCAGAACCCAGACCATGGCACCCAGCGCGAACCAGCGACGGCCGCGTTGCGCAGTGGCGCTCTGTGAGCGCGTGTTCATGGGCGCGGCGGAGCCGCCAGCGCTCCGTCGAAGGCAATCAGAAACTGTTCGACATCGGCATCGGTGTGGGCCGTCGACAGGAAGCCGACTTCGAATCCGCTGGGCGCCAGATACATGCCGCGATCGAGCAGGGCATGGAATAGGCGCGCAAAACCGGCCTGGTGCGAGCCGGGAATCTGCGCCACCGAGCGAACCACACCGTCGGTACCGGGCGCGGCGCCAATCACGATCCAGAACAGGGAACCGGCGGTCTGGACGCGCACGGGCGTCTCGCCGTGCCTCGCGGCGAGCTTCTCGAGGGCATCCGCGATCTCGCGCGTGCGCTTCTCGAGAGACGCATAAGGCGGGTTCGACTTGAGCTTGCGTAGCGTTGCAATGCCGGCGGCAATCGCTACTGGATTCGCGCTCAACGTTCCCGCCTGATAGACGGGGCCCACTGGTGCGACCCATTCCATCAGCCTCCGCCGTCCGCCGTAGGCGCCGACGGGGAATCCGCCGCCGATCACCTTGCCGTAGGTCACGAGATCGGGCTCGATGCCAAGCCGCTCGACCATCCCGCCGATACCTACTCGGAATCCGGAGATCACCTCGTCGAGGATGATCAGACTGCCGTGCTTGCGTGCCACCTTGAATACGGCATGCCAGAACGCGTCGCGTTGCGGCAGCAGCCCATTGTTCGCAGGCAACGGCTCGAGTATGACGGCCGCGATGTGCGAGCCGTGGCGCGCGAACAGCTCCTCGACCGCCGCCTCATCGTTCAATGGCGCAACCAGCGTCTCGGACGCGGTGCCTTGCGTGACGCCCGCACTGTCGGGACTTGCCATCTCGGCGAGCCCGGAGCCTGCTTTCACGAGCATCGAATCCGCGTGGCCGTGATAGCAGCCCTCGAACTTGAGGACATGCGCGCGGCCGGTCGCCGCCCGGGCGACGCGCAGCGCGGACATCACGGCCTCGGTACCGGAATTCACGAAACGCAGCTGTTCGACCGCGGGCACGTGCGCGGTGATCCATTCGGCGAGCTCGAGCGATCCCGCCTCCGCGGCGCCGTACGTCCAGCCACGGCTCAAAGCCGCGTCGACGGCCGCGCGGACGTCGGGATCCTGGTGGCCGAAGATCAATGGACCGAAGGACATGCAGAAATCGATAAAGGTATTGCCGTCGACGTCCGTAATGCGGCTGCCACGCGCTTCGCGGATGAACCGCGGTACGCCACCGACGCCGCGAAACGCGCGCACCGGCGAGTGCACGCCGCCGGGTATCACTCGTCGCGCTCGCTCGAACAGGGACTCGGAGGTTGCCGAGGTCATGCGCCCATGAGCCAGCGCGCCGCGGAGCGGGCGCCGTAAGTGATGATCATCGAGGCGCCGGCGCGCAAGAATGATGTCCAGCACTCGACGTGCGCTTCTGGCCCGGACATCAACTGCTGAGCAGCCAACGCATCGATCGCCGCGAACTCACCGCTCACTTCATAGACAGCCCACGGGCGTGGAATCTCGGCGGCGAGTTCCTTGAGGATATCGAGATAGGGTAGCCCCGGTTTCACCATCAGGATGTCAGCACCCTCGTCGGCATCGCGCAGCGAGCTCAGGCGCGCGTCCCGCGCGCGGGCTGGATCGATCTGGTAAGTCGCGCGATCCTTCATGCCACCACGCGGTGCGGAGTCAGCCGCTTCGCGGAACGGCCCGTAGAAGCGTGAATGAAACTTGGCTGAGTAACTCAAGATCAGCGTGCGCTCGCAACCGCCGTTGTCGAGTTGCTCGCGAATGGCCGCGACTCGTCCATCCATCATGTCGCTCGGTGCGACGCAATTCGCCCCCGCCTGGGCGTAGCGCAAGGCCGCGCGTGCAAGTTCACCGACCGTCGCGTGATTGACGACGTGATCCTGCTCGCGGGTGAGTACGCCGCAGTGTCCGTGCGTGGTGAAGGAGCACAGGCAGACGTCCACCGAGATCCACAGGTCGTCGCCGAACCGTCGGCGCAGCGCTTCGATCTGCCTGCCGGTGAACTCGAAGCTGAAATCCTTGTCGCGTTTCTCGCCGGGAACGCCGAAGAGCAGGATCTTGTTCGCGCCCTGCTCGAGATCCTGCTCCACCTGCTTGAGCAGGCTGTCCGGTGTCTCGCAATGAACACCCATGAGTCCCGGCACGGCTTCGCGCGCTTTCAATCCATCGACGACGAAATGGGGTTGTATCAGCTGTGAAGCAGACACGCGCACCTCGCGCGTCAGCTCGCGGATGAACCGATCCTGCCGCAGCCGGCGAAGCGTCAGTCCGTAGCGGTGTGCGGGTCGATCTTGAGCCATCGTCGCCACTCGTGAACAGAAGGAAACACCGTCATGCGGTGCACGCCAGCCGAACGGAGAACCTCCGCGGTCCGGCCGGGCCCACACGCATGATGGACTGCCGGTGGCAATCGTGACCAGAGGTGCCGGAACTGGCTGCCGCTGGCCCAGTACACGTGCGTTACCGCACTCGCGTCCGGAATCGACTGGGTGGTGACTTCGGGCAGCCGGTAGGTGCCGATGACCTGGCCCGCGGGCCAATGCTGGGCGGAGCCCGCGTGGGAGAGCACTTGCCACCCTGAAAGCGCGGGCAGGGCGAGCACCGGTTCAGCGAGTGTCGACGCGATCCAGTCGTAGCCGAGACCCTCGGCACAGCCCTCGACCCAGACGCCGCGCGCCGCGAGTCGCCACCAGCTGGCCGTGCCGGACGTCCAGATCCGCCGGTCTTTCAACTCGCCTTCGATTCCCGTTGGCAGCGCGCGACTGTGAGCGATGAAGACCGGTGCCGGACTGTGCCGAAAAGCATCGCGCACCTCTGCGGACACCTCGGCGGGCGGCACGTCGGTCGATGCACGGGCCCGGAATCCATCCCACGGTGTGATCAGGCCGCCGGGTTCCGCGGGCATGCCCGGCCAGATCACTTCATCGAGTGTCTCGTTGTCACGAACACGGCCCTTCACATACATGAGCGTCCCGCAGGCGGGATGTTCGACACAGGTGGCGCCGAATTGCTGATGACAGCCGCCGCCCAGCTTTCCGAGCAGTCGCCTTTCGTGCCCCACGAGCCTCGCGGTGGTGGCGTCATTGAGCGGGTCGAGGACGGCGCGCGCATCCAAATCGGCACGGCGGCACTCGACTGCGAGCGCTCCCTGGCCGGGTGCCGACGGGCAATCGGTGAGCGGCAGGACCATCCAGCGAACGTCGCGCAGCAAACGGGACAATCGTTCGCGGCCACCATCGGGTCGCTGGTCTTGCCCAAGCCGGATGAGACCTGCCAACGCGAGCACGACGCCATCGAGCTTGCGCGGACTGTCGCCGTGTTCGTGCAGCTGTCCCAAGCGGGTGTCGACGTTTCCCCGGATCTCGACGGACTCGATGCAGCCCGGCTTGCCGCCCGGCACTGCTCGCTCCAGGAAGCGCGGTACATTCTCGATGCGCCGAGGTGCTGACGTTCCGATGCGCAGCGGCTTGCCGCTCAGGAGTCGGTCGCGCGCGTCGCTGCGAAAAACGATGGCATCACGCGGGTTCTCGCGAGCAGGGATTGCGCCGAGCACGATATCGGCAGGTCGATCGAGACTCAGATCCTTGAGCGAATGAACGGTGATGTCGACATGCCCATCGAGCAGTGCCGTGTCGATCTCGGCCGAGAAGAATTCCTTACCCTCGAGCTCGCGTAGCGGCACGTCGGTGATGCGATCCCCGCGTGTTTCGATTGCGACCAGCTCGATTTCCCGACCGGGCGAGAGGGCCCGCAGCCGCTCGGCGACCCACAGGCTTTGAGCCCAGGCCAGTGTCGAGCGCCGGGTTCCCAGACGGAGTGCGGGTGCCATGGTCAGGCAATGTTGGCAAACAGCGAGAGATCTTCCCAGCCATGAGCCAAATTGACTGGTCCGCCGAGTTTTCGGAGCCGGGCGCGTTCACCGCATGCCCGGCGGGCGCGCTCGAACCGCAGGTGACGCCGGTCCTGATTGGCCGTCTGGAGGGCAAAAAGCTGATTGAGGGTGGCGATCCCCGCGACAGAGGCCCAGGACGAGCCGTCGGCCTCGAGGATGCCGAGATGCAAGAGCCGTCCATCCGGTACTCGGCGATGCGTCCAGGCCTGAACCCGCTGATAGTCGTGGTCGGGGTCGGCTGGCACGCAAACGATCACGTTTGAGGCACGCTGCCAGGCAGCCAGCTCCGCCTGCGGATCGGCCGGCAGCAGCTCAATTTCACCAGTTGAAGCGAGGCAGCCGCCGATCGCGTCGAGCAGTTGTGTCGCGCGCGAGCGCGTGCGATTGGCAATCCACAGCGGCCGGCCCGGCAGGTAGGGCAGCACGGCCCGCGCCATCTGACCGGCACCGATGAGCAGTGTCGGAGCATCGGCACCGGAGCCGAGCATCGTGCGAACCAGACTGCCGTAGGTTGCCGCGCCGAGTCCGCAGAGATGCCGCGAACGGACTTCCTTGACGTCCTCGAACAGCCGCTGCATCAGTGGCTCGAGCGCTCGCGATGAGTCCTTGCACGAACCGCGAAACGCCCTCCAGGACTCTTTCAGCTGCCCGAAAACATCGGACTCACCGGCAATGGCGCTTTCGAGGCCGCAGGCAATGCGCAACAGGAATTCGTACGCCTCGACGCCAGCATAGCGTTCGGCCCCAATAGCCGCAGCGACTCGATGATCCGTGGTGGGGGACGAGGTGGTGATCCAGAGCCGGCGCAGGCAGGTTTCGAGACAAAAGGCGGCCGGGATCAGCACGTCGGGCGCCACCGTAACGCCTCCCTCCCGTGCCAACTTTCGCGCGTGAACGACGGACAAGCGTTCGAGCGACATGGCGGAGTGGAATGTTAGGGAAACAACGCCGCGTCAGTGTCACGCGACTGTCAACCGCGTCGCCCACTCGACAGATCGCGCCTGAAGTTGCGCGCTTTGGGCTCAAAAGCCAGAATCGCGGGCCCGTCGCCAAATGCCGACCCCCTCGCCCGCTTGCGGGAGAGGGCTGGGGTGAGGGCAGGGTGAGGGGTCTTATTGGCAAGTGGAGAGGTGGCAGAGCGGTTGAATGCACCGGTCTTGAAAACCGGCAGCCCTTCACGGGGCTCGTGAGTTCGAATCTCACCCTCTCCGCCAGAATTAAGGACTTAGCAGTCCTCGCTACGCGGCCTCATCACTTTTCGGCGCCGCTGTTTCCATTTTGTTTCCACTTTGATCTGCGCCGCTAGCTCCGGGCGCGCCGAGCTCAGCCCACCGGTTGCAAAGTCCCGCGCTGGTCTCGCGGATGTCCCTTGATCTTTGCAGCCTGTTTCGCAACACGACCTCTCGCCATTTCGAGGTCGTAGTGTGACTGCAGGTTGATCCAGAAACCCTCGGTCGTGCCGAAGTAAGCTGCGAGCAATACAGCCATCTCCGGCGAAATCGCGCGCTTCTCACGCGCGATGTCGTTGACTCGGGGCAGCGGAACCCGCAGCGACTTGGCGAGCGCATACCCCGACAGGCCCACCGGTTCCATGAATTCCTCACGCAGGATCTTGCCCGGATGCGCAAGCTTCAACTTCTTCGTCGCCATAACACTTTCCTCGTACTCAATGATAGTCCGCAATCTCGACATCCGCTGCGTGGCCGTCCTTCCACTTGAAGCAGATACGCCACTGCTTGTTGACTCGAATGCTGTGCTGACCCTTTCGATCACCCTTCAACGCTTCGAGCTGGTTTGAGACCGGAATTGCAAGGTCTCGCAGGTCCTCTGCCGCATGAAGCTGTTGAAGCTTCATCAATGCCCGTTCCTGAATGTCGGTTGGCAGTTTCCTCGAGTACTCCTGCCGAAAAACCTTCGCCGTTTCCTTGTCAGCAAACGACTTAATCATGGGGTATGGTAATGGAACACGTTAGTAACGTCAAGCGTTACTACCTTGATCAGGCAGCGTCGGCGCCTTTCGTGCCTAATGAACCCGTCCCGTCATCGCTCTCCTCCATGAGTTGCGCCATCTTGTCGGCAGTTCCGCGACGCGCGTTCGGCAGCGCGTGCGCGTAGATCGTCATCGTGATGTGCGGGCTCGCGTGACCCAGCGCCTTCGAAACCGTCACGACGTCGACGCCCGCAGCGAGAAGATTGCTCGCGAAGGAATGCCGCAGGTCGTGAAGGCGCACTTGTCGAATGCCGGCGCGACGAAGGGCAGGGTAGAGCCCGAGGCGCAAGACATCGGTCGCATCCAACGGGCCACCCGTGCTGGAGGGGAACACGAAGCCATGCTCGCCCTTCGGGCAGCGGAGCTTCCAGCGCTTGAGCTCCGAGATCAGTTCGTCGGATAACTCAACCGTGCGCCGGCTCGCCCTGGTCTTGGGCTCGTAAAACGCCCCGCGGCGCCACGGATCGGCTGCCGCATCGATCGTCAAGCGAATCTCGGCGGGCGTCAGGACGTTTTCCTCGATCACACGGGACTCGCCTTCGGGCTCCTTTAACTTGTCAATCCCCTCGGCAGCGTTGCCGGTCGCGAACCCGTGTCGAGCCGCGTAGCCCATGATGCCCACCATGAGGATCAGGCATTTGTTAATCGTGCGAGCGCCTGGCTTGAGCCGCCACAACCGTGCCCCGGGATTCGCTGTCTGCAACTCCTTCTCGCGCTGCTTGCGGGCGTGGAGAATCGGATGTGGGACGTGATCAGCCAGCTCATCGCGAAACTGCTCGATGTCGAAACTCGTGATCTCATCCGCCCGTCGTGGGGCGAAATACGGGCGCAGATAGCAGTCGATCAGCTCGCGATACCCCTCAAGCGTTGTCTTTCAAGCGCGCACCTTGCTTGCGAGAAACAGATCCGCGAGTCGCGAGAAACTGGGCTTCTCGCTCACGCGACGGTACTGCTTACTGGCGACTTCTCGGAGCCGTTCGGAGAGGAGATCCTGGGCGGCGCGCTTCTCGAGCGCCTTGGTATCAAACGGTCCCTTTGGCCGCTCAATTCGCCTTCGGCCATGCTGATCGCGAAAGTCCGCAACGTAGCGGCCGCGGTACCGTCTGACTGTTGCCATCGAAAGCCTCCTTTGTTTGGAGATCACACTTCGCGGCGCCGAAACGCCTCAGAGGCGATGACCTCATGGCTGCAATGCCTTGGGCCGGTGGGAGCTTCCCAAGAGCCTTCATCACGAATGCTGAGAAGGCAAAGAAGACACCTGCGACCAGCCGGCAACCGAGTGCAGACAGGAGCGTCACGACGTCGAGGATGCTAGCGGCTTTCATGTTCACCTCTCATCCATTCCTCTCAACCCGTCTCACTTGCGGTCTACGTGACCCGATCGGAGCGAATCCGCGCTGCGACGATCACGTCTGATTCCTGCCAAGCTCGCACCAGGGCGCCGGCGGCCCGACGAATATCGTCGTGTGTCGTTGATCGGCCGAGCGACAAGCGGACCGAGCCGAGAGCTTCCTCGAGCGGCACACCCATGGCGAGAATGACGGACGACGCCACCTCGCAAGCGTGGTGGCAGGCAGAGCCTGTCGATGCGGCAACTTCGGGCAGCAGGGGCGTGGTGGCGCTGTAATCCAGGTAGACGGGACTCTTGTTGTCAGTCATCGCCGTGCCTTGCAACCACTTCCACGCGAGGTTCACCGCCGATCATCGCGCCGATGGTCGCCGCCCACGAGCAACCGTGGCGCTCCAGGATTGCCATGACGTTCGCGACCGTATCCTGCGCGCAAGCGATCAGCAGACCGCCCGACGTCTGCGGATCGCACAGCAGCGCCCGGGGCGCACCCTCGACCTGCGGAGCGAGATGCACGTCCGCACCGTAGGACGCCCAATTACGCGCCGAGGCGCCTGTCACGAGTCCGTCCTGAGCCATCGCGAGCACGTTCTCCATCAGCGGCACGTCCGCCGTCGTCACGCGCGCGCCTAATCCGGAGCCGCGGCACATTTCGAGCAAATGCCCCAGGAGACCGAAGCCAGTGACGTCGGTCATCGCGTGGACGCCGGGTATCTTCGCGAGCTCGGGACCTGCTCGGTTGAGGCTGGTGGTGGTGTCGATCAGCGCGCGATAGTCGGTCTCCCGCAGCTGGTTTTTCTTGAGCGCCGCCGACAGGATGCCGACGCCGAGCGGTTTGCTGAGGATAAGCGCGTCTCCTGCGCGGGCGCCCGAGTTGCGCTTGACGTGCTGGGGATGAACGAGACCAATCGCGGCCAGCCCGTAGATGGGCTCCACGGAATCGATACTGTGACCGCCGGCGATGGGAATGCCGGCCTGGGCGCAGATCGCCTCGCCGCCGCGCAAGATCTCGCGGATGACGTCGTGCGGCAGCACGTTGATGGGCATGCCGAGGATGGCGAGCGCCAGGATCGGCGTGCCGCCCATGGCGTAGACATCCGACAGCGCATTAGCCGCAGCGATGCGCCCGAAGTCGAACGGGTCGTCGACGATCGGCATGAAGAAGTCGGTGGTCGCGATCACCGCCTGCTCGTCGTTGAGCTGATAAACCGCCGCGTCGTCTGCTGTTTCCGCACCGACCAGCAATTGCGCGAAGGGACCGGCGGGTGTCGATCGTTTGAGCAGTTCGGCGAGCACGCCCGGGGCGATCTTGCAGCCGCAGCCGCCGCCGTGCGAGAGCGACGTCAGCCGGGGTACCGATGCGGGGGATGTGCCCATGGTCGTCCTCTCGGCAACACGTGCCAGTGGAGAATGGCGGAAGGCAGCAGGAGTCGAACCTACCAGGGAGCGGCTGACGCCCCCTCCTGGGTTTGAAGCCCAGCCGCACCGCCGGGTACGCGTGCCTTCCTCGAGCTCTGTTCCGGCGCGTCAACGCGAGACACGCCAACCGCTGTCCCCGCGCACCACATGCGAATCGCGCACGCGGCGAGTGTAGCCAATGCGATCGAAGTACTCCAAGATCTGAATGGCGCGCTTGCGGCCGAGCTGGATCGCATCACGATAGCGGGCGGCATCGACGGCACCGTGCTCCCGCGCAAGCGCCGTCACGACGTCCGCCAGCTCATCGATGCGTTCGCGGTCGTAGAAGAGATCGTGCACGACTTGATTCACGGCGCCCTGCGTCACCAGTTTGCGCAACACCTGACGCACCCGCTCTTCGGGCTCGCGCACGGCGGCCGCCAGATCACGCACCCAGGGTGGATCGAAGCGTCCGGCCGCGATCAGCGGCTGCAGTTTTCGCGCGAGGGCCTGATCGCCTTCCGAAAGCATTACCACGTGCTCCGGCAGATGCAGCCACGGTCCGCTGCGGATCAGGATGCGCTCGTGCACAAGCTGGTCGATCAGTGCCCGCCACAGTGCTTCGGACAGGTGGGGCAGGGCGATGCGGCGCAGACGCCCGATATCGGGACCCGGCTCGTCGGGCACCTGCGCATGAAAGTCGCGCAAGGCGGTCACTGCCTGCTCGCGCAATGCTTGCCAGTACGAGCGCAGGAGGATGAAGCGGTCGTGACCGGCATCGAGCGTGAGGGCGTCGGGTGGCAGCAGAATACGTGCGGGCGGTTGACCGGTCAGTCGCACCAGATCGGTCATCTTCACGCCGTAAGGCGCGTGCTGCAGCAACGGCGCGACGCCCTCTCCGGCGATCATCCATTCAATTGCATCGAGATAGCGCATGCGTCCGAGCGAGCGCCGCTTGCGCGACGGCGCGAATGGATCGAGCACCACGCCGCCGCCCACGGTGTGCGTGGCCTGCGCATCGCGCACAATGAAGGAGTCGCCGGGGATCGCGCAGATCGGCGTGTCGAACACCAATTGAACACGACCCGACTCGCCTGCCCGCAAGCTTTCCGGCTCCAGCAGGACCACGTGAGCCAGGCGATGCGTTGTGCCCAGATGGACGTGCAGCGGCGACCAGGGTCCGAGCGGGCAGCGGCTGTCGGCCAGCACGTGAAGACGGACATCGACGCGCACGGTCGGCGCAAGCGCCTGCGGATCGGCCAGCCAGTCGCCGCGCGAGAGCGCGCTTTTTTCCACGCCCGCCAGATTGAGCGCGCAGCGCTGGCCGGCGCGCCCGCTGTCGGAGGCGCGATTCTGCGTGTGGATGCTGCGAACCCGAACCGCCATGCCCGCCGGCATTACCGCCACGGTGTCGCCGGTACGGACCTGGCCCGAGAACACCGTTCCCGTCACCACGGTCCCGTGCCCGGCGAGCGTGAAGACGCGATCCACCGCAAGGCGAAATAAGCCGTCGTCAGGGCGTGCCGGTATGCGCGCGGCGACGTCGTGCAGGTAACGGCGGAGCGACGCCGTCCCTGGATCATCCGATGTGGTCGCGTTAACCTGAAACATTGGCGCATCACGCAGGCTCGTCGACGCTAGTGCGGCCGCCACGTTGGCCTGCACCTGGCTTACGCGTTCACTGTCGACGCGATCCACCTTGCTCAATGCCACGGCCCCGCGCGACACGCCGAGCAGCCCGAGAATCGCCAGGTGCTCGCGCGTCTGGGGCATCACGCCGTCGTCGGCGGCGATCACCAGCAGCGCGAAATCGATCCCGCACGCCCCGGCGACCATCGTATGCACCAGCCGCTCGTGGCCCGGCACATCGACAAAGCCCAACACATCGCCGTTATCGAGCGGTGTGTAGGCATAACCGAGCTCGATCGAGATCCCGCGCGCCTTTTCTTCCTTGAGGCGATCGGTGTCCACGCCGGTCAACGCGCGCACCAGCGCCGTCTTGCCGTGATCGATGTGCCCGGCGGTGCCGACGATCATGGATGCAGTTCGCTCCACTGTGCGATGAAGGCAGGTTCGTCGGAGCTCTCGAGGCAGCGCAGGTCGAGCCAGAGCGTCTTGTCGGCGATGCGGCCAATCACCGGTCGTGGTAATGCACGCAGCGCCGCCTCCAGACGATCGAGACTGCCGCGCCTTCCTTTGACGGCGCGTATCCCAAGCCCGTGGCTGGGCAACTGATCGACCGGTAGCGCGCCGCTGCCGATCTGGCTCGACAGGGGCGTGTCAGTGACCTCGTAAGCGTCGCCCACCGCCTGCTGCACGATCGGGCGCATCCGGACAGCCTGCGCCTGCATCGCCGCGGGTGAACGGGTGAGCAGCCGCAAGGTCGTCAGGCGTTCCGCCAGAAATTCCGGCGTGCGATAGAGCGCCAGCACTGGCTCCAGGGCCGCCAGGGTCAGCTTGCCCACGCGCAAGGCGCGTTTGAGCGGATTCTTCTTGAGCTTGCGAATCAAATCGGCGCGGCCCACGAGCAGGCCGGCCTGCGGTCCGCCGAGAAGTTTATCGCCGCTGAAGGCGACCAGATCGGCTCCCGCCGCCACCGTCTCGCGCACGGTCGGTTCTTTGGGTAGCTGCCAGCGTGACAGGTCCACCAGCGAGCCACTGCCGAGATCGACTGCCACCGGGATGTTGTGCGTGCGGCCCAGCCCGGCCAGTTCGCCGACAGAAACAGCCGCAGTGAAACCGGAGATGGCGTAGTTGCTGGTGTGCACCTTCATCAGCAACGCGGTGCGTACACCGATGGCGCCCGCGTAGTCGGCCACATGCGTGCGATTGGTCGTGCCGACTTCGACGAGCTTCGCGCCGGCCTGGCGCATGATGTCGGGAATGCGAAACGAACCTCCGATCTCGACCAATTCGCCGCGCGACACCAGAACTTCTCGCCGGTGGGCGAGGACGCTCAGCATCAGCAACACGGCCGCGGCATTGTTGTTGACGACCGTCGCTGCTTCCGCGCCCGTGAGTTCGCAGAGCAACTCTTCGACCAGCGAATCGCGGTCTCCGCGCTGGCTCGAGGCGAGATCGAACTCCAGGTTGACCGGCGCGGTCAGCGCCTGCATCACCGCGCGTACGGCTTCGTCAGGCAGTACCGCACGGCCGAGATTGGTGTGCAGCACTGTGCCGGTCAGATTGAACACCGGTCGCAGCCGAAGACGCACAATTTCAGCCAGTTTCGCTTCCAAGGCAGGGGCGATGGCGGCGTCGGTCAACGCGGCCGGTCTGAGCGTGCCGGCGAGCGCCGCACGGCGCAACTCATCGAGATGCGCACGCAGGGCCGAGGTGAGTTGTGCACGTCCGTATTGCGCCAACAGAGGCGCGAGCGCCGCCCGGTTCAGCAGGCGATCGAGAGACGGAATCTCGGCCGCGCTTGCAGGCGGCAACTCGGCGGGCGTTGCTTCCACACCTCAGGCCTCCGGGTGTTGCCAGAGCAGTGGATTGCCGCTGCCGCGGTGAAAGCCCGCTTCGCTCAGCAACAGATCGAGTGCCAGGCTGGCGAGGTCGTCCGCCACCGGCTCCACACCCGCGTCTTTCTCCTGGTAAAGGATCTTGCGATAGGTGCGGCAGGTGTCGCAAGACTCGGCGCGGATGGCGTCGGAAGCGCGTTCGATCGAATGATACGAGATGCCCTTGGTCGCTTCGCAATGACTGCACTTGACGCGCACCATGTGCCACTCGGTCGCACACAAGGCGCAGTGCAGGTAGCGATAGCCCTGCGAACGATTGTCGGTGCGTACGACGCTTGCGACCGGGAGCGTACCGCACACCGGACACACCCCGGGCACGTCCAGTTGGACGATGTCTTCGACGATGAGTCGGCTCGCGAGGTCCACCCAGTAGACCTGCAAAGCGGCCATCACGAAAGGCGCGGCGGCCACATCGACTCCATTCGTCTGCGCGGCCAGCAGTGCATCGGACTGAGTCTCGACCTGCTCGGGTGGTGAGCGACGCAGCCGGGCGCACACCTCGCGCACGCTGGCCGGAAAGCCCGGCACTGCGGCGACCGAATCGCAGAGTTGTTCCAACACGTTGCGCCAGCCGTCCTCGCGCGGCCAACCGACGGCATGAACGAGCGGCATGCGGTGTGTCCGTGCCTGCGCGATCTGCTCGGGGCTCGGAGGGCTCGCCTTGAAGCTCGCGAGCGCTGTGTGCTGCGTATCGGCAACCACCGCCATCAGGCGCAGATAATCACCGATGGTGTGCTTATCGCTCAGTTGGCGTAAACGCTGCGCGCGCGTCGAGAAAAAGCTGGCCCGATCGGGCAGGCGAATCCGTGGGATCGCTCGCTGCGCGAAAGCCTCGATCTGACCAGGCTGGAGAATCCGCTGCACTGACTGAGTGAATCCGCTCGCTTCGCTGCCACCTACCGGGCCGCGCGAAATTGATCATAGTATAGACCGCCCGGTTGACGGCAGGCTCGCGTAGAGGTGCCGGGTTTAAGTTGTGAAGTTATTGCGACTAGACGAAGCCTCGAGCGGCAATAACTTCACAACTTAAACCCGGCACCTTCTTTAGCTTGTTTGGTGACCTCGCGGAACCAGCCCCGATGATGCTTCCAGGCCCAACCGGGAGTCACGGTTCCCCGCGTCATCGCCGCCACCGATCCTTTCACCCAGATCGCGGCATAGATGTGCGCGATGATGGCACAGGCCAGCACGAATGCGCACACGGCATGCACGACCGCGGCGAGGCGAATGACGCCGGCCGAAAAATACATCGAAAAGTAGGCGCGCCAGATGACAAGACCGGACAGGAGCAAGCCGACCATGCAAACGACAATCACGTAGAACAGCAGCTTCTGTCCGGCGTTGTAGCGTCCTACCTCGGGGAGCTTTTCTTCGCGATTGTTGATGACGTCCTTGATCTGCCGCAGCCATGTCCAATCCCCGTCCCGCAGGCGATTGTCTTTCCAGACGCTCGCCGCCAGGAACAGGAACGCGAGCATCATGATCAGTCCGATGATCGGATGCAGGATGCGCGTCCATGTCCCGCCGCCGAAGAAGTTGGTCAGCCAAAAAAGCGCAGGATGGAACAGCGCAAAGCCCGACAGCGCGACCAGTACGAAGGCGATGGCGACGATCCAGTGGTTGGTGCGCTCGCCCGCCGTGTAACGCACGAGGGTGCCGCGACTATCGGGATCACTCATGGGGTTTCTCCGTTTCCCGCGCGGCTGCCTGCTCGTCGCGCTCGCCGGTCTCGTTCAGTCCGACGCGGATGTAGTGGAAGAAGCCGGCCAACGCCGTCAGCGCTATGGCGGCGAGCGCGATCGGTTTCGTGATCCCTTTCCACACCCCCACCATGGCGCTGATGTGTGGATCGGCCGGCAGACCATTGTACAGCTGCGGCTGGTCGGCGTGATGCAGCACATACATGACGTGTGTGCCGCCCACACCGGCCGGGTCGTACAGCCCAGCCTGATCGAAACCGCGCGACTTCAAGTCTTCCACGCGCTCAGCGGCGTGCTGTTTCATGTCCTCCTTGGTGCCGAACACGAGGGCGCCGGTCGGACAGGCCTTTATGCAGGCAGGCTCGAGTCCCACCGCGACGCGATCGGAGCACAAGGTGCACTTGTATGCCTTCTTGTCCTTCTTCGAGATGCGCGGGACGTCGAACGGACAAGCGGGGATGCAATAGCCGCAGCCGATGCAATTCTCTTCGTGGAAATCGACGATGCCATTGGCGTACTGCACGATCGCGCCGGGTGCGGGGCACGCCTTGAGGCATCCCGGGTCGGCACAATGCATACAGCCGTCCTTGCGGATCAGCCATTCGAGATCGCCTTTCGGGTTCTCGTACTCGGCAAAGCGCATCAGCGTCCACGACTGATCGCTGAGATCGGGTGGGTTCTCGTAGACACCGGCGTTGGTGCCGATCTCGTCGCGTAAGTCGTTCCATTCCATGCAGGCCGTCTGGCACGCCTTGCAGCCGATGCATTTCGAGACGTCAATGAGCTTGGCGACGGTGCCGGTGTGCGACTCGCGCACGCCGGGCGACGGCGTCGTGGTCGCGGAACGCCGTACGATGTCGAGGGATTGGAGTGCCATGTTGGCCCTCTACGCTTTCTCGACTTTGACCAGGAATGCCTTGAACTCAGGCGTCTGCACGTTGGCGTCCCCGACGACGGGCGTCAGCGTGTTGGCCAGAAAACCCGGTTTCGCCAAGCCGGTGAAGCCCCAGTGGATCGGTATGCCCACCGTGTGCACGGTCTTGCCGTCCACGGTCAGTGACTTGATGCGCTTGGTGACGACGGCCACCGCCTTGATGAAGCCGCGGTTCGAGGTCACCTTTACGCGATCGCCCGCCACTACACCGACCTCCTTCGCCAGCGCTTCGCCGATCTC
>Ga0209640_10001591_pt1 | contig 19356 bp, 20 predicted proteins | sample RifCSP10_1_FD_184018 | JGI IMG/M metagenome (GOLD analysis project Ga0209640, IMG submission 184018) | Soil microbial communities from Rifle, Colorado - Rifle CSP2_sed 10_1 (SPAdes) (version 2) | ecosystem: Environmental > Terrestrial > Deep subsurface > Rock core/Sediment | place: Rifle...
GGCAGTCGATGCGGTGGCAGCTCGATGCGGTGGCAGCCGGCAGCGGTCAGCGCGTACGCGCCATCAGGTGCGTCACGCGCAGCACGTAGGCCTGGGTCTCGGGAAAGGGGGGCACGTCGCCGTACCGCGCAACGGCGCCTTCGCCGGCGTTGTAGCTGGCGACGGCCAGCGTCACGTTGCCGTCGTGGAGATCGAGCAGCCGGCGCAGGTGCCGGGCGCCCGCCATGACGTTCTCGCGGGGGTCGAAGGGGTCGGTGACGCCCAGCTCAACGGAGAGGTCCGGCATCAGCTGCATCAGTCCCTGGGCGCCCGCGCTGGAGACGGCGACCGGATTGAACGCGGATTCGGTCTGCATCACCGAGCGGATGAGACGCGGTTCCACCCGGTACCGCTTCGCGGCTTCCTTGATGAGTCCCTCGTACGCCTGGCGCGGCGGCACCGGAGTGAAGCTGTCGATCGAGACTGCCACTCTCGCCGAAGGCAGCACCTTCATGGCGATTAATGGAATCTGCGTTCGCAGGACGCCGAGGTTGACCTGGGCGGGAAACGCGACCGTGAGCAGGCTGAAGATCAGGCTGCTGAACGTCTTGCGCCTGCGATCGCGGCGCCGGCGATCGCGCCCGCTGCGCGGTGACGCGCGGCGTTCGGCCTGGCGCCGGTCGGGCCCGCGGCGAATACCGAGATAGTGAGCGGCGGGGGAGTCCGAAAGCCCGAGCTGGACGGCCATGCTGCAGTTCGGCGAAAGAGCAAGAGGTGGTCCTGGTATTCGTAGTGTCCGGCTTCAGCCGGACCTCGGTCCGCCTGAAGGCGGACACTACGTTACGGCGGGCTATCGGCGGACCGTTGCGGACCTGATGAAGCGCTCAGCCGTAATCGTGCCGAGGAACTTGGGCTCGCTCGCCACACCATTCGGCAGGAACACGGCCATTGCACCTTCAGGCAGGACCGTGTCCGGAAAACTCCGCTTCAACACCAGCTCGAGCGGCGTGCGGTGGCCCACGAGGATGCGGTTATCGCCCGGCGGGGTAAAGGCACGCAGCAGCCGCGTTGTGGCCTGGAGCATCGCGCGCAGATTGGGGCCGGCGTAGTCGTCCGCGACGATATCCATGGTCACCTCGACGCGGTCGGCGCCGAACGCGAGTTCGGCCGTGTCGCGCGCGCGAAAGACCGGGCTCGCGAGAATTTCCCCCATCGGGATGTTGAGCGTGCGAAACGCGTTGCCGAGCGCGCGCGCCTGCGCAATGCCGGCCGCCGAGAGGTTGCGCTGTCCCGCGCGGTCGCCCAGCCGGCCGGTGTCGACTTCGTTCTGGTTGGTGGCCCCGTGCCGGAGGTAGATCACCTTGCCGCCGTCCTGCATGGCGGCGACAAGGATCTCCGCCTCGCTCTGCGCCCAGGCGGGCCGCGCGCACGCCAGCGCGAGCGCGGCGGCGAGGATTGCGCTACTCGGCCGGAGGCGCGCCGGCCAGCAGGGCGTCAATGGCCGCCTTGAACGTGGCGAAGGGAACCGCGCCATTCAGCTTGCGCGTCACCTTGATCTTCCCGCCGGGGATCGTCGTCCCCAGGAAGAAGTTCGGCGTGGCGGTCACGCCGGCCTGCGAGCCGAGCGCCAGATCGCCGCGGATCCGGGTCGCCGTCGTGCCAGGGGTCAGACAGCTGGCGAACTTCGCGGTGTCGAGGCCAACCGCCTCGCCGTGCTTCAGCAGGTCGGGCGGCATCAGCATCTGCTGGTTCGCGAACAGCCGATCGTGCATCTCCCAGAACTTGCCCTGCGCCGCCGCACACTCGGCGGCCTCGCTCGCCTTGAACGCCTGGGGATGGATTCGCTCGAGCGGGAAGTGGCGGAACACGTACTTCACCTTGCCGGTGGAGATGTATTCCTTGTCCAGCAGCCCCAGCGTCTGGTTGAAGTGCCGTCCGCAGAACGGGCACTGGAAGTCGGAGAACTCAACGATCGTGACGGGCGCGTTCGCTGACCCCTTTATGGGCGCCCCCTGGATGGTGAGCTCCGCCGGCAGGGGAGGCTGGGGTGCCGCCGCCTGCGCGGGCGCCGCCGGCCTGGCTTGCAGAAGTGTACGAATTTCCTGCAACTGCTTCTGCATCGCCAGGATCTCCTGGCGCAGCGCTTCCTGCCCGGCGTTGAGCTTTTCAACCTGTTGCTGGAGGCCGGTTTGGCCCTCCTGCGCCCCGGCGGGCAGGGCCGCGAATGCCATCCCAACCAGGGCTCCCGCCACGGCCGCCGAAACCATCTTTCGCATAGGGGGCATTGTATACACTGTTGCCGGCCTGTATGAACGAAGCGCCCACAATCCAGGCGGTCGACCCCCAGGTGGCCCCGGCGGTCAGCGAGGACTGGCTGGCCGTCTGGATTAGCGCGGCGATTCTGGTCGCCATCCTCGCCGGCGTGCGTCCGGACGTGGCGCAGTTTGGGTGGAGCACGGCCGCCGACCTGACCACGGTCTTCGCCGCCGGCAACATCGTCAGGTGGCTGGAGCTGGGGGTTCTCCTCGCTATTCCCGCGGCCGTTGGCGCCCGTCTGCTGGGCGCTCGCGTCGGCAGTTTTGTGGTCGGGTTCGCCATCCTCTACGGCCTGGCGACGTTGTCGCAGATTCTTGCGGGTTACAGCGGGTCGAGCCGCGTGGGCCTCGAGTACGTCCTCTACGCGCTCATCATCGGGCTGGTCCTCCGGCAGGTGACGCCGCTGCGCCGCCGGTTCCGCGAGGCGGTGCAGGCCGAGTACTACATCAAGATCGGGCTCGTCATCCTTGGCGCCAGCGTTCTCTTCTCGGAACTGGTGCAGGCCGGCCTCCTCGGCATCGGGCAGGCGCTCGCCGTGGTCATCAGCGTGTGGACGTTCTGCTTCTGGCTCGCGAAGCGGCTGAACGTGGACGACGAACTGGCGACGATGCTGTCGTCGGCCGTGTCCATTTGCGGCGTGTCCGCGGCGATTGCCACGTGCGGCGCCATTCACGGCGATCGGCAGAAGCTCTCGTATGTCACGTCACTCGTGCTGGTCGTGGCCGTGCCGATGATGATCGTCATGCCGTGGATATCGAAGGCGGCGGGCATGCCCGACGTCGTGGCCGGTGCGTGGCTGGGTGGCACCCTGGACACGAGCGCCGCGGTCGTCGCGGCCGGCGAACTGGTGAGCGATCAGGCGCGCAATGCCGCGGTCGTCGTGAAGCTTTCGCAGAACGTGCTGATCGGCGTTGCGGCGTTTCTGCTGACCGTGTGGTGGATGCGGCGGGGATCGGGCGCTGCGGGACCCACGAGCGCGGCCGTAATCTGGGATCGCTTCCCGAAGTTCGTGCTTGGATTCCTCGCCGTGTCGCTGATCTTCTCGTTCGTGCTGGCGGCTCAGTACGTAACCGAGACGCGCGGCCTGATTAACGCCGTGCGAACCGTCTGGTTCGCGCTGGCATTCGTCTCGATCGGCCTGGAAACTTCGGTGAGCGACCTGGTGAAGACGGGCGGAGGCCGCCCGGCCGCCGCCTTCCTCGGCGGTCAGCTCTTCAACATCGTCGTGACGCTGCTCCTTGCGTACCTGCTGTTCGGAGGCGTGCTGTTTCCGCCGCCGGTCTTCAACTAACTACCGGATCGTCAACCGATCGACGACCGACGTCACCCCGTCGGTTTCGCGGGCCAGCTGCAGCGCACGCTCGCGCTGCGACACCGACTCGACGTGACCGTTCAGCGTGACTACGCCCTCTGACGTATCGACGTTGATGCTCGACGCGTCCATGGTGTCGTCGAGCGCGATCTTCGACTTGATCTTCGCCATGAGCGCGGCGTTCGACGCGAACCGCTGGGCTTTGTTGGCGCCCACCGCCACCTTTTCGGCGACGTCGGCGCCCGCCTCGCGCGCTGTCCCGACATCGACGGCTCTGCCGGCGGTGCCGACCGTGGACGCGGCTTCGGGCTCGTCACGATTTGCCATCCGGTAGCCGAAGAAGAAAGCGGCAACAGCCGCCACGATGACGATCACCAGCACTACGCGCAGCAGAGTTCGAACCATGTCTGCCTCCCTCGAAGGTCAAAGCATCTGCCGTGCCGTATAATTGTCACCATCGTGACAGCGTGGCCTTGGTCACAGCGCGGCACCTTTGATTGCGGCGAGGCCGCGCTGTGACCTTCGATGATCGGCTTCGCGCCGCGCTCGACCGCGCGCTGGCGGACGTGCGCGCGGCGGCCCAGGCCGAAGTGGATGAGGTCCGGCAATCAGCCGAGCAGTCCACCGCGGCGCTTCGCGCCTCTGCGGCGCGCCTCTCCGACTGCGTCCACGCCATAGACGAGGCGCCGTCGCTTGGCGCCGTGCTCACGGTGCTGGCCGGATGCGCCCGGCTCGATGCGGGGCGCGCGGGGGTCATCCTCGTCAAGGACGCACGACTCACCGCGTATCCGTCGCGCGCCGACGTTCCGCCGGATCAGGGGCGGCTCGCGATCAGCGCCGCGAGGAAGGGGACGCCGGTCGTCGAGGGGGAGGGGGCGGCGTTTCCAATCGCGCTCGGCGGACACGTTGTCGCCGTCCTGTCCACGGCGGCGCCTTCGTCTCCCGAAGGCGGGGCGGTGCTCGACCTCCTCGCGCGGCATGCCGGCCGCGTGCTCGAAGCGATGACCGTCTGCCAGATTACGGGGCTTGCGCCATTGTCTCCCCGCACGCCGGACGCTTCGGCCGGGAGCGCGCCGTGAGGCGCGGGCCGCTGCTCGGAACGATGATGGCAGCGGTCCTTTCCGTGAGCGCTGCCGATCCCGGCGGTGCGCAGGATCGCGTTACCACCACGTCGCACCCGCCGCTCCCGCCACACCCGTCGCTGTACTGGCTTGCGCCTGAATCGTCTGCCTCGTCTCCGCTCGCCCGTGGCGTGGCGCTGATCGGCGACGAAAAGTATGCAGAGGCCCTCCCGCTTGTCACGAACACTCCGGCGGCGGCCGCGGCCACCCCACTGGCGCAGTACGGCCGGTTTTACACCGGCGTGGCGCTGCTCGGCCTCGACCGCGTCAAAGAGGCTGACGCGATGTTCGCCGCGCTCGACGGTCGTGTAGAGGGGTACCTCCAGGAAGCGCTGCCGCTCAGGATGGCGGAGGCGGCGATGGCGCGGAACGATGCGGAGCAGGCCGTCGACATCCTCGAAGATCTGAGCGACGACAAGCCGCTGCTTGCGCCCGAAGAAGTGCTCGTGCGCCTTGGCGCCGCGCTCGAAGCGGCGGGGGAGCCGGAGAAGGCGCTCGCAGCCTACCGCCGCGTGTATTACGAGTATCCGATGGCAGAGCAGGCGTCGGATGCGCAGGAGGCGATCGAACGGCTCGAAACGCCGTCGCGCATCGCGCCGGACAGGTTCACGCGCGAGCTCGAACGGGCGGAGAAACTGTTCCAGGCGCGGCGCTGGGCGCAGGCACGCGCCGCCCTCGAGCCGCTGGCGCGTGTGGCCCAGAAGGATGACCGGGAGCTCGTGGCGCTGCGTCTGGCGGAGTGCGATTACTACCTGGGCCGGCACCGGGCGGCCCGCGACGGGCTGCGGCCGTACCTTCGCGACAGCTCGCGCGAGGCGGAGGCGCGGTTCTTCCACCTCAGCGCGACGCGGGGGATCGGCGATCGCGCAACCTACGTGACGCTCGCGCGGGGACTGGCCGCCGATCATCCCACCAGCAGCTGGGCCGAGGACACGCTCAACAACCTCGCCTCGCACTACATTACCGTCGAGGAAGAAGACGAAGCCGACCGGGTGTTCCGCGAGCTGGCGCGGCGCTTTCCGCGGGGCCGATACGCGGACCGTGCGGCGTGGAAGATCGGCTGGGACGCGTACAAGAAGGGCGAGTTCGCCGAAACCGCCAGGGTCTTCGAGGCGGCCGCGGCCACCTTCCCGCGCGCGGACTACCGCCCCTCATGGCTGTACTGGGCGGCACGCTCCCACGACGAGCTGCGACAGGGCCCCGCAGCGGTGGCCCTTTACCGCATCGTGGCGGCCGACTACCTGAACTCCTACTACGGCCGCCTGGCATCGCGCGTGCTCGTCGAAAGGCGCGCCCCCCCGGTCCGGCCGATCGTGCGGACCGAGGAGCCGGAAGGCGAGCCGGACGCGCTCGTCCCCACCGATGCGCTGATCCGCGCGCTCGGGGCGGCCGCGCTCTATGACGCTGCCCTCCAGGAAGTCGAGTACGCCCGGCGCGCGTGGGGCGACTCGCCGTCGCTGCAGGCGACCGTCGCGTGGCTGCGCCATCATCGCGGGCTGCAGGAGGAGGCGGACGATCGCTTTGCCGACCTTCGCGGCGCGATCACCGTCATGCGCCGCGCGTATCCGCAGTTCCTCGCCGCCGGCGGCGAGGAGCTGCCGCCGGAAGTGCTGCGCATCATCTTCCCGCTCGACTACTGGCCGCTCATCAAGAAGTATTCGGATGCGCACGGCCTCGACCCGTGGCTGATGACGGCGCTCGTCGCGCAGGAGTCGACGTTCACCGCCGACGTCCGGTCGCCGGCGAATGCCGTCGGGCTGATGCAGCTCATTCCCGCGACGGGACGGCGCTACGCGTCGAAGCTCGGCCTCCGCTATTCGAGCCGGATCCTGACGCAGCCCGAGCCCAACATCCGCATGGGCATGCGCTATTTCAAGGACCTGATGGATCGCTTCGGCGGCGCCCACTACGCGCTGGCCAGCTACAACGCCGGCGAGCAGCGGATCGAGCGCTGGATCGCCGAGCGTCCGGGATTCGACCAGCAGGAATTCATCGACGACATCCCCTTTCCCGAGACGCAGAACTACGTGAAGCGGATCCTGGGGACGGCGGACGACTACCGGCGGCTGTACGGCGGCGGCGTGCTCAGCACCGCGTCGGCGCGGCGCTGACGGATGGGCGACCTCCTCGATCTCACCGCGCGCGCCGAGGCGACGCACTTCTGGTTCCACGGCTTTCGCGGCTACGTCGCCCCGGCGATCCGCGAGATTGCGGCGGGGCGGCGCGACCTGCAGATCCTCGACTGCGGCTGCGGCACCGGCTACAACCTCAAGAACCTGCTCCAGCCGTACGGCCGCACGTTCGGCTTTGATTTCGACGCGGACGCCATCCGGCGCTCCCGCGGCACCGGCCGTCCTCTGGTGCGCGCGGACATCCAGCGCATTCCCTTCCGGTCGAATACGTTCGATCTCGCCACGTCGTTCGACGTCGTGCAGAGTGTCCCCGACGACCGCGCGGCCCTGCGCGACATGGGAAGGGTGCTGAAGCCAGGAGGGTGGGTCGTGCTGAACGTGACCGCCCTGGACGTGCTCAGAGGCGATCACAGCGATGTGTGGGGCGAGCTCCGCCGCTACACGCGGGAGCGGGCCGCCGCGCTCGTCCGCGACGCGGGGCTCGAGCCCACGCGCATCAGTTATCTATTTGGATCGCTTGTCCCGTTGATGCTTGCGGTGCGGCGGGCGCAGGCGATGCGGCGGCGCTACCGTGCGCCGACCGGGGACGAGGACCTGACGGTGCCGTCGCCGCCGGTGAACCTGGCGTTGACGGCGCTCGTGGGTGCCGAAGTTGCGCTGGCGAGGCGCATCGACATCCCGTTCGGCAGCTCGCTGCTGATCGTCGCGCGGAAGCCGTGATCTGGAGGAAGCGGAGGTAGACGGAGGCACGGCATCACAAGGAGGCGCAGAGGCGCGGTCAGCAGCGTGGCCTCCGTTGCTCCGTTGCTCCGTGTTAACCCGTTTCCTCCGCCCCCTCCATTACCTCAGAAGCGTACGACGGCCCCGAAGTACGGGCCTTTCATCTTCAGGTCGCCGGTGTCTTCGTCCACCAGGTAGTCGACGACGACGGAGCGGTAGCCGCCCTGTACGCCGAAGTTCCGTCCGACGCTCACGGTGCCGTACAGATCGAAATCAAAGAACGTTCCTTCGAACTCGTCGCGGTTGATGTTGAACCCGCTGAACTCGCCGGTGATTGAAACGGTGGGTGCCACGTAGCCGCGTCCGATGACGCCGATCGTGGGCACAGGCGCGGTCGTATCGGTGGCAGCCGCCGAGGTCAGCGCCGGGCTGTCGATGGATGCCTGGATCTTGTTGTATTTGAGGTCCGCGATGAACCCGAAGAAGCCGCGCTCACGCGAGACGAAGTCCCATTCGTAGCCGAACGTGTACAGGTTCCACTTGATGTCGGCGGTGGCAGGCACGCCGATGTTGAACGTGCGCCCCTGGAACACGATCCTGCGCGTGATCGTCGTCTCGGCGTCGTAGCTGAAGGTGACGAAGCTCGCGCGGAACTTGTGGTTGCGGCCGAGGGTCGCGCGGAACTCCGGGAAGAACTTGTCCTCGATCCCGAACTCCTGGACGAAGTCGACCTCGCTCACGCCCGCTCCGGCCAGCGCGTCGGTCGAGAGGATCAACTCGGGCGACGGCTTCCAGAACATCACCCCGAGTTCGACCACGTGATCTTCCGCGGGCAGTTGAGCGTGGGCGCTCGCAGTCCCGAGCAGGATCGTGAACAGCGTGAAGGCCGTGACGCGCAATCGGTGTCGCATGGCCCTTCTTATCGGCGCCACGCCCCGGCGTCTCCAGCCGCGGCATCCTATACTGCAAGGATGTCCCCTGCGCGCAGACTGCTCCGGTACATGCTCAAGTACCGGCGCGCGTTCGCGATCGGATTCCTCTGCGTGATCGTCACCGCCGCGGTGGGCCTCGCGGGGCCGTGGGTCCTCAAGTACGCCATCGACGACCTGGGCCAGGGCGTGGACACCGCCAGGATCAGCGTCTACGCGGGCGCGATCGTCGCGCTCGCCGCGGTCGGCGGTCTCTTTCGCTTCGTCATGCGCCGGGTCATCGTCGGCGCCTCGCGCGACATCGAGTACGACCTCCGCAACGACTTCTTCGCGCACCTGCAGCGCCTCGACCCGGCCTATTTCCAGCGCCACCGGACGGGCGACCTGATGTCGCGCGCGACGAACGACCTCAGCGCCGTGCGCATGATGATCGGTCCCGCGGTGATGTACTCCGCCACCACCGGGCTGTTCTTCATCGTCGGCATCGTGCTGATGGTGTCGCTCAACCCGCGCCTGACGCTGTTCGCGCTGGTGCCGCTGCCGTTCGTATCGGTGTCGGTCGGGTATTTCGGCGCCGTCATCCACCGGCGATTCGAGCGCATCCAGGAGCAGTTGTCCGAGATCAGCGCCATCACGCAGGAGACGCTGTCCGGCGTCCGCGTCGTCCGGGCCTACCGGCAGGAGCCGTTCGAGATCGAGCGATTCCGTCTGGCGAACGAGGAGTACGTCCGCCGCAACCGCGGGCTGATTCGCGTGCTGGGCATGTACCAGCCGAGCATGGGCTTCCTGATGGGGATCGGCGCGCTCCTGGTGTTGTGGCTCGGCAGCCGCGAGGTGGTGGCCGGGCGGATGACGGTGGGCGAGCTGGTGGCCTTCAACTCCTACCTGATGATGCTGTCGTGGCCGATGATCGCGTTCGGCTGGGTCACCAACCTCCTCCAGCGCGGCATGGCCTCCTGGAAGCGGATGCTCGAGATATTCGACACGCCACCGGCGATTACGGATGCCGACGCGACGGACGAGATCGGTGACGAGGCCCACATCCGCGGGCGGATCGAGCTGCGCCATCTGACGTTCGCCTACGGCGACACGATTGTCCTCGACGACATTTCCGCGGTGCTGCCCGCCGGCACCACGACGGCGATCGTCGGGGCCACCGGCTCGGGCAAGTCGACGCTGCTGCACCTGCTCGCACGGCTGCACGATCCGCCGCCGGGGACCGTGTTCATCGACGGCGTTGATATCCGGCACATTCCGTTGTCCGTCCTGCGCGGCGCGATCGGCATGGTGCCGCAGGAGCCCTTCCTGTTCGGCGCCACCATTGCCGAGAACGTCGCCTTTGGCGCGAGGGGGGACCGGGATACCCGCGCGCGCGTCGAGGAAGCCGCCGCCATCGCGCGGCTCGACAAGGATGCCCCGGGCTTCGCGAAGGGTTACGACACCGTGATTGGCGAACGGGGCATCACGCTGTCGGGTGGCCAGAAGCAGCGCACGGCCATTGCGCGCGCCCTGATGATCGATCCACGCGTGCTCGTCCTGGACGATGCGATGTCGGCGGTGGATACGTACACAGAAGAAGAAATCCTCTCGCGGCTGTCGGCCGTGATGCGGCAGCGGACCACCATCATCGTGTCGCACCGCATTTCGACGGTGCGCTCGGCCGACCAGATCCTGGTCCTGGCCGATGGCCGCATCGTCGAGCGGGGCACTCACGATCAGCTCGTCGCCAGGGGCGGCGCCTACGCGGAGCTGCACGAGAAGCAGCTGCTGGAAGAGGAGCTGGCCGCGTCGTGACGCACGACGAAGAAGTCCTCGGCAAGGCGTACGACGCGCGGCTCATGCGGCGGCTGCTCACGTACCTCGACCCATACCGGGGACGGGTGGCGCTTGCGGCCTCGGCCATCGTCGGCCACTCGATCCTCGAGCTCGCGCCGCCGTACCTGACGAAGGTCGTCATCGATACCTACATCCCGTCCGGCGACCTGTCAGGCCTCGGGTTCATCGCCGCCATCTTCCTGGTCACGCTCAGCGGCTCATTCGCGCTCGAATACCTGCAGACGTGGACGCTGCAGATCCTCGGGCAGCGCATCATGTTCGACATGCGCATGCAGGTGATCGGCCACCTGCAGCGGCTGGATCTGCGCTTCTACGATCGCAACCCGGTCGGCCGCCTGATGACGCGCGTGACCACGGACGTCGACGTGCTCAACGAGCTGTTCACGTCGGGCGTGGTCTCGGTCTTTGGCGACCTGTTCACGCTCCTCGGGATCATGGGCGTCTTGATCTGGATGGATTGGCGCCTGGCGCTGGTCGCGTTTTCCGTCCTGCCGCTCATTGCCCTCATCACGCAGTGGTTCCGGTCGAATGTTCGCGAGTCGTACCGGACGGTGCGGACCTGGATCGCGCGCATCAATGCGTACCTGCAGGAGCGGATCACCGGGATGACGACGGTGCACCTGTTCCGGCGCGAAGCCCGCGACTACGCGATATTCGACGAGATCGACCGGCAACACCGCGATGCCAACGTGCGGTCGATCTTCTTCTACGCCGTGTTCTATCCGGCCATCGAGCTCGTGAGCGCCATTGCCGTGGCGCTGATTCTCTGGGTGGGCGGCGGATGGGTGATCGGCAACAGCCTGACGCTCGGCTCGCTCGTGGCGTTCGTGATGTACGCACAGCGCTTTTTCCGCCCGATCATGGACATGTCGGAGAAGTTCAACGTCCTCCAGGGCGCGATGGCGTCCTCGGAGCGCATCTTCGCGCTGCTCGACACGCCCGTCGAAATATGGGGTCGGAGGTCATTTTTAGAGGACAGTCGCGATCGCGCATTGTCTACGCGCGACTGTCCTCCAAAAATGACCTCCGACCCCATTTTCGACGGTCCTGGTGCGATCGCTTTCGAACACGTCACTTTCGGCTACGTGCCGGGCGAGCCGGTGCTCAGAGACGTCTCGTTTCGCGTGGAACCGGGGCAGCGCGTCGGCGTCGTGGGGGCGACTGGCGCGGGCAAGACGACGATCGTCAGCCTGCTGCTGCGGTTCTACGATGTCCAGGGCGGCCGCATCACGATCGACGGCGTCGACATCCGCGAGATGGATCTCGCGACGCTGCGCTCGCTCTTCGGCCTGGTGCTGCAGGATGTCCACTTGTTCTCCGGTACCATCGCCGGCAACATCCGCCTGGGTCACGAAGCGATCAGCGATGAATCGGTGCGGCGCGCGGCGGCGGCCGTGCACGCCGGCGTGTTCATCGACCGGCTGCCGCAGGGACTGGCCACGCCGGTCGCTGAGCGCGGCGCCACCCTGTCGGTCGGCCAGAAGCAGCTCCTGTCCTTCGCCCGCGCGCTCGCCTTCGATCCACGCGTGCTGATCCTCGACGAAGCCACGTCCAGCGTCGACACCGAGACTGAACTTTTGATCCGGGACGCCCTGAAGGTGGTCATGGATGGCCGCACGACGATTGCGATTGCCCATCGTCTCTCGACCATCCAGGGGATGGACCGGATTCTCGTGATGCACAAGGGACAGCTTCGCGAGTCGGGGACGCACCAGGAACTGCTCGCCGTGCGCGGCATCTACCACCGCCTCTACCAGCTGCAATTCCAGTCGGTCGCTACTGAGAAGCCAGCGACCTCGACCGCATAGCCGGGCATTCCGCTTGCACCAAGCCTCTGTTGAAGGAGCCTCTGTTTGACGGAGCTCTGGTGATCGGATGGCAGACGCTACGCTTGAGGCTGTTCGCGACGCGGCGCTCTGGTTCGCGGCCGGGACGGACGGGCTCGGCCCACTGCTCGATGCCATCGGCGATGCCTCGCTCGTCCTGATCGGCGAAGCCTCGCACGGCACCCACGAGTTCTACCGCATCCGCGCCGATCTCACCGCCGCGCTCATCGAGCGCAAGGGCTTCAACGTCATCGCCGCCGAGGCCGACTGGCCGGATGCGTACCGCGCCAACCGCTGGGTGCGGCTGATGTCGGGCGACGCCGATGCGCCAGCGGCGCTGAGCAGCTTCACACGCTTCCCGCGCTGGATGTGGCGCAACGACGTGGTGGTCGATTGTCTCCGATGGCTTCGCGCGATCAATACCAATCGTGCCGCCGCGCAACGGGTGGGCTTCTATGGGCTCGATCTGTACAGCCTGCATAGCTCAATGGAAGCCGTGCTCCGGTACCTGGATCGCGTGGACCCGGCGGCGGCCCGGCGGGCACGCGACCGCTACGGATGCTTTGAACATTTCGGCACTGACGCGCAGAGCTATGGATACGCGGCGACCCCTGGCCTGTCCGCATCGTGTGAGCGCGAGGTGCTCGCCCAGCTCGTGGACTTGCGCGCCCGCGCGACCGACTACATGAACCGGGACGGTTTCATCGCCGAAGACGATTACTTTTTCGCGGAGCAGAACGCCCGCCTGGTGCGAAACGCGGAGGAGTACTACCGGTCGATGTTCGGCGGCCGCGCCGAGTCGTGGAACCTGCGCGACACGCACATGATGGAAACGCTTGACGCGCTGATAACGTGGACGCGGCGCCGGTCGGGTGTCGCCCGCGCCGTGGTCTGGGCGCATAATTCACACTTGGGCGACGCGCGGGCCACGCAGATGGGCGAGTGGGGTGAATTGAACCTCGGGCAGCTGGCGCGGCAGCGGTACGGCCGCGACGCATACCTCGTGGGCTTCACGACGCATACAGGGACGGTGACCGCCGCTCGCGACTGGGATGAACCCGCCGAGCGCCGTCAGGTCCGGCCGTCAATGACGGGAAGTTACGAGCGGCTCTTTCATGATCTCGAGATGCCACGATTCCTGGTACTGATGGGCGAGGAACCGGTACGGTCCGCATTGAAAGCGCCGCGCCTCGAGCGCGCCATCGGCGTCGTCTACAAGCCCGAGACCGAACGTGCAAGCCATTATTTCCAGGCGCAGCTGTCCGAGCAGTTCGATGCGGTGATTCATATCGACACAACCACCTCGTTGAACCCGCTCGAGCGGTGGTCGTGCGAAGAGTCTGACCTACCCGAAACCTATCCAACGGGAGTTTGAGATGCCTTCCGGGCTCAAGACCGACGCCGTCCGCATTCCTGACGGATCCGCGCGCCTCGACGGTGACCTCCACGTGCCGGAGCGCGCCATCGGGCTGGTCATCTTCGCGCACGGCAGCGGCAGCAGCCGGTTCAGTCCTCGAAACCGGCAGGTGGCGGAGGCGCTCGGGTCCGTCGGCTGCGCGACGCTGCTCCTCGACCTGCTGACTCGCGACGAAGAGGCCATCGACATCCGGACCCGGGAATACCGCTTCGACATCCAGCGCCTGGCGAGGCGCGTGGTGGCTGCGGCCGACTGGGCGTCAGGCCAGGCCGCCCTCCGTAGCCTGAACATCGGCTACTTCGGCGCCAGCACGGGCGCGGCCGCGGCGCTCATTGCCGCCGCCGAGCGTCCAGAGATCTCGGCGGCCGTCGTGTCGCGCGGAGGCCGCCCGGACCTCGCCGGCGACGCCCTCGCGGCCGTACGCGCACCCACGCTCCTCATCGTCGGCGGAGACGATGAGCAAGTCATCGAGCTGAATGAAGAGGCCAAGCGGCGGATGCAGGCCGTCGTCCGGCTGGAAATCATTCCGGGCGCGACCCACCTGTTCGAAGAACTTGGCGCGCTCGAGCAGGTGCAGCGGCTGGCCGGCGACTGGTTCGCGCAGTACTTACCGCGGCATTCGTCGCGCAGGGGCCCGGTCGATATGCTCGACGGCGTGGCCCCGGGCGAAGCGTGAGCATGGCGATGGACGATCGACGCGCGTTCGAGGATCGCAAGGATGCCGGCCGCGCGCTCGCGCCTCGCCTGCGTCAGTATGCCGGCCGATCCGACGTCGTCGTGCTGGCGCTGCCGCGCGGAGGCGTCCCGGTCGCGTTTCCCGTCGCCGAGGCGCTGGACGCGCCTCTCGATCTCTTTCTCGTCCGCAAGCTGGGCACACCGGGCCATCGTGAACTGGCCATGGGTGCCATCGCTTCCGGCGGCACTCGCGTGCTCAATGACGAAGTGGTCAAGTGGTACGGGATCTCGCCGGCCGCCATCGATGCGGTCGCACGCGAGGAAGAACAGGAGCTCGTGCGGCGCGAGGCGGCGTATCGCGAAGGGCGCGACGCTCCGCCGCTCGAAGGGCGCATCGTCATCCTCATCGATGATGGGCTCGCCACCGGCTCGACCATGATGGCGGCAGTCAAAGCTGTACGGCAGCGAGATCCGGCCAAAGTCATCGTTGCCGTCCCTGTCGGCGCACGCGACACCTGTGAAGCATTGTCTACGGTCGCCGATGAGGTCGTGTGCGTTCGCACGCCTGAGCCGTTCTCGGCGGTCGGGCAGTGGTACCTCGATTTCGACCAGACAACGGACGAAGAAGTCCGGCAGCTCCTCCGCGCGCACTCGCGCACCGCTACGCCCCATCCGTAATCGTCACGGCACCCGTGTTGCTTCGACAACTACGGAGGATTCCGCCATGACATTGATTCGGAACATGATTCTGTTGAGCGCCATTGCCACGATTGGGTGCGGCGCCACAACCAGCCAGACGACGCCACGGACGACACCCCGGTCGACGCCGCAGGCCGTCGAGCCCTCGGGGCCGACGGAGGTCAACTCGAGCGCCCGCGGTGTGATTCCGGTCGGCCAGGAACTGGACGTCCGGCTGCAGAACGGCCTCAGCTCTGAAACATCCACGGTGGAGCAGCGGTTCGAGGCCACCACGGCCGTTGACCTCATGCAGGACGGCCGCGTGCTCGTTCCCGCCGGCTCCGTCGTGCGCGGCGTTGTGTCAGACGTGAAGCGTCCGGGCCGCGTCGATCGTGTTGGCAGCCTGACGCTGTCGTTCGATCGGATGACCGTCCGCGGCCGTGAGTACACCATCCGCGGGATGGCCACCGATGTGTTCGAAAGCAGGGGCATTCGCGACGAAATTGGCACGGCCGGCGTCGGCGCAGGCGTGGGCGGCGTGATCGGCGGGCTCATCGGCGGCCTGAAGGGCGCGGTGCTGGGCGCGGTGATTGGCGCCGGCGGCGCGATTGCGGCCACCGAAGGCAAGGACATCCATCTGCCGGCCGGCTCAATCATCCGCATTCGCCTGGATTCGGCGGTCAACGTGAATTGACCGGCCGCGGTATCTGGCAAAACGTCTTAACGACGTTTCGCAAAGGAGGTATCTGAGGGCAACTGATACCCGTCACAAGCATGAAAAGGCCGGCGGCGCGCCCGACATCGTGCGCCGCCAGGCCAGCGGTGGCTACCCGCAGCGGCAGAGCGAGACCGGACCCTTCGGCCTGATGCGCCAGATGCAGGACGAAGTCGATCGCTGGTTCGGCCGCATCGGGTTCGACCGCGGCTGGACGTCCCCTTCGGCGTGGCTGTCGCGCGCCGGTGAGCCGGCCGGCGACTGGATGCCCGCCATCGATGCGTTTCAACGCGGGCAACGAGTTCGTCATCCGCGCCGACGTGCCGGGGATGGCACGCACCGATCTCTCGGTGGAGATTGGCGACGAGGCGCTGACCATCCAGGGCGAGCGCAAGCACGAGGAACGCGAGGAGAGGGAAGGCGCGTTCTGGAGCGAGCGCAGCTACGGCAGCTTCTCGCGCGTGGTGCCGCTGCCGCCGGGGGCGATCTCGGAGTCGGCGAAGGCGACGTTCACCAACGGCGTGCTGGAGGTCGTTGTGCAGTCGCCGTCACAGGATGCCCGGCGCGGCAGGAAGGTGGATATTTCCGGTCACGACGACGCGTCGCCGCGGACAAAGTCTTAGGGAACTGACGAACCCGGAACGACAGAACCCGGAACTGCAGAACCTGGGACCGCCGCGGCGGCCGCCGGCTCAACCGGCGGCGTCGGCGGCTCGATGATTGCCGTTTCTTCCTCCTCGTCATCCAGCGACACCGGTTCGATTGCCGGTTGCGGCGGTGGGGGAGGGAGAGGCGGCGGTGGGGCGTTGCGCGCCGCTTCCCTGCGGCGGAACAGGCGGTCGATGAGGCTGGGCGTGCTCGCGTTCGGGTTCCACCCGAGCCGCAGCACGGTCAATTCGATCTGCTGCCGTCCGAAGGCGAGCGCTTCGTGGCAGCTCCACATATACACGTCGATGATTCGGCCTTGCACTTTGGGGCCGGTGTCCATGATCGTGTAGACGCCGTTGTATTTCGTATTGCCGGTCGTGATGTTGATGACGCTGCCGACCGGCAGCAGCGCCGGGTCCGATGCGGCGATCCCTGTGCGTACCCCGACCCCGGACGCGGTTGTCGTGCCCTTGCAGTACGCGGTCGCGGTAAACAACTGGCGGGAACCGGCCGCCGGCAGCGTGGGGTCGACGACGCCCGGCGGCGCCTCGTCGCGCGAGTCGGACATGCTGATTTCGTACGCCAACACGAAGCCCACGATGGCGACGAGCGTCACCATCAGCTTGCGCCAGACGGATCGTGAAATGACTCGTCGCATCAGCGGAAGTGCTCGTACCCCTCGGGCAGCGGCGTCTCTCCAGCCGGCGTCCGCACCGTCAGGCGCCGGTCCCTCGTGACCTCGCCAATCTTCGTGACCGGTAGGCTGCCGCACTGCCGCTTCACGTCGCGCAACCGGCCCGCGTGTGAGGGCCGCACGGTGAACAGCAGTTCGTAATCGTCGCCACCCTGGAGGACCATCGCTGCCAGGTCGGCGTCTTTCTCCTTGTGCCAGCGGCGCACCTCGTCGGCAATGGGCAGCGCCGCGGCATCAATGGCGATGCCGACCTGCGAGGCAGCAGCCACCTGCCGGACGGCGTCGGCCAGGCCGTCGCTCAGGTCCATGCAGGCTGAAGCGGCGCGATTCCGTCCGAGCAGCATCCCCATACGCACCCGAGGTTCGGGATACAGATAACGCTGCTCCGACATGTGCGGCGCGGACCCTTGCGGTCCGCGAGGCGCGCCGTTAAGGCCCGCCCCACACTTCTCTTGCAGCGAGTGCAGCCCGACCAGGGCGTCTCCTATCGTTCCCGTCACGTACACACCATCTCCAGGCCGTGCGCCGGCGCGTCGCAGCACGCGGCGCGGTTTCACCGCGCCGATGGCGGTCACATCCACGACGAGGGGACCAGGCGAGCGCGAGATGTTGCCGCCGATCACCGACACGCCGTGCATCGCCGCCAGCGCCAGCAGCCCGTCGAGCATTCCGTCCACAACCGCGACATCCAGCGCGTCAGGCAGCACCAGCGACAGCAGCGCGGCGCGCGGTGTGGCGCCCATCGCTGCCAGGTCGCTCAGGTTCACGGCCAGCGCCCGGTGGCCGATCGCGTCCGGCGGCACGAACCGGTGGTCGAAATGGACGCCTTCCACCAGCGCATCAGTCGTCAACACGTCGAGCGCCCCGCGCTCGGGTTCAAACACCGCCGCATCGTCACCCGGTCCCACGACGACCCACGACGGCACCTTTAGCCGCGCGGTAATGCGGTCTATCAGGGCGCGCTCGCCAAGGTCGGAGATGGTGCGGTTCTGCACCTGAAGGGGAGAGGAGGAAGCCCCGCTTTGCCGTGTGGGGAGGTCGAATGAACCTGCGAAAGCAGGTGGAACCGCTGTTATCGGCCGCGTTTCAGGCTTCCTCGCAACAGAGGCATGCACAACACGCGACCTCGCGGCTCACTTGGATTGTTACGTTGGCTCAGACGAGCCTCCGAAACCATCACGAGCAAAGCAGGAGCCTTGGGGATCTTAGCCCGCCACACCTGGACGGTCAAGCTATGTAAATTGTTGACAAATATAGAGTTATCTGCTCAGCGCCTCGTCGACAAGCTGTTCCAGGCGGAGCGCCCGTTCGTTGATCTGGCCCTGGGAGGACGACTCGTTCTGGCGGGCCCGGAAGTACTCATCGGCCAGGTTCAGCGCCACCAGGACGGCGAGCCCGAGGGTGTCGGTCGCAGGGGCAGTCTCGGCGGCCGCACGCATCTTCTTGTCGACGTACGCGGCGAGCTCCACGACATACGCCGCGTCCAGGCCGCTGCGGATCGGATACTGCTGGCCGGCGATGTCAACCGTGACCACTCCGCTCATATCCTATTTTCGATTTTCAATGTTCAATCTTCAATTTGGATTTGCAATCTTCAATTCGGGGCTGGAGGCTTTCAAATTGAAAATTGAAATTTGAAAATCCTCAAATGGATTCCAGCTGCGAGAGCATCTCGGCGACGCGGCTGCGGATGGCGTCGCGCTCGCCGCGCAGCGCATCGAGCTCGGCCTGCGCGCCCTGCGCGCCGGCGATCCGCGCGCGGAGCATTTCAATCTCCTGCGCGAGGCGCGCGTTGTCGTCGGCGGCCTTCGCCTGCTCACCGCGCAGGCGCGCCACCATCTGGACGAGCAGTTTGATTTTCTCCTCGAGCCGATCGATCGGGTCGAGTTCCGTCGCGCGCGCCACCGCCTGCTTTGCCATGCGCGTGGATCCTAACACGCCAGCCGGTAGCTCGTAGCCGGTAGGTGGTAGCTGCCTAGCGTTGCACTGCGGAGTGTTGAAGCTTCAACGCCACGAGCACGATATCCATCGCCGCCTGAACCTCTGCGTCCGTGAGGGTTCTGTCGGATGACCGGAACGTGAGACGCAGCGAGATGCTCACTTTTGCGTCGGGAATTCCCTTGCCCTGATAGCGATCGAATTCGACGACGCGCACGAGAGTCGCGGGCGCCGCCTGCCGGATCGTGCTGCGCAGGGCAGCTGACGCGAGCGTCTCGTCAACGAGCACCGAGATGTCGCGCGTGACTGACGGGTACCGCGGCAGCGGCTCGACTCGCACATCGTGCCCGGCGCCGGCCTGTTCAAGCGCATCGAGATCGATGTCTGCCACATACACGGGATCAGCAGGAAGGCCGTGCG
>Ga0209640_10001592_pt1 | contig 19355 bp, 21 predicted proteins | sample RifCSP10_1_FD_184018 | JGI IMG/M metagenome (GOLD analysis project Ga0209640, IMG submission 184018) | Soil microbial communities from Rifle, Colorado - Rifle CSP2_sed 10_1 (SPAdes) (version 2) | ecosystem: Environmental > Terrestrial > Deep subsurface > Rock core/Sediment | place: Rifle...
CGCCCGCGCCCTCGGTGTCGAGAACGGGGACTGGGTTTGGATCGATGCCAACCCTGCCGATCGCCCCTATGTCGGGGCTTCGCCCGACGACCCGTTCTATGAGTGCGCCCGACTCATGGCGAGGGTCAGCTTCAACCATTCGTACCCACAAGGGGTGACCATGATCAAGCACGCCTTCTACATGGCCACGCCCCGAACCGTGCGCGCCTCGCAGAGCCGCGCTGACGGCAGGGCTCTGTCCGAGACCGGATACCAGGCGAGCTTCCGTCACGGAAGTCAGCAGTCCTTGACCCGGGGCTGGGCACCTCCCATGCACCAGACCGACACCCTCTTCCACAAGAGGGCCGCCGGGATGGGGTTCATCTTCGGGTTCGATGTGGACAACCACGCCATCAACACCGTGCCCAAGGAGACCCTGGTCAGGATCACGTTGGCCGAGGCAGGAGGTCTCGGAGGTGAGGGGATCTGGTCGGGGGCAACCACCGGAAAGAGCCCTGGCGCGGAGACACGCTTCATGCAGGACTATCTGGCTGGTCGCTTGGTCACGATCAAGGGGAGCCGCTCGTGAAGGGACTGGAGCACGATGACCCGATGGAGCTGGTGGGTGTCGGCTATGCGACGTCGATCACCCTGGAAATCGATCTGACCACCGCTCGTTGCCTGATCGAGGAGTACGCCCTCAGCGGCTTCACCGCACACGAGATCGGATTGCTCTTTGAGTCACCGTCCTACACGCTTCCCCACGCGATTCTCCGGCGTCGTGGCAAGGAGTTCATCCGGGACCTGATCACCGGGGTCTTCGAGGGTGAGCGATGACCACCGTCTACAACTGGCAATTGGGCCGTGACATGGACTATCGGTTCGAAGGCGGGGGGACGCGCCGTCAATTCGCCGCGGTCTTCAACATCAACCGCTGTATCGCATGTCAGACCTGCACTATGGCCTGCAAGTCGACCTGGACCTTCTCCCCGGGCCAGGAGTTGATGTGGTGGAACAACGTCGAGACCAAGCCCTACGGGGGATACCCGCGTCACTGGGACGTCAACACGCTCGAACTGCTCGAGAAGGCCAACCCCGGTGGGCAGGTCTGGGACGCCGGCGCCGACTCTGCGAGTGCCCCCTATGGCCGATTCGAGGGGAAGACCGTGTTCGAGGCCGCCGAGGCCGGACAGACTGCCCTTGGCTACCTGCCCATCGAGGATGAGTGGAAGGCACCCAACCGATTCGAGGACCACGGCACCGGGTGGAAGGCCGAAGGGGCCAGTCTCCCCGAACATGACAGCTGGTTCTTCTATTTGGCACGGATCTGCAATCACTGCACATATCCGGCGTGTGTTGCCGCCTGTCCCCGCAATGCCATCTACAAGCGGGGTGAGGACGGGATTGTCCTCATCGACCAGGAGAGGTGTCGTGGCTACCGCAAGTGCGTCGAGGCATGCCCCTACAAGAAGGCAATGTACCGACCCAGCACCGGCACTTCCGAGAAGTGCGTCGGTTGCTACCCGAGAGTGGAAGGCTCGGACCCGCTGACAAACGGACAACCGATGGAGCCGCGGTGTATGGCCGCGTGTGTGGGCAAGATCCGGCTCCATGGGCTGGTGACCGTCGAGGCGGATGGAACATGGGCCCGCGACCCGAATCACCCCCTTTACTACCTGGTGCACGAGGAGCAGGTGGCCCTGCCTCTCTATCCCCAGTTCGGTACCCAGCCGAACATCTACTACATACCGCCCCGCTGGGTCCCCCGTGACTATCTGAGACAGATGTTCGGCCCAGGTGTGGACCGTGCGATCGAGCGCTACACCCGTCCCTCGCGACGGCTTCTGGCTGTGCTGCAGCTGTTCCGAGTCTCACAGCAGATGTTGTTCTCATTCGACGTCGAGGAGGGCGAGAAGGTCGGCGAGATCGCTGTGGGCGGGCAGGCCTATGAGGTGTACGACGACACCGCTATCGGCTATGGCGCCGATGGCCATGAGGTCGTCCGGGTGAGTGTCGAGGAACCAATCTTCGAGCGTCCCTTGAAGGTGAACTCGATATGAGCGCCACCCTCGCCTACGAGGCCGACCTGACGGTGGCCGCAGGCCGGGCCGTCGTTTACAGCCTTCTTGCTACCGGGCTCGCCCGACCCACATCGGAACGTCTGGCGGCCATCGAATCGGTGCTCCTGCCGGCGGTCGAAGCTCTCGACTTGCCGGAGGCCATCGATTCCGCCATTGATCATGTGGCATCGCTGATGCCTTCGGATCTGGAGGCGATTGACGCGGCCCATTTCGCCCTCTTTCCACCCATCACGTCCCAGGACGCGCCTGGGTACGAGACCGCCTACCGGGGTGATGGGATATTCCAGCAATCTGCACTGCTCGCAGACATCGCCGGCTTCTACCGTGCGCACGGCCTCAGGGCCGGGGGCGAGGAGAGAGAGCGGCTCGATCATGTCGTGGTCGAGCTCGAGTTCATGGCTCTGGCCGCCCGCAAGGAATTCTCGGCGGCCCAGGCTCTGCGCCTGGAGGAGGCGGACATCTGCCGCCGAACCTCGGCGGATTTCCTCAAAGATCATCTGGCCTGTTGGGCGCCTGCCTTTGGGCGTCGTGCCGCCTCGGTGGCCGGAGACCCCTGGTATGGGGCGCTTGGCCTGCTCCTGGCGCTTTGGGTCGAGGCGGATGCCGCGGCCCTGGGAGTGAGCCCGATCGAGGTGGCCGACCAGCCGCTGGCCCAGGATCCCCCCGACGACGGGAGCTGTGGCCCCTGCCCCGTTCCGACGACACCTGGTGTCCCATGAGGCGGCACCACAACCTTCTCGTGATCATCTTGCTCCTGCTCGCCGCCGCAGTGATGCGAGTGTGGGATGCCAATCCTGCGATGGCCCAAACCCAGTCAATTGGTGCCTGGAAGGTCGACTCCGACCCGGGACTGGATGGGTCTTCACCGTCCTGGCAGTCGATTCTGCCCGTGTTCGTAGCCACTACCGCACAGCAGGTGACACCCCCGATGGGGGGCGGGACGGTGGAGCGGGTCGCGGTCCGTGCGGTCCACTGGGAGAACCGCCTGTATGTGATGCTGGAATGGGTTGATTCCACAACCGACTTGGTGACTGACCGCCCAGAAGCGTTTACTGACGCCGCCGCGATTCAGTTTCCCGCCGTAGCCGCGAGCACGGTTCCGGCAATCTGCATGGGCCAGGCGGACCAGGCGGTCAACATATGGCAATGGAGGCACGACCAGCAACAGGAGCTTCCCAGCTTGCCTGAGGACGGCTACGTCGACCTGTATCCCTCGGACGACGATTCGTTCTATCCGGCACGAGAAGCCGGCAATCCGCTGGCGCAGGAGGAGCGCCGCCCAGTGCGAAACCTGGTGGCGGGAGGCTTCGGGACCCTGACCTCCAGCCATGCGGCAGACCTGATCGGCTCAGGCATTAATGCCGGAGGCAGATGGATGGTCGTTTTCTCCAGACCCTTCACCCCCGAAGGTCCGCTGCAACCGGAGTTCACCAGCGACACGCCGGTTGATGTGGCCTTCGCAGTATGGGACGGCAGCAAGGGGGAACGAGACGGGATGAAGTCGGTGTCTTCCTTCACACAGCTGAACATCACACCGGAGGACCCACCGAGGCGCGCCGTGCCCGCCTTTGGTGATTGGCCCGAATACAAGCCGCCGAATGCGATGCTGGGCTATGTCGGCCTCTTCGTCGCAGTGGTCCTGGTGGTTGGAGCCCTGATCTGGTCCATGACACGGAGCGAGCCCGATGCAGAAGAACCCACAGACTGATCTCGCAACCAGAATCGCCGGGCCGCTGGCGATCCTGGTCGTTGCTGAGCTGTTTCTACTCCGGCTCGGGACACGCACCCTCATCCATATTCCCGGGCTGGAGAAGTACGAGACCCCGATTCGGTGGCTGGCCGAGGTCGGTCGGTTCGCCTACTTCGCTGCTGTGGTGTTCCTGATTGCGCTCTTGATAGCGCTCACCGTTCGACGATTTCGGAGATCGGGTCCCTTTGCGGTGATGGGGGCCTTGGCCGCCCTCGGCTTCCTCGTGACGGCTCTCGCTGGACGACTGGAGTGGATCCAGCCCGGGGTCGTCGGGTGGGTCGGCATGACCGCACTGGTGATGGCGTTGGTCGGTGCTGCGAGTAGGGGGAGACGCGCCCTTCCACTGGCCTTCTTCACAGCCGGCGCGGTGGCTGCGGGCTGGAGCGCCCTGGCTCAAGGCAGGGGTGGCGGCCTGAGCGGAGGGCAGGTGGATGCTCTTCTCATCGTCTCAGAGATCATGGTCCTCGGCTTCGCCCTTACCGCACCCCTCCTCCTCGAACGACGCCCCTCGCGTCGTGCGATGCTGGTCGGGTTGGGGGTGGCAGTTCCGACCGCTCTCGTCGCGGCTGCCAGCTCATCGACTGTTTCGATCCTGGCTTTGTGGTCATTCGGCACCCCGGGTTGGCTTCCCGGTATCGCCTACGCGCTGGCCCTCGGGGCGGTTGGCATGGTTCTGTGGTCGGCATTCGAATCCGGAGAACGACAGATGGCCGTCGGGCTCGTGCTGCTCGCCGCCGGAGGGGTGGGCATGATCAGCACCTATCAAACCGGTTTGGCGTTGGCCGCCCTCCTCGTGCTGGGCGACGCGCTCCAGCCGGCGCGAGTTCCCAGTGATCACCGGCTCCATCGAACCGCACCCGAGACCAGCGTCGCCACACAGGTTCCCGCACCCTCTTCGTTGATTCGCCTCTCGATGTAGTTGGGATCAGGGTCTACCGCTAGCACCGCCATATCCGCCCGCTTGCCGACATCGATCGATCCGAGACGATCCGACAGCCCGAGTGCGGCCGCCCCGCCTCGGGTCGCGGCGTGGAGGAGCCGTCGGTCCAGGTCGGCCCGTTCGTAACCGCCCTCGACCGCCAGCCGTCGCAGCAGGGCGACGTCTTCGAGCAGGTCCAGCGAAGTCGTCGATCCCAATGAGTCGGTGCCAACCGCGATCAGGCTTTCTTCTGCTAGGAACGCCGCCACCGGTGGGGGGTCGATCCCAACGGTCGAATTGGACCGAGGGCAGAGGGCGACGTAGGTGCTCGCTTCTGTGAGCAGTCTTCGTCCTTCCCGTCCCAGGTAAACGCCGTGGGCCACGTGACTGTCACTTCCGAGGAGACCGCAGGACATGGCGAACTCGGCGGCGCTCAATCCGGTCCCGCCCCGAGCCAGGATGCTCCACGGGCGGCCAACCCGGAGGGTCACTCGCTCGGCGAGGGCCCCGGTCCCAGTGCGGTAATAGGAGTCTTCGCTGTCGGACTCGGCGAGATGGATATGGAGACGGATTCCGAGTTGGCGGGCCTTGGCCGAAGCCGCCTCCAGCACCGGCTCATCGACGCTGTATGGGGCGTGGGGTGAGAGCCCGACGCCGGCATGGTCGTTCCTCGACGCTGAGCCCAGGGTCGACTCCACCCACGACTCCACCCGCGCCTCCCAGGCCGCCTGGTCGACACCGATCAACTCCAGGTAGGCAACGCCGGAGACCCCGGTGGCAACCAGGGTGTCGAGGGCTTCGACGTCGGTGACGACGTCGCCGAAGCAGGTGGTGCCGGTGGACAACGCCATCTCGACTCCATGACGCGCGGTGGCACCCCAGTCCTCGGTTCGGCGTCCCTCGTATTCGGTCACAAAGCGCTCCGACCATGCGACATAACTGGCATGAGGTGCCGAGCCGACCTCGCCGAAAGAGGTGTACTGAAGGTGGGTGTGAGCGTTGACCAACCCCGGGATCAGGGCACCGCTCCATTCGAGGACTTCGGCCTGGTCAAACTGACCGAGGACCTCGGAGCGGGGCCCGACGCCGACGATGACCCCGTCGGTCACTGCCACTCCTCCATCGGGTATCGGCGCTGCGCTCACCGGCACCACCACCGGCGCCACATGGACGGCGGTCGCGCTCACCAGCTGGTCGCGGCCCGGATCTGTGCCTCGGTGGGTTGGTCGATCTCGATGCCGGCCGCGGCAAGTTGGGAGCCGGCCACCTCGTCCTCGATGTGCCGGGGGAGCAAATGCACGCCTGGCGCCAGCTCACCTGTGGCGAGAAGGTCCAGTGCCCTGAGTTGCAGCGCCAGCGACAGATCCATCACCTCGATCGGGTTGCCTTCGCCGGCCGAGGTGTTGGCGCAATACCCGTCGGCCACCACGAACACGGTGACCCCTGACCCGGTGCTGAGGGGCCTGACCTTGGGTCTGACCTCGGGCCCCCATTCCAAGGCGGGGCCGATCGAGGGGTCGAACTCCGGAGGCCCGGCGCCGCCCACCGCGATGATGACCCCATCGCGCATCAGCGCCACATGTTCCGCGGTCAGGGTGTGACCGATCCCGGTCGCGGTGATGACGAAGTCGGCTTCGGTCACCGCTTGGGCCAACGGGCGCACCCTGAATCCGTCGTGGTGGGCGGCCAATGCCTCCACGAGGTCGATCTCGGTGACGGTGACCCGGGCCCCTAGCCCTCCGGCCACCGAGGCGATGCCCCGCCCCACCCTTCCGTATCCGACCACCACCACCGCCGAGCCCGACATCTGCATGTTGGTGGCGTCCAGCATCGCCATCACCACCGATTGCCCGGTCCCGTACACGTTGTCGAACAACGACTTCACCCTGGCGTCGTTGACGGCAACACAGGGGACCATGAGCGCTCCCTCGGCTTCCATCACCCGCAACGGGCGGACCCCGCTGGTCGTCTCCTCGGCCACGCCGAGCAGGTCGCCGAGCACGTCACGTCGCTCGGCGTGGATACGGCGGACGATGCTCGCACCGTCATCGGAGATGTACTCGGGCCGGGTATCGATGAATGCCTCACGCAACTCAGAAACCCGGTCGCGTTCTGCACCCTCCTCGGCGAAGACCTGGACCCCGGATTCGGCCAACGCCGCAGCGACGGCACCCTTGGTCGAGTGGCCGCTTCCGAAGACGGCCACCTCGGCTCCCAGCGAGGCCACTGCTTCCACGAAGCAGGCGGTCTTGGGCTCGAGGGTGAGTGCAATTCCCACCCGCCGACCAGTCATACGACCGCCCCCGGAGACGGTCTCCGTTGCGGCTGCCAAAGCGGGCATGAATTGGCGGGCGAAGTCGATCATCCCCCGGCCGGTGCTGCTCATTGACTGTCCCATGACCGCCAGGTATCGGCTTCCAAGAGCTCGCTCAAGGTGTCGGACTGTCCTTCCTCGAGGAGATCGAGGCGAATCCCCTGGCTCGCCAGTTTGGCGGTCGCTATCGCCTGGTCGAGCTCGATGGGGAACTGGTGGACTCCGGGGGCGAGGTCACCACTGGCCAGGAGATGACATCCCAAGGCTTGAACCGAGAACGACAGGTCCATGATCTCCACCGGGTGCCCCAGGCCGCCGGCGATGTTGACCAATGCCCCCTCGGCGAGGACGAACACCGGTTTCTCCCCGTCGAGCATGAAGCGGGTCACCCCGGGCCGCACCTCTTCTTCCGTCGTCGAAGCGTCCCTCAAGGCTGGCACGTCGATCTCGAGGTCGTGATGACCGGCATTGGCCAAGATGGTCGAGGGGGCCAGAGCCGGGAAATGGCGCTCGGTGACGGACCTCATCCCACCGGTGGCGGTTATCACCAGGTCAGCCTCTCCCAGAGCGGTCATCAGATCGGCCACCTCATGTCCGTCGGTGTGGGCTTCGAGTCCCTTGATCGGGTCCACCTCGACCGCGACCACCCGTCCCCCGAGGGCATGGACGTAGTTGGCAATCCCACGTCCCACCCATCCGTAGCCGACGATGGCCACCCGTTTGCCCGGAAGTCGGAGATTGGTGAGCTGGAGGATCGCCTGGATCGTGGACTGACCGGTCCCGTAACGATTGTCGAACATGTGCTTGCAGGCCGCATCGTTGGCGGCGATGACCGGCATCGGGAGCCGTCCGACCTGCTCCATCTGCCGGAGTCGGGCCACTCCGGTGGTGGTCTCCTCGGAGACGCCTTTGAGCCGGGAGTAGATGTCGGAGCGGTCCCGGGCGATCCGGACCGTCAACTCCGCTCCGTCGTCGATGATGTACTCGGGCTCGGTCTCGGCCACGTTCATCAGATCCGCCTCCCACACTTCGGACGTCGAGCGGCGACTGGAGTGGACCTCGATTCCTCGTTCGACCAGGGCCGCCGCAACGTCGTCACGGGTGGTCCACGGGTTCGATCCGGCCACCACCACCCGAGCGCCGGCGTCGGCGAGAATCGTGGCGAGAAATGCCGTCTTCGCCTCGAGATGGACTACCACGGCAACTCGCTTTCCGGTAAGGACGCCATCTGCGAGACGTCGCCGGACGAAGCCGTCCAGCACCGGTGAGCGTCTCCTCGCCCAGTCGATGGCCTGGTGCCCGGTCGGGGCCAGGGTCATGTCTGCGACCCGGGACCTTGCCACGACCTCGTCCATCCCGCTCACAAGCGTCCCGCCTCGATGATGCGTTGTAGGAACTGGCGGGTGCGCGGGTTCTCGGGGTCGGAGAAGAGCTTGTTGGGCGGCGCTTCTTCGAGAATGCGCCCGCTGTCGAGAAAGCAGACCCGGTCGGCGACATCTCGTGCGAACGCCATCTCGTGGGTGACGATGATCATCGTCATCCCGGCGGTCTTCAGGTCCCGGATCACAGAGAGCACCCCTCCGATCAGCTCGGGGTCGAGGGCTGCGGTCACCTCGTCCAGAAGCAGCACATCAGGGCTGGTCGCCATGGCCCTGACGATGGCCACTCGTTGTTGTTGGCCTCCGGAGAGACGGTCCGGGTAGGAGTCGGCATAGGAGCCCATCTCGAAAAGCTCCAACAACTCCCTGGCCCGCGCCTCGGTCTCGGTGCGATCCAGCCCATGCACTTTGCGCGGGGCCAGGGTGATGTTGTCGAGGACGGTCATGTGGGGGAACAGGTTGTAGGCCTGGAACACGATTCCTATTCGCTTCCTGAGCTCGTTCTGGGGAAGACTCTCGTCCTGGATGTCGACCCCGTCGAGCATGATCCTCCCGTCGTCGTACTCGACGAGACGGTTGATGCAGCGCAACAGGGTCGACTTCCCCGAGCCGGAGGCACCGATCAGACAGACCACCTCGTGGATGTCGACACCGAGGTCCACCCGGTCGAGGACCAGATTGTCTCCGAAGTACTTGGTGAGATTCACGATCTCGACTCGCCGCGTCACAGGGTCCTCTGCAGACGACGCTCCTGGTCCCTCCGTGCGTACCAGTCGGTGAAACGGGCCAAGGGGATGCTGGCTACAAGGAACAGAAGGGCGGCGCCGATCAGACTCGAGTAGTTGAAGGTTCTGGCTGTGTAGATCTGGGCCTCACGGACTGCCTCCCGGACCCCGATCACGCTGAGCAGAGCCACGTCTTTCTGGAGCGAAACCGCACCGTTGAGCAGGGCCGGTAAGACATTTCGCACCGCCTGGGGAAGGATGGCGTGACGCAGGGTCTGCCATTGGGACAGCCCCAGGGCACGGGCCGCGGCCCGCTGGCTGTCATGCACCGCCTCCATTCCGGAGCGGTAGACCTCGGCGGTGTACGCCGAGTAGCCGGCGATCATCGCCACCGACCCCCAGAAGATGGCACCACGGGGCAAGCCTGGGAGTTGCAGGGCCGGGATCCCGAAGCCAAACAACAAGATGAGCAATAGGGCGGGGACTCCACGCAGCAGGTCGATGTAAACGATCGCCGCAATGCGGAATGGGGCGGCGATCGGACCCGTGAGCGATCGCATCACCGCCAGGACCAGGGACAGGATGAGGATCGCGATCTCGGCCACGATCCAGACCCAGATGTTCAGCCAGAAACCCCTGAGGACATTGGGAAACGACTCTCGGATCGCCTCCCGGGAGAAGAACTGCTCCTGCACGGTCGGCCAATAGTCCGAGGAGGCCACCCACCACGCCACCAGGCCGAAAACGACCCCGGTGCTGACCACACTGGCCAGCACCGGGATCCAACGTTCACGAGCGCTCACACGACGCCGGCCCGCGGGGGCCGGCGTCGGGCGCTCATCTGTCACTCAGTTATCTCCGGGATGTCCCCACCGGCCTCCAGCCATTCGTTGCCGAGGGCCTCGAGAGTCCCGTCATCGGTCAGGGTCTGTAGCGCGGCATTCACGCAATCGACATAGGGGTTCCCGTCGGTGAACAGGAGACCCATCCCACCTTCGGTGCCACCGACGTCGGGGAGTACCCCGGCGATCACCGCATTGTCGATCTCGACTGCGGTGATGAAATAGGCGGTGGAGAGACCGATGACCGTGGCGTCGATCTGACCGGCGGCAAGAGCGGCGAAGGTGCCCGCCTGGTCGTCGTAGACCGCCACATCGGCGTCAGGGATGCCGATCACCTCGACGATGTAGTCGAGGTCGGTCGTCCCGATGGTCGCACCGAAAGTCGACTCGGCGAGATCGGCGAAGCTCGCGGCACTGGCGGCCGGGGTCCCTTCGAGGGCAACGACTGTCTTCTGCTCCACGTAGTAGGGGATGGAGAAGTCGACGATCTCGTCGCGCTCCTCGGTGATCCCGTACTGCTGCATGTTGAAGTCGTATGGCCGATCGCCGGGGGCGATGGCCTCGTCGAAGGTGGTTCGGACCCAGTTCACGTCCTCGGCAGCGAAGCCCAACTCGGCGGCCAGGGCGTAGGCCACGGCGCTCTCGAACCCCTCACCATTGGTCGGGTCGTCGTCAACCATCCATGGCTCGAAGACCGGCTCGCCAGTGGCGATGGTCAACTTGCCCGGCTCGAAGAGAGCATCGCTATCGGTGGAGCAGGTGTCGGATCCTCCTGTGGTTTCGCTGGATTCGCCGTTGCCACATGCTGCGAGGACCAGGGAGAGAGCCAACAAAATGTATAAGCGTCTGCGTGTCACCGCAGGCCTCCTTGTTCCGTTTGTGCGTTTCTTGGTGCGAGCCCGACCCACGCACTCGTGGGATCGGGAGCGGCTGCGTTGACAGCGGCGTGGATTCTAAGCGTGAGACGCAGAGGCCTCGCAGTTGGGGTGGATCTTCATAACATCAGGTGCGATGAAGCCGCTGCTTGTAACCGCCCTGCTTTTGGTCGTCGCCTGTGCCGGAACGGCAGAGAGCACGACGACAACGTCGGTCGTGGTCACCACGATGACAACTGGGGAGACCACCACCACCGCCACCCCGGTCGACTGTCCGGCCGCCCCTTACGAATTGGAGTTCCTCCCCACCGGGGTGGGAACCGGTCTGCTCGATCCGGATGAGATCGAGATGGATGTTTGGACTTCGGTCGGCGGCAGTCAGACCGAGTTCTTCGGGCGCGAAGACGCAACCGTGGCCATCGCCCTCATCCGGGGAACCTTGCCCCCGGTCGAGTGGCCGGCCGAGAAGGGCGAGGTCTTCATCGACGGCACCCGTGGGGTGGTGGGGCCGCACCCTGACGGAAGCTGGGTCGCCGGTTGGTACGAGGAGCCAGGGGAGCGCTGCGATCAATACACGATGGTGTTCTATCCGCCGGTGGCCCCGCTCGATGTCGAAGCCGTGCTGGCCGGGATGAACCGGGTCGGCGGTTAGCGCTGGGTCCCACCCTAATTGGGAGGCAGAGGGGTCACATACGGACCTGTGCAACCCAATTACGGGGAACGGCCCTCTTGACGGCGTCCGGCCCGGCGCTTACCGTTCCGTCCGAAATGACCCGATCGAGCACCTCGTCGACCTCGACCACCTGGTGGTGGCGCTGGCCTGCGCCGGAGGTGGCTTCGGTCGGATAGTCCCCAGGATTTCTGATCACTCAAGACCCACCTCCGGCTCCGGAAGGTGGGTTCTCCTTTTTCATGGAGCTCATCTCCCGGACCGGTCAGAGGAGCCCTCGATGAACCATCCCTTCGACATACCAGCCGACCTGGACACCCCGACCTCGGTGTATCTCAAGCTCGGCCCTCTTCGCCCGCGCTTCCTCCTGGAGAGTGTCGAGCACGGGGATCGCATCGGCCGCTACTCGTTCATCGGGTTCGGTGACGGGCTCGAGGTCCGAAGCGACGGGCACGCCATCGACGTCGGTGACGCCCGGATCGAGACCGACGGGACGGTCACCGGCCTCATGGAGGGGTTGCGCAAGGCGCTTGCCGCAGCTCCCAGCCCCGGCCCCCTCTCCAGCTCGGTTCCCTTTGCCGGCGGTCTGGTGGGCGCGGTGAGCTTCGATGTCGCCCACCGGCTCGCGGGCGCGATCCCTCCGCCGTCACCAACACCCGAGATCCTTCTCTACGGGCCTCCCAATGTGATTGTGTTCGACCATCTGAGTCGGCGAGCGGCTCTGCTCCACGACGGCCCGGAGGCGGATCGTCTCGCTCTCCGCCAGGAGGTGATCTCCCTCCTCGCCGGGGGAGTGCCCGGAGCCAGGAACGAGGGCGGGTCATTCAGCGAGCCCGTGCCTTCGATGGACAAGGGCGAGTACATGGCGGCAGTCGAGCAGGCCCGCGAGCACATCGCGGCCGGTGACGTGTATCAACTGGTCGTATCTGTGTGCTTCACCGGTCAGTCGGACCTCGACCCGTTCGATGTCTACCGTGGTCTCCGTCTGCTCAACCCTTCGCCCTATATGTACTTCTGCGAGTTGGGGCAGACCCGGGTCATCGGATCCTCGCCCGAGGCCCTGGTGCGTCTGCGGGGCACCGCCGCCGAGCTACGCCCGATCGCCGGGACCCGGCCCCGGTTCAACGACGAGGAGCGGGATCGGAGAGCAGAAACCGAGTTGCTGGACGACACCAAGGAGGCCGCCGAGCATGTGATGCTCGTCGATCTGGCCAGGAACGACCTGGGGCGGGTGGCGGTGCCAGGCACCATCCGCGTCGATCCTTATCGGGCGATCGAGCGCTACAGCCATGTCATGCACCTGGTCAGCGGGGTCACCGGGATACTGGAGGCGGGTACCGACGCCTTCGACCTGTTTGCCGCTGCCTTCCCGGCGGGGACCGTGGTCGGGGCCCCCAAGGTGAGGGCACTGGAGCTGCTTCAGGAAATGGAGCCGGTGCCCCGCGGCATCTACGCGGGGACCGTTGGCTACTTCGGCCACGGGGGGAGCATGGACCAGGCCATCGCCATCAGGACCCTCGTCATGTCCGAAGGCTCTTATTCGTATCAGGCAGGGGCCGGGATCGTCGCTGACAGCGTCCCCACCACGGAATGGGAGGAGGTCCTGTCCAAGAGCGGGGCCATGCGCGGCGCCCTCGAGACTGCGGCGGGTGGTCTATGAGCCGGGTGCTGCTGGTGGACAACTACGACTCGTTCACCTACAACGTGGTCCAGGCGCTGCGCATCCTGGGGGCGGAGGTGATCGTTCGCACCAACGACGACATCGACGTGGAGAGCGCCCGGGAGCTGGAGCCGACCCATCTCGTCGTTTCACCCGGACCGGGTGGCCCGGAGTCGGCGGGGGAGTCGATGAACGTAATAGCCGGACTTCTCTCCGAGGTCCCGATCCTCGGAGTCTGCCTCGGTCACCAGGCGCTGGCTGCGGCCCTCGGGGGAAGGGTGGAGCGGGCAGAAGAGCTCCGACACGGGAAGTCGTCCCCGGTGTATCACGACTCGGCGACGATCTACGCCGGTCTCCCCAATCCGTTCGAGGCCGGTCGCTATCACTCGCTGGCGGTGCAGGAGGAGGATCTTCCTGAGGATCTGGTGGTGACATCGTTCACCTCGGATGGGGTGATCATGGGGGTCCGACATCGTGACTACCCGGTGGAGGGGGTCCAGTTCCATCCGGAAAGCGTGCTCACTCCACACGGCGACCTCCTCCTCCGCAACTTCCTCGATCTCAGGGGACAGCCCGTATGAGACAGCTGTTGGACGATCTGCTCGCGGGCACGGATCTCTCGGCGGCGGCCGCCGATGAGTTGCTGGTCACCTTGACCGGCGGCGAGGTCGACCCGGCCATGGCGGGTGCCCTGCTCATTGCATTGCGAGCGAAGGGTGAGACCCCCGACGAGGTAAGGGGGTTCGCGGCGGCGATGAGACGTCTCTCCAGTGATCCCGGGATCGATTCATCCGAGGCGGTAGACGTCGTCGGGACCGGGGGCGACCGTTCCGGGTCGCTCAACCTGTCCACCGGGGCCGCCCTACTCACCGCCGCGGCCGGGGTCCCCGTGGTCAAGCACGGGAACCGGTCCATGACCAGCCAAAGTGGAAGCGCCGACATCCTGGAGGCGATCGGTCTTCCGATTCCCCTCGACGCAGATCAGGCCAGGAGATGTTTCGAGACCCTGGGCTTCACCTTTCTCTTTGCCCCCCACTACCACCCGGCGATGGCGGCAGTGGGCCCGATCCGGCGGGCACTCGGAGTGCGCACTGTGTTCAACATGCTGGGCCCGCTGACCAATCCGGCCGGCCCCCGTCATCTGGTCGTGGGAGCCTTCGACGCCAGGGCAGCGGAGCTGATGGCGGTGGCTCTTTCCGGTCTCGAGATCGAGCGGGCATTTGTGCTTCACGGTGCCGCAGGCTGGGATGAGCCGAGCCCGATCGGGGAGTTTCTCCTCTACGACGTGCGTCCCGGTTCAGTCGTCCGGACGAGTCGCGATCCGGCCGACCTCGGGATGGATCGCTGCGATCCGTCCACCCTCGCAGGCGGTGATCCGGCGCACAACGCCGGGAAGCTGACGGCTGTCTTCGCGGGGGAGACCGGGCCCCATCGCGACTCGATCATCCTCGGTGCCGCCTTGGCCCTCGAGGTCACCGGGTGGGCGCCCGATCCCGGGACGGCGGTGGCGATGGCGGAGTCGGCACTCGACGATGGGCGGGCGATGGCACTCCTCCAGGCTCTCGCGGCATTCGGTGCGAGGGAGCGATCGTGAGCAGATTCCTCCAATCCATGGGGCAATCCTCCCAACTTCGCGTTGGCGCGGCTCGCGCCGCTCGCCCCCTGGAGTCGGTGATCGAAGCGGCCCTCGCCACACCACCACCCCGCGATGTGGGGAGCTTCGGGGAGGTTTTCGACCTGATCGCCGAGATCAAGCCCCGATCGCCGGCGGAGGGCGAGCTTGCCGACAGTCGGCTGGTGGAGCGGGCGTTCGCCTATCAGGCAGGTGGAGCCAGGATGTTGTCGGTTCTCACCGAACCGGAAGCCTTCGGTGGCTCACTCGACCTGCTTGAAGCCGTTGCAGCCCGGGCCCAGGTCCCGGTGTTGAGAAAAGACTTCCTGGTCGATCCCTACCAGGTGTTCGAGGCGAGATCCGCCGGCGCCGACGGGGTGCTGATCATCGCCCGGCTTCTCTCCGACGAGACGATGGCCGCCATGCTCCGTGCCGTCGAGCGGACCGGCATGTTCGCACTGCTCGAAGCGTTCGATGCAGAGGATTTGAGGCGGATCATGCAAACGACAGAAGGGCCAGGTCAGCGCCTGGTCGGGGTCAACTGCCGAAACCTCGAGACATTGCGCATCGAACCGGCGATTCACACCGAGCTCGCGGCGAGCCTCCCCGCGACCTTGACCTCCGTAGCGGAGAGCGGGCTCCTCGGTCCCACCGACATTCACCGGGTGGCCGGTCTCGGCTATCGCGGCGCCCTGGTTGGCTCGGCGCTCATGAGATCGTCTCAGCCTTCCGACATGGTCGAGGCGATGCTGGTGGCGGGGCGGGAGATGGCGAAGATGGCCGCAACATGAGTCTGTTCGTCAAACTCTGTGGGTTGAGGACTCCTGCCGACGTGGAGGCAGCGGTGGATGCCGGGGCCGATGCCGTCGGTTTCGTGATGACGGAGTCCCCTCGCCGGGTCTCGGTGGCCGAGGCCGCCCATTTGCGCTCGTTGCTGCCCGCCGAGATCCTGGCAGTGGCCGTGTTCCATGATCCCTCGCGTCATCTCGTCGAGCAGGTCGAGCGCGAGGTAGCACCGGACCTGTTCCAGTCGGAGCCGGGATCACTGCACGGCCTGCCCCGATCGAGCATCTTCCCCGTGGTGGTCGAGGGGCCGGGTTTCGCGCAACGAGTCGAGGCCGCTCTCGTGGTCAATGACGTGGAGTGGGTCCTCGTCGACAGCTCGGCGCGGGGCGGCACGGGGCGGAGAGTGGCATGGGACGAGCTGGCGGCTTTCCCCTCGAGGAGCCGATTGGTGCTCGCCGGAGGGCTCACCCCCCACAACGTGGCTGAGGCGGTGCAGTCTGTGCGGCCCGGGGGGGTCGATGTCAGCTCGGGTGTCGAAAGGGCGCCGGGTGTCAAAGACCACAGACTGATGAGGGCGTTCGTGACCGCAGCCCGGTCAGTCGAGTTCCAGGACGAGGTGACGGTATGACCAGTGTTGTTTTCAAGTCTCTTCCCGACGAGAGAGGCCGCTTTGGGGAGTTCGGCGGCCGCTTCGTGCCCGAGATCCTGGTTCCCGCGCTGGAACGATTGGAAGAGGCAGCGACCCGTCTTCTGGCCGACCCCGGCTTTCTGTCGACCCTGGACTCCGAGCTCAGCTCGTGGGTGGGCCGGCCGACACCCCTCACCCGTGCCCCGCGCCTCGGCGAGGCCTGGGGTGGCGAGATCTGGCTGAAACGTGAGGATCTGGCCCACACCGGGGCGCACAAGATCAACAATGCCGTGGGCCAGGCCTTGCTGGCGAAGGAGATGGGGGCGGGGCGGGTCATCGCGGAGACGGGAGCCGGTCAGCACGGAGTGGCCACGGCCGCTGCCTGTGCCCGAATCGGCCTCGACTGCACGGTATACATGGGCACGGTCGACATCGAGCGCCAGGCTCCGAACGTAGAGCGAATGCGGTTGCTCGGTGCCCGGGTGGAACCGGTGACCTCCGGAGACGCAACCCTGCGGGCTGCCATCAACGAGGCGCTGCGCGACTGGGTGACCGACCCGGGCAACACCTACTACCTGCTCGGCTCCGCGGTCGGCCCTCATCCCTATCCATGGCTCGTGCGACGCTTGCAGTCGGTGATCGGTCACGAGGCACGACGTCAGATCCTCGAGCTCCGTGGCTCGCTGCCCGATGTTGCCTTTGCCTGCGTGGGTGGTGGCTCCAACGCCATCGGCTTGTTTCACCCCTTCCTCGACGACCCGGTACGGCTGGTCGGGGTCGAAGCCGGTGGCAGGGGACCGGGATTGGGTCAGAACGCAGCGAGCATCGGGCGGGGCAGCCCGGGAGTCCTCCACGGCAGCTTCTCCTTTCTTCTCCAGGACGCCGACGGTCAAATCCAGGAGACTCACTCGGTCTCGGCCGGCCTCGACTATCCCGGGGTGGGCCCGGAGCACGCGTGGCTGGCGGTCACGGGGCGTGCCCTGTATGTGGAGGCTTCCGACGACGAGGCGTTGTCGGCACTGGACGAGCTCGGGCGCCACGAGGGGATTCTCCCGGCACTGGAGTCGAGTCACGCTCTGGCCGCGGTCCGCAGATGGTTGGTGGACAGCCCAGGTTCGGTGGTGCTGATTGGCCTTTCCGGTCGCGGGGACAAGGACATCGACATTCTGAGAGGGTTGAACCGATGACGACTGCCCTGACCGGCGCCACCCTCCTCGAGGAGCAACTCCAGGGCGAGGACCCGGCGATCGTTCCTTATTTGACCGCCGGTTTCCCGACGATGACCCGGTTTGCCGAGGTCTTGGTCGAGGTGGCGGCGATCTCGGAGGCAGTGGAGATCGGCATCCCCTTCAGCGATCCGATGGCTGATGGAGCGACGATTCAGGAGTCGAGCCGGATCGCCCTGGAAGGGGGAGCGACTCTCAGGGCCGTGATTTCGGCCCTGGAGGCCCTGCCTCCCCTCCAGGTTCCTCTAGTGGTCATGAGCTATTTGAATCCGCTCATGGCGTACGGGTATCAAGAGCTCTTCTCACGGCTGGCGAGGGTCGGTGTCGCCGGACTCGTGGTGCCGGATCTCCCCCTCGAGGAGTCCGAAGAGGTGAAGAGTGCAGCCGGGACTGCCGGCATCGGGTTGGTGCAGCTGGTCACGCCGATGACCGATGACGACCGGCTGCGACGTCTCGGGGCTGCTTCAGAGGGATTCACCTATGCGGTCACCATGACCGGGACCACCGGTGGCTCGACCTCGGTCGGTCCGGAGGTGGGCGGCTACCTGGATCGAGTGCGCAGAGCATCCCCGGTGCCGGTGTTGGCCGGGTTCGGGGTGAGGAGCGCCGATCAGGTCCGCTCGCTGGTGCCGCACTGTGCCGGCGTGATCGTAGGGAGTGCCCTCGTCGAAGTGGTGAGCAGGGGCGACGACCCGGTCGCCTTCCTCGAGGGACTGCGGCCATGATCGCCACCCTCACCGCCGATTGCACCCTCGCCCAGAAGGCGGCGATTCTTCGTTTCATCGAGGGTTATGGGCTCCGGGTCCATGTCGGTGAGGCAGGGTCGACGACCGTGGTCAGCGTCATCGGCGACTACGAGCCGGGCATGGCTGAATCGATAGGCGCCCTGGTCGGGGTTGCTTCGGTCAGCACCGAGGCTCCCCTCTACCCGTTTGTGGCCCGGGAGGCTCGCAATGCACCCACCACGGTCCGGGTCGGAGACGTTGTGGTTGGCGGCTCCGAGGTCGTGGTCATTGCTGGGCCCTGCTCCGTGGAATCGGAGGCCCAGATCGAGAGGATTGCCAGCGGCGTGGCGAAGAACGGAGCGGTGCTATTGCGCGGCGGCGCCTTCAAACCGAGGACGTCTCCCTACAGCTTCCAGGGGCTAGGCGAGGAAGGCCTCGAGTTGCTGGCTGCGGCCCGTGAGGCAACCGGGCTTGGGGTGGTCTCGGAGTGTGTCGCCCCAGAAGACGTTCCGCTCTTGAATCGATACGTCGACATGCTTCAGGTCGGCAGCCGCAACATGCAGAACTTCCGGTTGCTGTCGGCGGTGGGTGAGCAGCCAAAGCCGGTGCTGCTCAAGAGGGGCCTGATGTCGACAATCGAAGAACTGTTGCTGGCTGCGGAGTACATCGTCGGCTCAGGCAATCCTCGGGTGATCCTCTGCGAGCGCGGGATCCGCTCGTTCGACACGGCGACGAGGGGGATCCTCGACATCGGCGCCGTCCCGGTTCTCAAGGAGCGCACCCATCTCCCGGTGATCATCGACCCCAGTCACGCCGCGGGCCGCCGGTCCCTGGTGCCCAGCCTCGCTGCGGCAGGGATCGCCGCAGGCGCCGACGGCCTCATCATCGAGGTCCACGACCGACCGGAGGAGGCGCTCAGCGACGGGCCGCAGAGCCTGACCCTCGAAGGCTTTGCCGAGACGATGCAGACGGTTTCGGCGATCGCAAACGCGCTCGATCGGCCGATGGCAACGCTGCAGGCAGCACCCAGCAGGTAGCTACGGCGTCGACTCTGTCGACACTTCTTTGAACATCTCGCCAATAGCGGCCACGCTGCCCAGCACCCCGCTGGTGTCGAGGGGGAGGAAGATCTTGGTCGCCCGGCCGTCGGCCACTCGCTGCAACGTCTCGAGGTAACGGATCGC
>Ga0209640_10001594_pt1 | contig 19350 bp, 20 predicted proteins | sample RifCSP10_1_FD_184018 | JGI IMG/M metagenome (GOLD analysis project Ga0209640, IMG submission 184018) | Soil microbial communities from Rifle, Colorado - Rifle CSP2_sed 10_1 (SPAdes) (version 2) | ecosystem: Environmental > Terrestrial > Deep subsurface > Rock core/Sediment | place: Rifle...
GCGAGATATCAGGGCACCAGCATTTTCACTATCATGCGGAAGTTGTGGAGCACAGGCATACCCACCTGAGCCACCACAGGTCACTGGCGCTGGGAATGATTCACGGTCTGGCAGGCAGCGCCGCGTTAACGCTGTTGGTGCTCACCACCATACAGTCGGCGGCGGAAGGGATCGCCTACATACTTCTCTTCGGCGCTGGCTCGATTCTGGGGATGACATTAATAAGCACACTGATCGGTCTTCCATTTGCCTTATCGTCCCGGCGATTCGCTGCCGTCAACTACGCCTTCCGTCTGGTTGCCGGCGCGGTGAGTATGGTTCTGGGGATCATCGTGATGTTAGAAACTGGCATAGCCGCGGGCCTGATTTAACCTTTCGAGGTACAATCCTGTTCAGCTTTGAAAACACTCGTCCTGATCCATAGTCCGATTGTCGGCCCGCAGACGTGGTCACCTGTCGCAATGGAAATCCGGTCTCGCGGCCACGAAGCTGTCATTCCGGAGCTTCCTTATGACATTAATCCGGATACGCCCTTCTGGCAGCTGCATGCTGGCGCGGCTGCCCGCGATCTCAACGCGCTTCCTGAAGACCGCACTTATATCCTCGTCGGTCACAGCGGCGCGGGGATGCTGCTGCCTGCCATCCGGAACCTCTCCGGCCGCCCGGTAGCCAGCTACATCTTCGTCGACGCTGACATCCCCGAAGATGTAAAAAGCCGCCTTGACCTGTTTCTAACCGCCTTGCCCGAGGCCGCCGCGCCGGTCGGGCAGGCACTCGCCGAGGATCAGCTTTTGCCAAAGTGGAGCGAAGAGGATCTTAAGGGAATTATCCCAAAGGCCGAAGTTCGCCGCAGTCTTTTGGCCGGACTGCGCCCGCATCCCATTGCCTACCAGTTGGAGCCCATCCCGGTCTTCGCTGGCTGGCCGGATGCGCCCTGCGGCTATTTGCGCTTCGGCTCGAATCCAGCTTATGAGCTGGCCAGTCAGAGAGCCCGGGAGGAGGGCTGGCCCTACGTGCAGCTTCCAGCTGAACATTTCCATATGCTCGTCAATCCTCCAGCGGTAGCAGAGGCCATTTTGCGAATGGCCTTGGGCATGACGCAATGAAATCGTCTCGCCTCGAGGGAACAACCTTCGCTCTTTCGTCCAAGAAGATCAGATTGATAATAATCGGCCACACGCTTGCACGAAAAGAATATAATCGGTGAAAATTTGTGTCAATTCGTGGCAAAAAGAGCAACATCCTTCTTAAGGAGGATTACCATGACCAACAAGCCAGATTTCGACGTCCAAGACGCCCATAAATTCTTCTCGGCTTACTGCTTCAATAAAGCCTGGGAATTCATCGAGAAGGAAAATCGATCGCCGCAGGAAGCTGAGGAGATGATCCGCCTAAGCCATGCTTCCCATTGGCACTGGGCGCAGCGGGAGGACTACGGCGCCAGGAACGCTTCCATCGCCTACTGGCAGACCTCCCGCATCTACGCCCTGCTGGGCCAATCCGAAAATGCCGAGCGGTACGCCCAGCTTTGCCTGGAGGCCAGCCAGGCAGATGATTTAGATCCTTTCCTCCTTGGCTACGCCTATGAGGCCCTGGCCCGCGCCGAAGCCGTCGCCGGGAAGCACGAGCGGGCAACCGCATACCTAAAGCAAGCCAGAGCGGCCGCAGAAGAGGTGCACGACCAGGAGGACAGGCAGCTGTTGCTGAGCGACCTGGAGACGATCCTCTAGTTCTCCTGGAACCAATCCCTGGAAGCTCTGTATGTCCAAATTCACCGACCCGGTCCACCTGCGCTCAGAGCAATTTAGAACCGCCGCCAACCTTAACGCCCGTATCCGCCTGCACCAACGCTTTAGCACCAACCCACAAAATCTGTATCTCTGGGTCCTTAATCATGTGCAACTCAAGCCCGGCCAGCAGCTACTGGAGCTGGGCTGCGGATCAGGGGAGCTGTGGCGTGAAAATCTAGATCGCCTGCTCTCTTCCTTCCATTCTTCCAACCTTCCTGTAAAATTGGGATGCGGCAGATTTGCGCCGATAAACACCAGAAAGGTGTTCGTCCGCAAGAAAGCCAAAAATTCCAAAGTGAGGTATTTATGGACAACAACGTTCTCCTCTGGATAAAATCCGTTCTGGAGACCACGCCAGCGCGCTGGATAAACCTTTCCCAAACGCTCCCGGCCGAGCTTCTGAAACGCTCACCTGCGCCCCGTGAGTGGTCTGCGCTGGAATGCCTGCAGCACCTGGTAGACACCGAGCGCCATGTCTTTCCCGTGCGGGTCAAGTATCTGCTGGCCGGGCAGGATTTTCCTGCATTTGACCCGGACGGCCAGGGCACTGTGCTTGAGGAGGGCAAATCCGCCGGCGACTTAGCCGAGGAATTTGCGAACATGCGCCGGGGGAGCCTGGAGCTGCTGGAGCAGCTGAATTCAAACGACCTGGAGAAACGAGCGCGCCACCAGGAACTGGGCGTGGTGACGCTCAGCGAGCTGCTACATGAGTGGGCCGGCCACGACTTGATGCACACCGTCCAGGCAGAGCGCGCCCTGATGCAGCCGTTCATCGCCGCATGTGGACCGTGGCAACGCTATTTCGCCGATCATGCAATCGACCCCATCCTTGACTCCTGATTCTATGGAGAAAATATTTACCCGTACATTCCGCGTACGCTGGTCGGAAGTCGACGCCCGCGGATATGTAAGCACTGCAAATTACCTGCGCTTCCTGGTCGAAACCGCTTATGATTGGGGCAGTGCCGGCCAACTGGGAGTAAAGGAAAATAAGGCGCTCGGGCTAACCTGGGTCATTCTCGAAACTGAATTCAGCGTTGTGCGTCCGCTTGTCTACAACGAGATCTTCGATTTCAGTATCTGGATGGTTGAATGGCGGCGGGTGCGCGGGACGCGCGCCTTTGAAATCCGCCTGCAGGACGGCGGCGAGATAATCGCACAAGGCATACAAAAAGTGGCCAGCCTGGACAGCGAAACGCTGCGCCCAACCAGCCCGCCGGCCCACTTGATCGAGAATTATGCATTCGAAAATCCGAGGGTCTTTCTGCATGGCAGCTTTCCGAAAATCTTGCCTGCGCCGGAAGCCGCTTTTACCTTGACGCGAATAGTCGAGTGGCCTGATTTGGATATGTTAGAGCACGTCAACAATGCAATTTACGCCAATTTTGCGGAGGAAGCCGTCGTGCGATCGCTCGCCAGCCTGGGTTGGTCACCCACCCGCTTAAAGGGACAAGGTATGGAACAGAGGATACGCCGCCTTCACATTCAATACCTTTTGCCCGCCGTGTGGGGTCAGTGGTTAATGCTGCAGACATTCTTACTGTCCTTACGAGATACCCGTGCGGAGCAAGTTGTATTAATCAAGCGTTCGGAAGATGGCGCGGATATCAGCGCCTGCATATTCGAGTGGGAACTTGTCGACCTGCATTCAGGACAGCTGCTGCAATTTCCAGAACCGATGACAGAATCTCTAAGCGAACTCCTTCAAGGCCCAGAGTAATTCTTAACCATCTATCAAGGTTGTTAGTAACAAGATTTCGGATCGGACGTTCTTACCTGACGATTACAGAATCCAGGTGAGAACCATGAATGAATTAATGCAATTTCCCTTACCTTCGATAGAAGCCATCCAGGTCATGTTGATCTCTTGCGTGCTGTTCGTCCCCGCCGTCTGCATTGTAAAGATGTTCGAGGCAATGATCGAAATCACCAGTGGAGGCTACTCGACCGACCATCCGGAGCGCAGCCGTCGCCGCTAGTGCCGTGTCCTGAAGGATTCTTTTCCGGGCCACATGGAGTGGTCACACCGCGTTGGGGGTGAATCTTGCCGGCGATATCCTGGCAGTATCTCTGAAATTAATTGTATAATATATTAAACGGGGGATCCTTCGTTCCCTTAGGGACGAAACACATTTTCATGGCCTTCGTTGCCTTTGCGTCGAAAAATTAATAAGGAATTTGAGATTAATGATGGATTCTAGATCAGAAACATTTGATCAGCTAGGTTTAAGCGAGCCGCTCTTAAAGGCAGTGGATGAGGTTGGCTATGAAGTGCCTACGCCGATCCAGATGAAGACGATTCCACTGCTTTTGGCCGGAAACGATGTAATTGGGCAGGCCCAGACGGGTACGGGGAAGACCGCCGCCTTTGCGCTGCCGGTTTTGCAAAAGCTCAATGTCGACCGGAACGTCGTCCAGGCCCTGGTGCTCACGCCCACCCGGGAGCTGGGCATTCAGGTGGCTGAGGCAATCTATAACTATGGCAAGCACCTGGGGGGTCTGCGAGTCAGTCCGGTTTACGGCGGACAGTCAATTCAGAAGCAAATCAGCCGCCTGCAGCGCGGGTTGCATATTGTCGTCGGGACTCCTGGGCGCATCATGGATCACCTGCGCCGGGGCACCCTGAACTTTGATTCCCTGAAAATGGTTGTGCTGGACGAGGCGGACGAGATGTTGCGCATGGGCTTCATCGAAGACGTCGAGTGGATCCTCAGCCAGGCGCCCGATGAGCTGCAAATTGCCCTGTTTTCAGCCACGATTCCCAAAGAGGTCCGGCGGATCGCAGACCGCTATTTGAAGAATCCGGCGACCATCGAGGTGGAACACAAAACTCTGACGGTGCCGACGACTGAGCAGCGCTACCTGATCGTGCCCGAACAGCAGAAGGTCGAAACCCTGGTAAGAGTGCTGGAAACCGAAGCGGATCCGGGCGAGGCCGTGCTCATTTTTGCCCGCACAAAAGTCGGCACAGATGAGCTGGCGGAAAAACTTCAGGCTCGCGGCTATGCGGCCGAGTCCATGCACGGCGACATGAACCAGGCCCAGCGTGAGAATGTCGTCCGCCGGCTGCGTAACGGCCAGCTGGAACTGGTGGTCGCTACAGATGTGGCCGCCCGGGGATGGGATGTGGAACGCATTGGCCTGGTGGTCAATTACGATATCCCTTACGATACCGAATCCTACGTGCACCGGATTGGGCGTACGGGCCGAGCCGGACGGGCGGGCAAGGCCTTGCTCTTTGTAACCCCTCGCCAGAAACGTATGCTGCGCGACATCGAGCGATATACCGGACAGCGCATCGAATCGGAGAAGGTGCCTACCAAAGCGGATATTGCTGCCCGGCGAACTGAGCTCTTTAAAGAGCGTATTCTGCAAACCCTGGAAGAGGAAGAACTGGAGCTATATTTGAACCTGGTCCAAGAGCTGGCGATGGAGAGCAATCGGGATATGGCGGAGATTGCTGCCGCGGCAGCTCGCCTGGCACGCGGGGATAAACCCATAGAAGTAACAATGGAGCCAGTGCCGGAGCAAGTGATCCGCCCGGATGATGGGATGGTACGCATGTTAATCAATGCCGGTCGACAGAGCGGTGTACGGCCGGCGGATATCGTCGGCGCTATCGCCAATGAAGCTGATGTGCCGGGCAATGTCATCGGTGCGATCGATATTTACGACCGTGTCAGTTTTGTGGATATCCCAGCCCAGTATATCCGGCAGGTGCTGGAGCGCATGCACGGTGCTACGATCCGCAGCCAGGAGGCGAGAATCCGGGTGGCAACGCCGCGCGATAAAGAGGTCCCAATCCCAAAGGGAGGCTTTAGGCACAAGGGGAAGAAGATCCATCCGAAAAGCGGGAAAAAGTTCCGGAAACATTAGCACGATAAATTCTCATCCCGCATAATCTACCAATGCCCTCAGCCTTTTTCACCCACTCTCCAATCGGCAAACCTTTTGTTCAGGTTGGCCAGGAGCCTCTGCGTATAGGTTACCCGCCTTGGGTCGAAATGGCTCCTCCCCGCCGAAAGGTACGGCGTCGCAACCCGCCGAGCATAGGTCCACCAGCCTTCTGCTTGAATCGCCTCCAGCGCTTCCTGGTAATAAGCATATACGTGCGTGCTGCCCATTTGGAAGCCAGCTCGCAAGGCGCCAGCGGCGATGAGCTTCGATAGATCGCCCAGCGTCCGGCCCTCCCGTCCGGCTACCTGCTGCATATTTTTGTAGAGTGCCGTCAATTTTTCCGCGCGGGGCAGATTCTCCATATTCCGCCTGAGCGCCTGCCAGCTCAGCCGCAGATCCTGCACCTTTAGTGGCGGGAGATCGACGATATCGGCCGCGCTGGCGGTGGAGAACTCCAGGGCGCTCAGGAGGTCGTCCACGGAGCGGATATCCATCTCAGCCGGAAGCAGACCTTGTTTTTTGAGTTCGGCAACAAAAGCATTCAGATAAGCGCGCGTCCCGCCGGTGAGGTCCGAAGCCGCCGCCAAAAGCCATAAGGGCGACCAGCCGACCGCTACGAAGCTGGCCAGTTCGATGACATTGCCGACGGCTTTACGCGTCGCCAGGTCTCCTATGGTCATGTTTTCGACGGGCAGGACGCCTTGCACATCACCCACTAATTCGACGCTCAAACGCAAGAAGCGGTAAACCATCGCCTGGTAGAGGCGAGTTTGTCGGAGCCAGTGCGGTAAGATCACCTCGGTGACTTCAAAGATCAGACCACCCAGGCCGGCTGCAAGGGCGCGCAGCAACCGCTCTGGTAAAGACAACAAATACCGTGAGTTCAGATTTCTGGCGCTTTTCATTTGGGTATTACTTCTAGGCCAGATTAGCCCCCAGCAATTCATCCAGATCACGCTGAGCTTGACCGAGAGGAATGGATAACGAAACCCTCCATTCGTTGAGTAGGAAGCTTTTTGCCCGATCCAGGATTTCCTGATCGTTTTCGCTAAGTTTCTTTCTGCGCCCGTAAGACGTTAGATCGCGAATCACGCGGCAGATCGAAGCGCTGGACCGGTCCCTCATTTTTTCTCCCAGCTGCCTTTTCCGTTCCAGCCGATCTTCGGGAAGCGGCTCCTCAGGACCCCCTAGTATGGTGAAGAGCTTTTCGAATTCTTCTGCAGCGGTCGGCAAACGGAGGCTGCTAGGACCGGTGTTTTCGACAGGCACCCAGAGTTTTAGATCAGCGACCTGTACAACGTAGTACAGCACAGTCCTACCGGACAGCATTTTCTCGTCCAGCTGTACAATCTCTCCAAGGCCATGTGCCCAGTGAACTACCCAATCACCTACTTGAAATTTCATGGTAAGCCACCGCTACGGCTGCCGCCCCTTACGGAGCAAGGCATCGATCTCATCAGCCGCGTCTACCAATGGCAAATTGCTTGCCCTGGCCCACTCCGAGTCCATCGCTTCTCGGGTCCTTCGCAACAAGGTAAGTTCATAGTTGCTCAAAATCTTCTCGCGATTGCGAGCACTGAGATCCCGCACTACTTCACACAGCGACTGGAAAGTACCTGCATCCATGCGGTCTTCTAGCTCGACCTGGCGTTTTCGGAAATTATCATTCAAATGGACCGGTTGGCTTTTCAGCACGGACCGGTAGCGGGCAAGGTCTCTTTTGTGGGTGACTGGTCGAATCCCGCGGGACTTCGGGATTTTTACCGGTATCCACAGCGTGGTCTTACCGAAATCCACCCGGTAAAACACGCTTGGGCCATCCCCACTAAACACCATCTCCTCGATGCATACGACGGTTCCTACACCAAATTTTGGATGGACGACATCGTCTCCGCAGCTGAAGTTCATTGGGAATCCTTTCTAGATATTTTTAAGGTCGCATCCCTCCCAGAACGTGGCTTTTAGTAGCGCCGCGTCTTCCCGCCGCCACGGCGATTGCGATCCCGCCCCCGGCCTTGGCCCTGGCCCTTATCATTGTCATACCGGTTAAAGGGACGTTCCTCGCGCGGCCGGGCTTTGTCCACTTTGAGTTTGCGGTCGCTCAGATTGAAACCATCGAACAATTTAATCGCCTGTTCCGCTTCGCTTTGAGAACCCATTTCGACAAAGGCGAACCCTTTTGACTGGCCGGTGATGCGATCCTTAATCATCGTGACCGAAGATACCGTCCCAGCTTCCGAGAATAAGGTGCGAAGATCGTCTTCTGAAGTATCGTAAGACAAGTTTCCCACATATAATTTTACATCCATCCTGAACTCCTTCACCGTCTATTGGACGGCGTATTAAAGAAAAAGCGCCAATCCTACGTTGGATTGGCAACAGCCGATACGAATCCGCAAGCAAGACTTTTTAAATTATACTATGAAAAGGAACTTACCACGCCCAATCTACCCGGCATGTTGGAGGCCTTGAACAGGATAAATTTGAGATGAAACTAAAACGACGCCAATGGGAGGCGCGTAGCCTGCTGTTCGGGATGGCGGCTGGAGCAGGCGCTGCGCTTCTGGGCAACCATTTCATGAGCCGAAATGCAGACAAACGCCCCAGCCAGCTGCTGGTTAACCGGGCGCTGGATAGCCGGTTACGCCAATCCCAGAGAGAAAACCGCATTCCGCTTAACTCCGATCACCGCTACGTAATATTTTCCGACCATCACAAAGGGGCGCGCACCCTGGCCGATCCATTCCAACAGTGTGAGGAGACTTACCTGGCAGCCCTGGAGCATTATTACGATAGCGGTTTCACCCTGATCATCCTAGGTGATGGCGAAGAACTGCTGGAAGAGAGCATCGAGAGGGTAATCGGCGCATACCCAGACGTCCTGCGCAGCGAAGCCCGCTTCCACCCGGAGCGTCTCCTCCGTATTTACGGCAACCACGACATCCACTGGCAAACCGGTGAGGTTGTCCGCCAATTCTTGGATCCCCTCTTCCCGCAGATTCATTACCACCAGGAGCTGCTCTTCGTATACGAGGACGGCCTGCAGACATCCGGGGAGATCTTGCTGATTCATGGCCACCAGGGCACGGTCGAGAGTGATATCCTATCCTTTCTAGCCAGCTGGGTTCTCCCTTATTTTCGCAACTTCCAGATCCGCACGGGTTTTGGCGCAATGACCAGCCCATCCAGGGATGCCTGCCTGCGCTCGCAGCACGACAACAGGCTGTACCGCTGGGCCAGCCAAAAATCCAAGCTGATCCTCATCGCCGGACACACGCACCGGCCGGTGTGGAGTTCGAGGACCCACCTAGACAAATTGACAAATGAGCTGCATCATCTGCTACAGCTGGAGCCAGAGGAGCGCTCTGCCGATCACGCTGAAACAGTTCGGCAGCTGATAGAGGAGATCGAGAAGAGACAAAACGAGCACCCGCCCTGTGAGGATATCGTCAAGACGAAGCCGTGTTATTTCAATACCGGCTGCTGCCAGTTCGCGGATGGCGATATCACCGGGATTGAGATCGAGAACGGCATCATGCGCCTGGTAAAATGGGGCCAGGAATCAGGGGTAATGCAGCGCAAGATCCTGGAGCAAAACCACGTCAGGGAGATCTTCTTCTACCTGTAAAGCCAGCCTGGTGGAATTACGGGAGAAACTTGAAAGGGAACTATTCCTGATTCTCAAAAGAATAAGACCGCTCACAACGACCATGATGGCTGCAAAAAGCGCCAACCAGGGGCCAGGCGCCATCGGCTCTCTCACACTGAAAGAAAAACTGCCGCTGGTTTCGCCGCCATCCTCGGTCACAGCATTCCACTCCACAGTATAGGTGCCGGGATTCAATTCGGGCACCGGTGAAAAAATTTGATCAGGATTTTCGGGGTCTATCTGAGATCTTACACCCGCCACAGATTGAAAGTCGGTGTCATAAATCGCAAAAGAGCTGCCGGGAAAGAGACTCTCACTGAAAACAAGACGAACTTCATCCGGCGAGCCGGATATTCGTTCGCCCGGGGCAGGGTCAGCGTCCACCAGGCCAGCGTGCGCCAGGACCGGCACGGCATTCAGCGCCAGCAGAATACCCACCAGGAGCAACAGTAGAAGGTGCGGTAGAGATTTCATGGCAGTAAGGAGGACAGAGATTCTGTCAGCTCTTTGGAACCCAGTGGTCCGCCGAATTTAGCGGCGACTTTTCCTTGGCGATCCAGCACGAATGTCCAGGGTTCACTGGTCAGCTTCCACTCTTTGACCTCGTCACTTTCGACCAATGGATCGAAATCCTTATAGATTTCAAGATGGATGAAATTGACCCGATCTTTAAACTCAGGATATACCGCCTCCACGCTATCTACAACCGGAGCGCACAACTGGCTGGTGCAGAAGCCGGGCGTTGCAAGGACAACCACCGTGGGGCGTCCGGAGCTGATTGCCTCTGCCACAGTCATCTCGTAAAGCCCGGGGTTTGGTTCGGCGCCTGATGAGAGATTATGGATATCCGGTTCGGTTTTCAGTGTGCGATTTTGGCTGGCGGGCGCTTCACTTCCTACGGCCGGTGAACTGCTGTGCTCCATGACTTGGACGGTAAATTGAGCCTGTTCCTGGCTGCCATCTTCCATAGTAATCAGCGCTCTGAATCCCCAATAACCGGCTTGAGGCAGCTGGGGATAGGCCACCCAGTACGGGATCCAATAATCCTCATAATTGATTGCCTCCCCTTCCCAGCCCTGGGAAGGCGGGTCCGTCGATAGGTCCAGAGCCATGAGACTTACCTTTTTCGCCGGCGCACCTCTCTCCGTCCCTGCATAGAGGACGATTGGCAGACGCGATTTACCGACCTCAAAATCGTCGCTGGCGACCGCCAGCTGTACTTCTGAAGCCAGGGAGCTGACTGCGGCCGGCTCGCTTTCGGGCGAACTCCCCTGGCAGGCCGGCAGAACAAGGGTTAAAAATAAAAGGAGAAAGAATAATCGTTTATCCGAACAGACAAGCTTTTTGATGGGCACGAGCAACCAACTCCTCTCGATCAATAAGCATTACAGGCCACCAGTAATTTAGATTGGGCTAATATTATAACGTCGAATGGCGCCTGCTCCTTCCGGCCAGCATCGGAATTTGCCCGCGGCTCAGATCACCCGGCGACCTTTAAATCTGTCTCGCACTACCGCTCGAGAAAAGCGGGGCCGAATCCACCTCACGTTTCACGTTTCACGTTTTCCGTTTTCCGTTTAAAATATGCATGCCCTTCGCATCGATCCGTGAAACGATATGTCGATAAATGCCAATTTCTCCCAGCTTCTCTCCTGGACCCGCCGCCACATGCCACGCACGCGGCGGACCCTGGCTGCCCTGCCAGACCTGTCCGGCATACGCCTGGCGGCCAGCATGCACCTGGATATCAAGATCGTGCCGCTAATCGAAGGCCTCCAGGAACGCGGCGCCGAGATCTTCCTGGTGACCTGCAACCCGGCCACGGTGCGGGATGAGGTGGCGGCACATTTGAAGGCCAACGGGGCGCAGGTGCGCGCCTGGCGCGGTATGCCACCCGATGAATACGAGCAAGCGATCCGAACAGCCCTGGACTGGGGACCCACCCACCTATGCGAGCTGGGCGCCGACCTGTCGGCGGCATTAAGCATGGAACCTTCCGAAGGTTTAGCACCTTCGCGGGGTTCAGCGCGGGTTCGGGCCGGGCTGGAGGGAACCGGCTCCGGGATTTCCAGGATAAAAAAGATTGATCCGCCCTATTCAGTCTTCAACTGGGATGATCTGCCGGTCAAGGAAGGACTGCACAATCGTCACATGGTCGGCCTTTCCACCTGGCAGACCTTTTTCAACCGCACCTTACTGTCCCTCCACGAGAAACAGGTGGTGGTGATCGGATACGGCCTGGTAGGACAGGGCGTGGCGCAGACCGCCAGGGCTTATGGTGGAGCGGTAACGGTGGTGGAGCGCGATCCCGGACGAGCCCTGCAGGCAGCCTACGACGGCTGGCAGGTAGCCACCCTGGCGCAGGCGCTGCCCGGCGCTAATGTGGTGGTGACCTGCACGGGAGGCCGCAACGTTCTGGTTGCAGAGCACTTCCGCTGGCTGGAGGACGGCGTCTTCCTCCTGAACGTCGGGCACGAGGCAGGGGAAATCGACCTGGCAGCGTTGTATGCGCACCCGCACCGGCAAGTGATGCCCTTTATCGAAGAGATCGACCTGCCGGGGCGCACAGTTTATCTGTTCGCCGGCGGTTCAATGGCTAACTTGACGGCAGGCGAGGGGGACAGTTTGAACGCATTCGACCTGACCGTTGCAGTGCTTGCGGCTGGCATCGGTTTTATTGTTTCGGAAGGGGAATCATACCCGCCGGGCGTGCATTTGCTCCCCAGGCACGTGTGGGAGCCGGTCATCTCCTGAATGAACCGCGAAGAACCAAAGGACGCCAAGTTTCGCAAAGATTATTTATAAAAACACTTAGCGGAACTTCGCGGCCTTATTTTCTTTGCGGTTTAAATCAGTTCTCTGTAAAAGGTCTCCAACTTCTCAAAGCTGCGCTCTTCGGCGTGCGCCCGGCCCACGGCCAGGCTGGACTGGCCCATGCACGCAGCGCGGTCGGGGGAACTGATAATCTCTAAGATCGCCCGGCCAGTGGCGGCTACGTCATCCGGCGGCACCAGGGTTCCGTTTTTGCCATCCTGCACCAGCTCGGGCAAGGCAGCGGCTGCGGCGGCCACCACTGGAAGGCCAGTGGCAGCTGCCTGCAAGGTGGGAATGCTCTGCACCTCGCTGGTGGACGTGATGGCGAAAATATCCGAGGCGCGGTAGATAGCGGGCAGATCCTCCTCGGGCACAAAACCCAAAAAATGCACACGGTCTTTTACACAGATCTCCGCAGCGAGTGCCTCCAATTCACCGCGCTCGTCGCCGCGCCCCACCAACAGCAAGTGCGCATCCCGCCCAGCGCAAACTTGCGCCATGGCCTGGATCAAAACATCGATCTTTTTATCCTTCATCAAGCGCCCGACAAACAGGACGCGCGGCCTGGGCGGCAGGTTGTAGCCGGATTCGACCTCAGCCACACCCTCTGCGCCCGGCTTATAGTGATCGGTATCCAGGCCATTGGAGATGATCGTAGTCGGTGCCCGCAGCCCTTGCTCCAGATAGAAGTCCCGCTGGGTGGCGGTGGAGTAGACTACGTGGTCGAACTTGTTGAAGTGCCACACCGCATACTTCCACATGACCCAGTTGATCAAATGCGTGCCCCAGGTGAGATAATGAGTTACATAGCGCGGCAGGTAATAGCAGGAGGAGACCAGCGGCACGGCGATTTCATCCCGCAATCGCAGCAGCTGGTTACCCAGAATCGCCCCTTCATGCGTATGGATCACATCCGGTTGGAAGGTCTTGATAATGTCGCCCAATTCGCCCAGCCCGACCAGGGGGATCGGCCCTTCCTTCCAAAATGGATTGGGAAAAGCGCGCACGCGCCTCAGCTGAACCCCTCGGTCCTCAGTTTGATAGGGCCGGCGGCTCTCGCTGGCAGTAACAACCATGACGCGGTGACCCCTGCGCACCAGCGCCTGGGAGAACTTGCGCACAACCAGCGTTACCCCGCTCACCGTCGGCGGGTAGCCGTGGCTCAACATAAGTATTCTCAATTTCCACCTCTAAAAAATAGTCCTAGACCGCTTCCTGCCCAGCTCTCCTTATCAAGCGCCCAAAGAAGGCGAAGCTGGCCACGTAGGGCACGAGGAAGAAAACCAGGCGGAAGAGCACTGCAGCCAGGATGGCCTGCTCGACCGGGGTTCCCAAAAGCGAAAACACGCCCGTAATAGACCCCTCCTGGACGCCTAAACCACCGGGCACCAGGGAAACCACTCCCGACATGATGCCAATAACGTAACCGGACATTACCGCTCCGGCCCGGACGGAGGGACCCAACGCAGTAAAGCAAAACCACAGCACTGTTGCGCTGCTGACTTCGTCGATGACCACCAGCAAAATCGCCAGGGCGAATTCCAGTGGTTTCCGGCGCAGGACGGTTACGGCCCGACCAAGGGCGGCGTCAAACTCCGCAAGCTGCGTGCCGATATCCTTTTTCGTCAGGGCACGCACTACCCTTCGCAGGGAGTTCAAAACCGGGGCACGCATAGCATGGATGAATATAACTCCACTGGCGATCAAAAAGATGAGGGTGACGACCACCGTCACCGCCCCCAGACCGATCACTACGCCCCGGGCCATGACGGCGTTGAGCAGCAGGTAAACGAAGGCCACCGGAAGGGCGGCGAGCATCAGCAGGCTGGTGAGATAGTAATGCAGTGCCGAGGCGGCGAGGACGTCCCTCAACTTGACTCCGTTCTCCCGCATGATGAAATAGCGTACCGAATACCCGGCTACTCCGCCGCTGGTGAGAACGTGGTTCAGGGCGGCGGTAGTGAAGCCGATCTCAGTCAGATCCCTCACCGGCATGGCGATTCCCAGGAGGCGGCTGATGCGGGCGAAAAGATAGCCGGTGGCAATGTAGGAGATGGCCGTAAACAGAAGGGCGGCTGGGATGGCGCGCCAGTCCGCTTCCGTGAGCACTTCCTGCAGCCGCTGCACGTCCATGGTTACCAGCACTCCGATCACCAGGCCTAACAGCAAAATCGCCCCGACCAGGATGCGGCCTGTGGCAAGGCGCGGCCGCCCTTTTAGATTTCCACGCTCTTCTGCTCGTCCCATTCCAAGCCCGTTATAACGTATTCGGTATTTCGTAAAATTTACTCTCCCAACCTGGTGAGCTGCGCGGCCTGGCGCAGCGTGGAGCTGATAAAGATGAGAAACAGCAGCGCCGCTACGGCAGCGCCGACGAAATCAAAAATCGTCATCTCGCCGATGGCGGTATCCCACACCGGATTTCCCCAGAAAAAAATCAGCGTATTCACAGAGACGGCGATGGCGCGCACTTCCGTCGGGCCGAGCTTGCCGTAGGAGATGCGGAATTCTCCGGTCACGCAGGTGCGCACGAAAACCAAAACCGACATCAGCAGATAGCCAACCAGGGCAAGGCAGGCAATCTCGAAACGCATGAACGGGGACAACCCGATGGCCAGAAAAATCAAAACTTCATTAAATGAATCCACGGTATGATCGACAAAAAATCCATACTTGGGGCGCTGTAGCTGACGGTGGCGGGCCAGCGTCCCATCCATGCTGTCGCCAAACCAATTGATCACAAAACCCAGGTTAGCCAGCCATAAATAATTGCGGTCAAGGTTGGTCAGCGCGTAGCTCACCAAAATTAGAAAAGCCCCGAACACGCCCAATCCCGTGAGAATGTCTGAGTTTATCCAGGCCGGCATATGCCTGGCGAACCATTTTAAGACCGGTCTTTCAAGCGGTCCGAGCAAAATATCATTGACGCGCTTGTGCGTCTCAATTTCGGCCATTGGCCCTCCTCGAAGATCTGCGTGCTACGTATTTCGTATTATTTCGCGACCAACCTCAATCGCAAATCGCTATTCCTAATTCGCCCCTTGCTTTAGCTCCGGCCATACCGGATAAAACATTGCCCACTGGTGCGGGTCCTGACAAATCATCTCCTCGGCCACCTTCAAGGCTGCCTCCGCATTGATAAGGATCTCCGTTTCGCGGTCGCGATGAGTCCGCATATGAAGCGGATCAGAAACCAAAAAGGAATATCTCCCGCCCGGCCGCAGCAGTCCCGAAGCCACCACGAGAGGCACTTTGGTCTTCAAGGCCAGCTGGACATGGTGGACTGGAAGCGAGGCCGGCCGCCCAAAAAATCGGGGACGGTGCTTCAGTCCGGGCAGCGGGCGGTCCAGTCCGGTCAGCACAGTTCCTCCATTACGCAACCGATGGACCGCCTCGTGAAGGGAGGCCACAGAGGCCGGCACGATCTCCATGCCCGCCCGGGCGCGCATCTCAGTCTGCCACTCGTAGCCCCTGGTTAGCTGCGGAAGGGTGATCACCAGGGCCTGCAGGCCCCGCAGACTGGCAGCCTGCATGACAATGTCAAAGCTGCAGGAATGCATACCGACGACGATCAAACCCTCTTCCCGATTCTGGCTCTTCTGAATGATCTCCAGGCTGGCCGGGCTAAAGTCGATCAGATCCCATAAAGCAGCGTCATTATGGATATAGTGGTAGAGATCGTAGATACAATGGGCAGTATTGCGAAACGTTTCTTGAACAGCCCGATCTAACTGCTCCTCGGAGAAGCTGTCCCCGCTTACGACGCATTGGTTGGCGCGTACCGCCTGGACGATATCCCAATCCTTGTGCCCCGCAATCCAGCTGGCAACGGCGTAAGCAACGCGGTAGCCGGCACGCGGCGGCAGGCCGCGCGCCAAGCCCAGCGCCAGTCCAACACCCAGACGGCTGTTAATAATCGCTTGCGGCTTAATTCGCATGCGATCAGAGCCTCCACTTTCCCAGATCTCTCTTCTCCGGAACCCAAACCAACCTGGAAATTATATCACCTCAGGACTCTCTAATTATTTTGTGCAAAAATTGCTGGGCCAGTGGGGGGAGAGAAGAAGGCTATGAGGATCAGGTCACCGTTGTCACGGAGACACGCGGCCCGCTGGAGGGCAAGCGCGTCGTGCGCGGTCATGAGGACGTAACCGCCCCAGGTGCATCGTATAGGATAAAATTAGCGCATGAATCGAATTTATGCTTACCTGATCATGCTGGGTTGCCTCTTCCTTGCCGCCTGCATCCCCGAGGCGACCACCGAGCCCGGGCAGACTCCACTCACCGAGACCCTTGAGCCCCAGGGCATCACGCCCACGGCGTCCGCCGCGCCAACGCAAACCGCCGCGGTTACCGCAAACATCACGACAACTATCACACCCACCGAGACCGCTGCGCCAACTCCGGCGCCCCTGCAGTTCAGCCCGTGGGCCTGGATTAAGATGTTCGACCTGGAACGCGGCTGGGCGGTCGATCCGGGCGGGGCGCTATTCCGCCTGGGCGCCGAGCTCGACGGTTGGCAGGAGGTTACCCCGCCGGAGGCGCAGGTGAGCAGCCAGGTAGTGACCTGGTTTATGGATCCGCAGCGCGCCTGGCTGGTCTATCTTGGCGAGCCCATTCCCTCTACCGGTCCCTGGGACGTCTGGCGCACGGCCGACGGCGGACAGAACTGGCATAAAGCCGGCGCGCTCCCTTCCGTCCAGGAGGGACTGGCCCTGGTGGAGATCTTCTTCGTGGATGCCGATCACGGCTGGGTCCTGGGTCAGATTTATCCCGGCATGCACCAGGTGTTCGCCGTGCTCTACGCAACCAGCGACGGCGGGGACAGCTGGCAAATCGTCTCCAATCCGTTACCCTCTAGCAACACCGCAGATACCAACCTGCCTGGCAGCTACAGCCTGCCCTTTGGGAACCAGCCAATTGTCTTCGTCTCTCCCCAGACTGGATTCACCGGCGGCGATAGCCTATACAAAACCGAAGACGGCGGATTTACCTGGCAGCCACAGCCCATCACCCAACCAGAAGGCACACCGGCCCTCGAGCAGCCCTTTGTTTATATCTCTCCGCCACGATTCTTCGACGCCAGCACGGGAGTCTTCCAGTACCTGGTCTTCGACTTTATGAACGTTTTCTGCCCGCCATGCGATGTCTTCACTGCACCGCCGGCGGCTGCCTTCCTCTATTTCACCGAGGATGGCGGGCAAACCTGGAGCCCCAGGCCGGCGCCCGCCCCGCTGGGCATGGCAGGCCTGGTAAACGCCAACACCGCCTGGTTCCTGGCTCGCGCCGAAGCCTCCCAGGCAACCACGACTCTCTACCTGAGCGAGGGTCCCGGCGAGACGTGGATGGTCCGTGCGCCGGACACCATCTTTCCACTGGGCACCCGGCTGTACTTCACCGGCGAGAGCACCGGCTTCGCCTACAATCCCTTCGCCGGGCGCGGCTTCGAAATGTTCGTGAATGAGGAAATAACGAACCTGGCCGGTATCGAGAGCTACTTCTATTTCACAGAGGACGGCGGCGGCACCTGGGCGCCCTTCCCACCGGCTTATCCGTGACTTTTCTCAACATTAATGTTTATTATCACAAAAGGGGCTGTCTCGGTTCTGAAGACAGCCCCTTTTTCTTGCTGCGCAGGCAGATTCTCTACTCTCTTACGGTTATCGGCAGGTAAATAAAGCTCGGAAGATCGGGAATGTCGGCATCCTGTTCTTCGGTGATATCGATGATTTCCGTCGTCTCGGGCAAGGACACGTCCGCACCCGGCTGGCTGATGGCGCCGCCGGTGTAGACCAGGTTGGTCCAGTCTTCCTGGCTGGTCAGAGTATCCAGGGTCGCATTATTATTCCAGGACATGCCCTGGTTAATGTTGCGGCTCACGCTGGTATCGGCCTCGTCGCCATCGCAGTTCCAATCGACGGCGGTGGCATCCAGGTCGGTGCGCATATCATCCAGGGCGCAGAAATAACGCGTCCCGTGGGTCGTCGTCAGGGTGCCAGGCAGATTGACTCCCAGCGTCTCGTTCAGATTGCTTTCGTTCAGGTCGGCCAGGTCGAAGCGCGAGTAGTCAAAGTGCCCTTCCGTGTTATTGATGATGAGGCCGCGCGTCTGGAAGGAGTACCCCATTACGCTCAGATAATTGGGTTTCCACTGGGTGTGGTCAGGGCCGCCGTGTCTCAAACCCAGGTTGTGCCCCAGCTCGTGCATAAAGGTGCCAGCCTGCTCGTTGACGGTGCCGGTGCCGCTGGTCCAGGCGCCCAGGCTGACGATGAAATCGCTGGCGCCGGAGCCGAAGGTCGCGCCGCCACCATTGCGGGAAATGCCGCTGGTGCCAGCCGCAGTCGAACACATGCTGTGTCCCCATATATTGTAGTGGAAGATCGCTGCCCGGCCGGGAGTCAGGTGGTCCTGCTTGATCGTATCAAAGCCATCCCAATTGAAACTCGTTCCGGTGCAGGTAGAAATAAAGGTCTGGTGGGTCAACTCCTCGCCATCGCTCAGGCTGCCCCAGGTGGCTGCAGGACCCCAGGCGAGGGGCGAAGTCGAGCCATAATCGACATGAAGGTGGATGCCAGAAGTGCCATCGGGATTAGTCACCGGAGCATTGTTGAAGGCGTCCACGATCTTTTGGATAGCGGCCGCTTTCGGCTCATGGGTATGTCCACCGGCTGTTTCGGGTCCCATCCAATCAATTTCGATGAAGACGTCTTTGTGCTGCGGGTCGGCGCCCATGGCAGGCAGGTCCACAAACTCCGGCGTGCCGCCGACAGTAACGGTGATGCCGTTGGTCTCCCAGTTATCGAGTAGGCCATCGCCATCCGTATCGACCGAAGCGCCCGATTCGCAGTTCGGATCCTGGCTCCAGAAGAACTTGTCCAGGAAAACAGTTGAGTCGTAGATCGAGTCTCCCAGATCCTGGATCGACAGGTACAAATCTACGGTAGCGGTGGGCGTGACAGCCGTTTGCGCCCGCAAAAGCGGGGTTACGCCATCATAGGTAGTCCCGGTGGGAGCATTGACGCCGAAAACGGTGTTCACCGAAATGATATTGCCTTCAGAGTCGAAAGCAAAATTCTTGGGCGCGGTCACCTTATTCCCTTCGATGATCAGGGTCGAGTCATCGAGCTGGGCGGTAAAGGTATCGTTGTAAATACTGCCCACCCACTCGGGGAACTCCTCGGAGTAATAGGCGAAATCGAA
>Ga0209640_10001596_pt1 | contig 19339 bp, 14 predicted proteins | sample RifCSP10_1_FD_184018 | JGI IMG/M metagenome (GOLD analysis project Ga0209640, IMG submission 184018) | Soil microbial communities from Rifle, Colorado - Rifle CSP2_sed 10_1 (SPAdes) (version 2) | ecosystem: Environmental > Terrestrial > Deep subsurface > Rock core/Sediment | place: Rifle...
GCACTTGCGGGTTTGTTGGACTTAATCCGCCTCTCTTTTCAACGCTTTCCGCACAGGGGGTGGGGGTACCCCCCAGGAGGCATCCTTGAACATCTCTGACTCTGATCTCCAACATCCTACTTCCGACCTCCAACCTCCTACTTCCGACTTCTGTCCTCCCGCCCCCCGCTGCTCCTTCACCTTTCGTGACGGACGCCGCTGCCGCATGATCCGCTCGCCGGACCATCCCGCCCTGTGTCCCGACCACGCCCGCCGCAAGCAAAATGACAGCGCCGCTCATCCCAGCCTGCCGCCCCTGGCCACTTGCGATGCGCTCGACTCGCCCACCAGCGTCCGCCGAGCTTTGCGCCGTCTGGCCCGTGCTGTTGCACAAGATCACCTCACACCGCGCCAAGCCCAAACCATGGCGCACATCCTGCGCCTGCTCCTGATCAGCAACCGCCGCGGCGGGCAGGCCGTACGGCGGCTAAACGCCAAGATTCCTCGTCGGAAGGACGGCGGGGAGCGCGGAGGAGACGGCGAGCGCCCTTCGGCTGCGCTTAGGACCTAGCCATGGAACTTTGGATATCGGCCCAACACCCAATTCCACCGAATCTTCAGCACTTCCGTGAACATGCGCAGGCTGTCGCTGAACATACGCACCTTGGAATCCGGGTTATGCGCCCAGCGGACGGGAATCTCCGCCACGCGCAGCCCGTGCCGCTTGGCAAGAAAAAGTATCTCCGGGTCGAACCCGAACCACGACGTCCTCTGCTGTTCAAAGACGATCCGCGTCGGCGCTCTCAGGAAAGCCTTGAACCCGCACTGCGTATCCTCAAACGCCACGCCCGTCACCGCGCGCACAATCTTGTTGAAGATGATCCCCGCCAGCTCGCGGACCCGCGACTGATGCACCTCGATCAGGCTGCGGTCCACCGCGCGCGAGCCGATGGCCATTTCATACGGCCCCAGCACCGCCAGCAGCTTGTCCGCCTCTTCAATCGGCGCCGACAAATCCGCATCCGTAAAGAGCACGATGCGCCCGCGCGCTTCGAGCACGCCGTGGCGCACGGAGTAGCCTTTACCGGAGTTGGTGTCGTTGCGCACCAGCCGCAGCGCCGGCCAGCTCGCGCGTGCTTCCATCACGATCGCAGCGGTGCGGTCGGTCGAGCCGTCGTCCACAACGATCACCTCGGCCTCGACGCGCTTTGCCTCGACGTACGCGCGGATGCGCCGCAGCGTGTCCGGCAGGCGTCGCTCTTCGTTGTACGCAGGAATGACGATAGACAATTCCGGTGCGGTTTGTGTGTCCCGGTCGGGCTTGCGGGAGGGAGCGGTGCTCATCGCCGGGGTCAGCTCCGCCAGCCGTAGCGGCCCACCAGCGGGACAAACCGGCAGTAGTTCACCACGCGCGAGGAGGTTTTCTCACCTTTGCGACGCACCGCGAGCAACTCCTGCTGGTCGGCCGCGCCGACGGGAATCACCAATCGCCCGCCATCGGCCAATTGTTCCAAAAGCGGCGGAGGCACTTCAGGCGCAGCCGCGGTGACCACGATCCCGTCAAACGGCGCCAGCTCTGCGAGGCCCAGCGTGCCGTCGCCGGTGTGCACGTGGACGTTGGCGTAGCCCAGCCGCGCCAGCCGCTCCTGCGCGCCGAGCGCCAACGGCGCGTGGGTTTCCACCGTGTACACCTCGCGCGCCAGCAGCGATAGCACCGCCGCCTGGTAACCGCAGCCGGTGCCCACCTCGAGCACGCGCTCTGCGCCGGTCAGCTCGAGCGCCTCGCTCATCACCGCCACCATGTACGGCTGCGAAATCGTTTGCCCTTCGCCGATGGGCAGCGGCTTATCCGTGTAGGCCGCATCGAGGAAGTCAAGCGGTACGAACTCGTGTCGCGGTACCGCCACCATCGCCGCCAGCACGCTCTCCGACCGCACCCCGCGGCGGCGGATTTGCCGCTCGACCATCTCCCGCCGCTGCTCGGCGAAGTCTTGCATCGCGTGACGGAACGACAGCTTCATGGCATCTGTGATTGGTGCGCGCTCATGGCCGCGGGCCCTCCGCAGCCGTGCACTCCCCTCTGTGCCTCAACTTAGCACACCCGCGCAGGCGTCGGCCATTCTCGCCGCCCGCGCTTGCCACCGTCGCTGCACTGGCACAAACTTAAGCCATGGCCCAGCCGTCCTCAGCGCGCCGTCGGATAGCCGCAGTTGCGCTACTGTTAATTGTCACGGTCTTCTGTCTCTATCAATTCCTCCCTGAAGAATCTCTTTTGCCTGGCGCGCAGGTGGACAGAGTCGTAGTCCAAAAGGCCAGCCGGACGATGACACTTTATCAAAATGGTCGCGCACTAAAAGCGTACAAGATTTCGCTCGGTAAAGAGCCGATTGGACCAAAGGCCCGCGCTGGCGATGGTAGGACGCCGGAAGGGAATTACGCGCTGGACTTCCGCAACACTCAAAGCCGGTTCCACAAGTCGCTGCACATCTCTTATCCAAGCGCTGCGGATCGAGCTGCAGCGCAACAGCTCGGCGCCAACCCCGGCGGCGACATTATGATTCACGGATTGCAGAATGGTCTGGGATGGATTGGACGCTTTCACCGTTTCTGGGATTGGACCGACGGCTGCATTGCAGTCACGAATTCGGAGATCGAAGAGATTTGGCGCTCAGTCCGCGACGGCACACCAATTGAAATTCACCCGTGAAGAGCCGCGCCTGGACTATTTGAACCGCTTCTTAAATTTCACGTCGATGCCGAAGGTGCCGTTCTGGTCGCGCAGGGCGACGATGGAGATGTCGCGGCTGACGTTGTACTCCACTTGGATCACCTGCTGCTGTGACGACGTCACGTTGGTGCTGTAGGTAATCACCAGGTTGCGCCGCACCTGCTGCTCGATGGTGATGCGCGCGCCGGCGTTCTGATCAGTGCTCGTGGCGGGCACGAACGGGTCCACGCGGAAGCGGCTGATGCCAAACAATCGCTCGAGCCGTCCGCCGAGCTGGCTTGAAATCGCTTCGGAGATGAGCGTCCCGGCGCCCAGTTCAGACGTTTGCCCCGGCGCGGCCGAGCGCAACTGGCTTTCTTCGCCGGTGCGGCCCAGCGCCAGCAGTGTGATGACGTCGCCCGAAGGCAGCGGCGGGTCCGACCGGTAGGAAAGTGCCAATTTACTGGCCGGGCCGCTGATCGCCAGTGTGACCTCGTACTGCTGCACGGTGGTGACCGCCTCCAGGTTCAGCACCGGGTCCAGCCGGAAGGGATTGGAAAACGAAATTTCACCGCGCGTCAGGCGGTAGCGGCTGCCGCGGAAGTTCATCTCGCCGCTCAGCAGGCGAATCTGCCCGAGCAGGATGGGGTGCTCCCAGGTGCCGCGGACGCGCAGGTCGGCTTCGGTGTCGAAACGCGATCCGGCCCATTCCAGCCGGGAATCGGGACTGGAGACGGCGTGGATATCGAACTGGAGGTTGCGCAGGAAGGGCGAGCCGGTGGTGGGAGCGCTCGCCGCATCCTTCGAGGCATTGAAGAACGACGCGAGGTCGAAACCCTGGGTCATGAGCAGCCGCTCGACCACCACCTGACCGGAAAGCACTGCCGCGCGCGTGGAGCCCACCATCCGCAGCGTCCCGCCGGCCAGCCAACTCATGCCCACCGGATAGCGGACGCGCACGCGGTAGGCACGCGCGGTCAGGTCGTAGTGGAGCGGCCCATCGCCATACGCCAGTGTTCCGCTGAGCAGCATTCTGCCGCCGCCCGCTTCAGCGGAGACGTTTTCAAAATTCAGCCGGCTGCTGTCGAAATTGAATTCGCCGGTAATGCGGCTCAACCCGGTGGGGAATTCCCCATACGTGGCGGAGGCTTCCTTCAACGCAACCTTACCGTTGATCCGCGGGCTGCTCAGTGTACCGGCTATGGATGCGTTGACCTGCGCAGGGCCGCGCGCCTCGACGCCGGGCAGAAAGCCATCGGCCAACTGCAGGTTGACCGTCCCGGCGACGTTCATGTTCAGCCGGCGGTCGCCGGTAAAGCGCGCCGAGCCGGCAATCTGGAAGTCGGTGTCCGCACCGCGCAGGGCGGCCTGCTCGATTCGGACCTCGTCGCGGCGGTAGGTGAGCCGAATCGGGCCGACGTTTTCGAGCTTCACCTGCCGATAGCCAAAGGTCAGCCGCGTAAGCTCTGCATCCAAAGCCAGCGTTTCCGGGCGCCGCAGCGCACCGCTCAGCAGGAAGCGTCCATCTACGCTGCTTCGCCCGCTGAGGGCTTCGAGACGAAGCGCCGTCCGCAAAAAGGGGGCGAGGTCCACATGCGTCGCGTTGAGGTCGCCCCGGATGGGATAGTCGCCGCCGAGTCCAAGCTCGAGCTTGCCTTGAAGGTGTCCGGCGGTCATCGCCGAGCCGACTTCAAAGTGCAGCCGGCGGCCGTCGGAATCGAGCTTGCTCTCCAGGCTGCCCAGTACCTCGTCGCCCACGCGCAGGTTGACCAGCCGCAGCGAGCCACGCGCAATCGGAGCCGTGAGCGGCCCCTGCCCGCTCACCTGGAAACTCAACTGGCCGCCCAAGGGCAGTCGCTCGCTCTGAATTCGCGTGATGTCTTCGAGCGGGATTACTGCGCCGGTCAGGTCAAAGGCAACGGTCTGCTCCACCGGGTGATATTCGAAGTTGCCGGTAATGACTCCGGCCGGGCGACCGCCGTTGCCGCGCGACGTCGCGCGCAGCTCCGCATTCGATATGCGAATCTCGTTTTGACGCAGGCTGAGCTGACCGCGCGCGCTCTCAAGCGAAATTCCCCAGGCTTCCACCTGCGCCAGATCAAACGAACCGGAAAGCTCCGGAGCCGCGCGCGTCCCTCCGGCGCGGAAGTGCCCGGTCAGCAGCCCGCGCGCCGGATAGTTCCACCCAATAAGCGCCTGCAGATCGTCGGTGGGCGCGCGCTCGAGCGTTGTCTCCAGGCTCCACGCGCACGCCGGGCAGAAGCTCCAGTTATCGAAATAGAGCGCCAGCTCGACCTGTGCCGTCGCGCTGCCCCGCCTCATCCGCGTCCGCATCAAGCGAAACGCCTCCGGCGAATAGCTCATCTCGCCTTCCAGCTCATCGGCGTTGTAACGGCCATAGGCAAACTGAGCGAGCTTCGTCCGCCCGGAAAACGCCGGGGCGTCGAGTGGCCCGGTGACCCGGCCCTGCCAGGCGGCCTTACCGCTCACTCGTTGCGACTCGGCCTTGGCCCCGCGAATCTGGTTGATGAAGTCGTTCCACGGGAGGAGGTCGTCTATGGCCAGCATCGCTTCAAGCGACGAGTCCCGCGCGCCCAGCGTCCCATTGATTTCCAGGCGCGAGGAGGGCGTCGAGATTTCGCCGGAGGCGATGTGCACGCTCCTGCGCACCATCGAGTAATCAAACGGCAGGCGCGCGGCCGCGGGGACATCGCTGGCCTGGGGCGTCACGGGCGGCGACCACAGCATCACGCCGCGCGACTCCACTGTCTTGAAGTCCGCACTCCACGTGGTTTCTGCTTCCACGTCCACGTCGGCATTCCAGTGCAGCGACTCGATCGGGAACCCCGTGTGACCCACGGCGTCGAGCAGCCGGGCGAGACTCATCCCCCGCGCGCGGGAGTCTACGCGGAACTTCAGGCCGTCAAAGACCAGGTTCAGTTGCCCCTGCACGCGGCCACCCAACAGTTGTAGCTCCAGGTCGGGGACGGTGAGCGCGCGATTGTCGGCGCGGTAGCTGCCGCGGATGGCGATGTCTGCGCTGTCGAACCATTCCCAGCGCGTATCAATTGCCTGCGCCGAATACCGCCCGGCGACGCTAACCTTGCGATTGGCGTAGGTCCCCTCGCCCGTAAAGTCCACGCGGCCCGAGGGAGCTGTCGGCTTGCGCAGGATCGTGCGGAGGTCGTCCAATGCGAGCCGTCCGCGATACCGGAAGTTCCACTTCGGATCGGCAAAGCCGGAGACCCGGGCAGTGGCGTCCAAGTTGGAACCGGGCAATATCCAGAGTAGTTGTTCCAGCGAGAAGGCGTCGCGCTCGAGCGTGAATTTCGCGTGGAGGTCGGATTGAAATGGCTGGTAGCGTCGCGCGGCGATCTTCATTCCCTGCCAGCTCATCTGTCCCGTGTAGAATTCCCGGCCCGGCGCGGGCGCGTGGAAGTCCACGGCGAAGCTGAACGCACCGCCCTCCACGGCCAACGGCACGCGCACATCGTTGAACGCGATCCAGCCATCGCTCAGCCGCAACTGGCGGGCCGTCAAGTCGAACACGCGCTCCTGCCACGGCTTGCCCGGCGCGCGCTGCACTTTCGGACCGGGGAAGTTGGTGCGGCCGTCGGCATCAATGCGCACGAACACTTCCGGGCGATCCATCTTCAATTCGTCGAGCGCGATTTTGCGCCCGAAGAAGGAGACAACGCGGAGATCAACGACCATGTGTTCCACGTGGAAGAGCGGCGGCGTACCTTCCGGCTCCGTGCCATGGACGGTGAGCTGCTCGATCTCGGCGCGCAAGCCCATCCACTGAAGCCGGAAAGCCTTCAACTCCACGCGCCCGCCGGTGGCCTGTTCGATCTGCTTCACGACGGCGTCACGCGTCCATCGGTCGGCCAGGCCGGTCCACACAATGACCGCCAGCCCCAGACCAATGATCACCACAAACAACGCGAGAATCACCAGCGCGCGTCTCAGTCGTTTTTTCGTTGTAGCCTTCATTGCTTGCTTCTTACGTCTGCCATGACCTTCATGGCCCGCCAGTTGCCGTCAGGATTTCCACCTTCACATTGGCGCGCGATTCTCCGATCCATCGTGCGGAAAGCCGGCTAATCTCCCGCTGGACGAGCAGCTCGCGGATCTGCTCCTGCACGGATTCGAGCGGCGGTGCCTGCTGGCCGCGCGCGGCCAGTTGCGGCACGAGCTCCTGGCGGTAATACGCCTCGATCTGGGCAGGCTCTACCTGCGCCGCAGCGCGGAATTTCTGGTCGAGGAACTGCAACAAGTGGATTTGCCGCTCGAGCAGTCGCCGTGCAGCACCAACGGTGAGTCCAGCTTCGCGCAGACGGCTGCGGAACGCCTCCGGTGACGAGAATTGGCCTTCCACCTGACTCATGGCCTTCCCCACCGCCGCTTCCGACGGCCTGGGAAACTGCTCCGCGCGGGCCTCGGTGCTGACAATCCACTGGTCCACCAACTGCCGGACCAACTCGTCGTCGCTGGCTGGCTTCGCACCGGTCAATTGTTGAAAGCCGGCCAGTTCGCGCATTTCGCTCAGCGTCAGGACGTCGCCGTTGATTCGCGCGACGATGCGGTCCACCACCTGCTGCGCCCCCACACCAGGCATACACGCCCCCAGAATCACAATCGCCAGGACCAATGCTGCCAGCCTGCGTCGCATCAGAACACCGCCCCGAGGTTGAAGAAAATCTGGAACCGCGGCAGCCGCTCCGTCTTCAGGACTTGTCCCATTGGGCAAACCGGGCTGCTGCCGGACGTCGCTGGCGAACAGAACTGGAACTTTGCCGGGTTGAGGAGCAGTCCCAAATCCACGCGAATTGGCACAACCGCCGTGCTGTACAGAACGCTGAAGCCGACCGTGTGTGAAAAATAACTCAGCTCGCCGTTGGCGATGGATGCCTGCGTGGGCGAGGGTCGCAGCGTGATCCGGTCGGTGCTTGCGAAGACATTGCCCGCGTCATAGAACACCGCGCCGCCCAGGCGGTCGCCCACCCACGGCAGGCGCATCGGAAAGCGCAGCTCCTGGTTGAAGATCAACTCAGCCCGGCCGCCAATGGGGAAACCAGTGATCGGGTCGCGCGGGCCGGCCTGGTTGAGTCCGTAGCCGCGTAAAGAGGTCCCGCCGCCGGCAAAGAACCGCTCGGGGAGCGGAATGTTCGAGCTGAGGCTGCTGCCAACCGGCTCTTCCACACCGAATCGCGTTGAGCGTACAAACGCCAGGCGCCGGCTGAGCCGGTGGTAGGCGGAGTTCTGCGCGAAAAAGCGGAAAAAGCTCGCGCTCGAGCCCAGCGCCCGGGCGTTGAAGGCCACGTCGACCGTGTTGAAGTTGCCCTGCGTGGGATTGGTGGGCGGGTCGCGCCGGTCGCGGACCCAAGTGGCCGCGAACCCGGAGACCAGCGTGGGCTGATTGAACAGCGGGATCTGACCCGCGGAGATTCTCAAGTCGTCCACCGTCACGCGCCGGAAAATGTAGCGGTAGAGCATCGAAGTTGTCGGAGTGACCCGCTGGGCGAGCTGCAAGGCTCCTTCATATTTCGTAGACGTGAAGGTGCGTACGTCACGGGCGCGGTCGGCCAGCGCCGTCAGTTGCAGACTGAGCGCTGGCCAGCCAAAGAAGTTCGGCGCCGTGTAGCTGATCAGCCCGCGGCTCTGCAGCGTGCCGCCCCGCAGCTTGAAGCCCAGCGTATCGGCGCGGCCGGTCAGGTTGGACTTGGCAATTTCAAAGAGGCCCCGCGGGCCGAGGCGAAACTGGGTGGCCGCGGGATCGGTGGTGCTCCCGCCCAGGCGCTGCGCTTCCAGGCCAAAACCGTAGGCCATCGAGTAGCGCTTCGCTTCCTCGACCAGCACAACCATGGTCTTTTCGGTGGCGGTGCCGTCCGGGTTCTGCGGCGCAATGTCCACACGGCTGAAGACGCCCAGGTCATAGAGCGAGTGCTGGCTTTGAACAACAGCGCCCTCGCTCACCGCCTCTCCCGGCCGCAGCTTGACCTCGCGTTCCATCACGTTTCGGCGCGTATGCTCGTAGCCGCTGAGGAGGACGTCTTTGATGCGCAGTTGCCGTCGCTCGGCGATTCGGTAGGTAAGTCGCACCTGCGGTCCGTTCGTGCCGGCCTGCTTCTCGGAACTCGGCGAGCTGCCGCCCGGTTTCTCCGCCGGAGGCGAAGAAGGCGCGGTCACTTCCTCGGCCGTCGCCGAAAACCGCGCGTCGGGGAATCCTCGGTTGTAGTAGAGCGCCAGGATATTGTCGCGGTCGCTGGAGACGTTGAAGTCGGAGTAGGGCTGCCCCGCCGTCGAGCCGACCACGTCGAGCAGCCGGTCGGCGCTCAAAGCGCTGCTGCCCTCGATGGTCAGCTCGGCCACGCGGGTTTGCGGGCCTTCCTGCACCTGGAAGCGGACAAAGAGATCGCCCTCCTTGCCGCGGTAGTCTTGCTCCAGCGAAGTCGCCACCTGCGCATTGCGGAAGCCGTTAGCAATGTAGAGGTCGCGCATCGAATCAACATCACCGGCCAGCAGGCGCTGGCTGAAGCGGCCGCGGTCAGCAAACCCAGCCGGCCGAATCCGCAGGCGGCCGAGCAGCAGTTCGTCGCCGAAATACCGATTGCCCTCGATCGAAACGCCCACCAGCCGCTGGCGCGGCCCGCGCTGGATCGGGTAGGAGATGAGCGTCGCGGGCTGCGTCTTGCCAGCGCCCGTCTTGCCCGCTTCGTGGGCAATGGCATTGCCAACTCTTGCCTGAAAGAATCCTTCCCGCTCAAGAAAGTCGCGAATCTGGCGGCGCCCCTCCTGGAGCAAGTCTTCGTCCACAGTCCCTTCCTGATAGATGGGAACCAGCTTGCGCAGCTCTTTGGACGAGAACTTCTCTCCGGTCGCTTCCAGGCGCACCACCGGCCCGGCTAGAATCTCCACCGTCAGTGGGACGGTAACGGACTTCGCGTCGTATTCCCCGCGGCGCACCTCCACGCGCGCGCTGAGATGATCCTTCTTGGTGAGGAACGTCCGGATGCGCTCCGCGGCATTGCTCAATCGCCGCAAAGTAACCGGACGTCCGGGCTTCAGCCGCGAGCGTTTCAGGAGTTCCGCGTCGGGGAACTGGGTCTGGTTGTGCACAGTAATGACGCCCTGTGTGGCCCGCGGGCCAGGTATCACGCGCACGACAATATCCATCTGTCGCGTCTCGGGATGAGGCGTCAGCTCGTGCGCCACTTGCGCTTGATAGAAGCCGTCCTCGCGCAGCACCTCCATCAACCGCTTGAGCCCTTCCTCCAGCTCTCCTTCCCGGAACGCCACGCCCAGCTTCAGCCGCAGCGCGGCCAGGGCCACGCCCTGGCCCGGCGGCTCGCGCAGACCCTCAACGCGTACCTGGTTGACATAAAAGTTCCTGCGCACGACGAAGTCCAGCCGCACGCCGCCGGGCACTGCCGTCGTCTGGGCCTGCACATCGGAATAAAGGCCGGTGCGGTGGAGCTGCTTCAGGCTTTCGCGCACCGCCTCGGAGTCAAACGGTTTCCCCGCCTGCGCTGCCAGTGCAGGGTTTTCTTCCAGGACCTGGCCGGCATCGGTGACAATCCTCACCACCACGACGGTCTGGCCGTCAGGAAGAGTTGGCGCGGCCGATGCGACCTGCTGCGCAGCGGGCGGCACTGCTTGCGACTGCGCAGCAATCGGGTTGGAAAGCAGGGCTATGGTCAGGCAGACTGCTGCCGCGCTAATAGCAAAGCGTCCCAAAGCGCGGAGCTGGCGAGTCCTCATCACCCAAAGTGAGACGGAAGGTTAGCACAGCCCCGTTGCCTGCTTTGGCTGTTTCTTCCGCGCTGAGGCAGGGCTGTTCCTCAATTGCACGCTGCGCGAGCCGCCTGAAATGGAGCTAAGATAGCAAGCGGAGGCAAGGGTGGACCCGAAGCTCTACGAGAAATACTCCCGCCAGATCTTGTTCGCGGGGATCGGCGAGGCTGGCCAGCAGCGCCTGGGCGAATCGAGTGCCGTCCTTGTCGGCTGTGGCGCGCTGGGCACCGGCGTCGCCAACCTGCTGGTCCGCGCCGGGCTGGGCCGCCTGCGCATTATTGACCGCGACTTCGTCGAGCCTTCCAACCTCCAGCGCCAGACCCTCTACGACGAAGCCGACGCCCGCGACGTGCTGCCCAAAGCCATCGCCGCCGAGCGCAAGCTGAGAGCCATCAACTCCGGTGTCGCGGTCGAGGGCATCGTCGCCGACCTCACTCCGAAAAACGCGGAAGAAATGCTGGGCGGCTTCCCGCTCATCCTCGACGGCACGGATAACTTTGAGACGCGTTTTCTGGTGAACGACGCCGCCATCCATCTCGGCATCCCGTGGGTTTACGCGGCCGTCGTCGCGAGCTACGGCCTGACCATGACGATCCTGCCCGGCGAAACCGCGTGCCTGGCCTGCCTGCTCCAATCGCAGGGCGGCAACGGCGCAGGCATGGAAGAAACTTGCGACACCGTCGGCGTGCTCGGCGCGGCCGCAGGCATGATTGCCTCGCTCGAAGCCGCCGAAGCCATGAAACTGCTCACCGGCCAGCGCGAGGCCATGCACGGCCGGCTCATCTCCGTGGACGTTTGGAGCTGGCACTGGCAAGCCATCCGCGTCGCCCGCAACCCTGATTGCCGCGCCTGCGTTCGCCGCGAGTTCACTTATCTCGAGGGCGATGCGCAGCCGCACCTGACCATGTGCGGCCGCGATTCGGTGCAGATTCACGAGCGCAGCCGCCGCCTCGACTTGAACGAGCTTCGCCGCCGCCTCGCCCCTACCGTCGCCGAAGTCCGCAACAACGATTTTCTCCTCCGCTTCCGCGTGCCGCCGCAGGTCCCAGGTCAGGCCACGGGCTTCGAGATGACCGTTTTCGCCGACGGCCGCGCCATTATCAAAGGCACGCGCGACCCCGCCGTCGCCCGCTCCCTCTACGCCCGCTACATCGGCTCGTAAGAACTCAAATCTCGCAGGAGCGTTTCGGGTGGAGCCAGGAGAGGCGTTGGCCGAGAGCGGCGAGTTCGTTCTCGTTTAGAAGCCGCTCGGCGCGGGGGAAAACCTCATTTTCTTCAAAGCGGACGTGGTCGTGTAACAATCGTGCCAACTCCGCGGATAGCTCCACGACCGGTTGACCCGCCTTCAGCGCTGCCTCAAGATCGGCAATCTGCGCACGGATGGCGGCGTGGTCGGCCACCAACCGCATGATCAGCGGCTCTTTGTCCAGCCGGCCGTGCTTTGACCAGGCTGGCAGCAGTACCTCTTCTTCCTCGCGGAAGTGCTGTTGCCCCGCCTTCTTCCAGAAGCGCAGGAACTTGCGCACTACTCTCTCGAGCGTCTTCTTCCGCCCGGCCGCCGGATCTTTCAGTGCGCGGCGGATGAAGAGCGCCTCCATCAGCGCAAAGTGGTGGTGCTGGCTGAGCGGGTGGAGTGCGACGTGGCGCTTCACAGTGTCCAGCTCCCAGTACGGACTTTCTTCTCATGCAAGCGGAGGGGTTTCATTTCTTCGTGGGCGTCGGTTGCGCCGCGGCCACGGTCGCCGGCCGGAACTCGCTGTGCTGCTCCAGTACTTTCACGCGCAGCGTTTTAATCAGGATGCGGCCGTCCAGGTAGCCGTCAATGTAGCTCGGCAGCCAGGCCATTTGGTCCACTTTGGTTTGCTCGAAGCGCAAGACGAATTTCTTCACTGAAGCCAGTATCCCGCCCCACGCCGAGACGTTTTCCGCGAGGTGCAGATCCACCCGCGCGATTTCGTAGTCTTTCTCGTCCACCCACAGGCGCCCCGCCGCGCGGTTCAACAGCCGGTCAATTATCCGCTTCACCGGCCAGTTGGGGCGCGGTTGGAAACTCAGGATGAAAGCCGGCCGCCCGTTCACCGCCTCGCGCCCGGTCACGTCCCACTGGTAGCGCGCGATCAACACGGCGTCGAACTTCAGGTCATCGACGTAGTCCTTTTTCCTGTGGGCTGACTGCGGCTGTCTCTTCTTCCTCGCCACAGTTTCCCGGAACTTTCGTTCGTTTTCCTGCTCCACACGCAGTTCCCTACCCGCGAGCGACTTGCCGTCCTTCTGGACCAGCCGCGAATACGACTCCCCATCGATCGGAAAAACCTGATAGACCTTATCCTCGCGCTTCTTCACGTTGCCCTTGGAGTCGTACTGCTCGGTGATCTGGTGGCGCGTCCAGGCATACTTGTTTTCAAATTTCTGCTCGTCTGACCATTTCGCCCGCTCGATGGCCTTTTTCAGAACGTCCTGCACGGTGGGCAGAGCTGCTGTGTTGGGGCGAACAGCCGGCCCCTTGCTCTGGGCCCGGACGGCTTCGCCCGCAGCAATAAGCAGGCAGACGGCCGCGGCCCACAAGGCAAATCGCAGGGGGACTTTCCAGGTGACGTGGCGTGGCGTACTGTGCACAAACATCCAGACGATTCTAGCAGCGAAAGTGTTGCTTGGACTCGTGAACCCGGAAAGGGAATGAACGATTATCGCGCGACGCGCGTGGTGGGCGCGCGCAGTGCGGCGCGGTCGAGGTTTTCTCGCAGGTTCATCAGCGTGAGGAACGTGCTCAGGATGCGCGCCTTCATCTCGTTTTCCATCTGCAGTCCGCAGGTGGCCACGCGCGCCAGCATCTCACCGTGTTCCGCAATCCAGCGGATGATCTCCACCTGCCGCGCATGCGGCGCATGGCCGAGCGCCGTCTCACGGCGCATCTCGGCGCACTGCTGTTCGACGCGCAGGGTGAAATGGAGCACGCAAAGCCGCTCGCTTTCCAGCTGCGAGGGCACGGACAGCTTGCACCCGGGACTGCTGCACGAGCCTGCCATGGTCTCCGTAGAAGGCTGAATCCGATTCTAAGCGCCTTCAACGGGCGAATACCATCCTACCTGTCCAATCTGACACGTATCTGCTACGCGGCGGGAAGGCCCCCTGGCAGTTCACGCCACCGCCAGCGCCGCTTCGAGGTCGGCGATAATGTCGTGCCAGTCCTCCAGTCCCAGCGAGAGCCGGATGCCACCCGGCAGCAAACCGCTGCGAGTCTTCTCCTCCTCCGGCACGCCGGCATGGGTCATGGAATAGGGGTTTTCGATGAGCGTCTTGATCTGCCCCAGGCTGACGGCCAGCGTGATCGTATAGGCGTGATCGGCGACGAAGTCCACCATCCGCTCGGACGCTGCCGCCGCGCCGCCCGGCAGTTCTTTCTTCAGCTCAAAGTAGAGCATGCTCCCGGGCGCAAACTTGCCGTCGAAGCTGACCATCTGCCGCCGCGCCAGCTCGCTTTGCGGGTAGCACGAAAGCCCCGGGTAGACCACCCGCGCCACCTTGGGTTGCTTCAGCAGGAACTCGGCCACCTTCATCGCTGCCTTCTGCTGGTTGACCATGCGTGTGGCCAGCGTCGGCAGACCGTACACCAGGATGGACCATGCGTTCTTCGGCGAGAGCACCCCGCCAAAATCCTTGCGGTAGAGCATCAGCAGGTTGTAGTAGCGGTTCGAACCGATCACCGCCCCGCCCATGTCCGTGCCGAAGCCGCCGATGTCTTTGGTGAGGCTGTGCACGACGAGGTCGCAGCCCAGCTCGAGCGGCCGCTGGCAGTACGGCGTGGCGAAGGTGTTGTCCACCACGATGCGGATGCGGTCCTGCTCGCGTCGCCCCACGTTGAGTTTGTCCACCACGCGGCGTACCGCGGCGATGTCGATCAGCTCCATGGTCGGATTCACCGGCGTTTCGAAATAGACGATCCGGCATCGATCTGTGGCCACCTTCGCGATCGATTCCAGGTCGGTCAGGTCGCAGAAGTCGGCGCGGATCTGGTAGCGCGGCAGCCAGTTGGTGAGCAGGGAATGTGTGCAGCCGTAGATGACGCGGTGGGCCACCACCTGGTCGCCGCTCATCATCAGGATGCCCATCGCCGCGCTTATGGCCGCCATGCCCGTTGAAAAAGTAACCGCCATCTCGCCGCCCTCAGCTGCCGCCAGGTTTTCCTCGAGCATGCCGCGCGTCGGCTCGTCGAGGCGATCGTAGATGTAGATGGGTGCGCGCTGCGCCGTCTCCGAGCCGAACTCGACGAAGCCTTCGGCGCCGCGCTGCACGCTCTTCAGGCGGAACGTCGCCGAGCTCGATTGCGGCGGCACCACGTGATGATCGTAGTCCCAGCGGCCGGTGGCGAAGCTGCCGTGGATCAGGCGCGTGCGCAGGCGGTAGTGCTCGCGCGGCTTTTTGGGCTCGTGTTTCTTTTCCATGAGGATTCTCCTTGGATGAACCCCGCGAGAGGTGCCTGTTGCGGTTGTGCCGTGCACAACCGAGGCACCCCGGCAAACGGGTGGGCCCGCCCGGCGTTAGATCGCTCATTCGCAGGCGGGTAAAACTCGTGGTGCGGCTAGCTCAATGTATCACTTGCTGGCGGGCGTTTATAGCCGCCGTCCCAAACTCGTCAACGGGCACGTTCAATTTACCCAGACCTTCATCTGACCTTTGCGCGCGGCTTCGATCACTTCGCGGATGGCCCAAGCCACCAGCTCCGGCTGGTCGAGATGGATCCAGTGCTCGCTGTCTTTCACTACAAGATGTTTCCCGCGGGTCGAGAGCCCGGCCAGGTCCTTTTGCTCCGCCATCTGTTCGAGCGAGTGGTGATTGCCGGAGAGCACGACCAGCGGCCGGTCGCCCAATGACCCGGCCGCGGCGGCCTGTGCCGCACTAACGGGCAGTGCTTCAACGTGCTGCCCCAGACTCTGGAAACTCCTCGGCAGTGACCAGAACGCCTGCACAACAGGCCAGGCCTCGCGCGGCAACTTGCGAATCTCGCCGGCGATGCGTCGCACTGCGGTGGCCGTCCCTGCACCAAACGCGTTGGTCGCCGCGCGTCCCAGCCGCGGAGAGCCACTTGCGAACCGCTCAAGGCAGAAGCGCACAAACCCCACCCGCGCGAGCCACGCCGCCACCCGCGCATAGCGCGCCCCGATGCGGATCACCCTCTGCTGCCGCGGAGTCGGGTTGCGCCATTCGTCCGGGTGGATGGGGTCCACGAGCACCATCCCCTGCACCTCGTCCGGGTATCGCCCGACGAAGGCCTGCAGCACATACGCGCCAAACGAATGCCCGACCAGCACATACGGCCCCGCAATTCCGGCCTCGGCCAGCAGTGTGTGAAGCTCTTCAGCGATTGCGTCTGCAGTGCGCGCTGTCCGGGCCAGGTCGCTCCAGCCCGCGCCAGCGCGGTCGTAGCTCACCACCCGCGCGAATTCCGCGACCAACGGCTGCACCAGGCTCCAGCTCAGCGTCGAAGCCCCCATGCCCGACTCGAGCACCACGGTCGGACTCCCCTCGCCGCTTGCGTGGATGTGCACCTGCCGGCCGTCCACTCGCACCAGCCGCCCCCGCGGCGGGTACCTCCTCGCATCCCGCGCCGCCCCCACCGCCTGATACACCACTCCCGCCAGCGTGAGGATCAGGACAGGCCCCACCACAACCGTAAATATCCAGAGTGCCGTCATCATAGGTATCGGTTTCAGTAGCAAGGATACCATCGGCCGTGCGGCCACCCGCCACTAGCCGCTCCCCGGCCGCCGTGCTAGAATGCGGCGGTAGCAGACAGGGACTCGTCCCCCGGCACTTTTCCTTACGAGGCGCTCCAATGTCCGGACATTCCAAGTGGGCCACCATCAAGCACAAAAAGGCCGCCACCGACGCCAAGCGCGGCCGCGTCTTCACCAAGATCATCCGGGAAATCAGTATTGCCGCGCGCGTCGGCGGGGCTGACCCCGATACCAACCCGCGCCTGCGCACCGCCATCACCACGGCCAAGAACGAAAACATGCCCAACGATAACATCGAGCGCGCCATCCAACGCGGGGCCGGCCAGCTCGAGGGCGAGCAGTACGAAGAAGTGATGTTCGAGGGGTATGGTCCCGGAGGCGTCGGGATGCTGGTGCAGGTGGTCACCACTAACCGCAACCGCATTGTCAGCGAGATCCGCCACCTGATGTCCAAGGGCGGCGGCAACTTGGCCGAGGCCGGGGCCGTCGGCTGGATGTTCCACCGCAAGGGCGACATCGTGGTCTCCAAGGAAAAGGCCAACGAAGACAAGATGCTTTCCATCGTGCTCGACGCCGGCGCTGACGACCTGCGCGACGATGGCTCGGCCTGGGAAGTGATCACCCCGCCCGAAGCGTTTGAAGCGGTGCGCGACGCCCTGACCAAAGCCGGCGTCACGCCCGATTCCGCCACCGTTGCATGGGTCCCGCAAAACTACGTCAAGCTGACCGGCGCGCCGGCCCAGCAAATGCTCCGGCTGGTCGAATCGCTCGAAGAGCACGACGACGTCCAGCAGGTCTTCGCCAACTTCGACATCGACGAGAAGGAAATCCAGGCCGTCATGGCCGCCGGCTGATCGCTGGTTTCTCTGTACCCCGCGTGGCTTTTTTCTTGGAACTCTCACCAAAAAAGAGTAGCCAGCGCTTTTCGCCTCGCCGTACACTTTCGGCGATGAAGGCGACTGCCACTCGCAAGCAAACGACGTTGCGTGTGCTGGGCATTGATCCTGCCGCGGCGGGCGCTACCGGCTATGGCGTGGTCGAGCTCAAAGCCGGCCGCTGCCGCATGTTGCGATTTGGCGCGCTGCGCCGGTCCAACGGCTCACCCGCCGACTTCCCATCGCGGCTGCGTGAGATCCACAGCATCGTCGGCCGGCTGATTAAGGAGTTCGCGCCGCACGCCGTTGCAGTGGAATCTGTCTTCACCGCGCTGAACATGAAGACGGCGCTCCGCCTGGCCGAAGTCCGCGGCGTGGTGCTGTTGGCCGCGGCCGAAGCCGACCTGCCGGTCCACAGCTATTCGCCGCGCGAGGTGAAGCAGAAAATCGCCGGCTACGGCCACGCCGATAAACAGCAGATGCAGCAAATGGTGCGCGCCATGCTGCACATGAGCGAAACTCCCGAGCCAGCCGACGCCGCTGACGCGCTGGCGGTCGCGCTCTGCCACATCTACGCCGAGCAGGCTCGCGCGCGAATCGCCGCGGCGACGGCTCCCCGCCCGCAGACCCCGCGCAGCCGCGCGGCGGCCGCCCGCATCTCATCTTTGCGATGATCCAACGAACTCTTCGCCGCCTGGCGCGGCCCTTTGTTTTTCTGGCAATTCTGTTCTGTTTCGCGGCTCCAATGGTGACTGCCGACGGCGCCCGCATCTCCTACCGGCGCGTTTTTAAATCCTCATACCCCGAATTCATCGAGATTCGCGTCTCCGAAAACGGTTCCTGCACCTACGACATCCGCCAGCTCGACGAGGATCCCGACCCGAAGCTCGGCGAAGTGAGCGCCCCGCTGCGCGCTAAGATCTTCGAGCTGGCCGCGCAGCTCGGGAATTTTCAGGGCGTCGAGCTGGACGTCCGCCGGCGTATCGCCAATCTCGGCCAAAAAACATTCCGCTATGAAGGCAACGGGCAGGTGCACGAAGTCAGCTTCAACTACACGCTGGACTCGCACGCCAATCAACTGATGCAGATTTTCGAAGGGCTGGCGCGCCAGCAGGAACACCTGGTGAAGCTGCAGCGGCGGATGAAGTACGACCGGCTGGGAGTGAACGACGCGTTGATGCACCTGGAAAGCGACCTCAACCGCCGCAACCTGCCCGAGCCGCAGCGCCTGCTCCCCACGCTCGAGCAAATCGCCAACGACCCGCGCGTCGTCGAAATCGCCCGCCAGCGCGCCCGCACCCTGGCCCAGCGCATCCGCAGCGCCTCGTGACTCCATGGTGCTCTAGTCCCTGTTCGGGTTTCCTTGCTAGAATGATCCCGCACAACCCCTGCGCCCTGCCGCTCATCCCATTGGACAGGGGTCGTCCCCGTAAAGGGGGTCGTATGAGCCGCCACCTTGCAGGTCTTCCGAGAATTTGCGCCGCGCTTAGTCTTTTGCTGGCCGCCCCGGGTTTGGCTCTGGCTGCTCCGGCAATAGCGCAGGCCCAGGACAACTACAGCCACGCCCGCATTGTTCGTCTGAGCCTGGTGGAAGGCGACGTCCAGGTCCTCCGCCCGGCCGACGAAGACGGCAAGCAAGAATGGGAAGAGGCTCTGGTCAACCTGCCCATCCAGCAGGGCTTCCGCCTGGCCACTGGCCGCGGCCGCGCCGAAATCGAGTTTGAAAGCGGGGCCACCGCGCGCATCGCCGAAAATACGGTCGTCGAGTTCACTGAACTGGCGCTGCTCGACGGCGGCCGCATCACGCGCCTACGCCTGGTGCAGGGCACGGCGACTTTCTATGCCAACCTATCCCGCGAAGACACCTTCAATGTCGCTACGCCGCAGCTCGAGGTCAGCATCCCCGACGACGCCCGCTTCCGCGTGGACTCGACCGAGGAGTCCAGCACTGTTGCCGTCTTCAAAGGCGACGTCGAGGTCAGCTCTCGCGCCGGCACCAACAAAGTCACCAAGAATCGCTCGCTGATTTACCGCGCCACTGAGCCTGACCGCGTCGAGGTTGTCCGCAGCGACAACCCGGACGAATGGGATCGCTGGGTGGCCGACCGCGACGAAACGGTTCAGTCCGCCGCCAACGCCTCTCTCAGCTACTTCAATTCCTCGGATCGTTATGGCATCGCAGATCTCACCAGTTACGGCGCTTGGAACTACTATCCCGGCTACGGCAACTGCTGGCAGCCCTACGGCGT
>Ga0209640_10001599_pt1 | contig 19327 bp, 21 predicted proteins | sample RifCSP10_1_FD_184018 | JGI IMG/M metagenome (GOLD analysis project Ga0209640, IMG submission 184018) | Soil microbial communities from Rifle, Colorado - Rifle CSP2_sed 10_1 (SPAdes) (version 2) | ecosystem: Environmental > Terrestrial > Deep subsurface > Rock core/Sediment | place: Rifle...
AGGCCCTACGAAAGCGCGAAGCCTAACGCGAAGCCGAGCGCGGTGAGCAGGCCGGCCTCCCGGCCGCCCAGCTCGAACGCTTCGGGCATGAGCGTGTCGGCGAGCATGACGAGGAGCGCGCCACCCGCGAATGCGAGAGCAAACGCGCCTCCGCCGGTCGGCATCGCGTCCAGCAGGAGCCAGCCCGCGGCCGCTGCCAAGACAGAAGCGGCGACGACTGCACTCCACATCGCGAACACGCGGCGCGTCGCCCATCCGGCGGCACGGAGACCGCTGGTCGCAGAGAGGGACTCGGGGATGTTGGAGACGAACACTCCGACGACGAGTGCCACGGTCACGCCGGATCCCTCCTGGAGCGAGGCGCCGAGGACGAACGACTCCGGAATCCCGTCGAGGATCGTCCCCAGGACGATCGCGTTCGCGCGCCCAGCGAGTTGGTGCTGTCCGCTTGCGCTCTTGCGGCCGTGACCGCCCATACGGTCAATCGCCCAGTCGCCGCCGTAGAACGCAAGCGCTCCGACCGTGAAGCCGGCCGCGGCGACGGCCGCGTTGGTTTCGAACGCCTCGAAGACGAGCTCGTACGCGACTGCGGCGATCAGCGCTCCCGATCCAAACGCCATAGCCAGGCCGATCCACCGCCTCGCCGGGCGGGCGAACACCGCGAGCGCCGCTCCGATCCACAGCGAGCCGGCGGTGCCGAGCCCCCAGAGCGCGGCCTCGAGCATGGGCGGACTCTACGACTCTGCCAGCGTGAGCTGGCGGTACGGCGAGAGCCCGGAGACCCCGACGCCCACGAGTCGCAACGCCCCCGGACGGTCGCGCAGTCCCCGGTCGAGCAGTCCGCACGCCACGGCGCCGATGACGTCGGCCTCGTCGACGGCTGCGGCGAGCGTCGTAGAGCGTGTCCGGATCGAGAAATCGCCGTAACGAAGCTTGGCCGTGACCGTGCGGCCGGAGAGCCCCGAGCTTCGCAGGCGCTCGGACACGAGCTCCGCGAGGCGCCGCACCTCCTCGTGGAGCAGGACTCGGTCGGAGATGTCTCGGGCGAACGTGTCCTCGGCGGAGACCGAGACGGGCTCGGCCGCGAGCTCGAGGTCGCGGGGGTCGACGCCCCGGGCGCGGTCGCGGAGAAGCGGGCCGAGCGATCCCGGGAGCAGGGCCTTGAGCTCGGCGTCCGGGAGAGCTGCCAGGCCGCCGATCGTCTCGACGCCCGCGCTGCGCAGGCGCTCCTCGGCACGTGGCCCGACGCCGGGGAGCAGGCGAACCGCGAGCGGGGCCAGGAACTGGGCTTCCGTCCCGGGTGGCACCACCGTGACGCCGCCTGGCTTACGCCGGTCGGACGCGATCTTGCAGACGACCTTCGACGTGCCGACCCCGAGCGAGCAGGTGAGGCTCGTCGTCGCCCGAACCGCCGTCTGGACGGCAGCGGCGATCGCGCGAGCCCGCGTGAAGTCCGGCGCGACCACTCCGAGATCGAGGTACCCCTCGTCGATTCCCGTGCGCTCGATCCGCGGCACGATCTCGGAGACGGTGTCCCATACGACCCGTGAGTACTGACGGTAGAGCGCATGGCGAGGGCGGACGAAAACAGCGGTTGGGCAGCGCCGGAGCGCTTCGGCCGCACTCATGGCCGAGTGGATCCCGAAGCCGCGGGCGACGTAGTTCGCGGTGGAGACGACTCCGCGGCCGTGTGGATCACCGCCGACGACGAGCGGCCTCTCTCGCAGCTCGGGATCCTCGAGCTCCTCGACGGCGGCGAAGAAAGCGTCGAGGTCGAGATGCGCGAGGATCGACACCGACGCCGGCATCCTGGAAGGCTAGACCTCGAACGCTCGTCTGCTTTGACCACGTCCCGAGAGGCCGCCAAGTTACAAGTTGTAACTTGAACAAAAGGGAAGCGACACTGTCGCTGCTTGGCCTGGTCGAGCCGCTCGCTCCCCGGTGGAGCCGCGCAAGCTACAAGTTGTAACGTGGCGGCTGTTCTGGTCTGCGGGAACTCTATGGTTGATCCGTGATCGACACCGCGCCGCCCTTACCACCGCCCGCGATCGAGCAGCCGGCCCCGCACCAGGTGTCGTACGGGCTCGTCACCGGGCGCGCCGCACGCGGCACGCAGAGGGTGGTCGTCTCTGCGAATGGCCGGACGCTTGCGTCGAAACCGCTTCGCGGCCGTCGCTTCTCGCTGCGGGTCGCGCTGCCGACGGGCGACGTCACCGTCCGGGTGACCACCGTCGCGTGGGGAGGACGCCGTGCCTCGAGCGTCGTCGATGACGTCTTCGGCCTCCCGGCTGCGGCACGGCCACGAGTTGTCGCCCCGCGGCAGGACCCCGTGCTCGCGCGCAAGCTTCGCGCGCTCGTCCGTCAGTACGCCGGTACCGCCGGCGTCTACGTCCAGAGCCTGACCGGCGGAGCTGGGGCCGCGTGGAACGCGAAGGCGTGGTTTTCCGCTGCGTCGACGCTCAAGCTCGCCATCGCAGCGACAGTCCTTGCCGAGCACTCGGGGATCCCTCCGCCTGGCTCGCGGATCCACGGCCTCATGCAGGCGATGATCACACGCTCCGACAACGCCGCTGCGAACGCGCTCGAGGTGTGGCTCGCAGGCTCAACGAGTGCGGGATCGCATCGCGTCAACGCGCTCATGCGCTCACTGGGCCTGGTCGACTCGGAGATGTACGGGGGGTACGAGCTCCGCACGCTCTCGGGCGGGATTCCCGTGCGCGTCGAACACCAGCCGGCATTCGGAAGGGGCAAGCACACGACCGCGGCGGATCTGACCGCGCTCCTGCGGGACATCTGGCTCGCCTCCGGAGGCCGCGGTGCTCTCCGCTCTGCGCAGCCCGGCTTCACACCGGCCGACGGGCGCTACCTCCTTTGGCTCCTCGCGCACGTGAGTGACGCTCCCAAGCTCGACCGCGTTCGCAACGGCAACCCCGGTGTCGCGGTCCTGCACAAGGCAGGCTGGGTGAATACGGGGAGGCATGACTTCGGCCTCGTCTTCTGGCGCGGCGGGGTCTTCGTCGCCGGAGTCATGACGTGGAGCTCCAGAGGCGCCGGCCTCTCCTCCGACGTCCTCGCGGGCCGCGTGGCCGCGCTCACGCTCGAGCGGCTCCAGCGTATCGAGGGTTAGAGAGCGCCTCCGACGTAGACCGCTCCGCGGTCGGTACAGTTTCTGAAGTAACTACGCCAACCGTACGACAGAAGGACACCGTGAGCGAGAACCCGACCCGCCTGCTGCTCGTTCCCCTGGAAGACCTCGTCGTCTTCCCCAACATGAACGTCACCCTCACCGTCGATGTCGGCGACGAGGAGCGTGTCCTCCTCGTACCCAAGCACGACGACGGGTACGCGAAGGTCGGGACAGTGGCCGAGGTGACCGATCGGATCCGGCTCCCGGGCGGGGGCCGCGCCGTCGCCCTCAACGGCCTTCATCGCGGCGTCGCGGGCGCGGCGGCCACGGACGTGCAGGGGCGCCTGTTCGTCGAGGTCGAGGAGCGTCCCGACGACGAGACGGCTGACGGCAAGATTCGCGAGCTCGAGCGCGAGTACCGCGCGGTGGTCGAGGAGATCCTCGAGCTCCGTGGCGACGATGGACGCATCGCTGCGTTCGTGCGATCGATCACCGAGCCCGGCGCGCTCGCCGACACCTCCGGCTATTCGCCCGACCTCACGTTCGAGCAGAAGGTCCGGCTCCTCGAGACCGTCGACGTGCGCCAGCGGCTCGAGCTCGCGCTCGAGCTCCAGCGCGAGCGACTTGCCCTCATGCAGGTGCGCAAGAGGATCCAGGATGACGTCGAGTCCGGCGTCGAGAAGCAGCAGCGCGAGTACATCCTCCGCCGCCAGCTCGACTCGATCCGCAAGGAGCTCGGCGAGGACGAGGCGTCCGTCGTGGAGGAATACCGGACGAAGATCGCCGAGGCCGAGATGCCCGAGAACGTCCTCGAGCAGGCGGAGCGCGAGCTCTCGCGGCTCGAGCGAATGGGCGACCAGACGCCCGAGGCGACGGTGATCCGCAACTACCTCGACTGGCTGCTCGCGGTGCCGTGGAACAAGCGATCGGAGGAGCGGCTCGATCCGAAGTACACGCGCGAGGTGCTCGACACGGACCACGCAGGGCTCGACGACGTCAAGGACCGGATCGTCGAGTACATCGCCGTCGCCAAGCTCCGCAAGGAGCGCGGGATAGAGGAAGACAGGCGCTCGGGGGCCATCCTCACGCTGATCGGGCCGCCTGGAACCGGCAAGACCTCGATCGGCGAGTCGATCGCTCGCGCCACCGGGCGCGAGTTCGTTCGCATGTCCCTCGGCGGGATCCGCGACGAGGCCGAGATCCGCGGTCACCGCCGCACCTACATCGGCGCGCTGCCCGGCCGGCTCGTGCGCGCGCTCCGCGACGCGGGGACGATGAACCCCGTGGTCATGCTCGACGAGGTCGACAAGGTCGGCGCCGACTGGCGCGGCGACCCGTCGTCGGCCTTGCTCGAAGTTCTCGACCCCGCGCAGAACAACTCGTTCCGCGACCACTACCTCGACGTCGAGCTGGACCTGTCCGAGATCGTCTTCATCGCCACCGGGAACATGTCCGAGACCATTCCAGGGCCGCTCCTCGACCGGATGGAGGTGATCCGGTTCGACGGCTATACGACTGACGAGAAGATCGCGATCGCACGCGGCTACCTGTGGCCACGGCAGCGTGAGCGGAACGGCCTGCGCGAGGACGAGGTCTCGGTCGCGGACGAGGCGATCGAGCTCGTCGTCGCCGAGTACACGCGCGAGGCGGGAGTCCGCCAGCTCGAGCGAGAGCTCGGGACCGTGCTGCGCAAGACCGCGACGAAGATCGCGTCGGAGCAGGTCGAGGCACCGGTCGAGATCGACGAGGCCGCCGTGCGGGACGCGCTCGGTCGCCAGAAGGTGTTTCGCGAGACCGCGGAGCGGACCGCTGTGCCCGGTGTGGCCACCGGCCTCGCCGCGACGGCGACGGGCGGCGACGTGCTCTTCATCGAGGCCACCTCGCACAAGGACGGCGACTCACTCGTGCTCACGGGCCAGCTCGGCGACGTGATGAAGGAGTCCGCGCAGATCGCGATCTCGGCCGTGCGCGCGCTGGCGACGCAGCTCGGGATCGACGAGGACGCCTTCGAGAACCGCGCCTTCCACGTGCACGTTCCGGCCGGAGCTATCCCCAAGGACGGGCCCAGCGCGGGCATCACGATGGCGACCGCGATCGCGTCGCTTCTCACGGACCGGCCCGTGAAGCACACGGTCGGCATGACCGGCGAGATCACGCTCCAGGGCCGCGTCCTGCCGATCGGTGGCCTCAAGCAGAAGGTGCTCGCCGCGCATGCCGCGGGGATCACGGACGTCATCATCCCCGAGCGGAACCGCGCCGATCTGGCCGACATTCCCGAGAAGGTCAAAGACGACGTCGCGTTCCACCCGGTGATGTCGATCGACGAGGTGTTGAACCTCGCCCTCGAGGAGAAGCCGGTGCGGTCGAATGTCGCGCTGTAAGCGTGGGACGCCCGTTCCCGCGGACGTCCGCCGGGCCGCGGACGTCCTCGAGCGCCGGTATGCGGTCTCGATCCTGTACGCCTCGTACCACGGCTGCACGCGCTTCACCGAGTTCCGCCACGCGCTCGGCACGATCCCTCCCGGGACGCTCGCTCAGCGCCTGGTCGAGCTCGAGAGAGCCGGCGTCATGCGTCGCGAGGTGCGGGACGCGCGCCCGCCCCTCGTCGAGTACGTGCTGACGAGCGACGGGCTTCGCCTTCGCGCCGTCGTGGACGCGCTCGCCCGCTGGGCAAACGGCTCGCCGGCCCCGTAGCTCTCACCCGCCCCATGTGAATCGAGTCGCGTGGGCGCGGGTAGATCGCCCCACGGCGTCTGCTCCGACGCTCTACGGCGTTGACTGGGCCGACGCCGACCCGCTGCTGCTGTCGTCGATCCCGAGACCGGTCTCGGGATCGAAGAAGTGAAGGCGTGTGACGTCGACCTCGATCTCCAGCGACTCCCGCTCGCGGGCCTGCGTCTGCCGCTCGAGACGGGCGACGAACGAGACGCCCCCTCCACGGGCACGTTCCGCGGCCAGCCTGGTCTCCTCGTCCTCGGGAGCATCGACGACGAGGGCTTCGACAACCTCCTTCGACGTCACCGGCTCTCCGGGAACGTTGAAGTGGACATAGACCTCCGAGCCCAAGTCCTCGCGGATGTCGCAGAGAACCGACATCCGGCGGTCCTCGTGCGTCTCTCGCAGTATGGCGGCGTCCTCCATGTCCTCCGGTCGGATCCCGACCACGACACGGCGACCCTCGAAGTGGGAGAGAGCAGGGCGCCCCTCGAGTGTCGACGGATCCAGCCGTAGGCGATGGTTCGCGAACTGAACCCAGATATCCCCGTCCTCGCGGACAAGGTCGGCCATGACGAGGTTCATTGCAGGTGAGCCGATGAACTCGGCCACGAACAGATTCCGCGGTCTCTCGTACAGCCGGTGGGGCGCATCGACCTGTTGGAGAAGACCGTTTCGCATCACGACGACCCGGTCGCCCATCGTCATCGCCTCGGTCTGGTCGTGGGTCACATAGATCGTCGTCACGCCCAGATCGCGCTGGAGGCGAGCGATCTCCGCGCGCATCTCGACGCGAAGCTTCGCGTCGAGGTTCGAGAGTGGCTCGTCCATGAGGAAGGCCTGCGGCTGACGGACGATCGCGCGTCCCATCGCTACTCGCTGTCGCTGGCCCCCCGAGAGCGTCCGCGGCTTCTTGTGCAGCGAGTCGTCGAGGCCGAGAACCCGCGCGACCTCCTTCACACGACGGTCGATCTCGGCCTTCGACAGACCGCGCATCTTGAGCGCGAAGCCCATGTTCTTGTACGCGTTCATGTGCGGGTAGAGCGCGTAGTTCTGGAACACCATCGCAATGTCTCGGTCTTTCGGCGGCAGGTCGTTGACGACGTGCTCGTCGATCTTCACGGCCCCGGACGTGATCGTCTCCAGGCCGGCGATCATCCGCAGGGCGGTGGTCTTGCCGCACCCGGACGGTCCGACGAAGACGACGAACTCGCCGTCCCCGACCGCGAGATCGAGGCTGGAGACCGCCTCCGTTCCGTCGGAGTACACCTTCGTCAGGTTCTCGAGCGTGATTTCTGCCACCGTGGCCCCCCGGCTGCCTTCTATCGCCTCGCGAGAAATCTACTAGCATCGAGCCGGTTCCATGGAGGCCGAAGCTGCCGCCCGCTGGAGACCCGGCCTACGTCGCTGGCGACGTGTGCTGGAGAGCCGCCGGTTCCTCGCGCCCGCGCTCATCGCGCCTGCCGTCATCTTCATGGCCCTCGTCGTCGGTGTCCCCTTCGGCTGGGCGGTCTATCTCAGCCTGACGGACTCCATCGGCGGCTCGCTGACTGGGAACTGGGTCGGCTTCGACAACTTCACGAACGCGTGGTCGGACGACAACTTCCGCCGGGCGCTGCGCAACACGCTCTTGTTCACGTTCGCCTCGCAGGCGCTCGTCCTCGTCGGCGCGGCGATCCTGGCCCACTACCTGATCCGCGACTTCCGCGGGAAGTGGTTCCTCCGGTTTCTGATCATCCTGCCGTGGGCCGCGCCGGTCGCTCTCTCGACGCTCGGATGGCTCTGGGTCTTCGACTCGCTCTTCAGCGTGATCAACTGGACGCTCGGTCACGCCTTCGGCGTGATCGACACGAACGATCCTCCGCAGTGGCTCGGGCGGCCCAACCTCGCGCTCCTGGCGATCATCGTCGTCCACGCCTGGCGGATCCTGCCCTTCGCAGTGGTCATCTTCATCGCCGGCCTGGCGTCGATCCCGTCCGAGGTGGACGACGCGGCGAAGATCGACGGCGCCACTGGGGTCAAGAAGCTCCTCTACGTCACGCTGCCCCTTCAGCTTCCTATCGCGCTCGTCGCGCTCCTGTTCGGGATCGTCTTTACCGCGGCCGACTTCACGGTTGTCTACATCCTCACCCAGGGCGGGCCGTTCAACTCGACGCAGATGCTGACCACCTGGTCGTTCCAGATCGGCATCAACTCGGGCTCGCTCGGCGAGGGCGCCGCGATCTCGCTCTACCTCTTCCCGCTGCTCGCGGCGGTCAGCGTCGCGATGCTCTTCTTCGCTCGGAAGGCGCAGGTGTCGTAGGCGGTGCGCGGGAAGCTCTCGACCTATCTCGTCGTCGGCCCGTTCGCGATCCTGCTCGCGTTCCCCTTCTACTGGATGCTCGTAACGATGTTCAAGGACGACCTCGACCTCTACAACGTCGAGAACGTGCCGTACGTCTACAACCCCCTCCAGTGGAGGTTCTGGGAGTCGGCGACGACCAAGCACGTGGAGTACGTCTTCGAGGAGACCCCGTACGTCGACTGGATCGTCAACACGGCGATCGTCGGCGCGGTTGTCGTCGCGATCACGCTGCTCTTCGCACTCCCGGCAGGCTATGCCCTCGCACGGCTGTCCGGGAGCTGGGGTCAGAGCGCAGGCGTCGCCATCTTCCTCGTTTACCTGGTACCGCCGACGCTCTTGTTCCTCCCGCTCTCGCCGGTCATCGCGCGGCTGGGCCTCCACGACTCGCTGCTCGCTCTCATCCTCGTCTATCCGTCGTTCACGATTCCGTTCTCGACCTGGCTCCTGATGGGGTTCTTCAAGACGATCCCCCAGGAGCTCGAGGACGCTGCGTTAGTGGACGGCTGCTCGAGGCTCCGAGCGCTCGTGAGGATCGTCTTCCCGATCTCGCTGCCCGGGATCCTGACCGTGGTCATCTTCGCGTTCTCCCTCTGCGTGAACGAGTTCATCTACGCCTTCACCTTCATCTCGTCGTCTGAGAGCCGCACGCTCTCGACGGGCGTCCCGAACGAGCTGATCCGAGGGGACGTCTTCTTCTGGCAGTCCCTGATGGCGGCCACGCTGATCCCGAGCATCGTGCTCGCACTGCTCTACAACGCCTTCCTCGACCGCTTCATCAAGGGCTTTACAGGCGGCGCATTCCGGTAGAGAATCGACGAGACAAAGGAGGTACGTATGGCCGACGTTTCAGACGAGCTCCAGGGCGGGGGCTCCGAGCTGACCCGTGGCGACCTGCTGAAGAGGGCGAGCGCGGCTGCCTTCGCGGTCGGTATGTTCGGCGGGCTGCCCGACAAGTCTTTCGGGTTCTACGGGCCGCTCAAGTACGCGAACAAGCAACTCTCAGGGGAGTTGCGGATTCTCCAGTGGGTCCACTTCGTGCCGGACTACGACAAGTGGCTCGACAACACCTACATCAAGCAGTGGGGCGAGGCGAACGACGTCGACGTCAAGATCGACCACATCAACAACGCCCTGCTCTTCAGCACGGCGTCGTCAGAGGTCGCCGCCCAGAGCGGCCACGACCTCTTCCAGTTCATCTCGCCGCCGTCCTCGTTCCAGAAGCAGGTGATCCCTCTGAACGATGTCGTCCAGGAGGTCACGCGGAAGCTCGGGCCGATGACGAAGGTGGGCCGTCGGAGCACGTACAACCCGAAGACCAAGCAGTTCTTCGGCTTCCCCGATAACTACGTGCCCGACCCGATCCACTACCGACAGAGCCTCTGGAACCAGGTTGGGGTGGGGCTTCGAACATGGGAGGACGTGCGCAAGGGCGCGCCGCTCCTGAAGGCAGAGGGACACCCGGTCGGCCTCGGGATGTCGAACGAGATCGACTCGAACATGTTCCTCATCGCCCTCCTTTACTGCTATGGCGGCTTCATCCAGAACGAGGAGAACAAGATCGTCTTGGGCCAGGGCTCGAACCGCAAAGGTGCCATCGAGGCCCTGGAGCTGATGCGGGACATCTTCAGGAACGGCATGTCGGACGAGGTCTTCGCCTGGACCGCTGCGTCCAACAACCAGGCCTTCGTCGCCGGCCGGCTGGCGCTCGCAGTCAACGCGATCTCGATCGCCCGCACCTTGGAGGCGTCAGGGAACACCGCGGTCTCGGATGACACCTGGCTCGCCTCCATCCCGCGGGGCCCCGTGATGCGCCTGGGGAACGAGCACGTGATGGGCGTCTACGTGATCTGGAAGTTCGGGAAGAACAAGGAGGCGGCGAAGCAGTTCCTGATCGACCAGCAGGTGGCTTATCAGAGCCACTTCCTCCAGAGCAAGTACTACAACTTCCCCGGCTGGACGGGATCGATCAAGGGCGGCTTCAAGGAGATCCGCAAGATCTCGGCACAGGACACGCACAAGCCGCGCGGGAAGTACACGATCCTGACCACGATCGCCGAGAAGTACACGACGAACGTCGGCTACCCCGGCAACTCGAACGCGGTCATCGACGAGATCTTCAACCGCTACCTGATCCCGCAGATGTTCGCCCAAGTTGCGCAGGGCAAGGCCAATCCGGCCGATGCGGTTCGCGACTTCGACCGCGAGGCCAAGAGGATCTACCGCAAGTGGCGGAACGCGGGCCTCGTGTAGTAACCGGCATGTCCGCTGATCAGTACGAGGGCCCCGGCAACGGGGCCCTCGCCGTCTCATGCATCCGACATCTCGAGCGACGTCGTGATCTCGATCGCCGCACGGATCGACCGATACACCGGGCAGCGCGGCATGTGGTGCTTGAATGCACGCTCGACGCTCGTGCGGTCTGCGTCCGCATCGATGCGGAGGTGGTACGTCACGTGGATCCGCTTGATCACCAGCACGCCGTCGTCGAGCTCGATCTCGCCGCTTGCCTCACTCGTCAAGCGTCCTTCTGCCGCGGGAATCTGACGCGCCTCCAGCGCGCCTCCGAAGGTTCCCGTGAGTCAGCCTGCGGCTGCCGCGACGACGTAGTCGAGGGTTGTCGTGCGTTCCGCCTCGCCGCCGCGCGGGACCCCGTAGTGGTCGGCGATCTCGTCGTGGACGCCGAAGTAGATCGGCTCGGCAGATCCCGGCACGTCTGCCCGCCGCAGCGGACCTCGGATGCGCTCCACGCGAACGTGAGAGACGTACACGACCTCAGAAGCAGACAACTGCCTTGCCTCCTCTCTCCTGGGCGACCCAGGCCGCTGCTATTCGGTCGAGTGAGAACCTCTCGACGTCGATCCTGATCCGGCCGGCGGCGACATGCTCGGCAACCTCGAGGTACGCCTGCCCGCGCTCGTCGGGTGAAAGAGCGAAGTTGGAATGGCCGAGAATCGAGAGGCGCTTTCCGCGGACGGCAGCGGACGCGAACGTCGCCTGTGGCCCGGCCGACTGTCCGACGTGAACGATCCGCGCCCCGGGTGCAGCCGCCTCGGCGGCGGCATTGACCGGCTCGCCCCACAGCGGGTCGACCACCAGGGTGGGCCCCTCTTCACCGCATGCTTCCCGCAGGCGCTCGGGCAGGTCGTCCCCCTCGAGCGGCACGGCCGCATCGGCGCCCAACTCGAGCGCTCGCCGGAGCCGAGCGCGGTTGCGGCCCGCCGCGACGACCCGCTCGGCACCGAGTAGCCGGGCAGCCTGGAGGGCAACCGAGCCCACGGTACCTGTCGCCCCGAGGACGAGCACACGATCGCCTGGACGGACAGGCGCGCGCCATGCGACGGGAACCCAGCCCGCGATCCCGGCTATTCCGCAGGCGGGGGCGACGGCGTCGTCGAGCCCGTCTGGCACGGGAACGGCGAGCGAGGGCGGGAAGTCGACACGCTCGACGAGAAAGCCGTCTCGCCGGGTCCCCCACCCCTCTCCGAACAGGTACAGCCGCTCCCCGTCGCGACGTCCGATCGCCTCGCAGCCCGGCACGTAGGGGAGGGGTGGATGGCCGCCGTAGAAGCGACCCCCGGCGACGGCGAGATCGAGGGGGTTGAGAGCGACGGCGACGATCTCGATAGGGCCCCCACCTTCCACATCCACTGCTTCGGGCGGTCTGCTCAACTCGGCGATCTGCGCTGCGCGCACGGCGGCATCTTACGGCCCGCGGCGAAGCCTCCCGTCTGCTAATACTTCACAAAGTGAAGCGGCCACCGGAGCGACTCGCGGATCCGTACCGCGATCTCGACGTCATCGACTCTCGCGCGCCGCGCTTCAACCAGGTGGTCGTGGGCGTGCTCTCCGTGGTCGCGGTCCTCACCGGCTGGTGGTGGCTGCTCGCGCTGCTCGCCTTCCAACTCGTCGTCGGGCTGACTCTCGGACGCCGGTACTGCTTGCCGTGCCTCGTGTACTTCGAGCTCCTCCAGCCGGTTCTCGGGGAAGGGCCGCTCGAGGATGCGCGGCCGCCTCGGTTCGCGAACATGGTTGGCGCCGCGTTTCTGGTAGCAGCGTCGGCGTCCTACCTCGCCGGCGCCGAGGCGCTCGGAGCCGTCCTCGGCGGGCTCGTCGCCGTGTTGGCCCTGCTCGCGGCTGTGACAGGCCTCTGTGCGGGATGCGAGGCGTACAAGCTGGGGCACCTCCTGACGGGGAGGCGCTTCGTAGCCTGCCCGCTTCCCCCTCGTCCGAGCTCGTCGACGGAGCGCGCTTAACGATTCTCCAGGGGGTGCCGATAGGCATCCGGTGAGCATCGCGCGCCCAGATCGCGCGTTCTTCCTCATCGCCGCCGCGTGCGCGCTTGCGTACGTGTCGCTGCCCCGCGACACCGCCGTCTACAACCGTTGGTACCAGCTGTTCCCGATCGCGGCCGTGGCCGCGACCCTGGTCGGGGTCACGATCAACCGGCCTCGGTCGAAGGCGCCGTGGTACCTCGTCGCCGTCGGCGGTCTCTGTGCGATCGCAGCCGATGCCGTCTACGCCGTCGAGCTGGAGCGAAGCGGCGACGTCCCGTTCCCCTCCACTGCCGACTTCCTCGAGCTCGGATCGTACGTCGTCCTTGCAGCTGCGCTGCTCCTGATGATCCGGAAGCAGGCCCCCGGACGCGACTGGCCGAGCCTCGTCGATGCTGGCATCGTCACGGTCGGGGTCGCGATCGTCGGCTGGACGTTCCTCGTGCAGCCTCGCCTCATGGAGGACTCGAGCGCGCTCGAGACCGCGATCGCCCTGGCCTTCCCTGTCATGGACGTGCTGCTCGTCTCGCTCGCTGCCCGCATGATGCTGGGCCCCGGATTGCGCTCGCCTGCGTTCGCCATGGTCACGACGGCACTCCTCTTCCAGCTCGTGGGCGACGCTCTCTACGGCTTCGGTTCGCTTCACGGCTGGTACCGGGTCGGCGACCCCATCGACCTCCTCTTCGTCCTGGCCGCCGTCCTGTGGGGGACCGCTGCGCTTCACCCGTCGATGGTCGACCTCACGGAGCCGAACCCGGATCCGGAGCAACGGCTCAGTGGAAAGAGGCTCGCAGTCCTGTCGGTCGCCACGCTCATGGCGCCCGCGATGCTCGCGGTCGCCGCGTTCAGAGCGGGGAACAGCGAGCTGCTCGTCATCGTCGGCGCCGCGGCGACGCTCTCGGCGCTCGTCATCGTCCGGTTGGCCGGGCTCGTCGCACGTCACGAGCGCTCCGAGCGACGCGAGCATGCCCTTGGCACGGCTGCGGCCGCGTTCGTCGCGGCTTGGATTCGAGAGGACATCTACAAGGTCGCAGTCGACTCGGCGCTCGAGATCGTCGCGTCCCAGGACGCGACCGTCGGTCTCACGCTGGGAGCCGAGGACGACTTCCGGGTTGTGGCTGCTGCAGGCCCGCGTGCGGCGCGCATGCTCGAGCTCCATCCAGGTGAGCTCTCCTCCGAGGCCGTCGCCACCCTCTCGGCCGCCCGGGAGCCCGGCGGACCGCGGACGGTGCGGATCAGGACGGAGAACGCCGAATGGACCGTGGTTCGGCTCGCCGTGCAGGGCGAGCTTCGTGGCTCCCTCGTCTTCCATACGAGAGAGCGCCTCTCGAAGCGGCGTTGCGAGGGCGTCGAGACCCTCGCGGCTCAGGTAGCCCTCGCGCTCGAAGGCGCCACGCTCGCCGAGGACGTCCACGAGCGCCAGAGCGCCGAGCGCTTCCGCTCGCTTGTGCAGAACTCGAGCGATGTCATCGCCCTGGTCTCGCCCGACCTCACGATCCGCTACCACACGCCCTCGGTCGAGCGGGTGCTCGGGTACGGAGAGGACGAGCTCGTCGGCGTCCGGTTGACCGAGCTCCTCGAGCCAGACGACGCGGAGCGCCTGCGCGGCTTCTTCGCGGCCGTCTGCGACAGCGCCGGCACTCCGTTGCCGCGGGATCTTCCTCTTCGACGCAAGGACGGGACGGTCTGCCAGCTCGAGAGCGTCTTCAACAACCTGCTCGACGATTCGAACCTCGCCGGGGTCGTCGTCACCGCGCGCGATGTAACGGAGCGTCGTGCGCTCGAGGATCAGCTCGCTCACCAGGCGTTCCACGACTCGCTCACCGGGCTCGCGAACCGCTCGCTGTTCTCCGATCGAGTCACGCATGCGCTCGGGCGCGGTCGCCGCCGGCAGAATCTCTTCGCCGTCCTCTTCATCGATCTCGACGACTTCAAGACCGTCAACGACAGCCTGGGCCACGCAGCAGGCGACGAGCTGCTCGTCACCGTCGCCCGCCGAATCGAGTCCGCTCTCCGCCCGGAGGACACGTGCGCACGCCTCGGCGGAGACGAGTTCGCGGTGATGATCGAGAACATCTCGGGGCCGGACGGGGCTGTCACCGTCGCGCAGCGGATCCTCGGCGTCATGGCCGAGCCGCTCGCCGTCTTCGGCTCAGAGGTGCTCGTGCAGGGGAGCGTCGGAATCGCGCTCGGGACAGGTGCGCAGACGACCAGCGAGATCATGCGCAGCGCCGATCTCGCGATGTACCGCGCCAAGGCCGAGGGCAAGGGGCGGCACGCGATCTACGAGCCGTCGATGCACGAACGCGTCCTCGAGCGGCTCGCGCTGAAGGCCGACCTCCAGCGCTCGGTCGTCGCCGAGGAGTTCGATGTCTATTACCAGCCCATCGTCGCGCTCCAGTCGGGGGCAATCGTCGGCGTCGAGGCGCTCTTACGCTGGAGGCATCCGGAGCGCGGTCTTATCCTGCCGGGCGAGTTCATCGCTCTCGCCGAGGAGACGGGCCTCATCTTGCCGCTGGGACGACTCGTCCTTCACCAAGCCTGCCGGCAGGTCGCGCGGTGGCGAGCTGTCGGGCACGAGCGCCTCGGCGTCAGCGTGAACATCTCGGCGAAGCAACTCGCCAGTCGTCACCTTTCCGGCGAAGTGACCGCGGCGCTCGAGGAGTCCTCACTCGAGCCCGCAGCACTCACGCTCGAGATCACGGAGAGCATGCTCCTCGACAGCCAGGCGGTGATCGGTCGGCTCGAAGCGCTCAAGGCTCTTGGAGTGCGGATCGCGATCGACGACTTCGGCACCGGATACTCCTCGCTCAACTACCTGCGCCGGTTCCCGGTCGACACGCTCAAGATCGCCAAGGGGTTTGTCGAGGAGATCGGCTCGAGCGCGGAGCAGGAACGGCTGGTGGCCGCGATCGTTCGACTCGGTGCCATCCTCGGCCTCGAGACGGTCGCCGAGGGGATCGAGGACGAGTCGCAGCGCGACCGCCTGCGGACCCTCAAGTGTCGGTATGGCCAGGGCTACTTCTTCTCGCGCCCGGTGCCGGCGCACGAGCTCGAGCCCGTGCTCACTCGCGCGCGCGTCGCGTAGCGCCGATACTCACCGGCGTGTCGCACGTCGCGCGCCTCGTCTCCGGGGTGCTCCTGGCCGGAGTGACGCTCGTTCCCGTCGCGGGGGGTGCAGACAGGGCATCACCGCCGCTCGCGACGCTCCTCGCCCGGCACGCACCGATCGTGGTCCTCCATCCGGCGGAGCGCTTCCGGCCCGTTCCGGTCGACGGCTTCCTCGCGGATGCCGACCTCCAGCGGAAGACGGCGACCGGCTGGGAGAACGCTGCGGGACCGCTGCCTGTCGGCGGCGCCGACCTCAGGCTCGACCAGCGCCCGTGTCAGGCGGTCGAGGGAGTCGCCGCCTCACCCTGTTACGCCGCCGCGGAGGCGAAGCACGGCGCATCGCCCGTCGTCTACGGCGCCGCGTTCCGGCGGAAGGACCGGATCGACCTCCAGTACTGGCTCTGGTACCCGTACAACGACTACAGCCCGACGGTTCCGGCGGGCGACCTCTGGCAGGTGCACGAGGGGGACTGGGAGGCCGTCTCGGTCATTCTCGACCTCCAGGGAAGGCCTCTCGTGGCAGGCTACTCGCAACACAGCGAGGGGAAGCGGCGCGACTGGGCCAGAGTGCCGAAACGAGGAGCGCGCCCGCTGGTCTACGTCGCGCTCGGCTCGCACGCGAACTACTTCGCGCCTGGCGCCAACCGCCTCGACCCACGAGTCGTCGACCCTCTGCTCATCGAGATCATCACGTCCTACGGTCTCGCGCCGGTCGACCACACGGCCAAGGGTCCCGAGATCAGGCCACGGCTGATCCGGGTCGGTGGCTCGTCTCCGAGCTGGATGAGGTTCGCGGGGACGTGGGGCGAGGATGGGTACGTCCACTTCCCGGGGAACGCGCCGCTGGCCTCCGGCGCAGGCCCGCGCGGCCCGGCGTTCCACGAGCAGTGGCGTACTCCCGTGAAGGAAGTGCTGAGTTGGCCGCGTGACTCGGGGGGCGCCTATCGCCGCGAACAATCCCTCCAAGATGACCCAGCGAGGTCAGGTCGTGGCGATCATCACATCTATCCTCCGATGAAAGGTCGTGACTTGGACACCTGCGGTCTGGAGGATCTGATGGTGCGCAAGGTTCTTGACGCTTTCGCCGCGCGATGCTTCGCTCGCCCCAGCCAGGTCGGCTGAGGACTGGGCGGAGGGCGCCAACCAGAAGGGGCGGCGCATGTCCTCTCCTCCCCCCGCCCCTTCTCCCCCCCTCTGGGCAGAGCCCGGTGGTGACGAATCCTGAGACCGTAGGAGCCGTATATGCGACTGACGAGCTCGGTTGCATCACGTACGTGAGCGGTGCGATCGAGGGCATCCTCGGATATGTGCCGAGCGATCTGCTCGGAAGGCGCATGGTTCTCGTCACGAGCGACGAGGAGCGGGATGTTGTCGAGGTCCAGTGCGCGAAGCTCGGCCCGCCCGCGCAGCGGCTCCTTCTCGAGGTCGAAGCGCGAAGGAGGGACGGGCGCGCGATTCCACTCCGGATCTACTGCGAGACGCTCAGGGAGGCAGGTCGCGTTGTCGGGGTCGTCGGAATGGTGAGCCACGCCGCCCATGACGAGTCGTACGACGTGATCGGCTTGCAGCCTGACGCGGCTGCGTGAGCTGCTCGAGGGCGAGCTCCTAGGCGATCGACGACTGCCGCAGCGCGACCGCGACGGCCTGGGTCCGGGTTTCCGCCTCGATGGTCGTCTGCCGCCACGCAGCGAATGGCATCGTGCGGTGCCGCGGCACAACGAACGCCACCAGTGGCGGCTTCGAGGTACCCGTTTCGGGGATCCCGATCGCGTCGTTTCGCCGATCGCGGTCGTGGTGGCTGCTGACGATCTCTACGTCGTGCAGCTCACCGACACAGACGACAGCTTGAAGCTGGACGAGGAGATCCGTGTCGTTCTGTGGCGCATCGCAACGCTCGGACGTGCCGGTTACGACGACGAGACAGCAGTCGATCTCGCGCTCGACAAGAGCGTCGATCTCCATCTCGCCGTCAGCTTGGTCCAACGAGGTTGCCGGCACGACACGGCTCTCAGGATCCTCCTGTGATGGACGCAGCTCGCCGAAAAGAGATCCTCTCCCGTTATCAGGCGCGTACCACACGGTTCGCGGAGATCGCGGAAGATCGGGAACGGAGGCTATGCCAGCGAGTGCTCGCCCTCGCCCCGGAGCAAGATGAGCCGCGTGCCCTGACGTCCCGTGAGCTCGAAGTCCTCAAGCTCGTCGCAGACGGGCTGACGAGCAAGGAGGTAGGACGCAAGCTGTTCGTCGCGGAGGAGACGGTGAGGTCGCACGTCGCCAACATCCTCGCTGCGCTCGGTGCCCGGAACCGTGCGCATGCGGTTACGCTCGGATTCCGACGCGGCATCCTCGATGCCGCCGCTGTCTCCCAGCGCATGCGCTGACCGTCGCTTTGCAAGCTCGTCGAGCATGCTCGATCGCTGAGAGCACGGCCTTCCACAGAGAGTGGCGAGGCCCGCGCGCTGAGGCGCCCAGCCGGCCGCGGGGCTAGGTCCGCGCTACTCCGGCCAGAAGTCCTTGAGGTACTCGGCGTCGTCGCGTGAGCCGCCGGGGACGACCTTCGAGACGATGATCAGCTCGGCGTCCTCGGGCTCGTCGTTCCACACGGATCGCCACGTCGCGGGTGGAACGCGGATTGCCGTGCCCCTCTCGAGCTCGACGATCTCGTCGTTCAGCTTGAACTGGAGCTTCCCGGAGGCGACGTAGTAGATCTCCTCCTGCTCCTTGTGGCGATGGCCGTAGGAGCCCTTCCCGCCAGTGTGCTGCGGCATGCGCCGGTAGGTGAAGGCGACCTGCTCGGCCCCGAGATCGGACGTCATCATCCTCATCTCGCCGGGGTAGTCGCCGAGGACGTCTTCGACCTCCTCGAGCCGCTTGATCGTGTAGTCGGCCATTCGCATCTCCTTCGCGTTGGGACGACGACGACTCTAACCGGCTAGAACATCGTGTCGTCGTTCGCCGACGTCTCGGGCTTCGTAGAACCTCGTCGCGTTCAGCCTGTTCCGCTCCTGTCGGTCGCCCGTGTAGCCAGCTGGCGCTTCGATCAGTTCCGATCTCTCGGGTTCGGCGCCGAGCAGGCCTTGCTTCTGGGCACCTCGTCTGCAGACCTCCACCTCTCGCGCCAGCTCGTCGCCGACGGCTGCCCTCTCCATCTCGTCCTCAGGATCGTCACGTAGATCTCCACTCGCTTCTCCGAGTGCGATGGCCGGGTCGGAACGCCCGCCTGGTCACCGTCGCTTGGCGCCTCGGTCGGCCGCGCGCGAGCCGGCCTCCGATGCCTACTACGGGAAAGCCGTAGGCGGTTCAGCCTGCTCCCTGATGACGTCCCGGCCGCGCCGAGCGAGAGTTCGCGCTGACGGATCCCGCTTTGGGCGCCGGTTTGCGTGCGGAGAAGCGGGCGGATCGAGGGAAAGGAGGACGGACGATGTCGATTGCAGCCCCAGAGCGCGAAGTTCTGACGTCGGTTGCGAAGGTCATCGAGATCACGGCCGAGTCACCGGAGAGCTTCGAGGATGCGATCCGGAAGGCGATCAAGAAGGCGAGCGAGACCGTCCACGGGATGAAGGCCGCCTGGGTCAGTCAGCAGCAGGTGAAGATCCAGGGCGGCGAGGTGGTCGGCTTCCGCGTCGACCTCAAGGTGACGTTCGTTCTCGACTGAGAGACAGCCGGGCGGACCGGCCACATCGGCCGCTCCGCCCCCGTCCCCGGGCAGAACACCCTTCCGAAGCTGTGCGCGTCGAGCCACCTGGCCTCGTCTGACGT
>Ga0209640_10001600_pt1 | contig 19325 bp, 24 predicted proteins | sample RifCSP10_1_FD_184018 | JGI IMG/M metagenome (GOLD analysis project Ga0209640, IMG submission 184018) | Soil microbial communities from Rifle, Colorado - Rifle CSP2_sed 10_1 (SPAdes) (version 2) | ecosystem: Environmental > Terrestrial > Deep subsurface > Rock core/Sediment | place: Rifle...
TAGGAGGGTACTGGTGAATCCTGGTATAGGTGAGCCGGTTATGGCCTTTCCATCCATTGAGTTGATTGCAACGGCTGGCTGGTCAGCGCCGATTGCGATGGAGGATCGGACCATTCATGTCTGGGGTTTTTCGCTCGATGGAAGCCTGTCTTTCGTGGAACAGTGCCGTTCCTGGTTGAGCGAAGATGAACGCGGGAGAGCGGCCCGGTTCATCCGCCAGCAGGATCAAGTTCGATTCGTGCTGGCGCACGGAGGTCTCAGAGTGGTGCTCGGCCGGTATCTTGGGATCGGGCCCGATGTGTTAGATCTGTATCGCAGTGAGGCAGGTAAGCCCTCCTTGACGAGGGAGTTGCGAGGTGAGCCCGGGATTACGTTCAATATGTCCCATGCGCATGGCCGTGCGCTCATAGCGGTTTCAAAGGGGCAAGAGGTCGGAGTTGATCTCGAACGAATTCGTTCGGACGTAGAGGTTGCGAAACTTTCCGAGCGTTTCTTTGCTCCCTCCGAACACGCGACGATCATGCAGTTGGCTCAGGAGCAGCGTGCATCGAGATTCTTCCGCTACTGGGTCTCAAAAGAGGCGGTGCTCAAGGCGCAAGGTATCGGCCTCCGGGCATTGAGTCAGTGCGAGATCAGCTTGGGAACGGATGGAGTCGGCGCAGAGGTTCTGGTCCCGGTTGGCTCTCCGCTTCAAGACTATTGGAGAGTTCGTCTCCTCTCTTGTGGCGAGGGATGGGAAGCAGCGGTGGCCGCTGAGGGGGTGGACTGGAAGATCGTTGTTTAGTTTGTCTGGTTTGTCTGGTTTGTCTTGTGTATTTGGTTAATCAGACTAACCAGATAGACCAGAGAAACCAGATAAACCGCCACTGTTTTCGCACCCTGCTAGAGCGGCGCTTCGCGGAGCTGCTTGAAAAACTTCTGAATGAGGGCCTGACTTTCCTGTTCGAGGACCCCCCCTGTTACGGAGACCCGGTGGTTCAGTTTCGGCTCTGCTGGAAGGTCGAACAACGATCCGCAGGCGCCGGCTTTCTGGTCCCATGCCCCAAAGACGACTCGGGGAATCCTCGCTAAGATAATCGCACCGATACACATCGAGCAGGGCTCGACGGTCACGTAGAGCGTCGTCTCGGTCAACCGCCACGTGCCAAGTGTGGTCGCTGCGGCGCGGATCGCAATAACCTCCGCATGGGCCGTGGGATCCTGCCAGAGTTCACGATAATTGTGTGCCTGGGCAAGTATCTGGTCTCCACGCACCATTACCGCTCCAATCGGCACCTCACCGATCGCTGGTGCGCGCGCGGCTTCCTCCAGTGCGACTCGCATGAAGGCCAAATCCTGATGGTGTTCATCTGTCAGCACGATAACCATCCTCTGGAATGACTGTGATACTGCAATGTTCGTTAGCGATAGACATCGTAGCATGGCCGATGAATAGGGAGAAGGGGCGGTCACAGCGAAACCGGGGTTGCTTACGAAGGCACCGGAGAGGAGATAGTCCAGGATCTAGCGCTCTTCATTTCGGTCATGGGCCTTTCATCTCCGGCAGGAGCGTCCGTATTTTTCAAACGTCCAGAGTTCTGGTGTGCTGCTCAGGCAGAGTCCCTACAGTGGGGTTCGCGACATCCAGCCTGTCTTGCTCATTTGGTCTCTTCGATCTGTCTGGTCTGTCTCGTCTGTTTGGTCTGTCTCGTCTATCTTGGTTGAACCAGACTAACCAGATAGACCAGATGAACCAGAGAGACCAGATCAACCAGATGGACCAGACAGACCGGGTTAGGATCGGCTCAGGAGATACATCGGTCCGGTTGGTTGCGGGCGGCCGCCTGAGGGCTCGAGGCTGACGGCAAAGGTCTTCGCATCCGCGAAGCTCGGCACCTTCTTGACTAGGAGGTGAGTGGTTACTCCGCGATCCATCTGAAAGGTCCCGATGCTCATGGGTTTGTCGTGAATGGCCCACAGCTGGTAGGTCGTGCCAGCGCGACATTCCGGCAGGTTCACGGAGTAGAGCCAGACGTTTTGGGTCTGAGAATCGTACAGCAGGAATCCCGCGGCCCGTTTCGCCATGTCCGATCCGGTGAGGGCCACGGCCTTGACGTTGGGAATTCGAAGGAGTGTGGCCAATTCGTCTTGCGGGGTTCTGACGGTGCGAGCCCGGACTTGCCGACTTAATTGAACACGAGTATCTTCCAGCTCAGCCTCACGCTGGGCCAACTGTTCTTTGGCTTCCGCGGCTTCGTTCATTCGTTGATGCATTTCGTTGCGTAATTCGGCGAGGGCTTTGGCTTGGTCGCCGACCTCACGATGTACAGCGGCAAGCATCGTTGACTTTTCCTGAAGCGATGCTTCGAGCTGCTGAATTTTCGATGTGTCGACGGCACGTTGTGCCGTAATCTTCCACGCGAGATAGCCCCCGACTCCCACGATGAGGAGCGTGGCCAAGCCAAGGGCCCAGGGTAGTGACAACGATCGGGCAGGGGCGACGGGAGGAAAGAGGTGGTCCATCCATTCGCCCGGTTCCAGACTTGGTCTGGCCGGTTCGGTCGGTGTCGCTTCAGCTGGAATCGGTGCGAGGTTTCGTCCGGCCATGATCGTGGCTTTGAGGGAGCGTGGAGGACTGGTCGGACTGAGACCGAGCGGGAGGAGTGCCGCGACGGATTGATAGTCCTTCAGTGCACTGTGACAGGAGGCGCAGCCGGAGAGTAAGTGGGCTTCCAGCGCCTGTCGCTCGGTCCGGTCCAGCGCGCCTGCGGCATACAAGGGAACCGATTCTTCGAGTTCTTCATGCGTCATCGGAGCTCACCATGGTTCCACCACTCTCGGAGTCCATCTCGGAGTTTTGACATCCCAAGTTTGATCCTGGTCTTGACGGTCCCGATCGGCTGGTTGAGTCGCGTGGCGATCTCGGCATGGGAGAGTCCTTCGTAGTACGCGAGTTGAATCGCTTGTTGCTGCGCTTGTGGCAATCCAGCTACAGCGGCCCCGACCGCAATACGCAGTTCTTGATCGGCCTGCGTCTCTAACGGGCTCGGACCCAGGTCGACCACCTGCGCAGCGGTTCCTTCTTCCAGCGAATTCGTGGCCCGATAGCCTCGTGCGGCCCTGGCCCGCAGCCGGTCGATGGCCCGACTTTTGGTGAGGGTGACCAGCCATGCGACCGGGGTTCCACGCCCGACGTCATAGCGGGAGACCTTCCGCCAGACTTCCAAATAGACATCCTGCAAGAGCTCCGCTGCTTCTTCGTGATTCCCCAAGATCCTGACTGCCAACGTGAACAAGAGTGTGCTCGAATGGTCATAGAGCTGGCTGAACGCCTGCTGATCGCCTTTGACCACTCGGTCCAGCAAGGCTGGTTCAATCATCGAGGTGGCGTGTCGTGAGGGTTTATCCATAACGCGAGCGAGTTGTGAGGGAAAGCCGGGATCGCCTCTTGTCCGCCACGACTATAGCATCCTACGGAAGGAACGGGCAAAAGGATGTGTGTTTCAGGTCGTGGGTGCAATCATAGATATCGACTGCGTCAGATTGGCAAGAAAAGGGCGGAGTCTGGAAGAGAGCTGGTACGGCTCAGTGGCTCATTCTGAGGTTGTTTGAGGCTCACAGATGATTTGCCGAACTAACGACTCCAGACCGGCGTCTTGGAGAGATTGGCGGAGCAGGAGCGATTCTGTAGCCTGGTCGTATTGCGCCAATCGCCACGGTCCCAGCCGGACGACATAACGTGTGGGTTGCTGCCCATTGGAAGCAGCGAGGAGTCCGGCGATGTGTGGAGACATTCGGAGTGTGAACGAGGCGACCTTGGAGTGGGAGGGGAGAGACTGGAGTGGTGCAGGAGTAAGGACATCGACCCTGGCTGTCCACCGGAGCAGTGTGGCCAGCATATGCTGGAAGAGTGAGAATCTCGCAAGGACACGAATACACTTGATGACTGATCGGACGACGACGGTCCGAACACGAATCTTGAGGTTGGTTGGTTGTGCCGAGGCTGCTGTCATGTGTGGGCTTTGCCCGAGAGACACGTAAGTGCCCTCGCGCATCACTCCCGTGACCACTCCGATCACAGAGGCAGGCTGAACGAACTCGCAGGCGCCTTGTGTGGCGTCGCCTCTCGTCGAAAACGTCCCTTGTGCATCAATAGCGGTAATGCGGTGGCAGACGAGCACGCTGTCGTTCCGGAATACCACGATCGCGCCTACGGTGAGAGAGGTCGGAGGACTGAGTTCAAGTCTGTCGCCTTGTTGAATCGTCGGCGTCATGCTCGATGACACGATACGAGGCACGACCATGCTGTTCAGGAGAGGCAACTGCAGCGAGTCCGGTAAATCCTGCGCAGCAAAACGACCATCCAAGGTGAGGGAAGGTACGAGGTGAATCACGAGGTTGTCCTTGCTGTGTGGTCAATGACGAGGCGGATCAGCATGCGGGAGATCAAGATGTTTCCCGCTCTTGCCAGTTGCCACCATCTGGTGATTTTGGTCTGCCAGGGCCGCTTCACACTCTCGTCCCCATACCGATAAGTCAGGAAGAGCGATGAGGGGAAGAGGGTGCGACGAAGCCAGGCAAGCCTGCGCCCTGGCGGTTGTGTGATCCACAATAAAAAGTGTCCGAGTTCCGGGAGGGGCTGGGTCGTCACCAATCGTCGGAAAAGAAACTCCAGTGTCTGTTCAGCTATGGTTGCTGGCGCGAGCTGCTGGATCACAGAAGAAGGAATTCCTATTGTTGAGTTCGACAATACCAGCTGGCGCAGCCCGTGGTAGAGAGGGATCTTGAGGTGACGTCGGCTCGACTCTTCGACAAGCGTGGGCCAGTGGAGCGGTTCCTTCTCGATTAGCAACCGGAGATCGGTGAAAAAGGAAGGGGAGAGGTGCCCTCGGTGGACGACCGCATAGGCGGTCAGATAGAGCAACAGGTCGTCGGAGCCCAGTTGCTTGACCGTCAGCTGACCGAGCGGTCGAGTTCGCGCCCTCGCCCACAGAGCTGCAAGTCCTTCCTCGTTGAGATACCAGAGGTCCGGGATCAGATCCAGAGAGAGTGTGGAGTGGGTCGAACGATAGGCCGGGTTGCCGTCGATCTGTTGTGCAAATCCCGTCTCAGTCAGCAGTCGATGAATGGCTGGAAGGTCTGGTGCATGGACCAACAGATCCACATCGGAGAGGGGCCTCGTCCCGCGCACTCCGTAGAGGCGGGAGAGTAGATCAGCCCCTTTCAGGACGATACACTCAATACCCTGCTGATGGAATGCCTGGCCGACGATCTCATACTCATCGAGCAGGCGCTTGTTGATCAGGCTGACCTGGCTGTAGGCGTCAGCGAGGTCGTCGAGGGTCGAGGAGGGCATGGGTGTGATACTCCAATTGCGCCCACTCCTTATAGTGCGGGAGGCACGAACTCATGTCCCCGGTTTCGAGCCACGCATCGCTTCGGCCCAGGCGGCAGTGAGGCTGCACCTCACAGGTCGGACATTCGTACCGCTGGCTCGGCTGCGCCTGGTCGACGGTCTGCTTCAGCATTTCCCAGCCTTCTTTCACCGTACCGGTGCGGAGATCATAGCGAGGGATAGGGAAGGCGGTGCAGAGGTTCATCTCGCCATAGGGAGTAATCGCAAATCGGCTCTGGCCGCAGGCGCATTCGATGAAGGACTGGTTGCCTGAACAGGATTCTTCGGACGCGGGCGTCCCACGATGAGGGAGCAGCTCCTGATCGATCCTGAATTTTTTCTCAGGGGCGAGGCGATATTGTAATGGCGTCGGATCGCCGGTGATGGTGGTCATGATCTCCAGACAATATTGGAACTTCATGTGCAGGGATTCCACCAGTTGCCGACAGGCCTGGATCTCCTCGCAATTGATGGTGGTTATAGGCATCCGGACGACAACTGGCAGCGCGGCAGCGGCAAGATGGAACATGCCCTGTCGAAATTGCCGATAGGATCCAGGGACCGCGGTCATCCGCTCATAGACCGCCTCTGTCGCGCCATAGATCGAGACATTGACCTGACTGACAGCGACTTCACGGAGGAGCTCGGCGAATGTTGTGGTGATGCGCGTGGCGTTGGTCATGAGGTGAATCATCAATCCCTGCCGACGCGCGTAGTGAAGAATCTCACCGATGTCAGGGCGCACACTCGGCTCGCCGCCGGTGAAGGTGACGGTGAGTACCCCAAGATCGGCGATCTGGTTCAAGAGCGAGAAAATTTCGGAGGTCGTGAGTTCATGGGGCAGGGCGCGGTGGGTGGGGTTATAGCAATGGACGCATCGCAGGTTGCAGCCGTAGGTCAGCTCAAAGGTCACGCCTTCAGGCCGGCGAGCGGCAGTTGCTTTGGTGGAGAGCAGTCCCAGGAATGTATCAACATCCAGCTTCATCATGAAGCCACCAGTGCTGTCCTGCTCAACTGGCTCTGAATGTAATCAACGACGTCCGGTTGTTTTGCAAATGTGAGTCGTTGGCAGGGAACATGAGCGATCAGGTCGCTTAAGAATGCCATTGTGGACTCCATGGCGGAGCGGTCCCAATGTGGAAGAAAACATTGGGGGAGGATCAGTGCCAGCACCGCACCGGGAGACAGACCCTCAATCTGATGCTGTGTTCCATGACGGATGCAGAACAGTTCCGTCAGGGGTCCCGACTCGTTCTTGGCGTAGGCGCCGCTGCCCACCCATGGCGTCCCGTGCATGACAAAGGTATCTCCGCTCTTGCGGATGATCATACGCTCATCGCTCAGAACAGATGCGCCATGTGTATTGAAGAATCCAGACAGAGTGGATTTGCCGGCGCCTGACTGCCCCGTGAAGATGTATCCGCCTGTGGGTGAAAGTATCCCTGCTGAGTGAAGGAGCAGCCCTCCCTCTCTTGCGAGTCTAGTCAGCAGACAGACTTCGACAAGAGGATTGAGGATTTTCATCGGAACCCAGCCCCGCACCGAACCGACCTCTTCCCCGCGTGTCCACACATCCACATGGGAAAAGTCTTCGGTGATGAGCGCGCGAGTGCGAGGCTGAAGGGTCTTGGTATCTAGAGACTCTAAGAGTACTCCCGATTCAGCCTCATACAGACGCCAGAGGCCCTGGCAGGCATCGAATTGGAGTGGTCCCAGCGAGAAGTTCGGGAGTTCCTCGACTACGGTGATGGTGATCTCGATGTCTGGGTGAAAGTTGGAATGGTCGAGGAAGGCACCGAACGGATGCATCGGCCAACTGAAGGCTGAAGAGTCCTGTTCCTCCGCTAGCCTGATTCTATAGCCGGCAATATGAAGATCGATTCTCATCGTCTGATAATGTTTCAGGAAGGTCGTGGGCCGGAATCCGTGTTATTCGCCATATTTCGTTTCTTGCAGCCACCTCTACTGTTTGGTCTACATCCACCATTCCCGCCTTGTGATGCGCTGGTCGTCGCTAGGCTGCAGGCGCTCAAGATGGCCTGCTCCTGATTCAGCTCGACGCGGAAGAGCTGCGGTGAGCTGTAGGGTTTTTTCTCAGTCATGGTGAGCCTCCATCTTCTTGTGGATTCTGTGTAATGGATGAATTAGCGACTGGTGTAGCGTCGATTGTGCCCGAACATGAGCGACGTCACAATCATAGGGGATTGGAGCGTCGGCTGTGCCACATTCCCATCGCGCATCCGAGGGCTTCTTGTCACAAAACGTATGGATCTCGCAGGTGCGGCAGGGAGATGTTCCCTCGTACTGCAATCCTCGGATCTCCCGGAACAGCATCTTGATGGCGTCAGCAAGTGGATGGGCGCGAAGTGAGACGCGTCGTTCGTATTGCAGGGTGCAGGTGCCAAGCTCGCCCCAGGCATTGATATGGATCGTGTCGGTTCCACAGCCGCAGCGATAGAGCCGGTCTGTGGCGGGAGTGAGCAAGTCGGCGGATCGGCCGCAGCTTTCCTCGTTCCCATCAGTTGCCGGTTGATTCCCACGCAGCGAGACCACATCGTCTGGAGCCATCCGATAGGTGAGTGACGACAGATCGCCGTTGAGGCGAGGCGAGAGGGAGGTGGTGAACTCGAACTCCTGCCCGAATGATTCCACGAATTGCCTGATAGCCGGCATCTCGTCTCTATTCCAGTTCATGGCTTTCGTTCTTAGCGAGAACGGCAGGCTGCTGGCTTTTAACATCTCCAGTCCACGGATGAAAGAGCGGAATGATCCTGGGATCTGGGTGAACCAGTCGAAGGATTCTTCCGTCACCGAATGGCAAGAGATATCGATGGTAAATGGCGGCATCAGCTGGAGCCGTTCAATCGTGGCTTTCGTGAAGAGCGTGCCGTTGGTATAGAGCTGGAGCAGGAACCCTTTGCGATAGGCCGCATCGTAGATTTCGAAGAACTGCGGATGCATGAAAATATCGCCACCCGTCAGATTGAGCCACACGATGCCCAGCCGTTGCATCTCATCGAGCAGGCGATGGATTTCGTCGAGGGGCAGCTCGCGTGAAAATAATTCTTTGCTGTTGTAGGGATCGGTGTAGCAGTGGCGGCAATGCAGGTTGCAGCGATAGGTCAGTTCGAGTTGCGCCTTGATCACGTGCTGGCGCGCGGCGGCCTGTTCATGGACTCGCTGGCTGAACGTTCCATACTGAATGGTAGGAATGGTTTTCTCGTTATGCATGGTGCGTCGTGAGTTGGATGAGGGATGATTCCGGGGGCGTTTTCCAGTCGCAGGCGAAAGTCGGCAGGGCTTCGAAAAACCCTGTGTGGAATGAGCCGGTTCGCAAATCATAACTCTGCCGGCGATTACCGGAGCACAGTTGCAATTGCCCATAGGCATCGATGTGGAACCTCTGCATGCCGCTGCGGCAAGGAGGGGGTTCCGTCGAATCGCGTCGGCAGGCGTCTCTCTGGAGATCTGAATCTTGCCGATTCAGATCAGCCAGGTCCTGTTCAGACAGCGCATACTGGAACGGTCCCGTGCCGCCGTCGAGTTCCGGCCTTATTTCCTCGCCGAGTTTGTATCGCACCGTACCTAGAGACTCGACGTACCGTTTGATAGCGAGGATCTCTTGCTGATTCAGCGTCAGCGCGGTGCTCTTGAGCACCAGAGGGATCTGCCGGTCGAGGAGGATGCCGATCGCCTGAAGACAGCGGTCGAAGGAGCCCTGTCCCAGAGCAATACGTTCGAAGGTCTCGCGGGTCATCCCGTGCAGACTGATTTCAATGCGATGGGGCTTCAGTGCGGCAAAGCGATCCGCCTGCGCTTCCGTGATCAAGGTCCCGTTTGAAAAGACGGTGACCAGAAATCCACAGTGGATCGCATGTTCATACAGTCGGAAAAAGTCTGGACGGGCGAGCGGTTCGCCTCCGGTGAGGCAGAGTTCCAAGGTGCCGGCCTCGGCCAGATCATCCATGATGCGAAGGATCTCAGCGGTGGTGAGTTCCTGACGGATCGCATCGGGGCGATTGAAGCAATCCGTGTAGCACATCACACAGTGCAGATTGCATCGGCAGGTGATTTCCCATTGGCAGGAGTAGGGGAAGCGCTCAGGAAGGTGCGTGAGCTTATCCTGGGCAATCATGCGTCATCCGGTCACTTCCCCGACCGCCTGGATGGAGAGGAGATCGTCGAGTAACGACGTGAAGTCCTTTGCCAATTGGTCAGTTGTGACCTCATACTCGCTGCAGAAGTCAGCCATGATGTCCTGCGCCGTGCGTTGCCCGTCGATTCGCTTCCAGAGCGCCGCCCCGGTTTCGTTTAAGACATAGATGCTATTGGCTTCGGTTAAGGTCCGTCGGATGGGGACCAGAATGCATTCGCCGGCCACGTCACGCTGCACGTAGTCGGGATGCTTGGTATAGATCGCAGTGGATATCATCGTGGCGGCAGGATAGCAAATCCCTGATAGCCCTTCTAGTCCTATTTGTGGCTTGCTGCCGACGAGGCTGCGACGACCAGGTACTGCCCCTGCCAGTTCAGTTCTTCCAGCACGACACCGCTCTCGGACAGTTCCTGGCGCAGTTCCTCCTCGCTTTGAAAGGCATGGAGAAAATGACCTTCAGAGCAGGTATCGCCAGGTTGGTACAGACAGTTGGTTCCTGGAAGCCTGGTGAGCCATTGGTTAATAGTTTGGCAGACTCTTTTTGTTCTGGTCGAAGGGGCGGAATCAACAAGGAATTGTAGGACGGCCAACCCCTTGGGGGAGAGCAGACTGGTTAACTGCCGCAGCCAGGCTTGTCTCCAATTCCGGCTGGGGATGGAACTGTACATGATGCTCGGCAGCAGGATGTAGTCGAAGTGGGCCGGATGAGCGGGAAGAGCCAGGAAATCTGCTTGGACAAACGTGATCGGCACTCCGGCTGTTCGTGCGATGTGAGCAGCCATGCGCAATGCCGACCGGCTGATGTCCAGGCCTATAACGTGGAAGCCTCGTTTGGCGAGTGCGATCGATTCACGGCCGGTTCCCGTGCCGAGTACGAGGAGTTTCCCCGATATGATGTGATGGCGGGCGAGCACGTCCTTCTCCCATTGTTCGAGGGGCCATTCCTGTTGGGCGCCGGTGAACCGGAAATAGGTGTCGTCGTAGCTGCGGTCATAATGGATACGAATGAGCTTCGTGAGAGCGGCAGGAGGCAAGATTGCAGGGAGCATTCCCGTGAGGATGAAGCCAGTTCGATCGAAGATCCTCCCAATCCTATGGACGAGATCCGCGAGATGCTTCAGACAGAGAGCGAGGAAGGACATGCTGTCTCCTTACGCACGGCAGAATCGAACAATCACTTCGGCAGCCTCTGCGGCTCCGGTTGGAGGCGGCGGCAACGAAGGCACCGGTGAGGCCAAGGCTTGCTGTAAGGCTGGCTCCCAGCGGCCTTGCGTAAAGTCGTCGATCGACAATTCGACGCCGCGTCCGTAGCGATGCAGATAGTCCACCAGCGGCGGTTCATCGGCAAAATTGTATCGGCGGACGTATACGACTGCCTGTTGAAGCGCGACCGCCTCAACGATGGTGCCGTAACCGGGTTTGGTCATGATGACATCGACAGAGGCCAGCAGGGTCTTAAAGGAGAATGGGAGCGCCTCAGTGGAATGAATGCGGGAATATCCCGGTGGGACTGGGCCGTCAAAGAGGAAGCGATAGTGGTGCAGCTGTTCGATCTGTTCAAGCGGGAGGGACGTCAGAGGAATACCGCCGAATCCGACTAAGACGGTGCGTTCGTCGGGCCTCAACGCAAGGGCTGAGGCCAGTCGTTTTCGTTCAGGGGCGCTGGGACCGGCGATCGGGCCAATATCGATTATGTGTGAGAAGGCATCAATTTTTGGGGCAGGAGTGATGCGCAGGGCCAGGGCGGCCTTCGCATAGGATTCACGGATGCATTGAATCAATTGCTGGTGTGAATGGTCTGTGGTGTGGCGGTACTCCTTGAGTACGAGGTCCCAGGTAAAGCTCGCCAAGGCGACGGTCGGTATCTGGGTGCGGAAACCGGCCTCGATGGCGAGGTAGGGTGTGTCGGCGATGACCAACGCGGGCGATGCCGCCTGCATGGCGGTAACTTCGCAGGAGAGGCGTGCCTCCCAGGTTTCGTGGAAGTGCTGGTGCGCCGCCCAGGTGGCGTCGATGTCGATCTTGAGAGGGCCGTCTTGGACACAGCCGATGTCCTGTTGCGCGGGACTGAGTTTCCATTGGATCGTCAGGCGGTCGCGGAAAAACGAGGCGGGGACTGTGGTGCGGAGGACGACGGTCAGATCGGGCATCAGGGTGCCCAGTGCATTGAGTACCGGCACCACTTGCGCAGCGTGACCGTAGCCGTGTCCGGAAATTGCACACCAAATTAACGGCATAGTAGGGTGCTGAAAAAGCTTCTCAACGTCGTTCTCGGCTCATCGAAATCCTCAACGTACCCACCGGGGAAACGAGCTGTCTTGGCAGCTCGGGGGCGGGTGGGTGAGGAAGGGTACGCCTCCGCTTTCGACTCGCCTGCGGCCTTGTTGAAGAAGCTTTTTGAGCAGCCTGAACGAGATGCGTTAGGCCGTATGCCCCTGGCTTAGCTGCTGGAGAATCCCGGTTCTAACGGCGCGATGTTGTATTGTAATTCGAGGTCGAACTCGTCGATTAATTCATTGGCCGTGGCCACGCCGAGATCAGAGCGCACTTCGTTGATCACAAGATCAATTGCCACCCCGGCCTGTGCTCCATACTGCGTCATCGCCGATTCGATTCGCTGTCTGGCTTCTTCAATCTTCATGGGGGACTCCTTGCGCGATCACAATCCGCTATCCCAATGTGCGTAACAACGCTTGCATCTCAGGGACTAAGTCCCCGCCTCCGTTGGATCGGCCGGATTGTGAAGCGTCGATGCCGGCTTGCAACACAGGCCTGGCCTCGTCCTTTCGCCCCAGGGAGATCAGGGTGCGCCCGAGGCCCAGGTGCGAGGCAACATGGGTCGGGTCCAACTGCGTGGCGACGGTCAGATGTTCGACCGCTTCATCGAGATTGCCGCCTTCCTGGATAATTTTATTGCCCAATCCATAACGACCGAGAAATCCCTTTGGATTCTTGGCGACCATTTGCCGAAATGCTTCGATGTCCATCGTGCGGTGCTCCCTCGTGGTGGAGCCACTATAGCATTGAGGGAGCCGGATCGGCCAGAGTGGAGTTGAGGCAGGGGGAGATCCTGTTTACTGTGCCGGGGCGGTTGAGACGGGGACAGCGGAAAGCGAAGCAGGGGAAAGTAGGGGGTTCCGTGTCTTTACGGTCACAGTGAGAACGGGTGAGTCCGGGAGGGGGCTGCTGCTCGCCATATAGAAGGTGGTGTCCCGAACGAGCTGATCCATGAGTTCGGTCAGACAGGCTTCTGCGACCTGTCCCTTCAGCTCGCCGATCATAATCGGCGTGGCGCCGAACAGATTATAATGTGCAGTACCGGCCGCGCTCGTCTCATACCGTTTCACCTGTCCGTCCCACCGTTCGAGCTCGAGGGTGGCCTTCGCGGCATAGTCATAGTTCAGTTCGATTGCCGGCGAGAGGAGGAACATCGACGCTCCGATGAGAAATCCCTTCCAGGCTGCTGCTCCCGAGTGAGGGTCGATCGTCTCATCAAAGGAGATCCGGGCGGTCACCACTTTATCGCCGAGGGAAGCAACATTCCCTCCAAGCGGGACGAGCATCGAAAATAGGCGGGTCTCCTGCACCCTGTCCAAGATACGGCGTTCGATTTCAGTCGAAGGATTCTGGGGAGCACCGTTCTGCATCATGCGGAACCCATCCATCACGAGCGGAACTCGCTCATCGTTGAGGATCGAACGGGTGATGGGCTCCTGCTGAAGTGTCGAGGAGGGCACCACGTCGATCCATCGGCTACAACCCATTGTCGTGGAGGCTAATCCCACAAGCCCCAGGAGCGCCCAGCGGTAAAGATGATGCGTCATGGTGTCCCTCTCCTTAAAAGTAGAATGAGAACCCGCCGAACGGCAGGCTCGCGTTCAGCCCCAGATTGGGATATTGCGTACCGCCGTTCGAGATATGATGAAAGCGATAGCCGACGTTGAGTGCGGTTTGGTCGGTCAGGAAATAGGAGACTCCGAATCCAGCCGTCAAGACGAAGTTGAACCGGCTGGACTCTTCCGGGATCTTTCCGGCGAGATCGGTCCAGAAGGGGCCTCCGGCAAATTCGGCATAGGGCCGGATCCGGTCCAGTGCGACGAAGGTGTATTTGATTTTCGGAGTGAAGCCGAGGCCGTGTGTGAGAAACGGTTCCCGGAACTGGATATAGACCATCTCGGCACCGAGCGAGACCTGACCTCGATACCATCGGTCGCCCACCGGATCAGTGACGGTCATCATCCAGGAGGGCATGAAGGCTGGGCCTTGCTGCTTGGTCGTGTGGTCTTTCGTAAGTCGATGAGGAAGCAGATAGCCGGCGGTGAGTCCGACCTCTTGCGTGCCGACGGTGATCGTGGGCGAGCCATCTGCGGCATATGCGCCGGAAATCGTCATGAGCGACCAGAGAGCGAATGCTGTGAGGACCCGAGCAAGAAATGGCATGCGATATCCACGTCAATATCCTGTCAGCTATTTCATGGTGAAACTTAAAGCAACAGGCTGACTAGCCAACGATAGCAGAGGACAGAGTTCTGTCCAGAAAAATGCGTAGTTCGGCTTGGTGCAAAGTGCAAAAATGCTGGACAATTGATCGAGGCTGACCGGAGAGGGACGAGAGCGAAGAGAAGCTAACCGGATTGTTTCAGTTTCGCGAGACAGGCCGAGTCGGTTTGAAGCTCAGGCAGTGAATATCGCAGGTCGAGAGAGACCACTCGTTCAAGACATCGTCGTGCTGAAACAAGATCCTGACGGGTGTCATACACAGTGGCGAGGAGTCGGAGCACCGCGGCTTCGGCCGGTTCATTGCCGAGCTTGATGTAATGTTCCGAGGCGTTGTTGAGACAGCGCTCGGCTCTGGTCAGGTCGCCCTGGTCGAGAAAGCACTTGCCGAGTTGGCTATAGGTCACTGCGAGTCCTTCTTCATTTCCAACGACCCGGTGATAGTCGAGCGCCTGCTTGAACGACGTGACGGCCTGCTCCCACTGCCTTTCGCGAGCCTCTTGGAGTGCGAGGTTGTTGTAGAGGATGCCCAGCGCGCGATCGTCTTTCAGTGTGCGGAGGAGATCCAGCGCTTCCAGGTAGTAGGGGCGGGCTTTTTCCGGATGGTCGGCACCGATGTGAAGATTGCCGAGATTCACCAGCGTGTGGGCGATGGCGTGGTGATCCAACTCCGTGCGTTGAATCGTGAGTACTTCTCTGTAGCAGGTCTCTGCATGATTCAGGTCGCCCGATAGGGCGCAGACGTTGCCCAGATTGCCGAGCGAATCGGAGAGGGCGCGGTGGTCATTGGCGAGTCGATCGTCCGCAACTGCCTGTTCATACGCGGCTTTGGCCTGTGTGAGTTGGCCGCGATGGAGAAAAATGCGTGCGCGATGTTTGTCGGCGTCGGCCATCTCTTCGTGAAACGTTATTCGTGAAGCGTGAAGCGGAAGATATCTGACGATCTGTTGATCTGTCGATCTGATGAATGGGCCGAATCCAATGACTCAACAGATCGTCAGATCATCAGATCAACAGATTCCAGAATTGCTTCACGAACGACGCTTCACGAGATACGAGTCCCCGCTAGTCGCCGCCCTTCGGCGTGTCGCGACGAAACTCGACTTGAATCTCATCCTCTTCATCGAGCCCCAATCCATCACGAAATGACCCATAGAGTTCGGTGATCTGCTCGACGTCTGTTCGATGCTTGTCATCCGGAGAGGCCAGAAATGTTTCGCAGAGCCGGAGGCCTGTTTGAAAATGATGCGCAATCGTCTCTTCCGTCACTTGCTGCCAGGTGATGAAGATACAGAAGGCTTGAAAGGAATGGGCCCTTGGGTAGCGAGCGGCGAGCGCGAGCAGTTGCTCGTAGGCCGCTCGCGCTGCGGAACCCGCATTCGATGAAAAGGTCGCTTCGGCCTCGGCGGCGTCGTCCCAATCAGCGCCGAGTTCGTTGTTGGCGCCTGCCTGGCTGAATGCCTGTTGAGCGGCAAGCGCTGGATCGAATTGCATGGGTCCCTCTTTGGCTATGCTGACTGCAGCATACGCGGGGAGAGAAAAGGAGGTCAATGCGTGCGTTTACTTTTCTTCCTGTGGCTCTGTAGACTGTGATTGATTATTACGATGGCCACAGATATCCCCTTGTACCGCGAACCAGTCGAGACTGTGCCGACCGATCCCATCGATCGCGTGATCCGCTATCACGTCCAGACCAAGCATCATTTCAACCGTTATGCCCGTGCGCTTGGTTATCTGGATTGGGCAAATCAGCCAGATCCATTTCGGCGATTTGAAGGGGCACTGCTCGTTTCTCTGCCATTACTTAAACCAGAAGAAGAACCGGTCTCGCCGGCGTACGATGCTACTTATCGCGCAGATGCTGTTCTTCCTCAGCCGATTAGTCTACGGACGCTTTCCCGGTTCTTCGAATTTGCTCTTGCACTGTCGGCGTGGAAGAAGGCAGGGGAGTCGGAGTGGGCGCTGCGGAGTAATCCGTCGTCCGGCAATTTGCATCCGACCGAAGGCTATCTCGTCCTGCCACAATTCGACGGGCTCAATCTCAAGCCGGGCCTCTATCATTATGCGCCGAAGGAACATGGGCTGGAATTGCGCGCAGAGTTTGCGCTGGAACAGGTGGCTCGTCTGCTGGCCCCGTTTCCGACTGGCGCATTTCTCCTTGGGCTTACCTCCGTTCACTGGCGGGAAGCCTGGAAGTATGGGGAGCGGGCGTTTCGTTACTGTAACCATGATGTGGGTCATGCGATCGGTTCGGCGCGAATCGCGGCGGCGACGCTGGGCTGGAAGATGGTGCTGCTTGATGGGGTCGCGCAAAATATCATCGCGATGCTTCTTGGTACGCACCGCACGGACGACTTTCAAGACGTCGAACCAGAACATCCTGACTGTCTGGCTGTGATTTGGCCTCTTAGGGACGTGAAACATGAGACGTTAGGCGTGAAGCATAAGGATGTGGCCGAGATTCCGCTGTTCCTTGATCCAGCGGTGGTGAAGAATCTCGCTGAATGCGCCTGGCATGGGAAGGCCAATCAGTTGAGTCGTGAGCATGGCGTGCATTGGGACATCATTGATGAAGCAGCTGAGGCTTCATGGAAGACGTCCTGTGAACAAACGGTTGTCTCATTGGTGGCCCCGCAGCCATCTCACGTTTCACCGTTCATGTTTCACGAGGGGCTGCTGGCAGGGCAGATCATTCGCCAGCGGCGGAGTGCCGTGTCGTTCGATGGCAAGACGTCAATCTCAGCGGCGACATTTTTTAACATGATGCAGCTGGTGATGCCTCGTTCGAATCGGCCGCAATTGGATCGACCGATGCCTTGGGATGCCTGGGCTTACGAGCCGGCGATTCATTTACTGCTCTTCGTCCATCGCGTCGATGGCCTCAAGCCAGGGCTGTATTTTCTGGTCCGTGATCCACAGAAGCTGTCGTTCATCCAGCAATCCATGAATCCAGAGCTGACCTGGACTCCGGCGTCAGGTTGTCCGGATGACCTGCCTCTCTACTGGCTGCTTGAAGGTGATGCGAAGAAGGCTGCCATTCAAATAAGTTGCCATCAGGAGATTGCCGGCGACAGCGCCTTCTCGTTTGGCATGCTGGCCGAGTTCGAGGGACGCTTGCGGGAAGGGGGAGCCTGGCGGTATCCACGTCTATTCTGGGAGTCGGGGTTGCTGGGGCAGGTGCTGTACCTGGAAGCAGAAGCTGCGGGGGTGCGGGCCACTGGGATCGGATGTTTCTTCGATGATCCGGTGCATGAGATCGTAGCGGTGAAGGGGCTGAGCCTCCAATCGCTTTATCACTTCACAGTCGGTGGTCCTGTGGAGGATGGGCGATTGATGACATTGCCACCCTATCATCATCTCAGCCGATAGTTAGATATTCATGATTCAAATGACTTGGATAATAATAGTTCATGTTTAAGATAAAGAAAAAATTCGACAAGCCAAAGCCTACGATTCTCTATAACGTCATCGAAGACTACTCTGAGTTCGACGCACCGGGGAATGTGACGGTTTGTGCTATGACCCAGCAGGAAAATCTTCCCGGGCATGCAAAAGTCTTATCGGAGAGCTATGGGGTCCCGCTGGAGACAATGACTAAGCTGCTGACCGAAGGTGGGGTGTATCTGTATCCCCAGGTCGGCGGGATTCTGACGCGGGGATTATTTGCCTGTCGGATCGATCCAACTGGAGCCGTACCCAAACAGACTTGGACGTTGGATCTCATGCAGTTTGCTGAGGCAGAGCAATTGTCGCGGGCGCGAGGGATTCCGCTCGATGAGGTGGCGGCCATGGTTTTTCACCGGACACTGTCCGAGGAACTGACAGCGAAGCTCGATCGGAAGAATCTTGGACTCGACTACCGGACATTGGATCGCTCAGTCGCGAAGGGCGGAGACATCAAGTACATCGACTTCCGCAAGGACTGGTCCCCGCATTTCAAGCGACTCTGCATCATGCCGGATGGTCGATTAGTTGAAACGGGAGGGCTGGAGGAGTTCGCGCAGCTTCATGGCATTACGCCGGCGCAGGCCAAGACGCTGGTTGAGCAGGGGGGCACGCTGGAAGTGAACGGCGAAATCCTGGCTTGTCAGATTGTAAACGGTCAGCCGGCGGTGGCCCGATTTACTGCGAAGAACTACATGAAGGCCAAGGAGTTGGCGGCGACCAAGGGCCTGCACTTGATGGATGCGCTCAGCGAGGTGGGTTACAATGATCCGGCGATGATGCGTTCGTTGGTCCGGAAAGAACGCAATGGAGGCAGATGAGTCAACGAAGTCCGTCCAGTCGCGGTAATGGTCCTAAGCGAAGACCGTGATGGCTCGATCGCGTAGCTTTCTTATCATCATACTTCTTGTCGCAGGCTGTGCGGCATCCAAACCGATTCTCTATCCAAATGCCCATTTACAGCAGGTCGGTAAAGAGGTGGCAGATCGGGATATCGACGAGTGCCGCGAGATGGCCAAAGATGCCGGTGCGACCGCGAGTCAAGGCAAGAGCGGGCAGGTTGCCGGCAGCACCGCGGTAGGAGGTGCGATCGGATCTGCAGCAGGGGCAGTGGGTGGTGCGGTGGTTGGTCATCCGGGACGCGGCGCGATGGTTGGAGCAGCCAGTGGTGCGACGGCAGGGTTCCTGCGCGGACTCTTTCGTCGCTCGGCTCCGAGCAATGCGTATAAGCAGTTTGTGCAGCGCTGTCTTCAGGAGCGTGGCTACGATCCCATGGGTTGGGAGTAAGCGTGCGGTCCGGTGGCGACCGCTGTCATTTTTTTCGGTAGATGGACAGGAAGGCCCCGATGAGGCTTCCTGTGACATTGCTGACCACATCAGTGAGCGAGGGGTGACGGTTGTGGCAATAGACTTGGAACCATTCCATGCTCAGCGAGAGCAAGCCCGCGGCACCAGCAGCGATGAAGAGTGAACGACGAGCCGTTGTGGCAAAGAGGGATCGGTCGAGAAAATAGCCCAGTGGAAGAAAGAGGGCCATATTCGCGACGATATCAAACAGAAAACGCCGTGAGCGGAAATTCTCAGCGGTCGGGAGCCATTGAACATACTCCCAATGGGAATGTCCGACAAAATTCGTAAGCGGGAGTGTGCCGACCAGCGCAATGAATAGGGCCCAGAGTGGGAATAGTGCTCGCTCGATTTTCCCCTGGTGATTCATCACACGTTTCCTCGTGCGTTCGTCTTCCTGCTTCTCTTAGATTGTGAAGGACCTGAGCCTTCACTCCTAGGAGCCTGTCCGACATTGACCTTCTACTGCGGCGAACGATCTGCGACCATCTGCGTCGTTCTCGGCTC
>Ga0209640_10001601_pt1 | contig 19321 bp, 19 predicted proteins | sample RifCSP10_1_FD_184018 | JGI IMG/M metagenome (GOLD analysis project Ga0209640, IMG submission 184018) | Soil microbial communities from Rifle, Colorado - Rifle CSP2_sed 10_1 (SPAdes) (version 2) | ecosystem: Environmental > Terrestrial > Deep subsurface > Rock core/Sediment | place: Rifle...
CCAGATCAACTCGTCAGCGCCGCCGTTTGGCAACCGGTCGCTCATCACCGATCCGCCGGGGCGCATGGACGACCCGTACGGCCACCTTGGCGGCGATCCGCACCCGATCGTGACGAACCGTGACACGCTGTATCCGCCTTTCGGCGCGTTCGGCACGATGAATCCCGATATCAACTCCCCGCGCGTCCAGAACTGGAACGTCACGCTCGAGCGGCAGATCGGCAGCGACTGGGGCGTCGCGGTGAGCTACCTCGGCAGCTACACGGATCGGCTCTGGGCGCAGACGGCGATCAACCCGGGCATCTTCATGGGGCTGGGGCCCTGCACGCTCAACGGGGTGTCCTACCGGGTGTGCTCGACCAACGCCAATCTGAACGTGCGGCGGGTGCTGTACCAGGAGAATCCGGCGGAGGCCCGCTTGATCGGCGCGCTGGATCTGAACGACGACATCGGCTGGCAGCAGTACCGCGGCCTGAAGCTGTCGGTGCAGCGCCGGTCGGCGGGCGGCCTCAGCCTGAACGGCAACTACACCTGGTCGCGCTGCGTCGGCACGGATACGCCGAACACGTTCAGCCAGATCAGCTCGGGGTACACGAATCCTGACGACCCCGAGTTCGACAAGGGGTACTGCGATCAGGATCGCACGCACCTGGCGACCGTCACGCTCGGGGCGGAAACGCCGGAGTTCTCCGGTGCGGCGATGCGCGCGCTCGCGTCCGGCTGGCGCGCCGCGGGCATCGTCAGCATGCGGTCCGGCCGCCGCATCAACGTGATCAGCGGCCTCGACCGCGCGTTCACGGGAGTCAGGAACCAGCGGCCCAACAAGGTCAGCGACGACGTGTATGCCAGCCCGCGGACGCTGACGAACTACTTCAATCGCGCAGCCTTCTCACAGCCGGCAGTGGGGACCTACGGCAACCTGAAACGGAACGAGCTCACGGGGCCCAACTACTGGAGCGTGGACCTGGCGATCTCGCGGACGGTTGGCATTCCCGGCATGCAAACACTGGAGCTCCGCCTCGAGGCGTTCAACCTGTTCAACACATTCAACTGGGGCGACCCCGGCGCGAATGAGAACGCCGGCGGGGCCCTTGCGAACTTCAACTCGGGGACGTTCGGGCGCATCACCACGCAGGCGGGGGACCCACGGATTATCCAACTGGGGGTCAAGTATGCGTTCTAGTCGGTAGTCGGTAGCCGGTAGCGGGAACCAGGAACCAGCTACACGCGACCGGCTACCACCTCCCAACTAGTCGCAGAGGGCACAATGAGGACGATGAAAGGATTGCTCTGTGTCTCCGTGTCTCTGTGGTTCGGAGGAGTCGCGGTCGTGCAGGCGCAACAGACGCCGCGGCCGCCGGCAAGCGTCCCCGCGCCCGTGATTCCCGGCGTCATCGCGCCGGGCACGACGATCGAGCTTGTCAACGGCGACTTCCGCCGGACCGAGGGTCCGGTGGGAGCGCCCGACGGCAGCCTGCTCTTCACCGGCGCGAACCAGATCATCCGCGTCGACGCCGCCGGGCAGTCGTCAACGTTCGTCGACCCCTCGAACGACGCGAACGGGCTCGGCTTCGATGCGACGGGGCGCCTGATTGCCGTTCAGCGGGGCACCGGAAATGAAAAGGTCGGCGTCCTCCATCCGCCCGGGGGCGCGACGCTCGCCGACCGCATCGACGGCAAGCCGTTCAACCGCCTCAACGATCTCGTCGTCTCGCGCACCGGCGGCATCTACTTCACCGACGTCGACGGCGTGTACTACCTGCCTGCCCCGAGCGGAGCCGAGGGGGCGCCCGGGGGACGAGTCGCGAGGGTCGTCGGCGAGGACATTCCAAATCCCAACGGCGTCATCCTGAGCCCTGACGAGAAGACCCTCTACGCCAACAACAAGGACGGCGAGTATCTGCTGGCGTACGACGTGGCGCCCGACGGCACGCTCCGCAACCGCCGGAACTTCGCGAGGTACAAGAGCCTCCGCGTGCCCGGCCACAAGGACCCGCTACTGGCCGAGGACAATGGCGCCGACGGCATCGCGGTCGACAACGACGGCCGCCTGTACGTGCCGACCAATGTCGGCGTGGAGATCTTCAGCCCGACAGGCGAGCTCCTCGGCGTGCTGCCCGTTGTCTGGGGGGGCGAGGTCTTCCGGCTGCGCAAGCCGCAGAACGTGGCGTTCGCCGGTCCCGACAGAAAGACGCTCTATATCGTCGGCGCGGGCGCGGTCTTCACGGTGCGGACGCTGGCCCAGGGCGTCCAGGGCCGCGCCAAGTAACGGGCGCGTTTCCCGTTACTTGCGTTTGGCGGCCTCGATCTCGTTCAGCTTCCGCAGCTGCTCGACGTTCTCGTTGTTGGTGCAGAAGTTCTCGGTCAGGTCTTCGCTGCCGAGCGAAAAGGTCCGCCACGCTGACGTCCACGGTCCGGTCAGCACCTTCGGATCCTCGACCGTGTACTGCCACTCGAGGTAGTTCATGGACGGGCGCCGGAGGCGCTCGATCACGCGGACCTCGTCGCTATGGAACCAGCCGTTGCTATTGATCCAGGTTCTCTCGTCGAGGGACACCGTGTCGATCACGAGCGTGTCACCGTCCCAGTGCGCGACCTGATCGCCGTTGTACAGGGGCTCGCGCTCTTCCCTGGGCTTGTGAGGACGCCCATCGGTGTGCACGACACGCCAGTCGTTGTCACTCTCGATCAGGTGCGCGAAGAGTCCCGGCTTCATGACGATCTGGTGCGGGTACGGGTTCTGATTGAACATGCCAGGGGTGCCCACCGGGTCGCATCTGACGTTCGGCCTGCTCAGCTCGAGCTCCGTCCTGGACATGCTCTTGATCTTCGCGGCAGCCCAGGGCTGGAACGGGATCGGGTCTTCCACGACACGCTCATCGGGGACCACGCTCCACGCGTTGGCCTTCCCGGTCGGGCCGGAAAACCACACGCCGGATAGATCGACGTGGCCGTCCGCCATGCGGGGTGGTGGGCCGCCGGGCGGCAACGGCACCGGCCTCACGTTGCCCCTTGCCTCGACGAAGGTCTTCTCCTGCTGCTGGGCGATCGGTGCGGCCGCCGAGAGCAGGCAGGTCGCCGCGAGCATCACACCAGCCCCGGGTTTTGCCCTTGATATGCGGGTCCTCATGATCATCTCCAGATCTTGGTGCCGAAGATTCCCTCGACGTCCTGTCCGAGCCGCTGCACGGTGCCATCGGCCAGCTTGATGAAAGAGGCCGCATAGCGGTTCCTCTCGCCGTTTCTCGACGCGCAGCCCCTGACGAGCACTTCCTTGCCCACGCTGGCGTTCAAGACGGCCGGCGTCGCGCCGCCCCTTCTCAAATTCGACGTCGACGAGAGCTGGAACGTCGCCTCCTCGACCTGGCCGCCGGCGCTCTTGACGTCGACGAAGATGTAGGCGTGCGGGTTCTCGTAGTTCACCTTGGTCAGGACCCCGGTGACATCGGAGCAGTTCGTCGCATCGAACTCCGCCGCAAAGGCATGATGAGCCGACGCGGGCGACGATGCCAGCCCGATCACCAGACAGAACACGATGCCGACTGTCACGTTCATTGCGAATACCTCCGCGAATTAGCTGGTAGGTGGTAGTCGGTAGGAGGCGTTCTGAGTTCTTGCTACCAGCTACCACCTACCAGCTACCAGCTAGATTAATCCATCGTCTGCCCGCCGCAGATGTTGTAGGTCTGGCCCGTAATGGCCGCTGCAGCCGGAGACACCAGAAATCGCACCAGCTCCGCCACCTCTTCCGGCTGAATAATCCGCTTGATGGGCACGACGCCGAGCGCGCGCGCGCGAAACTCGTCGAACGACGTGCCGGTCGCCTCGGCGCCCTGCCGCATGCCGTCCGCCGCCATCTCGGTGTCGACCCACCCGGGCGCCAGGGCGTTCACGGTGATCTGCCTGGGGGCCAGCTCGAGGGCCAGCGCGCGCGTGAATCCGATGACGCCGTGCTTCGACGCGCAGTAGGCCGTGTAGCCCGCCACGCCGAACCGGCCGAGCACGGACGAGAGATTCACGATCCGGCCGCCCTCCCGCATCAACCCGATCGCTTCCCGCGTGACGAGGTACATGCCGGTGAGGTTGGTGTCGATCGTGCGGCGCCAGCGGGCGATGTCCGATCCGGCCACCGGCTCTCCGCCGCCGATGCCCGCGTTGTTGACGAGCACGTCAACGCGCCCGGCCGCCTCGCGCAGCCGGCGCACGCCCGCCGCGACCGACGCCTCGCTCGCCACGTCCATCTCGATAGCCATGGCACGGCCGCCGAGCCGCCCGAGATCCGCCGCGGTCGCCTCGAGCTGGCTGCGCGTGCGAGCGGCGATCGCCACGTGCGTGTCCGGACCGGCGAGCGCGCGCGCGATCGCGCGGCCAATCCCACGGCCCCCTCCCGTCACGAGCGTGACGCGCATTCAGTCGTGTTCCTTGGAATGGAAGCGTGAGTATTCGTCCAGAAACGTCAGCGACTGCAGCGACGTCATGCGGTCGAAGAAGAGCACGCCGTCGAGATGATCGGTCTCGTGCTGCGCCACGCGGGCGGCAAAGTCGTTGAGCCGCAGCTGCACGGGGCGTCCCTCGCGATCGAGCGCCTTGACCGTGATGTCGGTGAAACGGGCGACCAGGCCCCGGACGTCCGGGATGCTGAGGCAGCCCTCCCACCCCTCTTCCCGGGCACTCGTGTTGGGCACGATCTCGGGATTGACGAGGACGGTGGCCCTGGTCGAGGCGTCGGGCTCCTCGGCCAGCAGCGCGACGAAAAAGCGGAGGCTCTCGTGCACCTGCGGCGCGGCCAGCCCCACGCCGCTGTACTCGTGCATCGTGTCGATCATGTCGTCAATGAGCTTCTGGACGAGGGGACTCTGAAGTTCGGCCTTCTCCAGCGGCCGGCCGCGCTGCCTGAGCACCGGATGCCCCATCCGCGCGACTTTGAGTATCGACATGAACCAAAATTATAGGGCGATGCACGCCGAGTTTCGCTTCTGCCCCCGCTGCGGCGGGCCGCTCGAATCGCGCCTGATCAAGAACGGCGATCGGCCCCGGCTGGTCTGTGCGACGTGCGGCTTTGTCTTCTATCTCGACCCGAAGCTCGCCGTCGGCACGATCATCACCGACGACAGCCACCGCGTCGTGCTCGTCAAGCGCGCCATCGACCCCGGCTACGGCAAATGGGTGTTTCCCGGCGGGTACGTCGATCGCGGCGAGGAGGTGCGGGCGGCGGCGGTCCGCGAAGCGCGCGAGGAAACCGGCCTCGACGTGCGCCTCGGCCGCCTGATCAACATCTATTCCTACACCGGGCGCGTGCCCGTGATCGTCGTCTACGCCGCCACGGTCCTCGGCGGCTGTCTTGGCTGTGATGACGAGGGGCTCGATGCGCAGTTTTTCGAGCCCGGCGCGATTCCCTGGGACGAGCTGGCGTTCCGCAGCACGGAGGAGGCGCTGCGGGAGTTTCTTACGCGACCGTGACGTCCTTCGTCAGGTAGACGTCCTGGATGGCGTTGAGCAGCGCGACCCCTTCCTTCATCGGCCGCTGGAACGCCTTCCGCCCCGAGATCAACCCCATGCCGCCGGCCCGCTTGTTGATGACCGCGGTCCTGACGGCTTCCTTCAGGTCGCTCTCCCCTGCCGACGCGCCGCCGGAGTTGATGAGCCCCGCACGGCCCATGTAGCAGTTGGCGAGCTGATAGCGGGTCAGGTCGATCGGGTGGTCCGAGGTCAGCTGCGCGTAGACCGCCTTGTGCGTCTTGCCAAACTTGAGCGCCTCGAACCCGCGATTGGTCTCGGGCAGCTTCTGCTTGATGATGTCCGCCTCGATCGTCACGCCCAGGTGGTTGGCCTGGCCGGTCAGGTCGGCGGCCAGGTGATAGTCGGCGTCCTTGGTCTTGAAATCCGCGTTCCGGAGGTAGCACCACAGCACGGTGAACATCCCGAGCTCGTGCGCCTGCTGGAACATCTCCGTGGTCTCCTGCAGTTGGCGCTTGGATTCGGCCGAGCCGAAGTAGATCGTCGCGCCGACGCCGGCGGCGCCCATGTCGAACGCCTGCTTGACGCTGGCGAAGCGGATCTGATCGAACGAGTTCGGATAGGAAATGAACTCGTTGTGATTGAGCTTCAGGATGAACGGAATCCTGTGCGCGTAGCGGCGGGCCGTCGCGCCCAGCACGCCGAGCGTCGAGGCGACGGCGTTGCACCCGCCCTCGATCGCCAGCTTCACGATATTTTCGGGATCGAAATAGGCGGGGTTGGGCGCGAAGGAGGCCCCGGCGGAATGCTCGATGCCCTGATCGACCGGCAGGATCGAGACGTAGCCGGTGCCCGCCAGCCGTCCCGCGCTGAACAGCCGCTGCAGGCTGCCCAGCACGCGCGGCGGGCGATCGGAGACGGCGCACACGCGGTCGACGAAATCCGGACCGGGCAGATGGAGGCTCTCTTTCGCGATCGTGCCGCACTGGTGCGAGAGCAGGCCGGCCTCGTCGCCGAGCACCGACTCGATTCGTGCGAGCGCGGACGCGCTGCGTGCAAGCTCTGTTACCGCTGCCATGTGCACCTCCGGTCCGGCCGAAGCCGGACACTACGTACGCGAGCGGGCAATTTCGGATCCTACCACCGGAAATTCGAACTCTTCCACGGCTGCTTCGCGGACGGCACGGTCGACGAGCTCTTCGACGGGAAGGGCCGCCTCGGCCGCTTCGATCCGCGGAAGGCGCGCGCGCGTCAGCGGATTGCGCGGCGTGAACAGCGTACAGCAATCCTGATCCGGAATGATGGAAATGGGATAGGTGCCGATCCTCACCGCCTCCGCCGTGATCTCCTCCTTGTCCATGCCAATCACGGGACGAAAGACCGGGAGCGTGGCCACGCTGCCAATGACCGCGAGGTTCTCCAGGGTCTGCGACGCCACCTGGCCGACCGCTTCCCCGGTCACGAGCGCCTGCGCGCCGCGCGCGCGCGCGATCCGCTCGGCAATGCGCATCATCAGGCGACGATAGATGACGACCCGCATCGGTGCGGGTACCGCCAGAACGACCTGCTGCTGGATGTCCCCGAATGCCACGAGGTACAGGCGGGACCGCTGCTGCCACCTCGTCAGGAGCGTCACCAGCTCCCGCGCCTTCTCCTGCGAGGCGCGCGACAGGATCGGGTAGCTGTGGAAGTGCACGAAGGTGACCGAGCAGCCCCGCTTCATCATGCGGTACGCCGCGACCGGAGAATCGATGCCGCCCGAGAGCAGGCACGCCACGCGCCCCGCCGTGCCCGTCGGCAGTCCTCCGGAGCCGCGCTCCTTGCCGAAGAAGTAGAAGGCTTCGTTCGTGAGCAGCTCGACGTGAATCACCAGCTCGGCGTTCTCGAGGTCGACGTGCCACCCGCGCGCGACCTTGATGCGCCCGCCGACCTCGCGCTCGACCTGCGGCGAGGTCAGGGGAAACCGCTTGTCGGCGCGCCTCACCGACACCCTGAAGCTGCGGCACGTCCGGCCTTCGAGATCGCGCAGGATGGCCGCCGACAGGACGTCGAGATCGAGCGTTGTGCGCGCGGCGTACGAGAAATTGGCGATCCCGAAGGTTCGCTGGATGCGCTCTCCCACTTCCTCGCGCGTCGCGCGCGCTCCGAGCACCACCTCGATGCGCCCCATCAACGGCCGCACGGCCTGCACGTCGAGGTCGGCCACCGCGCGGCGCAGGTTGCGCACGAGCCGCCCCAGGAACCAGGGACGGTTCTTGCCCTTGAGCGCGATCTCCTGGTAGTGAACGATGATCGAATTCATCACGCGAGCGCGGCGCCGGCAGCCGCATGTCCGCTGGCCACCGCTCCCTCGATGGTAGCGGGCAGGCCCGTGTCGATCCAGTCACCGGCCAGAAAGAGCCCCGGAACACCGGTGCGCGTCGACGGCCGCGGCGGCTGGCCCGGCGCGACCGAAAACGTGGCCCGCTTTTCGCGCACGACCACCGCCCTGACGAGCGCCGCGGACCGGGCGGCGGGCAGCGCCGCCGTTACCTCGCGCACCGCCAGCTCGATCAGCTCCTGGTTGCCGCGCGCCACCACGGCCTCGGCCCCACTCGACACGACGGACAGGTGCGATGCCTCGTCGCCGAACGCCGCTCGCTTGTCGAACACCCACTGCATCGTCCGGCCGGGCAGGCCGACGAGCGGCGACTCCATGACGTGCCGGTCGAACCAGAGATTGACGGTGACGATCGGAGATGGGAGGGTGCGGGAGGCGGAGGCGAGGATCGGTTCGATGGCCGCCGGCGCGCCGGGAAAGACCTCGGGCAGGCTGTACCAGGGTACGGCGCAGATGACGGAGCGGGCCGTCATCTGTTCGCCCCGGACGACCACGTGCGGCGTCGCGCCGGCGACATCGATTCGCGCTGCGGCCTGTGTCCGAACGACACCGCCGTGCCGCTCCAGGTACTGGCGCGCCGGAACGGCATACATCTCATCAAGGGGCCTGGTGGGCAATCCGAGCGCCGCATCGCGAGCGCCGGCGCCAAACACGCGCGTCAGCACCTCCACAAACGGGATGGCGGCAGCCGCATCAATCGGCTGATTCATCGCCGCGAGGGCCAGCGGCTCCCATAGCAGCTCGATGAGGCGCGGCGTTTGTCCGTGCCGGATCAGCCAGTCGCGGACGGTTTCCGAGTCGTAGGGCGCGGCTGTGCGCCGCGCCAGGCGGGTCATACAGGCCTGCCCTACGCCAAGGGGCGTGCGCATACGCAGCACCGCGAGGCGATCACCCCAGCCGAGCGCGCTCCATCGCATGACACCGGCGAGCAGATGAAACGGCGCGGGCAGCGGCGGACACGTGAGGCGTGAGGCGCGGCCCGCGCGGTCGATGATGTCGACCTCGAGGCGCCGCTGCAGGCGGACGTTGTCGATCGCGTCGATGCGGCGCAGAAACCGGAACGTCTCGTGGTAACACCCGAAGAGCACGTGTTGGCCGTTGTCAACCCGCTCGCCCGTGGCCGGGTCGGTAAACGCGGTCGCGCGGCCACCGAGCGCCGGCCGGGCCTCGAGCACGAGCACCCGCGCCCCACGCTCGACGAGCGCCGTGGCGGCGCTGAGCCCGGCAAAGCCGCCGCCGATCACGATGGCATCTGGAGTCAAAGTCTTGAAGCGATCGTCCGGACCCAGGTGCGCAGCGCGATGTACGCGCGGTACGGCCTCGGCACGCGAATATGGCGGCTGAACACGTCGTAGCCCGCGCGTTCGATCCGCCGGAGGATCTCGAAGTAGATGCCGCCCATGATTTCGGCAGCCACCAGGCTTCGCGCATCCACCGGCGGCAGTGCGGCCGCGGCTCGACCGTAGTACTCGCGAGCCCGCGCGCACTCGAACTGCAGCAGCTGCCGCACCGCGGGCGTGACGCGTCCCGCCTCGAGGTCGCCTTGCGTCACGCCGAACCGGCCAAGGTCCTCTACCGGCAGATACAGACGTCCCCGGCGCAGATCGGCCGCCACGTCACGAATGATGTTCGTGAGCTGCAGCGCCATCCCGAGCTCGGCCGCGTACGCACGCGTGCGCGGATCGCGATACCCGAAGATTTCGATGCAGATGAGACCAACCGTCGACGCCACGCGCCGGCAGTACTCGGCGAGCGCGTCGAAGGTCGGATAGCGGTCGTGGGCAAGGTCCATGGCGACGCCGTCGATCAGCTCCTCGAACGGCTCGCGCGGCAGATTGAACTCGAGGATGTACGGCTGCAGCGCCCTGGCTTGCGCGGTGCGCGGCGCCACCGCCGTGCCGGGTGCCGCGTGGCGGCCGTAGCACGCGTCGAGCTCCGCACGCCACGCGGCCAACTGCCGCTCGGCGCACGCCCGCGCCTCCTCACGCAATCCATCGCGCCAGGCCGCCTCGGGGATTGCCTCATCCACCGCGTCGTCCACGGCGCGGCAGAAGTCCCACACGGCGATCACGGCGCGCCGCTTGTGCGGCGGCAGCACGAGAAACGAATAGTAGAAGCTGGTGTCGCGGCTCATGCGGACCGCGGCCCATCCAGACGCGTGCCGCGCGCACCAGCCCACGCAAGCAGCCGATACGCCAGCCACGGGACGTCGGGCGCCCCGAGCGCCGGCCGGTGCCTCGCCACGTCGAAGCCGGCACGCTCGAGGCGGTCGAGGATGCGCGTCCCCCCGAGCCAGACGGCACGAAGCTCGTACCGCAGCCGGCCGTCAACGGCGTCGCACAGCGGCCTCCCGTCATCGAACAGGCGGCGCGTCCTGGCCGCCGCCGCCGACAACGCCGCGCGCCATTCCGGCGTGATGCGGCCGGCCGCCAGATCCTCGTCGCGCGCGCCATGCCGCCGTTGTTCCTCGACGGGAAGGTACACGCGGCCGCGCTCGAAGTCGATCTTCAGGTCCTGCCAGAAGTTGGTCAGCTGCAGCGCCGTGCAGATGGCATCCGACCAGGCGTCCAGCCGATCGGCCCTGCGGCCCCCGATGCGCAGGACGAGACGACCGATCGGATGCGCCGATCGGCGGCAGTAGTCGAGCACGTCGGCCCAGCCGGCATAGCGGCTGACCGTGACGTCCTGACGGAACGCGCTCAACAGATCCTCGAACAGCGCCAGCGGCAGCGCGCACGCACGGATGGTCGCGCCGAGCGCAAGGAACGTCGCGACCGTGCTCGGCGGCTCGCCGGATCGGGGCGGCGGGCCCGGCTCGGCACTGCTCGCCGCCTGCTGCAGGCGCGCCGCCCAGCCGTCAAGAAGAGCGTGACGATCGGCCGCCGTGCGGTGTCCCTCGTCTGCGAAGTCGTCGGCCGCGCGGGCAAAGGCGTACACGGCCGCGACATGGCGCCGCATCGCGCGCGGCAGGAGCAGCGAGGCCACGGGAAAATTTTCGTCGTGGGCCCGGACGTCGCGCTCGCACGAGGCGTACGCGTCGGCGAGCGTTACCACTCCACGTCCGGGATTCCGGCGCGGTGGTTGGTGGCGCGCGCCATGACAAACAAGAGGTCCGAGAGGCGATTCAGGTAGACGACCAGGATCGGTTCAACCGCGTGTGGGCCGAGTCCGATGACGCGGCGCTCGGCGCGCCGGCATACCGTGCGCGCCAGGTGGAGCAGCGCGCCCGCGGGCGACCCGCCCGGCAGGATGAACCGGCGCAGCGGCGGGATGCCGGCGTCGAGGCGGTCGATGGTCTGTTCCAGGCGCTCCACGTCGGCCGCAGTGACCGCCGCCTTGGTGACCCGATCGGCAATCCGCGCCGACGGATCGGCCAGGCGGGCGCCGAGCGCGAAGAGATCCCGTTGAATGGACTCCAGCGACGCCGCCACGTCCGCCTCGACGCCGGCCGCCCGGGCGGCGCCCAGGCACGCGTTCAGCTCATCCACCTCGCCGTAGGCATCGACCCGCGGATCGGCCTTCGACACCCGCGTGTTGTCGAAGAGCGACGTCTCGCCGCGATCGCCGGTCTTTGTATAGATCTTCACCCTTCGAGAGCCTCAGGGTGCCCCGAGTGCAATCGAGGGGCACGCGTGAAATTATAGGTGCGGATGTCCGCGCCTTCCCTGCCCGATCCGCCTGCCCGCCGCCGCTTCCGCCGTGCGCTCCTCACGTGGTACGGCGTCTACGGGCGCGACCTGCCGTGGCGCAGGACGTCCGACCCGTACCACATCCTCGTATCCGAGATCATGCTGCAGCAGACGCAGGTCGATCGCGTGCTGCCGAAATACCACGAGTGGCTCGACAAGTATCCGTCGCTCGACGCGCTGGCATCGGCGCCCGAAACGGACGTGGCGGACGCGTGGCGCCCGCTCGGCTACAACATCCGGCCGCGGCGGCTCCACGCGATCGCGCGCGAGGCGGTCGCACGCTATGGCGGCCGCCTGCCGTCCGACGCCGACACGCTGCTGTCGTTCAAAGGCATCGGCGCCTACACCGCCGGCGCCATTCGCAGCTTCGCATTCGGGCAGCGGGCGGCCATTCTCGATACCAACGTCGCGCGCGTCCTCCTTCGCGTGTTCGTCGGCCGCGGCGATCCGAAGGTACATGCCACACGCAAGCATCTGTGGGCCGTCTCCGAAGCGCTCGTCCCGCGCGGGCGCGTCTTCGACTTCAATCAGGCGCTGATGGACCTGGGCGCCATGGTCTGTGTGGCACGGAAACCGAAGTGCCCGATCTGCCCGATGAAGAAGCTGTGCCGTGCACGACATTTTTTTACAGCTGAGCTTTAAACGCCCGAACTGTGTGGTAGCGTAAGTTTCCCCCCACACAACATCGATTCATTGCCCTCTAGTGTCGGGGCACGCGTACCCATATGACTCGAGCAGCCACCACACCCACCGCCCAGGCGACTCACGCTCCACGGCACGTAGAGCCGCGGCGAAGCGATCTTCGTCACGTGCGCCTGCTCGTCGTTGACGACGATCCGGACGCCGGCGCGCTCGTCGAATCGGCGCTCATCGACGCACACTTCGAGCGAGCGATCGAGGTGGTCTCCACCGCCACGGCCGGCATCGAGCGAATCAGAGCGGACGAGCACGACGCGTACGTCATCGATCATCGGCTGCCCGACGGCACCGGTATCGGCCTGATTCACGAGGCCAAGGCGGCGGGCATCGACAAGCCGTTCATTCTCATCACCGGCTACGGCAGCGGCGCCCTGGACGAGGCCGCCCTGCACGAAGGAGCCGCCGACTACGTCGAAAAGCACCTGCTCAGTACGTACCTGGAGCGATCGATCCGCTACGCGCTGCGCGACTGGCAGACCAACCGGGCGCTGCGCGAGCGCGAGGAACAGCTCCGGCACGCGCAGAAGATGGAAGGCATCGGCCGGCTCGCCGGCGGCGTGGCGCACGACTTCAACAACCTCCTCACCGCGATCATCGGCTTCACCGACCTGATCATCGAGCGCATCGATCCGCTCGATTCAACCGCCGACGACGTGCGCGAGATTCGCAAGGCGGCGGATCGCGCGGCGGCGCTGACGCGGCAGCTGCTGGCGTTCAGCCGCAGGCAGTTGCTCGATCCCCGCGTGCTGGATCTCAACGAGACCGTCACGGGATTGATTCGCATGCTGCCGCGGGTCATCGGCGAGCACATCGAGACGAGCACGCGGCTCGCCCCGCACCTCGGCCGGGTCTGGGCCGATCCCAGCCAGATGGACCAGATGCTCATGAATCTGATCCTCAATGCACGGGATGCGATGCCGGGCGGCGGACGCGGTCTCGCCACCGTCTACGGCATCGTCGATCAGAGCGGCGGCGCCATCGCGCTCGAGTCGGCCCCCGGCCGCGGCACGTCGGTACGCGTTTCCCTGCCGGTGGCATCCGCGCTTTCGCGTCAGCAAGCCCGCGGAGAGTCGCCGGCGCAGGCGGCTGGAGGCGGGACCGAGACGCTGCTTGTGGTGGATGATGATGATTCGGTGCGTCACGTGACGGCCGAGGCGCTGCGCCGCCGCGGCTACACCATTCATGAGGCGCGCAACGCCGAGGAGGCCATCAGATGGTCGACGAACGCGCCGGCCAAGCCGGATCTGCTGCTGACCGACATCGTGATGCCGGCCATGAACGGGCTGGAGCTGGCCTCGCGCCTCATGCGCGATAATCCCGGCATGCGCGTGCTCTACGTCTCTGGATATACGGACGAGGTGATCGACATGAGCGGCAATCGCTGGCGGGGCGCACCGCTGCTGCAGAAGCCGTTCACGCTCGCCCAGCTCGCCGAGCGCGTCAGGCTCGCGCTCGAACCAGCCGGCGGCGCGTGAGGGTCGTCGTCGCCGCGGTCGTTGAAGACCGTCACCGGTTCCTGGTGACGCGACGGCCGCCAGGCGTGCACCTGGCGGGGATGTGGGAGTTCCCCGGAGGCAAGATCGATCCGGAGGAAAGCCACAGTGCGGCGCTCAGACGCGAAATTCAGGAGGAGCTGGGCGTCGACGTCGAAGTGGGCGAGCTCGCCTATCACACGACACACGCGTACCCGGACGTGACGGTCGCGCTCTACTTCTACCGCTGCAGGCTCATGGGCAGCCCGCGCCCGCTGCTCGGACAGGAGATGCGGTGGGTGCCACGGGCCGACCTGGGGTCGCTCGGCTTCCCAGCCGCGGACAAGGAGCTCATCGAGCTTCTGGCGAAATCGTCATCGGGAACCGGCTGACGGTTGCCGCGATGCGGCCCGACGAGGCGTCGAGCTCCACGCGCGTGCCGGGGGCGACAAGATCGCGGTGGACGTAGCCCATGGCAATCGATCCCAGCCGCGGCGAGCGCGCGGCACTCGTCACGAAACCGACCTCGCGATCTCCCGCAAAGATCTTCGCGCCGCCGGCGGGCGCATCGCCGCCGATGCGCAGGCCGACCAGCTTGCGCGCGATGCGGCCATGGCCGCGGTGCAGCACGCGGATGATGACTTCCTGCCCGACATAGCACCCTTTGGTGAAGGAGATTGCGCGGTCCTCGATCCCCGCCTCGAGCGGAATCGTGTCCTCCGTCATGTCGACACCGAAGACCGGATAACCCGCTTCAATGCGCGCGGCCTCGATCGCCTCGGGGCCCGCCGGAATGGCGCCGGCCGTGACGAGCGCGGCCCGCAGGTCCGCCTCGGCCGCCGGATCGACATAGACGCAGAAACCCGGGACGCCCAGCTGGCTGATGCGCGCGAGCCGAACGGGCGCATCGGCAAACTGCAGCCGCGCGTGCTGATGCTCGACCCACCCGCCAAGTCCCGCCGCGCCACCGAGGACGCGCTCGAGGATGGACGCTGCCGACGGGCCGTGGAGGCATACCGGCGTCAGCGCGCTCGACAGGTCGGTGAGCTGGACATCCTCGCTGAAGAGAAATTGGTCCAGCCGCTGCAGCGTCGCCGACGCCAGCTCGGCGGGCACGTCGAGCAGGATCATGTCGCCCGACTCGAACACGTACAGGTCGGTGACCATCCGCCCCTGCGGCGTCAGCCATGCCGCGTAGCAGCCTGTGCCGGGCGCGAGCGCCTGCACGTCGTTGGTCAGCAGCCCATGGAGGTAGGCGGCACGGTCCCTGCCGGCCACGCCAATGGCGCTCCTGGGCGCGACGGCTCCAATCGCCGCGGATTCCCTGAGCGCGCGATATTGTTCGGGAAATGGCATGGTCTTCGGTCCGGCTGAAGCCGGACCCGTGAACATTGATACGATGCGAGTAATGCCCGTTCGCCATTGTACCTGGGCGGTGGTGCTGCTCCTCGGCGTGCCCATGGCCGCGGTGCATCCGCGGGCGCAGACAGTCACGCCGGCCGCGCGAACCTCCCTCGGCTACACCGTGTTCGTGGCAGGCGCCGTCGCGGGGCGTGAAGAGGTCACGGTGCAGCCCACCGCCGACGGCATCACCATCACGGGCCAGGGGCGTCTCTCCGGATCGCAGGATGTCGTCATCCGGCGCGTCGAAATCCGCTACGACACCGACTGGGCGCCTGTCGCCTACGAGCTCGAGGCAACGGTCGGAGGCGGGGAGCTCACGCTGGTCACGTCCTTTTCGAACGGTTCAGCGTTGACGAAGGGCGTCGATGAGGGAGGTCCGATCGAGCAGGCCGACCAGGTGCCGCCGCGCGCCCTCGTCCTCCCGAACGTCTTCTTTGGTTCCTATGAGGCGCTGGCGCGGCGCCTCGTAGCCGGATCGGAGAAGGAATTTCCGGTGTTCATCGGCGCTCGAGCGCAGGGCTTGCTGCGCGTGACCGGCGCCAGCGTCGAGCAGATGCAGATCGGCACGTCGACCTTCAACGTCCGCCGCTACGGGCTTGCGTTTGCGAGCCCGCGCGGTGTCGCGGCCGTCAATCTGTACACCGATGACAATGGGACGCTGCTCCGCGTCAACCTCCCCGCCCAGCGCGTGGACGTGATGCGCGACGACCTGGCGTCGGCCACGGCTCGGACGGTCGTCTATTCGAACCCAACCGATGAAGCGGTGAACGTTCCGGCCGCCGGCTTCAATCTCGGTGCGACGCTGACATGGCCGGCCGCCTCGGGCGAGCCGGGCCGTGGCGCCGGCCCTTCGGCGTCGTCACCGGCCTCGCGGCTCCCGGCGGTCGTGCTGCTGGCAGGCGCCTCGGCGAACGAGCGCGACGGCCTCGTGGGCGGCGTGCCGATCCTCGGGCAGCTTGCGGGCGCGCTGGCCGAGGCCGGCTTCCTGGCGGTCCGCTTCGACAAGCGAGGCCACGGCCAGAGCGGGGGGCGTGCCGAGTCGGCCACGCTGGGCGACTATGCGGAGGACGCGCTGGCTGTCGTCCGGTGGCTGTCGAATCGGCGCGACGTCGATCGCGATCGCATCGCCGTGCTGGGCCATAACGAAGGCGCATGGAGCGCGATGCTGGTGGCGGCGCGCGAGCGGCGCATCGCGGGGCTTGTGGCTGTTGCCGCGCCTTCCATAAGAGGATCGGAGCGCGTGCTCGAACAGCAGCGTCATGTGCTCGAGCGGATGGACATTCCCCCGGCCGAACTGGTCGCGAAGATCGAGTTGCAGACGCGCATCAACACGGCGGTCATGACGGCCCGCGGCTGGGACACCATTCCGGCCGACATGCGGAACACGGCCGACACGCCCTGGTTTCAAAGCGTGCTGATGTTCGATCCCGCCCGGGTCATCGAGGACATCCGCCAGCCGGTGCTCTTCATCCACGGCGAGCTCGATGCCGAGGTGCCTGTTTCGCACGTGGACCGGCTCGGCGAGCTGGCCCGGAAAGAGCGCCGGTCGAGGTCCGTGGCCGTCGTCGCGGTGCGGGGCGTGAACCACCTGCTGACGCCGGCCGTCACCGGTGACGTCAGCGAATATGCCACGCTGCAGAACCGGAATATCAGCGGCGATGTCACGAAAACCATCGGCGAGTGGCTCACGAAGACGTTCGCAGCAATTCGCTGACCCGTCGCTCCTGTTGAACCGCCTTTCTACGCCTATGCAGCACAGCCCGGTGCGAGTACCTGATCTGAAGGAACGCAAGCGGCGCGGCGACAAGATCGCCATGCTGACCGCGTACGACGCCACCATGGCGCGGCTGCTGGACCGGGCGGGCGTGGATGCGCTCCTGGTCGGGGACAGCGTTGGTATGGTCGTTCTTGGCTACGACAACACGCTGTCGGTGACGCTGGAGGACATCCTCCACCACACGCGCGCGGTGGCGCGCGGCGCCCGGCACGCGCTCATCGTGGCCGACATGCCGTTTCTCAGCTACCAGGTCAGCACCGCCGAAGCCGTGCGGAATGCAGGCCGGTTGCTGCAGGAGGGCGGAGCGGCCGCCGTCAAGCTCGAGGGCGGTCGGCCTGTCATCGACGTCGTCAAGCGGCTCGTGGACATCGGCATCCCCGTCATGGGTCATCTGGGACTGCTCCCGCAGTCCGTGCACCAGCTTGGCGGCTTCGTCCGGCAGGCCACACGACCCGAGGACGCCGACAGATTGATCGCCGACGCGCGCGCGCTGGAAGAGGCCGGGGCGTTTGCCATCGTGCTCGAAGCCGTCCCGCCCGAGGTCGCCAGGGCCGCGACCGCGCACGTCGACATCCCGACCATCGGGATTGGCGCGGGACCTGATTGCGACGGCCAGATCCTCGTCAGCCATGACATTCTGGGGTTGTTCGACGGGCCTGTGCCTCCATTCGTCCAGGCGTATGCGCAGCTGGCAGACACCATCGTCAGCGCAGGACGCGCATACGTCGAGGACGTTCGCGCCGGCCGTTATCCGAAGCCCATTCGTCAGCTCGCGGACACGCGCCAGACGTGAGGGTGAAGACGGAGCTGTTCGAGTCGATCGCGTTACTCCGCGAGCGCCTGGCCGTGGCACGCCGCGCAGGACTGTCCGTGGGACTGGTCCCCACGATGGGTGCCGTGCACGCGGGGCACGCGCGCCTGATCGAGCGCGCTCGACAGGAATGCGCGTGCGTGGTCGTCAGCATTTTTGTCAATCCGCTGCAGTTCGATCGGCCCGACGACCTCGAGCAGTATCCTCGGACACTTCAGGCGGATCTGGATCTGTGCGCGGCGCTTGGCGTCGACGCCGTGTTTGCGCCTCCGGTATCCGAGATGTACCCGACACCGCCGGCGTGCGTCGTTGACATACGGCGGATCGACAGCCACCTCTGCGGCCGGTATCGCCCCGGCCATTTCCGAGGTGTCGCGACGGTCGTGATGAAGCTCTTTCAGATCGTGCAGCCGGACCGCGCGTACTTTGGCGAGAAGGACGCGCAGCAATTGGCCGTGATCAGGCGTCTCGTGCGGGATTTCAACCTCCCGCTGCACATCGAAGGCGTTGCCACCGTGCGCGAACCGGACGGCCTCGCCCTCAGCTCGCGCAACCGGCGCCTGGACGGGGAGGAGCGCACGTTGGCGACCTCACTCTACGGGGCGCTGCTCGAGGCCCGGCGCCAGATCTCCCAGGGCGCAACGGATCCCGAACTGGTAAGAAGAGCGGCAGCCGCACAGGTGCCGCGAGACGCGCGGTTGAGGCTCGAGTACCTCGAAGTGGTCGACCCCGAGGAGATGCAGCCAGTTCACCGAATCGAAACGCAGGTACTGGTCGCCGGGGCGCTCTGGATTGGCTCGACACGCCTCATCGACAACCTGATGTGCGATCCGCCGCCATCGGCGCCGGCGGATGTGACACAGTAGAGCTTGAGATGCGAGCGGCTTGGCTGGCGGCGCTTGCCTGCACGATCATCGCACAGGCCACGATGCGTGGTCAGGGTGGGACCGGCATGCGCAGTAAGGGTCTGACCGAAGTAGAGGGGCTGCGGGTAGGACACCACACGCTCAGCGAGCGTCCAACCGGGTGCACGGTGGTGCTGGTCGACGGCGAAGGCGTGCCGGGCGGCGTCTCCCAGCGCGGCGCGGCGCCGGGCACGCGGGAAACCGACCTGCTCGATCCGCTCAACCTCGTCGACAAGGTCAACGCCATTGTGCTGGCCGGCGGCAGCGCCTACGGCCTTGATGCGGCGCAGGGCGTGGTTCGCTATCTCGAGGAACGGAAGATCGGGTGGAACGTCGGCGCGGCCGGCGTCGTGCCGATCGTCCCGTCGGCCATTCTGTTTGACCTGCCGTTTGGCGGGGATCCGAAGGTGCGTCCCACGGCGGATTGCGGCTACAGAGCCGCCCAGTCGGCCGGCGACGGCGCGGTGTCGGAAGGCAACGTCGGCGCCGGCGCGGGCGCCACGGTCGGCAAGGTGGCCGGTCGCGAGCGAGCGATGAAGGGCGGCATCGGATCGGCGGCAATCAGGCTGCCAAACGGACTGGTCGTGGGAGCGCTGGCGGCCGTCAACGCCATCGGCGACATCATCGATCCGGCGTCGGGGCAGGTGGTGGCGGGCGTCCGCTCGGCCAACGGCCGCGGACTGGCCGATGCACGCACGCTGCTTCGCGACGGGAGCCTCATGCGGGC
>Ga0209640_10001603_pt1 | contig 19316 bp, 20 predicted proteins | sample RifCSP10_1_FD_184018 | JGI IMG/M metagenome (GOLD analysis project Ga0209640, IMG submission 184018) | Soil microbial communities from Rifle, Colorado - Rifle CSP2_sed 10_1 (SPAdes) (version 2) | ecosystem: Environmental > Terrestrial > Deep subsurface > Rock core/Sediment | place: Rifle...
CTCCGATCAACGGATCACTCGTGTCTCGAGTCGGCTGTCAGCTTCTCTTTCAGCCAGCTGAAGCTGGCCGGTCCCCAGTCCGATTGGTATTTGAAGGCGCAGTGGCCCGCGTCGGCGTAGATCCGCGCCGACCTGCTGGAGACCGGCCCGCTCTCCAGCATGAAGTAGATGTTCCCGATCGGCGCCAGATGGTCGTGCTTGCCATTGATCATCAGGACCGGCTGGGTGATGCGGTCGACGAGCCCGAGCTCCGACAATGCCCATGTCTTGAATCGCTCCTCCTCCAGTTCCCGGGTGGTCGGGCTGAACGAAGGTGGGCCGTCCGGCTCCCCGAACCGCCATTCCGCCCTCCGGTTGGCGTGAGCGACGAATTCCTCCATCTCTTCATCAGTCATCCTGTAGCCGAAGGGGTGACCGGCGTTGGCGACTACCGCACTCACCTTCTCGGGGACTGTGCCGGCGAGTTGCATGACCGAGTAGCCGCCACGGCTGATCCCGAAGGCGCCGATGCGATCGCCGTCGACCTCGGGACGCGATGCCAGATAGTCGATCGCGGCCTCCCAGGCCGTCACCGAGTCGGGCGACCACGGGAAGGGGTTCTCGCCGGTGGCAGGCCCGTCCATGACCACCGAGGCGAGACCGTTGTCGAGTGCCAGCTCGGCAGCCCAACCGCGGTCCTCTTTGAAGACGTCGGCGCCACACATGACTAGGACGCCGGGCACCGGCCCGTCCGGTTTGGCCGGAGCGCGAAAATGAACCCTGACGGTTTGACCTTCGTGGGGCACGTCCACCACTTCGAGTGAAGGGTCGAGATGGAGGGAGGCCTTGCGGTAGGCGCGGGCACAAGCCTCGCTGATCTCGGCTTTGACGTCGGTGATCTCTCCCGGGAACCTCCCGATGGCGTAGTAGGTCTTGGCCAAGAGATAAGAGCGGCGTGCCGCATCGTGGTCACCCGAGCCCTCCAGCCGGTCGCCCTCCTCCTCATGCTTCTCGCCGACGCTTTGCCACACGGGCACCCACAGGTCCTGGGTCGTTCCCTCGAGCCGGGCAACCGTCTCGCGAAGCTCGTCGACGTCGTCGATCATCGAGAGCCAGCGGCGATAGAACCCGCCGTGCTCGACGACGAACGGGTCCTCGGATGGGGTGAACCCCAACTCTGTCATCAGTGCTCCTTTCGCCGGCTCAACGCCGAGCTCGAATCATGGCGACCCGCAGGCTCTCCTCGGGCTCGAGGATGTACAAGCCGCCGCTGACCCGGTCGGTGACGAAGAAGTTGAGGTCTTCGTCGACGAACAGGTCGTTGATCTGGGTCGCCTGCTGGTCGGGAGGGCAGCGCGGGATGTAATAGGCGACTTCTCTCGGCTCGTCGGGGTTCGCGATGTCGTAGACCCGCAGCCCGGCGTTGAAGTAGGTGGCGAAGATCAAGGTATCGCTGCGGTAGCTGGCAGGCCGATTCTCGTGAAGGCAGTGGGCTCCGTAACGCAGTCCGCGGAGACAGAACTCCTCACCCGGGGTCGGGCATATCGATCTGACCTCCGGATGAGCCTCGTCGGCGACGTCGACGATCCGGACCATGTGGGGAGGGCCCTGGCAGTCGTTGAAGGTGGGCTCGTCGGTCACGACCACAAGGCCGCGCGACGGGAGGGGAAGACAGGTGTGTGTGTGCCCGCCGACGACCCAGTTCAGATGGGACACAACCTCGATGTTGTCCAGGTCGGAGATGTCGAGGATGACCATGCCCGAGTCCCAGAATCCGAGATAGGCGCGGTCCCCTGATACCAGGGCGTGGTGCACAGACCTCTTCTCGGTGTCGGGCCAGGTCCTCTGCTCGCCTTTGGCCATACCGGGCCACGACCAACGGGCGCGTTCCACCGGTCGCTCTGGATCGGTCAGGTCGACCACCACCCAGATTCGCTCGGTGAAGCCCTCCGGAGTCGCCGACACGTACGCAAAGCGGCCGCCCTCCCAGACGATGCGATGGACTCCCTGGCCGGTGGAGTCCCAGAAACCGATCTCCCTCGGATCGAAGGGGTCTGTCAGATCGAGGACAGCGACACCGACACGGTCGGGTTGTCCCCCTCTGAAAGCCTCGTGATTCACGAGCAGCAAACCGTCTGCCGCCTGCACCTTGTGGGTGTGGGCTCCGGGTGGTGCCTCCAACTGATGAACGAGGCCAGGCGATGTTCGATCGGAGATGTCGAGGATGCTCGTCCCCATTCCGCTCGGCCCGAAGTGGGCGACGAATAGGGCGTCCCCTTGACGCATCACCTGCATGCCGTCGCCATAACCACCGAGATCGGAGGTTCCGACGAGGCGGAGGCCGGAGGTCTCCTCGCCGTGCACGCAATCGTTTGTAGCAGATCGCGGGCGTGCCGCCAGCAATTGGGCCGTCCGCGTGGGGCCCGGGCGTCGCGGGGGGTAAGCTGCGAACAGCGAACAGCGACAAGCCCAAGGCACACATGACAAAACGGGTGACACTTCGGGACGTCGCCCGTGAGGCGGACGTTCACATTTCAACTGCGTCGCGAGCGCTCAACCCGAAGACACGGTCGATCGTCAACCGCGACACCGTCGAGCGTGTCCTCGAAACCGCGGCCAGACTCGAGTACCGCCCCCACCCGCTGGCACAGGGTCTTCGCACCAACCGGACGATGTCAGTCGGCATGGTCATCCCGGATATCGAGAACCCCCTGTTCGGCCCGGTGATCGCCGGTGCGGAGCAAGTCCTCGGTAGCGAGGGCTACTCGCTGCTGATCACCAACACCGACATCAGCGAGAGCCAGACCAGCGCTGTCGTGGAAGCGCTCTTGGAGCGCCGTGTCGATGGGATCATCCTGGCGACCGCCTCGCGGTCGGACGATGTGATCCGCGACCTCGCCGAGCGCGGCGTCCACATGGTGTTGGTCAACCGATCCACCGAGGGAATTCCGGTGCCCGCCATCCTCGCGGACGACCTCACCGGGATCGCGCTGGCCGTCGATCATCTCGTGCAGCTCGGGCACACTCGAATCGGTCATGTCGCCGGCCCTCAGCACCTGTCCACCGGTTTGGGTCGTCATCAGGCGTTTCTCACCCGGATGCAGAGCCTCAACCTGGCCATCGATTCGTCGGCGGTCGAGGAGTCGACCTGGTACCAGGTGGACCCCGGGTACAAGGCGGCGCGGACCCTGCTGGAACGACGCCCTGACCTCACAGCCATCGTGGCCGCCAACGACCTCATCGCCCTGGGCTGCTACCGAGCGGTTCGCGAGTCGGGCCGGGAGGTGGGTGTCGACGTCTCGATAACCGGATACAACGACATCCCCCTTCTCGACCTGATGCAGCCGCCCATGACCTCGGTGCGCGTGCCCTACCGCCAGATGGGCGTGGAGGCGGCAAACACTCTCTTGGAGATGATGGCCTCGGGGTCGCCGGCGGGGCGCCCGATCTCTATCCGTCTCACGCCGGTTCTGTCGGTCAGAGAGTCAACCGCTCCACCGGCCTGACGCGAATCTCGAGCGTCAGCGCACGGTGGCGTCAACGGTCAGCCGCCCGGTTCAGGACAGCCCGTCCGAGACCTCACGGTTCTCCGACTCGACCTCTCGACCCGCGGCGTGAGCTTCTTTGGTGAGCAGCGCGGCGAAGTCCTGATCGCCGTAGCCGAGACCGATGCCCTCGACGATGATGGAATGGACCAATGCCGCCGTAGGCACGGGCACATTGAGCGCGGTGGCAGTTGTCAGCCCCAACTCGAAGTCCTTGCGAAGCAGGTGCCATGTGAACGTCGGCGAGTAGTCGAGGTTGACATATGCGGGTGTCTTGTACTTCGTGAAGGTCGAGCCGACGACCGAGTCGTTGAGGAACTCGAACAGGTCTGCCCGCGACACGCCCGACGCCTCGGCCAGCACCGAGATCTCCGCCATCGATTGCGCGACGATGCCGAGTAGCAGGTTGTGACAGATCTTCACCAACCGTGCCTCGTCCTCGGTGCCGACGTAGGTCACCTTGCGGCCGAATTCCTCGAGGTATGGCAGGGCTTTGGCGAATGCAGTCTCAGGCCCGGAGGCAACGACCGTGAGCTTGCCCGCCGCCACGACCTTGGGGTTGCCGCTCACCGGAGCTGCGAGCACTTCGGTGCCGACCTCGGCCGCCATGGAGCGCAACGTCTTGGACGTCTCCGGGTCGATGGTCGTCGAATCGACGATGACGGTCGGCCGGGCGTCGGGACGGGAGAGAACACCCTTGGGGCCGACGGTGACATCGAGGACGTCTTCGGGGCCGCCGACCATGATGAAGATAAGATCGAGATCGGCGAGATCGGCCGGCGTGTCCACCACTTTGGCCCCGTATTCGGCAAGGGCCTCGGCTTTGGCTCGGGTCCGGTTGTGGACCGATACCTCTGTGCCGGCATCGAGGAGACGTTTGACCAGGGCCGAGCCCATCCTCCCGGCTCCTATCCAGCCGACTTGTTCTCCGGTCATGATCGGTGGTCCCTCCACATTCTGCATCGTTTTGTACTCGACCAGCCGACGTGCGGTCGGTCGACCTGAGAGCCGATGAATGCTCAGTCAGGAAGCTGTCGGATCCATCTGGCCTCGAGTTTGACACCGGCATCGCTGATCAGGTTGTAGACGGGACAACGTGCCTCGGTCTCCTCGACGACCTCGCGAAGTCGCTCCTCCGACTCCTCCGTTATGACTGTTGCCTCGAGACGTACCGTCTGGAAATGCGGTCTCACGGAGCGATTGCCGAGCCGCCCCCTGATATCGATGGTGAACTCGCCGGCGAAGGTGATCGACTGATAGCTGAAGCCGAGCTCGGCCGCGGTCCGGTGGAAAGTCACCGACTCGCACCCGCACAGCGCCCCCAGGACCGTCTGCAGCGGAGAAGGGCCCTCCCCGGTGCCACCGTGGGCCACCGGCTCGTCTGTGGTCAGAAAACCGAACTCTCCACAGTCGACGTCGGTGCGCATGTCCCCGTGATTGATCGCGGTAAGCGTCTTGCGACGCAGGAGCGGTTCTGCCGAACTGGCATCTGAGATGATCTCGGTCGACATGTCTCTGCGTCTCTTTCAATCCAACAATCGATTGCAGCCCCAAGCCTAGCGCCGGTCGGCTGGGTGATGGTCGGTGCCAGTGGCTCGATCGTTGTTTGGAAGCCACCCGATCCCGGCCCTAGGATCGAATCGGCCCTTCCGGACAGGGAATGACGGTATGGTCGTCATCCCATATTCGCGAGGGGAAGGAAACCCAACAGGCTACGTTTGTCGGCGAACCCCTCCACTCTCGGCTACAAACGATTGGCGGAGACGATAACGTTGCCGTGACAGGGGCACCGATCAAGACGGTCGGCGCCCACCGATGACGAAGATGAACAGCAACCGGTTGCCTCGCAAAACAGTGCGGGGACCTGCAACACGAGGAGGAGCAGGAATGAAGTCGTGGAAGAAAATGGCCACGATCCTCACCGTCTTGGCCATGCTGGTGGCAGCGTGTGGAGACGAGGCGGGGGATACCACTACTACCGCCGATGGAGGTGGCACCACCGAGCCGGCGACCGATACCACGGTCGGAGGAGACACCGACACGACGACGGCTGAGGCGGAAGGCGAGCCCATCGTGGCCGCAACCTCATTGCCGTTGACCGGTGACTTCTCGATCCCGGCACAGAAGCATCTAGACGGCTACCAGCTTTGCGTCAATCTGATCAACGACCGAGGTGGGATCCTGGGTCGGCCGATGGAGTTGGAGTTCGAAGACAACCAGTCCGACCAGGAGATCGCCGTAACTCAGACCGAGCGCATGGTGGCTGAGGCGGACATCTTGTTCGGTACGTTCTCCAGCCTCCTCACCGGCCCGACTTCGGCCATCGCCGAGCAGAACGGCATGGTCTACCCGGTTCCGTCGGGTGGCGCCCAGCGGATCTGGGAGAGAGGGTTCCAGAACATCTTCTATTTCCAGGCCCAACCCGCCGAGGGCATCGGCACCGCCGCGGTGAATGCCTTGCTCTACTACCGGGACGAGGGAATGATCTCTGAAGAGGACTTCCCCGAGACCGCCGCTGTCGTGTACGCCGACGACCCCTTCGCCGCCGCCGGACGCAACGGTCTGGCCGGTGGGACCGTGAACGACCCTGCGACGGGTGACGTCCTGGCCGACCTGGCTCCGGGCTACCTCGCCGACGCCGGCATCGAGGTCGTGTACGACGAGCAGTGGCCCGTCGGCTTCACGGACTGGACCACCTTCGCCAGTGCGATCGCTTCGAGCGGGGCAGAGTCGGTGTGGGCCGCCACGGCGTCGGTCGACGAGGCGATCTCGCTGGTTCAGGCGCTTCAGCAGGTTGGTCATCAGCCGTCGTTCATGTGGATGTCCCAAGGTGCCCAGGTCGAGTTCCTCGACGAGCTCGGCGACCCGGCGAACCACATCACCATGCACACGGTCTGGCACCCGTCGGCCGAGTTCACCGGTCTTCTCGCAGGCGAGGAGTACACCAACGCCGAATTCCAGGCCGACTTCGAGGCCGAATTCGGTCGTGCCCCGGACGAGGACGAGGCGATCCCGTTCGCGGTCTGCCAGGGCATGGAGCAGGCGATAATCGGCGCCGGCAGCACCGACAACGCCGCGATGTCCGCTTGGCTGCGTGACAGGAACGAGGCCGACCCGGTGCGGACGGTCCTCGGCGACTTCTACTGGGACGAGCGCGGTCTGCCCATTGGGCGGGATTACATCCTGAACCAGTGGCAGGACGGCACCCTCGAGTTCGTTTACCCGGTGGGCGAAGGGCTCGACACCGTCGACCTCGTCTTCCCGAAGGCAGAGTGGTAGTGGTAAACGTCGGATTGGCCTGACATGTTGAGAGCGGGGGTGAGACCCGAGGTCTGCCCCCGCTTTCGTCCCTTTGGATTCGGATTCGACTACATAGGGGCATGTCGAGTGATCGGAGGTAGCTCGTAGCTGATCTTCTAGAGGTTCAGGGAATCGCCAAGTCATACGGCGGCGTGGAGGCTGTTCGGGCGTGCTCGTTCGAGGTATCCACCGGTTCGATCACAGGTCTGATTGGGCCCAACGGCGCCGGAAAGACGACTGCCTTCGACATCATCACAGGCATCGTCACCCCCGACGACGGCGCCGTGTTGTTCGACGGTGTCGACGTCACCGGATACATGCCGCACCGGGTGACGCGGCTCGGGGTCAGCAGGACTTTCCAGATCACCCGTGACCTTGGAGCGATGACCGTCCTCGAGAACATGATCGTCGGATCGCCGACCGACGGTTGGCGCAGTCTCTTGGGGTCGCGCATCTTGAAGCGGGAGGAGGACCGGGCGATGGGCTTGCTCCGGTTCGTGGGCATCGACTCGTTGGCATCGGAGCCCGCGAGCTCTCTGTCGTACGGCCAGAAGAAGCTTCTCGAGTTCGCCTCGGTCCTCATGCCGGAGCCCAAGCTGATAATGCTCGACGAGCCTGCCGGGGGAGTGAACCCGGCCCTGCTGGATCGGATCATGGACCATATTCGTGAGTTGAACGCGTCGGGCATCACCTTTCTCATCGTGGAGCACAACATGGATGTGGTCATGTCGCTGTGTGACTCGGTCATCGTGATGGCCCACGGTGAAGTCCTCACCAAGGGGACTCCTGACGCGATCCGGGCCGACGACATCGTCCTCGACGCATATCTGGGTCGGGTGTAGCCAATGGCCCTCCTGGAAATCGAGGATGTGGTGGCCGGATACGGAGCAGGCCCCGACATCTTGACCGGGGTCACCCTCAGCATCGACGAGGGAACTTCCTACTGCATCGTGGGCCCCAACGGCGCCGGCAAGTCGACACTGCTCCGGACCATCGCCGGGATCCTCAAGCCGAGGGCCGGGGAGGTCCGACTGGACGGGACGAGAATGAACGGATCGCGTCCCGATCAAATGCTCGCGGCCGGCGTCTGCTTCGTTCCCCAGGATGCCAGCCTCTTCCCGACGATGACGGTGCGGGAGAACCTGGTGATGGGTGGTTACTTGCTGGGTGATCGCGTCCTCAAACGCCAGCGTCTGGAGATGGTCTTCGAGACGTTTCCCGCCTTGGCGGATAGAAAAAGCCAGAACGCCGGGACCCTGTCCGGGGGAGAGCAGCAGATGGTCACACTGGGCCGGTCGCTGATGGTCGAGCCGAAGGTGGTGATGATCGACGAGCCCAGCCTCGGGTTGGCGCCGATGATCGCTGATCAGATATTCGAGAAGATCGGTGGGTTTCGGGAGCTCGGGATAACGGTCGTGCTCGTCGAGCAGAATGCGGTTAAGGGTCTTGAGAGCGTCGACTGGGGTTTTGTCCTCGACCTGGGCTCGAAGGAGTTCGAGGGACCGGCCGACGGCATCCTCGCCGATCCCCGGATCCGCGAGCTATACCTGGGCAAGCAGCTGGCACCGAGGGAGCGTCGATGAACTGGGTCCAGCTCCTAGTGCTCGGCCTGCTGTTGGGCAGTGTCTACGCCATGATGGCCTCGGGTCTCACCCTCCTATTCGGAGTGATGCGGGTGGTCAATCTGGCCCACGCCGCCTTCATCCTGATCGCCTCCTACATCACATACCTTCTCTTCGAGAACCTGACCCTCGACCCCATCGTCTCTCTGGTGATCACGATGCCGCTCATGTTCGGTCTGGGGGTGATCATCTATCTAGTGCTCTTCCCGCGGATCGAGGGCAGCGCACGCTACGTCGAGATGACCGTCCTACTCACCTTCGGGCTGGCCCTGGTCGTCGAAGGTCTGCTCACGTTCGTGTTCACCGGCACATTTCGCAGTGTCAGGCCCGCCTACGTGTCTACCTCTATACACGTAGGCGACATCTTCATCCCCTCCAACCAGCTATACGCCTCGGCGGTCAGCTTCGCACTGCTCATCGGGCTCTGGGTCCTGCTCCGCTTCACCAAGACCGGGACCGCGATCCGGGCGACGATGCAGAACCGGGGAGCTGCCCAGATCGTGGGTGTGAACGTGCGGCGCATCTCGGCATTCGCGTTCGGGACGGGTATGGCTCTGGCCGGGGCTGCCGGATCGCTGCTGAGCTTTCTCTTCCCCTTCTTCCCGGGCAAGCACTGGCAGTGGATCGCCCTATTGCTGTCCCTCATCGTGCTGGGCGGCATGGGCAGCATCAAGGGAGCGGTCATCGGCGCCTTGCTCCTGGCGATTGCCAGTGCGGTCGTGACCGACACGTTCGGGCCAACCTGGTCACCTATCACCTTCTACCTGACACTGTTCCTCATCCTGTTGGTCCGGCCCCAGGGCCTCTTCGGTGCGAAGCTGAGGTTGTAGTGACGCACGAGACCGAGAAACTGGACACAACCGACATCCCTGTCGTCGACCAGGTCGATGCCGACGTGGTGCCCCAGCGACCGGACCGTGCCGAGGGAGTCATATCCCGGCGGGTGGCGCTTGGCCTGGTCGTGGCGCTCATCCTCCTCTTCCCCGTCATCGCCATCCCGGTCTTCAGCTCCTACGCATATGTGATGCAGATCGGGATGCTGACGCTGATGTGGATCTCGATGTCGTCGAGTTGGAACATCATCGGCGGTTTTGCCGGGTACATCTCCCTCGGGCACGGTGTCTTCTATGCGATCGGGGGGTATTCCGCCGGTCTCGCTCTTGCCCACTGGGGGATCTCGCCTTTCCTGTTCCTCCCTGTGGCCGGGCTGGCCGCGATGGCCGTCGGGTTGCTCGCCGGTCTGATCACCCTGAGGACAAGGGGGCCGGCCTTCATCGTGGCCACCATCGCCATGCTCTTCCTCTTCCTCCTCTGGTTCGACAACTGGGAGTTCATCGGTGCGTCGAGTGGTCTGGACCTCCCTCTGGTCGACATTCCCGTGCGCTGGCTCAAGGTGCCCTTCTATTACGCGATGGCGTTGTCCGCCATCGGCGCCGTATACCTGTCCTACCGGATCGCCCACTCCAAGTTCGGCCTCGGGCTCCGTGCCATCAGCGAGGACGAGACCAAGGCCGAGGTGGCCGGGATCAACACCCGGTGGTACAAGGTGATCGCCTTCTCGCTCAGTGCCTACTTCATCGGCACTGCCGGGGCGGTTTACGGCTACTCGCTGACGCATCTCCGGCCCTTGACGTTCTTCGCCATCGCCGTCGCCGCCCGCATGGTGCTGATGTCGATCATCGGGGGCAGGGGGACGGTGGCCGGGCCTGTGGTCGGGGCCATCCTCATCGTCGGGGTGAACGAGTTCTCGGTGCGACAGTTCGGGCAGACCGAGCTCAACATCGTGGTGACAGGTGCGATCCTCGTCGCCGCCCTCCTCTTCTTCCCCCAAGGCATCGTGGGCAGCCTGCGCAAATCAGGGAGACTCCCCGCCTTCCTCGACTGGGACTAAGTGGCCCGTCGCGACCACCGGCACCAGCAACCGGGAGAGACGGCCGGGGCCGGTATGGATGCTCACCTGGCCACCAAGCACATCCTCGGGCCGGTCCTGAGAGTCGTCGTGTAGGAACGGCCCGCATCCGGTCAACCGGTTCTTGAACGTGGTCAGCGACGCCGGCCCGAGGTCACCCTGGTACTCGTAGTCCTTGCCCCTGATGGTGATGCCGAGACGGTATCCGGCCGGGATCACGATGGACGTAGGCCAGATCTCGACGTCGAGCTCGTAGACCTCGCCGGGGATCAACGGTTCCGTCCGATCGTGGGCGTGGTACGGGCGATAGGGGAATGTCAGCTCAGGGTCGAGATGCCGGTGCGACGCCCGGAGCCAACCCTGGGCGATCGGTGTGTGTGGGTCGATGGCGCCCTGGAACGTGACCTCGTCACCGGCCGGGTCGAACACCCGGACCACGGCGAAGATGTCGGCGTCGGCGGTGGTCGAGGAGACGAAGATCTTGAGGGCGAGCGGGCCGGTGATCTCCGTCTCGGCGTCGAATGGCCGATGGAGGAAGGTCGCACCCTCCCCGTTGGCGTCGTAGACGGCTTCGTGACCGGCGGCCAGTTCGTCGGGGGAAAGGACGTTGTCGGCCGCGTCGAGGAACAGCTCGGTCCATACGGTGCCCGGCAGGGGCCACGCCGCGGCGGTGCGCTCCTCGAACCGGTCGAGATGCCGGATCTGGAGCCGCACCGGTGGCTCGGCGTCCCACCCGTTGTCCTCGTCTTTGAGGTAATGGGCGAAGAACCTCTTCTGCAAGTCGATCCCGTAGTCGGTGTAGAAGTGGGTCCAGTGCTCGAGACCATGGATCTCCAGCCACTTCCGCTTGGTGGCAGAGCGCACGAACCCTTCGACATTGCCTCGGAGATGGAGTCCCTGACCTCCCCAGTTGCCCGCGGAGAGGAGCGGCACGTCGATCTTCGACCAATCAGGTGATCGGTCACGGTGGAAGAGGTCGTCGAGGGGGTGATCTCTGACGTCGGCGCCGAGGTCGGCCCGGTTCCGGGTCAGCTCGTGGTCGCTCAGGCTGATGTCCCCGGTCACCGGGACGCCGGTGACGCGGCTCACCGCGCCCCGGTCGCCGAGCCCGTGCTGGACCGTTTTGACCTGCATGTCATACCAGTTGGCCCAGAAGGTGCACAGGATGCCGCCGTGGTGGGTCATGTCCCGGTAGAAGTCGGCCGCCCCCTCCCACACGCACATCGCGGCGAGGTGCTCGGGTTGACGAGAGGCCGCGTGCCACTGGTTGATGGCGTAGTAGGAGATCCCGTTGAGACCTACCTTGCCGGTGCTCCACGACTGGATCCCAGCCCACTCGATGCAGGCCACCAGGTCGTCGGTCTCACGTGGCGAGAACACGTCGACGTACCCGGGTGATCGCCCACAGCCCCGGGAGTCCACCCGGACGACGGCGTATCCGTCGGGCACCCATTTCTCTGGGTCGACGACCTCCCAGCTCTGGTACCGGTTGCTGGAGCCGGCCTCCACGTCGGGATGCTGGGCGGTCATCAGACGCCATTGGTCGGGGTAGCCCTCCTGGAAGGCCAAACCCTTGGCGTAGGGGCCATAGGAGAGGATGACCGGGAAGGCGCCTTCGGGGGAGGGCAGGAAGACGTCGGCACGCAAAACCAGACCATCGTCCATCTCCACGGGTGCGTCCCATTTGATGTGCATCTCGGCGGTCATGACGGGAGCAAGAGAGTAATGGGTAAGGTGCTGGCAATCGTTTGCATTGATGACGGAGTCGTCGAAAGGGTCGATGAGGCATGGCGGCAGAAGAGCAATTCGACGTGGTCGTGGCCGGGGCCGGTCACAACAGCCTGGTGGCAGCGGCCTACCTCTCGAAGGCGGGTCTCCGCTGTCTCGTGCTCGAGGCCCGCTCCCTGATCGGGGGCAACACCGCCACTGAAGAGCTCACACTTCCGGGGTTTCACCACGACACGTGTTCCACCGCCCACAACCTCATCCAGGCGAGCCCAACCCTCCGTTACGACGAGCTGAATCTCGGCGAGTACGGGCTCGAGTACATCCAGCCCGACCCGGTGGTCCATCTGCCATTCCCGGACGGCACTTCTCTGACCATGTGGCGTGAGATCGATCAAACGGTGGCCGAGTTCGAACGCTTCTCGAAAGCCGATGGCGCTGCCTACCGACGGATGATTGAGGAGTACGACCGGGTGAAGGGAGTCTTCGGCGCGTCCCTATACACACCGTACGGGATGGGGCCCAATCTGGACGAGCGGCTATCGGGGCATCCCGACGGGGCCACTTGGAGGAAGCGGGTTGCATCGAGTGCCTGGGACATCATCAGGGCCGAGTTCGAGCATCCCAACACCCGGGCGTTCATGTTGTGGATGGCCTTCATGACGGTGCAACCACCACAGCGGGCCGGCACCGGGAGACTGGCCTACTCGCTCGCCTTCGGACGTCAGGCCAATTCGTGGATCATCCCCAAGGGTGGCTCGGCGGCCCTGCCCATTGCGCTGAGCCGGGTCATCGAGGCCAACGGAGGGGAGATACTCTCCGGGCGCCGCGTCGAGCGTCTGATTCTCGAGAACGGCCGTTGCGTCGGCGTGGTCGACGAGACAGGCGAGCATCATCGGGCTTCCAAGGCGGTGCTGTCGACCATCCACATCAAGCATTTGGTCGACATGGCGCCCAAGGAGAGCTGGGGTGAGCACTTCACCACGGGTGTGAACGAGTGGCGGGCGGGGATCTCGTTGTGCCCCGCTCATTACGCCACAACGGAAGCACCGGAGTTTGACACGCCCGACGGCAAGATCCGGCCAATCGCGGCCGGGATCGCCCCCACGGTCGAGCGACTGCTGCGGGTTGAGTACGACTTCCTCACCGGCAGTGTGGCGCTGGACGATCCTCCTCTCTTGGTGCTTTGCCCCACGGTCGCAGATCCCGGGAGGGCACCGGACGGCAACCACACCTTGAAGGTGCTCGGCTTCCATCCGTATGAGTTGCCGGGAGGTCCTGAGCGCTGGGACGAGATACAGGATGATGTCGCCGCAGCACATCTCGAGCACCTGCGGCGCTATGCGCCCAACCTCACTGACGACACCATTCTCGCCAGCGCCATCAAGAGCCCTCTCGAGTTGGAGCGGACCAACGCCCACAACTGGCACGGCTCGTGTCATGCCGGGGACCATGACCTGGCGCAGAGTGGAGCCTTCCGACCGGTCTACGGATGGGCGCAACACCGAATGCCCATCGAGGGTCTCTATCAGACTGGGGCCACCACCAACCCCGGGCCCTCGGTGTCGGCCGGCCCGGGGAGGAACGCCGCCTGGGTCATGCTCGACGACTTCGGCATCGACCGGCGCAAAGTGTTCGCAGACGTCTCCGACTAGGAGGGGAGATCCATGGCCAGGTACGCCATCAAGACACCCAACCACAACACCACCTGGGACAACATGCTGGAGATCTGGAAGGAGGCCGACCGGATCGAGGTCTTCGAGGCGGCATGGAACTGGGACCACCTCTACCCGCTGCGCGGCGACCCCCACGGGACCTCTCTCGACGGTTGGGTGACTCTTTCGGCGTTGGCGAGGGAGACCAGTCGCATCCGCATCGGCTCGATGGTCAACGGGATGCACTTTCGTCACCCGTCGATCACGGCGAAAATGGCGGTCACCCTCGACCACGTGTCCGGGGGCCGCTCGTATCTGGGCCTGGGCGCAGGTTGGTTCGAGGAAGAGGCCGAGGCCCATGGAATCGAGCTGGGGACAATGAAGGAGCGCTTCGACCGTTTCGACGAAGGACTCGAGGTGATCGTCAGCCTGCTCACCAACGAGGAGACGGATTTCTCCGGTCAGTTCTACGAGTTGAAGGGGGCGCTGAGCGAACCAAAGGCGACACAGAAGCCGCATCCGCCGATCTGCATCGGGGGGAGCGGCCGCAAGAGGACGCTGAGGGCGGTGGCGCGTTGGGCCCAGATGTGGGACGCCCTGATGGTCGACCCGAAGGAGTGGCTCGAGCTGCGTGAGGTTCTCGAAGGCCACTGTCAGGCGGTGGGCCGCGATTCGGGGGAGATCGACTGTTCGGTGCACATCCGCTACTCGCAGGGCGACGACGTCTCCAGAATCGCCGACGAGGCGGCCAACCACCTGTCCAACGGCGCCGATGTGGTGGTGTTCACCATGGGAAGCCCCAACGACGTCTCGATGGTCGCCCCGCTCGCCGAGGCACTCGAAGCCGTGTCCTGATACCTGGCTCGAGGGTCTCTAGAGAGAGGCGGTCCTCAGACCAATGACGGGTGAGGCTCCTCCGGCGGGGTCCAGTTCGGCGCGTTGACCTCGGTGACGTGGGGCCGGTCGGCGGCGGTGACCCAGAACCCGATCAGGGCGGCGGGGATGTCGGGATGGGGGTTGAGCGCCCGGTGCACGACTCCGATCGGCTCGGTGTACACCTCACCGGCCGAGTAGTGCTCGGTCCGACTTTCGTACTGGAGCGACACCAGGCCGCGCAGCACCACGAAGAAGACCACGCCATTGTGAACGTGCCAGGAAGCTGTCCGCCCCGGGTTGAGCTCAGATAGCTGGACGTTGACCCGTGCCTCCGGGTCGCGGGGGAGCCGGGCCTCTATCTCGTCGAAAAGGACTTGGCGGACATGCGAGCCGTCCTCCGGGAGCAGTCCGGTCAATTGCAGGGTGAGAGTGGCCGGATCGACCGAGAAGTTGGTCATGTCCTACTGTCTCATGCCCGATGCGACGAGGCAACCGTCACTCTCGTTCGGTGACCAGCTGCACCACTTCCCGCTTCAACGTCTTTCCTAGCGCGTTTCGGGGGAGAGTGGAGGTGAAGTGGAATTCCTTCGGCACCTTGTGTGGAGCGAGCCGGTCTTTGACCCACTGTCTTAGCTCCTCCGGCTCCACAGGGCGTTCGGCCACCACCATCGCCACCACCCGCTGGCCCCACTCCTCGTCGTCGATGCCGACCACCGCCACCTCGCTGACCGCGTCGTGACCGAGAAGGACCTCTTCGATCTCGAGGGCGGAGACCTTCTCACCGCCGGTCTTGAGGATGTCCACCGACGAGCGGCCCAGGATTCGATAGCGGCCATGCTCGATGATTGCTGTGTCCCCCGTGCGGAACCACCCGTCTTCGGTGAAGGCGGCCCGGGTGTCGTCGGGTCGCTCCCAGTACTCGAGGAACACGGCCGGGCCCCGGATCTGGATCTCGCCCGGCTCCCCGTCGGGCAGCGAGCGGTCGCTCTCATCGACCAATCGGGCCTTTACCCGGGGAAGTGGTGTCCCGACCGAACCCGGGAACCGCTCTCCCCGATAGGAGTTGGACAAGCCCATCCCGATCTCTGTCATGCCGTAGCGCTCGAGAAGGGTGTGGCCCGCCAACTCGCGCCAACGCTCGAGGACCGGGATGGGAAGGGCTGCCGACCCCGAAACCATGAGACGGAGCCCACTCGCACCGGCTTCGAATCGTCTCCGCTCTTCCCCATCCGTCTGGTCGAGGTGGGCGATGAGGCGGTGATAGATAGTGGGCACCGCCATGTAGAGGGTGAGCTCGCCGCCGGCGAGACGGTCGGCCACGGTGGCGGCTTCGAAGTTGGGGAGCATGTCGCAGCGGGCACCGCTCCACAGGGCGCATCCGATGACGTTGACGATCCCGTGGATATGGTGGAGAGGGAGGGTGAGCAGGATCCGATCGTCGGCCGTCCACTCCCAGGCCTCGACCAGGGAGGTGATCTGGGCTTCGATGTTGGCATGTGTGCTGACCACGCCTTTGGGCCTGCCGGTCGTGCCGCTGGTGAAAAGGATCATCGACCGCCGCGCCGGTTCGATGATGGGAAGTTGTGTTGGCTCACCGTCCAGGTCGTCAGCGCGGAGAGTTGGGATGCCTCGCGCCTCCGCCAGGGGAGACAGGAGGTCGGCGTACGAGGAGGAGTAGACGACGACTTCGGGGGTGGTTGTGTCGAGCACGTACTCCAGCTCAGGGGCGGGGTGGGTGAGACAGAGTGGGACCGCTACACCACCGGCCCGCCAGATCGACCATTGGGCGACCACATATTGGTAAGACGGCTCGACCATGAAGACGACTCGGGCTTCGCGGAGGTCCTCCCTACCGGAGAGGAGTCTGGCGGCTCCCCGCTCCGACGAGGAGAGCAGGTCGGCAAAGGCGTAGGTCCCTTTGTCGTCCGCGAGCGCAATCCGATCGGGCCAAAGTCGGGCCCGATCGACGAATGGCAGGTCTTGACGCATCTGGAGATTCAACCAGCGAATGCGACCCGGGGTCTGAATCCGTCAGGGAAGGCGTTCGATGATGAGCCGGGCGGTATCGGCGGTTACATCCAGCGCCGCATCCATTAAGGCTTGGCCCTCGAGGGCGGTGCCGTCTTCCGCGGCGAAATCCGACGAACTAATCCACAGATTGAAGGTGACCTCGCCGGATAGCACCCAGAGGATGCCCTCGAGCCAGTAGGCCTTGTCCCCGACGTCGGGAATCTCGACTGGTTCGATCTCGAGAAACTCGGCGCCCGACTCTGCGTTGGTGATGAACTGGGATTCGTCGAACATGCCGGTGGCGACCTGGACCTGGACGAACTCGAATAGACCGGTCCCGGAGTAGTAGCAGCTGGAGAAGGGACCGACCGGTGTCGAATCGCCCTCTCCGACCTCACCGATGATCGCAGCGGCGTCCTCGGCGGTGACCAGGTCGCAAGCTTCGATCGATGGGGCGGGCACCGTCGTCTCGCTGCCCTCGGCCTGAGATGTCGTTGTCGGCTCGGTTGGGGCGCTGCCCGTGGAAGTCTCGACGACGGTAGAGGGGGCGGTGGTTGGTGTCGTGTCTCCGTCGGTCTGGCCGCTCGAGCAGGCCGAAGCCAGCAGCAGGATGCTCACGCCGACCCATCCTCTCGAGCGATGCCGTGCCGCTCGGACACGGAGTAGATGTCTCATGCCGATCAGTATCCGACTCGTTCATTAGTGAACCCTTAATCCCGCGATGCGGGACGACTGCCGGGCCCAAAATTCAGACCGGCTGCCGGTATGTGATCATTCGAGTTCCTTCTCTCTGGAATCCGGTGTTGGCAGTCGGTAATGACGATTCCCAATACGCCGGTTATATGCGAGTATTGACTCGAGCAAAGTCCCCACGACAGATAGGAGCAACGGCGATGGCGATGTCACAAGAGCACAAGGATGCCCTGGCCCAGGGCAGGCTCGAGGCCCGTTCTATCAAGACCTATCTCCGTGCCTTGGATTCGCGCCGACCGGGGCGGCCGGTGACAAAGGAGAGCCTCGACAAGCGGCTCGAACGAGTCAATGCAAAGCTCGGAGACGAGAATGACCCACTGAAGAGAATCGAGCTTCTGCAATCGAAGCTAGACCTCCAGAGTGCACTGGCAAGTGTCGAGGATGGCGCCAATCTCGATGACTTGGCCGCCAACTTTGTCGCTTACGCCAAGTCCTATTCAGATCGCAAAGGAATCAGTTACACGGCTTGGCGGCAGTTCGGAGTGCCGGCCGATGTTCTCCGCAAGGCCGGGATCCAGGAAACGCGACGCCGCTAGACCGCTAACCCCATCCGAGCTCGTCCAACCGCTCGTCATCGATCCCGAGATGATGGGCGATCTCGTGCAACACCGTCCGTCGGATCTCGGCCCTCAGCTCGATTTCGTCCAGCCCGAGGGCGAGATGAGGCTGGCGATAGACCACGATCCGGTCGGGTAGCGCCCCCCAGTAGTCCGCCGACCGCTCCGGCAGTGAGACTCCCTCGTAGAGACCGAGGAGCTCGTTCCCTTCACCGGATGGGCGCTCCTCGACCACGACATGAAGATTGTCGATTTGGTCGATCACCCAACCCGGGAGGCCCTCCAGGGCGGCGTCGACGACGGCTTCGAAGTCGGCTCGGTTCAACCCGGGGATTGAACCACGAACTTTGGTCAGGGCTTGATTGAGCGGGCTCCGAGGAAGGCGAGAACGTAGCCGGCGTAGGCCACGATGGCACCGATGATTGTCGACGCATTGTCGAGGAGCTCAGACCGGACGTCACCGAGAAATTCGAGAACACCCACGGTCGCAATGATGTAGCCCAGGGCCTTGAGCAGCACCGGGAGCGGCGCAATCGCACTCACCCATGCAGGCTTCATCTGGAAGAGGATGAGAACAAGGATCGCTGCGGTGATGGTCGTCGCCGACTGGCCGTAGTCGCGCAGAATGAGCGAGAAGATGACGTAGGAAGCCAAGGCGAGGGCTGCGCCTGCCATCACCATCGTCTCACCAGACATGCTCCCCATGGCCGAACCGGCGGCCGGGGGCGCCATGGGAGGTGTCGCCGTCGGCTCCGACGCCGGAGTTGGGTCCGGGGTCCCTGGCGGCTCGTTGGTCATATTCGCTCCTCCTCGAGAGTGTCGTTGCCGGGCAACACAACTCTAAGGAGGTTGGCTTTGGCCATGCACCCGAATGCCGGGGTTTTCTGGTATGGCTTAGCCAAACGGGGCTCGGTATCCTTCATGTGCCCTGATGGGCGATTAGCTCAGCCCGGCTAGAGCGCTCGCCTCACACGCGAGAGGTCACTGGTTCAAGTCCAGTATCGCCCACCATCGAAAGGCCTTTCGCTGAATCGGAGCATTAGCTTGATCCGATGACAGCGCAGATCCCATACCGGCCGAGACGCCTGGATGTCGATCAGCAAAAGGATCGAGCTCGGGCCTTTTATGAGGAGATGGACCAGAGGCGCGTGAGGGTGTCCATCTCGTCGACCACCGTCACGTCCGCCGGCGTGAGCCCCAGCTCGTCCGCCACGATCTGCGCCACCACGGTCTGGTGCCCCTGGCCCTGCGGCGTCGTGCCGAGGATCGCGGTGACGCGCCCCTGCGGGTCCACCTTTATCGTCGCGGCCTCGACCGCGCCCGACTTGGGCAGGTACTCGGGCTTCGCCCGGAGCTGCGGATCGAGCGCGATCGCCACGTAGCCC